>Ga0163162_10000025_pt1 | contig 184648 bp, 152 predicted proteins | sample S55metaG_FD_115310 | JGI IMG/M metagenome (GOLD analysis project Ga0163162, IMG submission 115310) | Switchgrass rhizosphere microbial communities from Kellogg Biological Station, Michigan, USA - S5-5 metaG | ecosystem: Host-associated > Plants > Roots > Rhizosphere > Soil | place: USA... | reverse complement strand
CTCCTGATATTCCGCGCGCCCTTGCCGGGCGCCCTTTTCGTTTTCGGATGTCCCAGTGGCCGCGCGCTGCGCGCTTGCCACTGGCTACCTTGCCACTGCGCCTCTGGCGCAGACGCATGGATCTTCCGTCTCAGGCGCGGCCGGCCACGTCACCGGTTTGGGTGTTGACGCGCACGACCTCGCCTTCCTTGATAAAGAGCGGGACGCGCACTTCCAGTCCGGTCTCCAGCGTAGCCTGCTTGGTCGCGCCACCGGCGGCGGTGTCGCCACGCATGCCTAATTCCGTTGAGGCTACCGCCAGCTCAACATACTGCGGCAGTTGCAAAGAAACGGGCGCGCCGTTGTATTTCAGGACCTGCAGTGTCACGCCTTCTTTCAAATAGTCGCGATCACTGCCGACGTCTTCGGCTGAGAAAGTAAATTGATCGTAACTCTTCTCATCCATGAAGTGACAGCCGTGTGCATCGCTATAAAGGAAGGAAGCCGGCGCGTACTCAACGTCAGGCTCGGGGAACTTTTCCGTTGCGCGAAAACTCTTCTCCAAAACGGCGCCGTTCAGCAGATGTCGCAACTTCGTGCGTACCATCGTCGCGGCGCCGCGCGCGGTGGGCGAGGCAAAAAAGACTTCCAACACCACGTACGGCTGATCCTCAACTGAGATCAATACTTTTCGTTTTAGTTCATTCGCCCCAATCAAAGCCATAGATAATTCTCTTGTTATGCAAGCAGTTGATCCTCGCGTTCTGCGCTGGAGGCGCAGTGGCAAGGTAGCCAGTGGCAAGCGCGCAGCGCGCGGCCACTGGAAACCAGGAAATCAAATCGCGCCCGGCAAGGGCGCGCGGAATACCAGGAACCGCCGCGATTTCCTAGCGCCCGGGCGGGGCGCAAATCCCTTTTGGATAGGAATCCAGTGGCCGCGCGCTCCGCGCTTGCCACTGGCTACCTTTCTTCCGCGCCTACCGGCGCGTCGAAACCGCGTCCCAATGACAAATGAAAAATGTCAAATGAGAGATGGAAAATATGTCCGTGCTAGGGTTGCTCCTCATCCGCCACGCGATACTTCTCTTTCTCCTTGTCGCGTTGCAAATAGGGAATTCCCTTTTCCATCCATTCGGGCGCCGGCGCGTCCTTCAGAAAATGATCGAAGAAGCCCTGCAAGCGTTGCGCGTAATCCTTTTGATTGATGCGCTTGCGCAAATTGTGCTTCTCGCCGTTGTAACTGAACATGTAAACCTCTTTGCCCAGCCGGCGCAACGCCAGAAAATATTCAATGCCCTGATACCACGGCACCGCGTCATCGTCGTCGTTATGAATCATCAACAGCGGCGTCTGCACGCGGTCGGCTCGAAAGACCGGCGAATTCTCCAGATAGCGCATGGGATATTCCCAAAGGTTGCCACCGATGCGCGATTGCGTATGTTCATACTGGAACTGCCGCGGCAATCCTGTTCCCCAGCGAATGCCGCTGTACGCGCTGGTCATGTTTGAGACGACCGCGCCCGGCGCCGCCGCGCGGAATCGATTAGTTTGCGTCACCATGTAGGCGATTTGATACCCACCCCAACTGTGACCCTGAATGCCAATCGCATTTTCATTAACGTAACCCTTATCGACCACGACCTGGACCGCCGGCATGACGCATTTCATAGCGCTCTGCCCCGGATAGCCGATGGTGTAAACGATGTCCGGCATGAAAACCAGGTACCCGTTGCTGACATAGAAGGTCGCGTTGATTGAGGTACCGGGCCCGGGATTGCGAAACTGATGCAGTCCCTGAGACAGCTTCTCGTAGATGTACACGATCATCGGATACTTGCGATGCGGATCGAAGTTTTCCGGTTTCAGAAGCAGGCCTTTGAGCGGAACTCCATCATCGTTTTGGAACGCAACCAGTTCCGCCGTGCCCCAGTTGAACTGTGCGCGCTGCGCATCACCGTTGCTTATTTTCTTCAGGTCTTTGAAGCCAGGACCGGCCACCCACAGGTCGGGAAACTCGTCAAAGCGGGAGGCAGTCAGCAGGAACGTATCGGCATCTTTGGCTTTCGTGGGCGGGTTGTAGTCCTTCGCCGCCAGCAACAGTTTTTCCGGCAAGCCGCCATCAAGCTTATCGCGATAAAATCCGGAATCCCTCGTTTCCTCGTTCACCGCGCGCAGCAATAGCGGCTTCGTTGGATCGATCCAGCGTTCCTTCGGATCGCGCGGTTCGATGCGAACATAGCGCAGTACCGTTTTTTCCCGCCGGCCGACGCCATCAGTTAGATTCTTTGCGCGGCCGCCGTCCGGGGGAACTTGCCAGATGTCGTAACGATCGTACAGCAGCACTTCGCGATCGTCTTTGGTCCAACCGCCCAGCCCATACGATGACGGCACTGATGGAGTATCGTTCTCTTCGTCAAAGAAGTTCACGCCCAGCGACCGAGTCAGATTTACGGTTTTGCCGTCAGCTATCGAGTAGCTGTTCCAATCTTTGCCGTCGAAGTAGATTGCATACTTCGCATTGGGCGAAAGCGAGGCGCCGAAGCGTTGTTTCATCGCCAGCGGTTTGCGCGCTCCGGTACTCGTGTTGACCAGATAGAAATCCGTGAACCCGGGATCGTAATCAGCCATGATGCGGTACGCGCGGTTGTCGCCGCCGATTGCGTATCGCCCGTCGTTCGACGGCGAAATAGTTTCCATCGTTTCGTCGGCCAGCTGGACGAACTTCCGATCGCGAATGTGATAAACCGCGCGGTATGACTTGTTGCGCTCCTGTTCCGCCCGAATCTTTTGCACGGGTTGGACATAGTCGTCCTTCCAATGCCATAGATCGACGGAGACTTTTTCGTCAGCCGGCACTTCTTCGCTGGAATCCTTGTCCGGCTCAGGCGGTGGCGCAGTACCCAGGAACAGCCGGCTGCCGTCGAGCGAAAAGGCCAGGTTCGCTTTGTCGCTAATCACGAAATCTTTTCTGAAGCCAGGTGAGGTGGCAGACACAATTTCATTGGCCGGCGCGTTGCCGCGACCCCAACGATAGACTTTGAACCGTGGTTGTTTTGCGGCCGCGTCATCCGTGTCGCTGATGAAAGCCAGTTGTGTTTGGTCTTCGTCCCAGGTGAGTTTCTGGTATTTGCCTTTGCCGCTGAGAAGGACCGCAGGCGCACCATCGGCTTGAGTCGTCACTGCATAAACGCCGTTGGTGTCATCCTTCTTTGACGAGACCGCAAACACCAGCGTCTTAGCGTCCTTGCTCAAAGAGAAGTCCAGGACGTCGGCGAAATGGCGCTCCGTTCCCTTCGTCATTTCCTTCAGAATCAGATCGCTGCCGTACTCCGTTTTCTTCGGCGGTCGAGCTGGGGTTTTCCCTTCCGCGGTTTCTGTGTTTCGTGTGGGCGTGGCACTCGGTGACGGAGTTGTTTCGGGCGTAGCGGACGGTGCTGGCGCTGGTGTGGGAGTAGGACGGGCGCCTTCCGTTGAAATCATTGGCGCCTCTTTGCCGGCAGCAGGTTTCTCGTCAACTTTTTTCCCGTCCGGTTTTGCCTCCAACAGATACGCAATGAATCCTGAGCCTTCTTCCGGCACCTGAAAACTTTTGACCCTTTCGGTCCGGGAAAAACTGCCCGTGGCGAGATCCATGATACCCATTGCGTTTCGGGGCATCTCGTCCGGTTTCTTTTTGGCTTTCTTCGCCTGGTTTATTTCAGCCTTCGTCGGCTCGATACCAAATACAACGAAGCGGCTGTCGGCGGTGAAGACAGGACGAACCAGGCGTGCCTGGGCAGCCAGTATCTCGCCAATGTTCACGCTGGGGTCGTCAGGTGGCGGAACCGGGGGTCGATAGCCGCGCGGCGCGCGCCATTCAACGCCACTGGCAACATTTCGCACGACTATTTCGCCGTCGTTGTCCTGCGGCATCCACGCGTACGCGACAAATTTGCCATCGCGCGAAATCTGCTGGGCCTGGATGGAGCGCCAGGAATCAAAATCCCGATGCGTGAGTGGGCGCTTGGTCCCACTGGTTTGACGCTGCTGCGCAAAAACTGTCGCGTGGTTGACACCGAGCGGAACCGCCGTGAACGCGGTAGCCAGCAGCGCAAGCGCACAAATAGATGAAAGACTCTGCTGCCAGACATGATTCCAGCGCGACACTTTTCCCAAGCGTTTCATACGTCACCTCGTGTGTGTGATTGATTTGCTGACCACGCGAATCCCGAGTCGGACAGTCTCTTCATTGCTGGCGGGGAAGTCAAGATCAGCCGCAGTAGCCCCGACAGGTTGGAGGGCTCCCGCGTAAAACATGCTCAATCGCGGCGGTCCGCGGAGCCATGTCGATCGGATTAGGTCCTGGGCTGGACGAAGCCCTCCATAACTGTCGGGCTACTGCCCCGCTTCGCGTTCAACGACACGCCGGAGTCGTCCGCTTGAACTCCTTTTTTTTGCCGCCAAAACATTGAAACGTTCGCGGTCTGGGTGTATAAGCCACCTGTTCTTCTCAAAAGACTTCGACCTCCCCGATCAAAACCGCCAGCGTTTTGGGAAGGAACTCTTAAATAACTCTTTCTTAGGCTATCGGCCAGCAGCGGCAGGTAGGCGCCGGAGGAGAACCCCCCGAAAGCGTTTTTTCTGTTTGCACCTTGCACCAAGACGCCCGAAAGTTGGAACCATCGTGTCTCAGTTAAATCAAACAGATTACACCTCAATCAAGCGCGCTTCGGGTGAGCATTTCGAAGGCGAAGCTGGAACCCGGCGGGCCGAGCAGGAACAACTCTTCATCGAAGCAGTCGCCCGCTTGCGCGCCGAGGACGAACGTCAACGTGTCGAAGAGGCGCAGCGGACCACCACCAGTGAACGACAACTGTTGGAGGAAACGCGCCGCCGCGCCGCCGTCGAGCGCCAACTAATCGACGATGCGCGTCGTCGTTCGCACGAAGAGACTCGTCGTCGGGCCGAAGCGGAACGTCACCTCCTGGAAGCTGAAACTCGGCAGATAGTTGAGCAGGCCCGCCGTTTCGCGGCGGAGCATCGTGAGCGACTGGAAAACCTTGGCCGCGAGCGCGCCGAAGAAGAGCGACGTCTGGATGAAGCGGAAGAGCAACAACGCCAGGAGAAAGAAAGACTGCGCGAAGCAAAGCAAGCCGCGATGACGGCCATGGAAGAAGTGACCCGGGAGCGCGTCGCGTTGGAGGCAACCCGCCGTCAGGCAGAAGATAAACTACGTGAACTAAGGGAAGCTCGTGAGCTGATTCAATTGGAAGAGGAAGCATGCGTCCAGGCTTTGCAGGAATGTGCGACGCTGAAGGCGGAAGTAAGCTTGCGCGCGACCGAGGAGCGCGAACGCCTCGAGGAGAGCCGGCGAGCAGCCGATGCCGCGCTGGCTGAAGTCGAGCAGGCAGCCCTGGTCCGGCGCGAAGAGGAAGAACGTCGCATCGCGGAACTTGAAGCCCGGCGAAAACAAGCCGACGAAGAGTCGCGGGAACGCGTTGCCACTGAGCAGCGCCTGCGCGCGGAAATACAACAGCTCAAAGAAGGCGTAGCCGCCCAGCGCAAAGCCATCGCGGAAGCTGAAAGTGAAAGATTTGCGGAAGCGGAAGTGCTGCGGATGGCTGAACAGGAAAGGCAACTTTCGGAGGCCGCCGCTGTGCTCCAGGCCGAAGTGAATCAGCGTCGACTGGAAGAGCTGCAAGCCGAAAGCGAGCGGACCACAGAAAATATCAACCGGCTCGCCAGCCGGGAGCAGAAACTGCAAGCGGAGATTTCTGAGCTACAACAACTCGCCGCTGAGCAGCAACAGCGGGCCGAGGCTGCAGAAGCCCAACTCCGCGCGGACGAGGAATCGATCCGCCGGTTTGAAGAGGCACGGCAACGGGCTGAAGAAAAAGCGCGGCAGCGCCTCGAGGAAGACGAGATTGCTCGCCGGATCAACGAGGAAGCGAAATTCCAGGCGGAGGAAGAAGCACGTCAGCGCGCTAACGACGAGATGAATCGCCGTCTCGAGGAAAAGGCCCAACGGATCAGGGCGGAAGAAGAATCGCTCAAGCGTCGCTCTGACGATCTTGTCCGGCGGCGAGCAGAGGTGGAAGCCGCGCGCGCCACTGCGGAAGAAGAAGCACGACGGCTAAACGATGTGCAGCAGCGAATCACTGCCAGTGAAACCGGGCGCCGCCGCGCGGAAAATGAACGCTTGCGACTGGAAGCCGATGTGCGTTTGCGCGAGCAAAAAGAGCAGGAGCGGCTGAAGGAAGCGCGACATCGTCTCTCCGAAGAGCAGCAAAAGATCGATGAGCTGCAGCGCCGCGCCGAAGAAGACGAAGCACGCCTGCAGGAACTAAAAGCATTGCGCGCCAGGCTCGAGCGCGAGGCGGACGCGAGAGTGGGCGCCGAAGAGCAGTTGGTCGGAGAAATGGAAAAGATTTCCGATCGTGAAGACCTGCGAAAGGCATCCTAAGCTTTGTCGCTGCCGCACCTAATTCCCTGAACTCAAGCGAGCGCGAAACTCCATCTCTTGTTGCAAGCCCCCTTAAGTCGCACAACAGTTCCCTCGCCGTCTGGTATCGATTGGCTTGCTTCCTCTGCAAGGTTTTGGTGACTATGCGCTGAGGCTCCGGAATTAACCAACACTTGGTAGTGCCCTAATTTCACGACTCTCTCTGTGCAACCTCTGTGAACTCTGTGGCTCGGTGGTGGAAATCCTTAGACAAACAGCCACCACAGAGACACTGAGAACACAAAGGGACGCACGGAGATCTCAAATTAGGTCACCACCCAACAACACTTATTAGTGTCGCGATTCTAGTGGTAATATGCCTGCCGCTGAGGAGGATCGTTAAACATGACAACGTTGATACCGGCAAACTCCAGGTGTTCTGGCATGCGTCGCCCTACTCGCCGCATAACCCTGTTTGCCCTCACTTTTTCATTGCTGCTTAGTATCGGCTTACTGGCCGCCGCGCCTGGTATCTCCAATATAGCCAGCGCAACGAACCTGCTGGTGCAGGACGATGACAATTCTTTCGACGAGCAATTCAATCAGGGCGTGGAGAACCTTCGCCGGCATCGGTTTGAAGAAGCCCTGAAGAATTTCAAACGCGCAAACGATCTGCGCGAAAAGAAATCGGCCCAGGCTTATCTGGGCATGGCCCAGGCGTACGTGGGCCTGGAAGCGCACAAGAACGTCATCGAAAGCGCCGACCGGATAATTGAGCTGAGCGGCGGCGACGCGAAGATGATCGCGCAAGCCTACAACCTGAAGGGTCTGGCGCAACAGGCGCAGGCCGAAGGCAAAAATACTAAGAAGTTGCAGGAGGCTGAAGCCTCTCTGCGCCAGGGCTTGACCGCCGGGCCCGAGATCGTCCCGATGATTCACTTCAACCTCGGCGTTGTGCTGATGCAGCAGAATCGCGATGCGGAAGGCGCTGCCGAATTACAAAAATATGTGGCGCTGGAACCGAAAACGAGCTACGCCGAAAGTGCAAAGAAGCTGATCGAGAATCCGCGTCGGGCCCGCGAGCCGTTTGCACCTGACTTCTCGTTTACGACGGCTGACGGCGAATTCATCACGCTCGAAGATCTGCGCGGCAAAGTTGTAGTACTGGATTTCTGGGGAACCTGGTGCGGCCCGTGTGTGGATTCAGTGCCGTCGTTGCGCAACTTGAACAAGAGGTATTCGAAAGATCCGGCCTTTGTTTTGATCGGCATTGCCACACGAGACGAAGAGGAAGTCTGGCGCCAGTTTACGGCCGAGAACAAAATGGTGTGGCGCCAATATCGTGACAAAGATGGCCAGGTGCAACGCGCCTTCGCCGTGCGCGCATTTCCCACCTACATGGTGATTGATCACGAAGGCGTCCTCCGCTATCGCGCCGCCGGCGCGGGCCCACAGCGCGAATCCGCCCTGGATGACGCCGTTAAGAAACAGCTGAAACTGGTCGCCAAATCCGCCACTGCCAACTGAGAGTCACTTCGAACTGCGTCTCAAACTTCTGCCTCCCTCACGGATGCGCAATCACTACTAACGTGCCTGCGCGGCGCAGGACGCAACGGAAGGATTGCAACATCGTTTCCGGATCAAGCGAAGCGAAGCTTTCATCCAGCACCACCAACTGAGAACCCTGTAGCAGCGCGCGAGCAATATAGAGGCGACTGCGCTCACCGTGCGAAAGTTGCCAGCCTGTTTCTCCGACCATCTGCAACATTCCTGCCGGCATTCGCTGCAACAAATTCATCAACCCCAGTTCATCGCAAATCGCTTTGGCTTCCCTGATGTCTTCAGCCCGCGGCGGCCAACGGCGTCCCATCAGGAGGTTAAAGGCAAACGTTTCCGTCAGCACATGGTTCTCGTGGAATTGCGGCGCGGCTACCACTTGTTGTCGCCAGCCCGCCGAGCCCAACGTTTGCCGGTCCAGTCCCCGGATCAGAATGAGGCCGCTTTCGGGAGGACGCAGGCCGGTGAGGATTGCGGCCAGAGTTGATTTCCCGCTGCCGGAAGAACCTTGTACCAGCAGGCGATCACCGGAAAATATCCGCAGGGTGCAGTCACGCAGAACTGGCAGGTTCCGCGTCGCATACCGGTAAGCAACGTCAGTCAGTTCCATCAACGGCCGGTCGTCGTTTCCGTTGGGGCCGACTCGCGCGAGCGCAAATGCGGGTAAGCCGGTCGAGTCCTGATGGGTGGCTTGATGAAAAAGAGGGCCAACCTTCTGCCAGGCAATCGCAGCGCCTCCAAGGTGGGAAACGCCAACAGCAATTTTCCCAAAGGCGCGGTAACAGAAAAGAATTCCGCCGAGCGCAATGGCGAGAGCTATCGGCGGCTGACTCTGATAGATAAAACCAGCAGCCAGTCCGGCCAGCCCGACGATCAACCAACCTCGTGGAATTAGCGCCATCATCACTGCCGACGCGCGATCCATTTTTTTCGATGTGGCCAGGTATTGCTCCAGTGCGCGGTCTTCACCTTCGTGCCAGCGCGCGTATTTTTCCTGGGCGATGCGAGTTCGATAACCCACCATCCGTTCAATTAGGTCTTCGGTAAGGCTGAGTCGGGCGTTGGTCCATTGCCGGCGGCGCTGGTAGTAATGACGGCAGACCAGGAAGGTCGGAATCAACCACGCCAAAAGCAACCATACGTGCAACCAACCGCCGGTCCCGGTCCAAAGAATCAACATCCCGAAGATCAACTCGATGCAAGCAAACAGGGCCAGAAAGCCGCCGCTCATAGCCAGCGATTCCACCGCTTCAGATTCAATCACTCGCCCCATCAACTGGCCCATCCCCTCGCGCCGGACTTCATCAGTATCGAGCCGCAGCGCTCCGGCAAGCAGACGACGCTTTAACAAACAACCAGTCCGGTTTGCGAGAGAGGCTTGTGACCATGAGGCAAACCAACGGATGGGAATTATGGTGGCCAGGACCAGGACCCAGGCAACAAACCAGGCCCGATCAAAATGGCCGGCAAAAGCACTTCGGCCGACCAGCAGCCACGAAAGAATCCATAGCAGATAGAGGGCCAGGTACGAACAAGTCAGAATAATTAGTTTGCGAATCGATCCCGCTCGCCGCATTAGCTGGATGAAACTGGAGTGCGGCGGCATTTGTAAGAGCCAGCAATCGCTAAACCTTGCACTGGCCAGCCGCTCCGCCATGATCGCCTTACGAGCTTTTTCCTGTCGCCTGCGCGGCACTTTAGCTTCCTGGAGAAGGCGGTTGGCCTCCTCAACCACTGCCGCTTCAAACTTCCTGCAGACAACAGACCGGACCGCTGCCAACGAAATCCAGCTCGCGTTGCGGTTTTGATCCAGCACTTGAATCTGCCGCCCGCGTCCGCGAATGATGGCCAGGAAACAAGTCTCATCGGCAGCAGAGAGCCGGACCAGCATGGGGCCGCCATCGCGCAACAACCGCCGCACTTCCGCATAACGCGCCTCAGTGGGTTCAGCCTCGAAGCCCATCCAACTTGCCACGCTCTCAATCCAGGAACTGAGTTGGTCCGCTTCATTCTCATGCGACAGCTCACAGACCGGTGGTTCAGCGGAGTTCAGCGGCAAGCCACATCTGGCCGCGAGCGCCTCCAGCGCTTCTCCCAACCTTGCTGCCGGCCAGGAGAAGAGGCGCACGTCCCGGTCATGATCTTCACTTGGCATCTTCGATCAGCAGTCCTCGTTCTATCCTTAAGCGGCGCCAGCTCGAACTTGACCAAATGGTTTCACGGACTTCATCTTCAGCCTGAAGCAATGTGCGGTAACGCGAATCTTGCGATTGTGCCAGCGTATTAGGATCGCCGTCTTCGACGATTCGTCCTTGATCGATTAGCAGCACGCGCTCGAATTCCGTCGTGTCACCAATGTCATGGGTGATGCAAAGCAGTGTCGCTGAACTCCAACAATGCCGCGCCCGAAGCAATAGACGCCGACGTTGTTCACGATCCAAACCGCGAAATGGTTCGTCGAGTATGACTAGTCGCGCTTGAGGCCGGTACATCGCCCTGCCGAGACGAACTCGCTGTCCCTCTCCGGCAGAGACCAGAGCCCCGCCTTCTCCCAGCGGCGTCTGCAAGCCTTGCGGCAACTTCTCCAACACACTGAGCAGGTCCGCCTCATCGAGTATTTGGGCGAAAGGCACGTCCGAATCAGACGCGCCATACCGCAGATTATCGAGCAGCGTGCGGTTCCAGAGCTGGACCGCGGGATCGACCCAGACTGTTTTGGATCGCAAGTGTTTCAGGTGATCGCTGTCCAGCGGCAAATCGTCGATTAGCACTTGACCTGCACCAGCTCTGTGCCACCCCAGAAGCAAACCGACCAGGCTGGACTTGCCGGCGCCGGACACTCCCAGCACGGCGACGTGACTGCCCGGCTCAATTGAGAGGTTGATGTTCTCAAGAATGGTGTGCCCGGCCGACTGCACACTGACATTTTCCATTGTGATACTGACGCCCTTCAGGTGACCTTCCGAAGCCGCGTTCGGTTCCGGCTGATCATTAGTCACTGCCGGCTCAGGTTCCTCAGGCGCGCCGAGTGGTTCGAGCAGGCGCAAGGTCACGTTGCGATAAATGGGATACTGCCTGAGGATGAGACCGATTTCCTGCCCCACCACGGGAATGTTAAGCGCCCAATAGATGAACAGCAGTACGCGGCCAGTCTCAAAGCCACGCATCAAGTGCAGATGCAAGAGCCACGCGGCCAGCGTAAAGCCAACCAGGGATTGCAGGAGCTCCAGTCCCACGGTGGCGCGTTGTACGCCAAAGGCGGCGCGTAACCATTCCGTGAGTAAGCTTTCGTGCTCGCGCCGCACGGCCCTTTCCGCGCCATGCGTGCGCACCGCCACCAGTCCCAAAAATGCGTCAAGGTAAAAGCGGCTTAACGCGCCCAGGTGCGTGCGGACGCGGAGGTCCAGATGCGAGACGAAAGGTTGCACAATTAGCGGCAACAAAATCGCCAGCACGCCCATCGCCAATGCTATCGCCGCACTGGATGGATCAAGCCAGACGATGCCGGCCGTGCAAAGCACAATCTCAAAGACGGCGCGCATCAGCCGGCCGACTAACTCCGGCACGGCCCTGAGCGTATGGATGGCGTGGCTGCGTTCAGCCATATCCGAGATCAAACGACTGCGAAAGTATTGATCGCCAAGCCGGGGAATCTTTCTGAAGAACTGTAAGCGCAAGCGCCCTTCCAGATGACGACCGATACGAAGCATGCCCGCCGCGATCGGGAATTCAAGCAAGAGAATGGCAGTCGCAAAGACAAGGATTGCGCCAATCGCAGCCAGCCGTTGTTGCATCAGTTGCAGACTCTGGCTGAGATCAAAAAGTACTCGCAAAAGGAGGATCTCAACTATGACGGCAAAGGCAGTGACCATGATCGCAGTTCCCAGAGCCGCCGGCGCCAGCAGGCCGCTGGCCCGTAAGAGGCGCAGGAACTCGAGCCCTGGCCGGCTGGGCGTTTCGGCAAGCGCAGCCACGAGTTCCGGCGAAAGAGATGACGAGTTGTCGGCGGTGGGCGATTCCGATGTTCTGCGCCCGCGCACGCGCAACAGCACGGCGCCCCGCAGTAGAAGTTGCTCAGCGCCGTCGTTGTCAGCTTCAGCAGGTCTTACGGACCAATAAGTGGCGGGAATTGTCTGCTGGTAATTCTCATCTTCCCTGTCGGCATCTTTGGCCTCTTTACAGGCTTGGGTTACAAAATGTTCGAGTACGCGGCTGGACTCTTTGCCTTTACTGATTCCACCAGAGCGAACAATCGCAGCGACCATACGCGTTGCGGCATCGAGCGCGGCAAAGGTTTTCCACGTTTCGTCGGCGTTGGCTCCCTCGATGAGACGATCGGCGGCGCTCAGCGTGATTCCGGCGCTCGCCAGTCGATGTCTGAGCGGAGAAAGGAATTCATTCGAGCCGGCCCACTCGCGCCAGCCGGAAGCAGGCACCTGAATGGTGTGAACATAAAGGTCGCTAAGAAATTGTTTGCGTGAGATCCAACGCCGCCCGCTGCCGGGATCCATCACCTGGATCAGCGAACCATGGCGACGCCAGGCCACGACAAAATGGGTATTGTTATTGGGTAACCGGACAACGATGATTGCCGGCAGCGTGTCCGCTGCAGCCAGGCCTACATGGTCGACCGGCACCATAATCTGATCGGCGTCCAGCCCGAGCTGGTTGCTGATCTCTTCCAGCGTATCGATGCTCGAGCCATCGACGTCGATCTGGCAGGCCTCGCGTAAACGGCCATAGCTGGCAGAGATACCAAAGCCTTCGAGCAGGCATTTGAGCGATGCCGGGCCACAATCCATGGCTGAGGTCTGGACCACCTCAGGGGCCAGCAAATGTCGACGGGGATTCTTAGGTCCGGACATTAACGCCTAAAACTGCCTTACTGGATTGGCTTTGCTAAAAGAATGCGTCGAGCCAGTCCGCGCTGGCGGACGACGGAAACTGGCCAGCGATTCATCGCTGGGATTGCAGGCGTGGGAAACGAAGTCCGCGAAGCGGATAACTGAAAAGGCGTAACTGCACATCCCACTTCAGTCGTCCGCGTCCTGGACTAAATTGCTTTGGCGAATCAGCGCAACAGTAAGCTGCCGGGCGGTTGTTATTCGTCTGCTAAGCAGACTCTGGAAATCACTTTTTGCGTAAAGCCATACCTAAACTGGCTAAGCCGGCGCGGCTGACCCTAATCGTTTTCCGATGATGCGCAGCAGAAGTGCCGCTGGTGAAAGTTGATCAACCTCAACTTCGACTGATCCGGTCAGGCCGTGTTGTAACGGAATGCGGGTGGTGGCATCAGACTTAACTTTGAATTCGATCCTGACTTGTCCTTCGCGGGCCTCATTGCTGATGTTTGCAACTACCATCGGGATCGTCCCGTACTGGGTCCAGGGAAAACCATCCAGACGCAATTGCGCAGGTTGATCGACGCGGACCCGGCCGAGCGCTACATCCGGGGGAAAATAAGCGACCGCTCTGAGCCCACCGGGCGGAATGATCGCGCCCAGCCGATCTCCCTCATGGATCACTGAGCCAACGCGCAGATTGGAGAGCTCGCCCACGCGCCCTAATACAGGAGAGCGCACTAGATGCCGGTTAACTTCATGGGCCATCCGCTCTCCTGCGGCCTTCGACGTTGCTATGTTTCCTTGCAGCGTGACCACTTCAGTTTTGAGATTCTCCCGGCGTGCCTTGCGGTTATTCTCCTTGCTGCGCTCATCCCAGACCAGACGGTCGAGAGATAAACGCGCGGTCTCAGCCGCCTCGTGCTTTTTTTTCGCCTCTGATTGCAACCTCAGATATTCAATCTCCGCCAGAATGCCAGCTTTGAATAAGGGGGCCATTCTCTTCTCTTCGTCGGCTGCAAAACGCGCTGCCTCCTCCAATTCACGATAGCGGGAGCGGGCTTCCTCGAGCGCCACTTTGCCCGCCTGGCGCTCGTTGGCCAGGGCCTCGTCTTCGTTTCTTACTTCGCTGAGCAGCGCATCGATTTGCGAAACACCGGCGGCCTGTCGCGTCTGCTCCTGGGCGAGATTCAGTTGACTTTCTTCGGCATCAAGCTCAAAGAGCACATCGCCCTCTTTCAGCTCTTTTCCCAGGCTCATCTGTACGGCCACTACGCGGCCGCTAATCGGCGAGGCAACATAATAGAGTTCGTTGGCTGTCTCCAGACGGGCACTACTACTAACGGCGTATATCGGGATCTGCGCATAACAAAGCCACACGACCCAGCCGCCAATGATCAAGAGAGCGACCAGCGAGCTGAAGAGGCCAAGTCTGAAGTTATCCGCGCCCAGCGATCTCAATGTGCGTGAGAATGGTATCGCCATGCAAGCACCTAAAGTAAGGACAGTGAACAGTGAGAAAGAGCACGAATCCGGGGAACGGATTCGTGCTCCCGGCCAATGCTTAGCCGCCGCCTGGATCATCCGAAGTTCCACCCGCCTTAATATTGGTTCTTACCTTCATGGGAGTTCTCCTTTTTTGTGAGATGATAAGGCAGCGCGGACTATATTCCTCGTTTTTTGGCTTTGTCAATAAAACTCAGACGCCAAAATTAAAACCGCCGGTGTGCGCGATTCGGAGCTTGCGCGAGAGAACGGGATGGCACTCCAGAGATCTGATGTGAAACAGAAGAAATAATGGCGGGAGACTCGCTTTGGTGCCGGCGATGGATAGAGAGAAGGAAGAGCACGAAGCAGGTAACGCGCTCTTTCCTCGATGTTTTGGAGTATTAACTTAGTCCCTGGGTATTACCACCTGCCTGGATGTGGGTTCTTACCTTCATGTGCCAGTTTCTCTTTCTCCTGACGTAATCAACCTGGCGTTTCCGGTTTTAGATTGGCAAAGCACCGAAGCAGGGAACGGTGCTTTTCAATGATGTTCCTGGACCCTTAACTTGGTCCTTGAGTCTCACCACCCGCCTTGACGTTGGTTCGTACTTTCATCGTGAGTCTCCTTTCAGGAAGTGCACAAGCGATAGGCTCGTGCCCTCCCGATTATGAAGTTGCGCTTGCGCGCTTAACCCGGTGAATGACCATCACCACCGGCCTTCACGCTGGTTTTTACTTTCATCGTGTGTCTCCTTCTCTTAGGGGGACCATGGGAAGAGCACTAAGACTCGCAGTAGATACATGCTCTCGCCGTTATGCTCCCGGTTACGAGCGTTAACCTACTTGATGATGATGTCATCGCCGCCAGCTTTGACGTTGGTCCTTACTTTCATGGTGTGATTTCCTTTCTCGCGAAGCAGGTTTTGCTGCTTTGCGCGTGTGAGGTGGAAAGGCCCGCGGACTATGTTACCGACCTTTTTGATTGTCAATAAATGTACCAGAAATGGTGAGTGAGCGATTAATGGAGCGCACGAAGCGCGCCGTATGGCGGATCGTGCTCCCCGGCAATTACTCGAATCAGCTGCCACCACCGACGATGACAGGGGGATCCTCACCAGCCCGGATATTGGTATGTACTTTCATCGTGAATCTCCTTTCGCGCGAGGTGTGAGTGTGATTGAAAGAGAAGAGGCCGACTCTGAGACAGCGAAGTCGTCCTCCGCTTGAGGGTTCTATCCGCCGCCGCCACCAACGGTAATGGGGTCGCCGCCGGCTTTTACGTTAGTCTTTACTTTCATTGCATCTCCTTTTCGCGACTACAGTGATCAAAGAGCGAGAGCACGAGGCGCGCCGCGGATTCGTGCTCCCGGTAATAAACTCGGATCAGCCACCGCCACCGACGATGATCGGGGGATCGCCAGGACCAGCCTTGACATTAGTTCTTACTTTCATCGGGTATCTCCTTTCGCGCGAGGTGTGAGTGTGATTAGAAAAGCTCAACGCCGAGACAACGGACTCCGGCGTCTCATTAAGAGATTTAGCCGCCACCGCCGCCAACGGTGATGGGGCTGCCTTCATCGCCCGCTTTGACGTTAGTCCTTACTTTCATTTGTCATCTCCTGTTTCGCGAGGTGAGACGATTAGAGGGAAAGAGCACTCGAGAAACAGCTGTCCCGGGCTCACTGAAAACCACTTCTGGAAAAGCCGCTGAATCTAAGGACCGCCACCGCACGTGATGGGAGTTCCACCGGCTTTCACGTTGGTTCTTACTTTCATGGGCGTCTCCTTTCTCCGTCGATGAGAATGGAAAGGCAGCGCGGGTTAGTTGGGCCAGCATCAGCACCAGCTTTAACGCTGGTCTAACTAAGCAAGATGCCTTCTCACTTCTTACGAGGTGGGCGATGGTAAGGCGGCCAGACTATATTCCTAGTCTTCGTGGCAGTCAATAAATGTAACTCGCCAATTCGGAAATATTTCGACTGAGGAAAAACCGTTTAAACTGATTCAATGATTTGAAGTGCACACCCAGGCTCAGATGGCTAAAGAATGGCGGTTGGGAGAGGGCAACAGAGGAGAGTGATGGGTATCTGAAGTCTCCGCAATCCGCGCAAACCACCGGGAAGCCTCGGTGCTGATGAGTTGAGCCGCAGCGCATCAAGACACCGGCTTGCGCAGAATGATTTCGGCGGTAGTGGCTGCGTTTCGCGCGGCGGCGGGGTGCGCAGTTTTCAACGAGGCGATTTGCATGAGCGCTTCGCCTGCGCGCGAGAGCATACGGACCAGGTCGCCTTCCTCCGCCCGCGTTCCCTGGACCAACGCCGGCCACTCTTCGCCACCGGCCCAACGTGCGGCGGCCGCCGCCGCCGAGAAGTTCAACTCGCCGCCTGGCTCGATCCCTTGTTGCCATTCCGCGGTAGAAACTTTGTAGGCGACGTCTTCGAACTTTGCCAACGTCGTCACGAGCGAATCGTCTAATTCCATCTCGCCGTAATCACGATCCTCGTCCGCCGCGAGGGCGGCCATCACTGCGGCGGTTTGCGTTGTAGTCAGCGAAGTGAAGAGGCCGGCCTCGAGCGCTTCGCCGATTAGCAGCGGACGATCCACATGCAAATCGGCCAGCCAGCGTCCGCGCTCCGTGACCTTCTCCTGTCCAAATTCGACGTACCCAAAGTGATCCAGCACGCGCGCGCGGCGCTCGAACGGTTCCCAAACCTCGGCGCGCAAAACATCAATCCGGCGTTCAGCACGTTCAATTACTTCTCCGTCATCGCGCAAAGACCAGAGCACTTCGGCGCAGCGGCGGCGCTCCTCATCCGGCAGGTGCGCGGGGACGAGCGAATCGATGACCCTATCGATAACTGTCATGGCCGCGTCTTCATCGGCGCGTGATTCGCGCAGTTTCGGCTCAGGCAGCGCGAGTTTTCCGCCGCCTTCATGGATCGCGGCGAAGGCTTCATCGAGTTTATCGGGGTGCGAGGAAAAGATCGGAGCAAAGACTCTACCGATGCGCGCCAACGCGAGCGCCGCCGGCCTGCCATCTTCGCGCACGCCGATGACGCCGCCTTCGCGCCGCCCGGTAATCAGCAAGAGGCGTTTTCCGCTGCGGCCAATCCCGACTACCCGGCCCGGTTGCACCACCTCTGCCAGCCACTGCTGAAACATTTCCGCGCGCGTCTGCGGGATTGTTTCACCGAGGCGGGAACGGGCGCTGGTTAATCGCTCGAGCGCGCGCACTGTAGAGATCGGTAGGTCACAGCCGGAGGCAGCAAGTTTTTGGCTCACGCGACCTTCGGCCTCATCACGTTCGCGGCCCAGACGAGCGACGCGCTGCATTGCTTCGCGATGGGCGAAGCTCCGTTCCGCAATTTCGCGCACTTGATCGAAATTGCCGAACGCATCCAGCAAATTCAGCAGCGTGGTGTAAGTCGCGCGAAACTGGCTCTCAAGCGGATCGGGCGGCGCCTTGAGTAATTCCGCAATGCGTTGCGGGTCCTGATGCACGCCGGGGGCGGCGACCACGAAGCCGACTCGATCACGGCCGCGGCGACCGGCGCGTCCGGTCATTTGCTGCAGCTCCGACGCAGTCAATGCTCTCCAGCCGCGCCCCGTGCGCGCGTCGGCTACAGTCAAAACCACTGTGCGCGCAGGAAAATCCACGCCCGCGGCGACCGTGGCCGTGGCAAAGATGGCGTCCAGCAAGCCGGCACTCATTAGTTTTTCGATGACGAGTTTCCAGGCAGGAATATGGCCGGCGTGATGCGAGGCTACGCCGCCTCGAATGATCGTGGTCCAGTGTCGATGGTCGCGAACCTCGGGATACTGTTCGACGAAACTGCGCATGAAATCGCGGCGCGCGGCGCGGCGTTCGGCGCTTTCCGGCCGGCGCGCGAGCGCAGCTTCCGACGCCGCCTGATCGCAACGACGGCGCGTGGGCAGAAAAACAATTGCCGGCAGCAGATTGTAAGTGCCCAGCGCCGCCAGCAAAGTCGCCGGCGGCATCTCAGGCAGGTTTAATTTCATAGAACTAAGGACACGGCTATGCCGTCTGATGTGCGGTGAGGCTCTGCCTCACCGTCTGGCCAAAGATACCGGAGGCTTCGCCCGATTGTTACGGGGGCGCAGCCCCACACACTTCTTACGTTTGACGGAAGGGCTAAGCCCTTCCGCATATCAAGCGGCAGAGCCGGAAACCTAATATCTCCTGCGCGGGCCGTGCCGGTAACGCTCCCGTTCTTCCCTTCCCCGCTCGCCTAAGCGCACGATTTCCTGATTCAATTTTCCGCTTTCATCCAACAGCGGCAACAAACGCTGATCGGGAAGTAAGACAGCGGCGCGCAGCGGCACCGGCCGGGCTCCCGGTCGCGTGACCACGCCACAACGGACGCCCCGCACTTCTGAAATCCATCCGGCAAACTCGTCTGCGTTTCCGATGGTGGCCGATAACAAAAGCAACCGAATGCGAGGCGGCGAGAGAATAATCGCTTCTTCCCAAACATGCCCGCGATCCTCGTCCGCCAGATAGTGCGCTTCGTCGAGTATCACCAGATCGGCGCCCACGTCTTCCCCACCACGCAAAGCGTCGAACAAGAGATTGCGATAGATTTCGGTGGTCCCGATAATCAGCGGCGCCTGGGGATTCACTTTTCGGTCGCCGGTCAATATTCCCACTTGTTCCGCGCCAAACTCGTCGCAAAACTCCTGATACTTCGAGTTAGTCAGCGCCTTCAGCGGGCTGGTGTACCAGGCGCGTCGTCCAGCGGCCAACAGCCGGCGAATCTCTTCGCGCGCGATCCACGTCTTGCCGCTGCCGGTGGGTGCGGTGACCAGCACATCTTCAAACTCCAGCGCCGCCAGCGCCTCCAACTGAAACGGATCAGGTTTGAATGGAGCAGGCCGCGGAGTGCCGATGCCCTCCAACAGTCGATGCAGTTCACGGGCATGCGCGCCTGAGGCCGGACCCGTCAGCTGGGCCGGCTTGAGTGAATCAGAAGCGCTTCGGCGCGCGCCATCGTCGTTCGAATGACGGCGCTTCCGGGGCGAACCTCGCTCCCCCTTTTCATTTCGCCTTCCTCGCATAGAACCATTCTAACCCACGAACTTCGCATCGCCGTTTGGCTTTCGTGGTCCATCGCTGAAGTGACACCAGTTATCACACAGAGTTCACCAAAAAGCGGCAACAACGTGAAGTTATTAAACGTAACTTCCCTTCAGCGTGAGTAGGGTCCTAATCCTGTGTTGCCGGCTCAGGGCATCACCTCAACGTGTGCGCGCTTACGATTAATTTCGCTAAGTGCTAACGTATGAGTATCCCCCGAGCTCGCAACGAATACGGTCTCAACCGCGTCTAAGTTGGCGCGGTTTATATAAATGCCATCACTTTTCGCAAATTATGAAGTAAACAGCCATCCCTTCTGGCCGAAAATTGGCCGGCTGGTGGCTGCCTCTCTGGCGGTTCACACGGGCGTGATGGCATTGGTGCTGTATGTGCCCGCTTTCCGCGCGGCTTTTAATATTGCCTTTCTCTTTTCGGGCGCCGATTTCGTCAGCCGTGATTACAAACGCACCGAAATCGGTGATGACGTACAAATCGTCGATCTAACCACTGAGAAGTTTCGTTATCCGGACGGCTACTTTGCGCCGGACCCTTTCGCAACGGCAGCGTTACCGGTCGATCCGGCGGGCGCGACGATCGTTTCGCAAGCGAACTTCAGATCCTCTGCCGTAGCTACGCCCACTCCTGAGCCAAGTCCTTCTCCAACTCCAGCGGCGAGCCCGGCGATTGCCGCGGCCACTCCGACGCCGGCCGTTTCGGCCACGCCAAAAGATGCGAAGGCTGAAGTTGCCGGCAACGAAAAGCCAAAGACTGCGGAGCAAGCTCAGAACCAGTTGGAGAAAGCGGCGGCGGCGAACGATGTTGTGTTGCCGAAAGAAGGCGAGATCAATAAACAGGCGTTGAAGGATTTCGGGAACTATGCGAATGAATTGAAAAAGCAGGGCAAACTGGATCTCAATCAGCCGTTCGAGATAGTGATCGAATCGTCTCTGGATGACAACGGAAAATTAAAGGACCCGGTGTTCACCAAAAAGGCCGGCGATCCTAACTTAATAGAATTGTCGGGCCGCATGATTGCGGCGCTGAATGACAGCGGCTTCCTGATCTATTTGAAACGCATCAACCAGGACAACCCGGGAACCAAAGTCACCTTCACGGTGAAGTTGGACCAGAGCGAAGTGGTGGCCACGGTTGAATCCGACGCGTCTTCGCCCGGCAGCGCCCGGGGCCTGGCGAACGTGTTCAGTATTTTGCTGGCTGCGGGCGCCAAATCCCGTGAAGGCAAGGACGAAGAAGTTCTGCTGAAGAACACCACCGTGGCGCCCAACGGAAAGCGCATCAAATTCAACTTCACGATGCCACGCCAGCCCATGGTCGAGTTGATCAAGAAACAACTGGCGTCCTCATGAAGATATCCACAGATTTCGCAGATTAACTCAGACTGAAGTGCAAATCGCGTCACCACGGCTTGCTGATATGGGACTAACGCAACGACGACTTTCGCTCCTAAGTTCTTTTTTTTTAATCTGAGCAATCTGTGTAATCTGCGGATAGAGAGCGCTCGCTTGCCTACCTTCCAACCCTCAACTAGAATCCAAAAACGCCCAAAGTACCGATTTTTGACGGGCCTTTGTCTATATTGAGTCGAGAGCAGGATTAACTAACCTATGGGTTTCGATAAAGCTTTAACAAAAGTATTTGGCAGCAGTAATCAGCGCTATTTGAAGTCTATTCAGCCGATCATCGTGCAAATCCAGGATTTCGAGCCGGCGATGAAGAAGCTTTCCGACGAGGAGCTGAGGGCCAAAACCACTGAGTTCAAGGACCAGGTCGCGCGCGCCGTCGCCGGTGCGCGCAACCCCGAAGAGCGGAAACGATTAGAACGTGAAGTGCTGGATGAAATATTGCCGGAAGCGTTTGCGGTAGTCCGCGAAGCCAGCGTGCGCTCCACCGGCATGCGCCACTTCGATGTGCAGATGATTGGCGGTTTGGTTTTGCATCAGGGAAAGATTGCCGAGATGCGCACCGGCGAAGGGAAAACGCTGGTGGCCACTTTGCCGGCCTACTTGAATGCGCTGACCGGCCGCGGCGGAGTTCACGTGATCACGGTGAATGACTATCTGGCCTCGCGCGATGCGGAATGGATGGGCCAGATTCACCGCTTCCTCGGACTGGAAGTGGGTTGCATCCAGAACGACATGGATGACTTTGAACGCAAAGCAGCCTACACCGCCGACATCACCTACGGGACGAATAATGAATTCGGTTTTGACTACCTGCGCGACAACATGAAGTTTGACCTCGCGACTTGCGTGCAGCGTGGTCATTACTTCGCCATAGTTGACGAAGTTGATTCCATCCTGATTGATGAAGCGCGCACGCCCTTAATCATCTCCGGCCCTTCGGATGAAGCTACCGACAAGTACTACAAAGCCGACGCGATCATCCCGCAGTTGCGCAAAGGCGAAGAGATCGACGGCAAGAAGACCGGCGAGTATCTGGTTGATGAACGGCAACACACGGCGGTGTTGACTGAGGAAGGCGTCGATAAAGCGGAAAAATTGTTGGGGGTCGGGAACCTCTACGATCCCGCCAACATGGAGCTGCTGCACTGCGTCGAGCAGGCATTGAAGGCGCATACGCTTTACAGACTCGATCATCAATACGTGGTGCAGGACGGCGAAGTAATAATCGTGGACGACTTCACCGGCCGTTTGATGAAGGGACGCCGGTGGTCCGATGGTTTGCACCAGGCCGTCGAAGCCAAAGAGGGCGTCAAGATTGAAAAAGAGAATCAGACCCTGGCGACGATCACGCTGCAAAACTATTTCCGCCTTTATGAAAAACTGGCCGGCATGACCGGTACCGCGGAAACCGAGGCTGCCGAGTTTCATTCCACCTACAAATTGGATGTCGCCGTCATTCCCACCAATCAGCCGATGGTCCGGCGCGACAATTCAGATGTGATTTATCGCACGCTGCCGGAGAAGTGGGACGCGGTGGTGGAAGAAATTCAGGAGTGTCATGAGAAGGGCCAGCCGACGCTGGTCGGCACGGTCTCGGTCGAGAATTCCGAACTGATTGCGCGGCGTCTGCAGAAGGCCGGCGTGCCACACAACGTGCTGAACGCGAAGTATCACGAGCGTGAGGCTGAAATCGTCGCGCAGGCCGGCCGCAAGGGCGCAGTCACTATCGCCACCAACATGGCGGGCCGCGGCACGGACATCCTGTTGGGGGGAAATCCGGAATTCATGGCGCGCGAGTTTCTCAAGGAAGAAGAGATCGATCCGGATGAAGTGGACGATACGCAATGGGAGCAGGCCCTTTCGCGCGCTAAACGGATTGTCGAATCGGAGCACCGCGAAGTAGTGGATCGTGGCGGCCTGCACATCATTGGCACGGAACGGCACGAGTCGCGGCGGATCGATAACCAGCTGCGTGGTCGCGCCGGTCGTCAGGGCGATCCCGGCTCGTCGCGTTTCTTCCTTTCCCTCGAAGACGATCTGATGCGCATCTTCGCAGGCGATAAAGTCAAAGCCCTGATGGAACGGCTGGGGATGGAAAAGGGCGTTTCGATCGAATCGAAAATGGTTTCGAAGCGCATTGAGTCGGCGCAGAAATCCGTTGAAGGCCGCAACTTTGAATCACGCAAGCACCTGCTGGAATACGATGACGTGATGAACAAGCAGCGCGAGACCATCTATGGCTTGCGCCGCCAGTTGATGGAGGAACCGGACCAGCGCGCCTACCTGTTTGGCGATCCGCCACAGGACCCGGGCGATCCACCGGCCGGCGTGGCCTACGACCTTTTGTCCGATGTGACCAAACAGTATTTGAATCCCAACGTCTCAGCCGATGATTGGGATGTCGATAACTATGCCATTCAAATCAAGACCATCTACGATCTGGACGTCGACAAAGAAGGAATTGATTTCGAGAAGCAAAGCTCGGAAGAAATAACGGACGCCATCTGGGACAAGTTGAAAACGAAATACGTCGCGAAGGAGCAGGAGATTGGCGAAGAGACGATGCGCACGTACGAGCGCATCATCATGCTCAACATTATCGACGCGCAATGGAAGGACCACCTGCTGGCAATCGATCACCTGAAACAGGGAATCGGGTTGGTTGGCTACGGGCAAAAGGATCCGCTGGTTGAATACAAGAAAGAGAGCTTCGACATGTTTCAGTCGATGCTCGATCGAATTGACACATCCACGATCCGTTCGCTCTTTAACCTGCAGGTTGTGGCGGAGCAGGCGCCGGAGACTTTGCAACAGCGGCGGGCGCGGCGATCGTCAGCCATGAACTTCACCGGACCAAACCAGGGCGCCAGCGCCGCCGGTGAGGAAGCCGGTAAAACAAAACCGATGGTGCGAGATCAGCCGAAGACTGGCCGCAATGAGCCTTGCCCTTGCGGTTCCGGCAAGAAATATAAGAAGTGCCACGGCGCCTAAAGGGATGCGCCGGGCCCTTTGCCGGTTCTGCAGCCGCCTCGCCGAACCTGAAACATGACGGCTAACGAAGTCGAAGAGCGCCAGCTTAAATCAGAAATAAAGCTTTACTACGACCTCCGGCTTCCCGAGGCCCAGCCGGCGCCGCTGCTGATCGCGCTGCACGGATATGGCGCAAACAAACGGCAGATGATGCGTGAAGCGCGCCAGATCGCTCCCGCAGGATTCGCCATCGTCTCCCTCCAGGGACTCCACCAGCATTTGAAAGATCCGAAAGAACCCGGCGGCCCGTTGCGCTTTGGTTTTGGCTGGCTGACTAATTTTCATCCGGAAGAATCAGTGGCGATTCATCATGAGGCGTTACTGCATCTTATTGCCACGCTAATTGATGAAGGCATAGCTGATCGCGAACGCATTTTTCTGCTCGGCTTTTCACAGACGTGCGCGCTCAATTATCGCTTTGCCTTTACGCATCCTGATCGTTTGCGCGGAGTAATTGGGATCTGCGGCGGCCTGCCGGGCGATTGGACCACAAGCGAACTGTACAAAGATACAGTGGCCTCCATCTTTCATTTGGCTGGTGAGCGCGACGAATTTTACACGCCCGAGCGAGTCAGCGATTACGCCGGCAGCCTGCGGACCAGGGCCCAGGACGTTGAGTTCAGAAGTTACGACGCCGGTCATGAAATGGTTCAGGCCATGCGCGATGACCTGCGGGCCTGGTTGGAAGAAAAGGACTTCTGAAGCAGCTATGATTGCAGGCGTGCGCGGCTTTGCCGCCTGATGTGCGGAGGGGCTTTGCCCTTCCGTTAAGATTGAACTAGTGATGGGCTCCGCCCAGCATCGGAGCCGCTTGCGGTAGCAAGCGGTTCTAACCGCTCGCTATCGCGAGCGGCTCTGTGTTCAGGCGGCGAAGCCGTTGTGCGCCAATAACGTGAAGTCTGCAACTCAAACCAATGCTCTGTGGCTACCAGTGCTCGCACTCAGTCTCCTGATTGGGGCACCAGCCTGTCGCCGCCAGCAAATCGCAGACAAACCACTAACGCCGCCGCCAGCGCTGACCGAAACGCGCGCGTTGCCGGCTAACAGCTCGCCTCAGCTCGCCCTGGTTATGACCGGTACGACGGAGCAGATCGGAAAGACGACCGGTTACGATCCTTCTTATCAAAGAATCGATTATCCGAACGGCGACGTGCCCATCGAAACCGGAGTTTGTACCGATGTGATCACGCGCGCTTTTCGCACCGCCGGCATCGATCTGCAAAAAGATATTCATGAAGACATGGCCAAAAACTTCTCCGCTTATCCAACGAAGTGGGGCCTGAGCCGGCCGGACCCAAACATAGACCATCGACGCGTGCCAAACTTGCAAACATTCCTCACGCGCCGGGGCAAATCGCTCTCGACTGAGAGCAACAGTGATAATTTTCTTCCCGGAGACATCGTCACCTGGGACCTGGGAACCGGCACTGACCACGTAGGAATTGTCGTCAACGTGTGGTACAAGCCAGCCAACCATTATCTAATTGTGCATAACATCGGTGGTGGAACGCGGATGGAGGACGTGCTCTTTTCGTGGAAGATCACCGGCCACTATCGATACTTCTGAAACTTAAGCAGCCGACCGTAACGGAGGATTGATGAGAACAAGTACGATTGTTTTTCTCTTTCTGACTTTCGCCGCAGCTCTCGCAATTCCCGCCGCAGCGCAATCCAACAAACCAAACCCGAAAACTGAAACTGCGATCCGGCTGGTGCTTGATGCACAGCGCGACGCATGGAACCGCGGTGACATCCCCGGCTACATGGATGGCTACGCGCGCTCGCCAAACACGGTTTTCATTTCCGGCGACAACGTGACGCATGGCTGGCAGACAGTGCTGGAGCGCTACCAGAAAGGTTACGACACGCGGGAAAAGATGGGCGTACTTACCTTTTCCGAGCTGGAGTTCAATCAATTAGGGAAAGACACCGTGGCAGTTTCCGGACGTTGGCATTTGCAACGGAGCAAAGATCAGCCGCACGGCCGGTTCACTTTGATCTTTCGTCATATCAAAGCCGGCTGGCGCATCATTCACGATCACACTTCATCAGCGTGAAGCGTTCTTAGAAAGAGTGGGCATAGCCCAGACTTTTTCCAACCACATCCGGAAGGCCAGAGGGCCTTCAGAGCCGCTTGCGGTAGCAAGCGGTTTCTAAACCGCTCGCTATCGCGAGCGGCTCTGTGTTTGTTTTGAGTGCTGCATTCAGCCAGGAGTTCATTCATCGTGGCTGCTGTGAAACGTGTAACACCTGGCCGGAAGTATGAATCACATCAGGCGGCAGAGCCGTGCCTGCGAGGGCTGGGGCTAAGCTGACAGACGCCGCTACAAGTACGCATGAACACAAAGAAGACTTCTGACAGCTTCGCGGCCATCGAGCAACAAGTCGAGTCGCGCAGTGCCGGCTTGAAGAAAGAGCTCGGCCTCTTTGACCTGGTGCTGACTCAGGTGGTTTTTGTCGTCGGCACGATCTGGGTGGGCTGGGCGGCGAAGCTCGGCAATGCTCAGATGTTCTTCTGGCTGCTGGCCATGCTCACGTTCTATGTCCCGCTCGCCATCGTCGTCATTTATCTCAATCGCCTCGCGCCGCTGGAAGGCGGTATTTATCAGTGGGCCAAAGTGGCTTTCAACGATTTCATCGCCTTCATGGTCGCGTGGAACTTATGGGTCTTCGGCATTCTGGTAATGTCCGGCATCGGTCTGATTATCAAGAAGAACATTGCGTACGCCATCGGGCCGCGCGCCGACTGGATGCATGAAAACAAGTTGGTGACCACGCTGATCTGCACCCTGTTGATGGTCGGAATGATCGCCGCCTCCAGGCGTGGGCTCTCAATGGGGAAATGGGTGCAGAATTTCGGCGGGGCTTTATTGATCATTACTTTCGCGACACTGATCCTGCTGCCGTTTATTACTGCCGGCCGCGGCTCGCTCGCTAACTATCATCCCTTTTCGACCAGTATTCCCGAGTTCAGCAGTTACAACATAAATGTCTGTAGCAAACTCGCCGTCGGGGCGCTGTCGGGATTTGAATACATCGCCATCCTGGCCGGAGAGTGCCGCGCGCCGGCGCGGAACATCAGTCGCTCGGTAATAATTTCGGCGCCGATCATCGCCCTCATGTTTATTTTGGGGACTGGTTCGGTGCTCGCCTTCGTGTCTCCCGACAAAGTGGATCTCATCGGCCCCATCCCACAAGTGTTGAGCCTTGGCTTCAACTCTTTTGGTTGGGTGTCGACGCTGGTTTCGATCACGATTTTTGGCGTGGCGGCGCGGCAGATAGCTCTAATGAGTATTTACTTCGCCGGCAACACCCGTCTGCCGATGGTTGCAGGATGGGATGACATGCTGCCGAATTGGTTCGCCCGTCTTCACCGCCGGCACAAGACGCCAGTGAATTCGATTCTGTTGGTTGGGGCGGTGACGCTCGTGTTCAGCCTCGCGAGCCTGATCCGCGTTAGTGAGCAGGAGGCATTTCAGTTGCAGGATAACGTCGCCGGCGTTTTCTATGCGCTGATTTACATGGTGCTGTTTGCGATTCCGCTGGTGGCCATGAAGAGGTTCGGCTTCAAGGCTCCCTGGTGGCTTCGCGTTGCCGCCGCATCAGGCTTTATCGTCTCGGTGGTCTACGCGTTCTACACGGTTTTCCCTATCATTGATGTTCGCAGCCGCCTGGCATTCGCGCTGAAAATTATTGTCGTAGTAATAATCGCCAACGCGATCGGCGCTTTGATCTACACCACCAGCCAGCGTCGCGCTGCTTAATTGATGCCATCTCCTGTCCACAGATTTCACAGATTACACAGACTGTGAAAAACGCCACCCTTTCTGTGTAATCTGCGTAATCTGCGGATTCCTTGTATTCTGACTGGCCTTCAATTCCATCCTATGATAATCATCTGCCCGCTCTATCGCTCCAGAAAACCCCCAAGAAGGAGATCACATGGGCAACATTAATTTTGGACGAGTTCTGCTCGGCGGCCTGGTGGCCGGTTTGGTTTTGAATATCGGCGAATTCATTTTGAACGACGTCATCCTGGGCGCGCAGATGAAGACGTTCTTCGCTGAACACAAATTCCCTGAGCTCGGCAATCACTTCATGATGCTCGCCATCGGACTGACGTTTGTGATGGGCATCGTCCTGGTCCTGGGCTATGCGGCGATCAGACCGCGGTTCGGTGCGGGCGCGAAGACGGCTATCGTCGCGGGCCTCTTCGCCTGGTTCGCCGTGTATGTCTATTGCGGACTGATCAATGGCAGCGCCATGAGCATCCCGGCCAGTTTCCTGCTAATGGGCATCGGGTATGGACTGGTCGAATATGTTCTGGCGGCGCTCGCGGGCGCCTGGTTGTATAAGGAAGCGTAAGGCGCTCAGCGACAGATCCTTTTGGCAAACTCATTCGCTGTAATTAACTGCAGGCAGGTGGTGACGCTGGCGGGCCCCGCGCGTCCGCGCACCGGTCCGGAGTTAGGCGAGCTTGCAATCATCTCCGACGGCGCGTTACTGGTTCGCGACGGACGAATCGGTCGCGTTGGTTCGCGCGCTGAGATCGAGCGCCTGATCGATGACACGTGCGACATAGTCGATGCGGGCCAACGTATCGTGTTACCCGGCTTCGTTGACTCACACACTCATCCGGTCTTCGCCGGCAGCCGGGCGAATGAGTTTGAAGAGAGGGCGGCCGGCGCCACCTACCAGGACATCGCCGCGCGCGGCGGCGGAATTCAATCAACCGTCAAAGCGACCCGCGCTGCTTCAACAGCCGACCTCGTCAAGTCCGGAAAACGGTACGCCGCATGGTTTCTGCGCACCGCTACTACCACCATCGAAGCCAAGTCAGGTTACGGCCTTTCCCTGGAAGATGAGCTAAAGCTTCTCCGCGCGATCAAACAGCTCGCCGCGGAAACGCCGCTGCACTATGTGCCCACCTTTCTGGGCGCCCACAGTGTCCCACCTGAATATCGCGCGCGGCGTGGGACCTACGTTGATTTAATTGTTGAGGAAATGCTGCCACGCGTGGCGCAGGAGAAGCTGGCTGAATTCTGCGACGTCTTCTGCGAACAGAACGTCTTCAGTGCAGACGAAGCCCGGCGAATTTTGCTGGCGGCCCGCGCACACGGGATGGGCCTGCGAATACATGCAGACCAACTTTCGCTTTCCGGCGGCGCCAAACTCGCGGCGGAACTCAAGACAACTACTGCGGATCATCTGGAGCACACTGATAGCGAAGGCATCGCGGCGCTGAAGTCGGCGAACGTTCAACCGGTCTTGTTGCCGGGATCAGTTTACGGGCTTGGCTCTAGCCGCTATCCCGCCGCCCGCGAAATGATCGAAGCCGGCCTGGCCGTCGTGCTGGCGACGGATTTCAATCCCGGGTCGTCACCGACTCCGGCAATGACGATGGTTCTTTCCCTCGCTTCGACGCATATGAAAATGAGTCCGGCGGAATCGATTACCGCCGCGACCATTAACGCGGCTTATTCCCTTGGACGCGGCGATAGAATTGGATCATTGGAAACCGGTAAAGACGCGGACGTTGTGATCCACGACGCGGAAGATTATCGCGAACTGGCATACTTCTTCGGCATCGAGCATCCGTGGAAAGTTTTCGCCCGCGGAATTGATGTAATGCAACACTCCTAACGCTGAAGGCGTTGTCTAACTTCAGACCAGGGTTTGCTGCTAACGGAACCACTACCCCAGGCTTTCCAAGCAAACCCTGGGCTGGAATTAGCGAACGCTTTCAGCGTTAGGTTTCAAACTGCATCACCACCAAAAAATAAGTTTGTTGACGGCGCGGGATCTCTCATTTATTATTCGCGCAACACTGGAAAGGAGGTGATCCAACAAGTATGAGTTCTTATCACAGTGAGGTGGCTGAGGCCTGACCTCTGGACTGATAATCAGAATTTGTTAGGATTCTCGTCCAGATCGTCTTTGCTCAGAACTTCCGACGAGTTTCGTTGCGTATGATTCGCCCCGCGGCTGACGCAACGGGCGCAACGTCGGGAAAGCTTCAAGACACGGGCCAATCCGAACAGTTCACCGGAGAGCCGCCGGCACATCGCCGGCGGCTTTCTCTTTGTCTTGACTAATCAACCTTCACCCCGCTATAGACATCTCAAATCCCTCAGACTCGCGCACAACCAACTGCAAAGAGGCAGGCGGTTGGCGTTGCAGATCGCAGGAAGGTCGCGTGGAAACAGGACCGCGGTCACCAGTTTTTTACGATCCCCAGGGACGTCGTTGGCGGCGAGTAAAGCGCAGCTACATTGCGCTGGCCATTGCCGTGACGGCGTTGACCGCAATGTTCATTGCCAGCGTGCTGGCGAATCCGCTGCTTCCTCATTTGAATATTCGGCCGCTCCCTAACCTGCCGCACAGCTCTGACATTAAGCCGAAACCGCTGGCCGCTACGATTCATAATCCTCGCGCGCAAAAGGCGAAGCACGCGCAGGCAGAATTGCAGAAGGCATTGGCTACTACGCGCGTCGTTCCCGCGAAGCGCGCATCGCAAACAGCGATTGAGCCACCTGCTCGGATCCCATCGCCGCCTCCGCAGGGCAATTCCAAGCCACTTAGTATTGGTTTCTATATCAACTGGGATGAATCGAGCTATGCGTCCCTGCTGCGAAATCTGAATCACCTGGACTGGGTCGTGCCGCAGTGGGCGCACCTGGTAAATGACGGCGGAGGCGGTCCGATCGCAACGGAAATTCACGCGCCCGCTCTAAACCTGATCCGCGAACAGCGTCCCCAGACACTGGTTTTGCCGATGGTGCAAAACCTTTCGGATGAAAAGTGGGAGACTGAACTGCTGACGCGCGCCATTGCCGATGAGCCGGCGCGGCAACGCCTGATTGCGGCCCTCGCTTCCTTTGTAGATCAAAATAAGTTCGCCGGCATTTGCGTTGACTTTGAAGAGCCGGCGCCGGAAGCGCAGCCAAACCTGCTACTTTTCATGCAGGAGCTGCATACAGCGTTTCAAACGCACAGTTGGTTGGTGGTGCAAGCGGTGCCGTTCGACGATCCGGGTTGGAACTATCAGGCATACGCCGTGGCAACCGATTACCTGATGCTGATGGCGTATGACCAGCATTGGGCCGGCAGCGAAGACGCTGGATCTGTCGCGGCGCAGAGCTGGTTCGAAAACGATCTGGCCGCCCGTATGCGGGAAATGGATCCGGCCAAGACAATAGTTTGCCTCGGCAACTATGGTTATGAATGGATTGCAGGTGCAAAGACGGCAACGGAGGTCACGGTCCAGGAGGCGCTGGTCACTGCGAAAGAATCCGAAGCTGAAATTGAATTCGATCCGGAGTCGCGCAATCCGCATTTCGATTACGATGAAGATGACGGTTCGCACCGCACAGTTTGGTTCTTGGATGCGATCACTGCTTACAACCAGATGCGCGCCGCCCGCAGCTTTCATCCCGCAGGCTTTGCTTTGTGGCGTTTGGGTTCGGAGGATCCTTCCATTTGGTCGGTGTTCGGTACCGACCGGACGACTGACTCGCCGGAACCTCTGCGCCGCATCGTCTACGGATATGAGGTTGATTTTGAAGGGACCGGCGAGCTGCTGAAAGTTCTGGCGCGGCCCCATGACGGCGAACGCAATTTCGAGATTGATTCCGCCAGCGGTTACGTAACATCAGAAGAATACCTGTCGACTCCTTCGTCATACGTGATTGAAAGGGCCGGCGATCACCCCGGCGTAATCGCGTTGACCTTCGACGATGGCCCGGATCCGCGCTGGACCCCGCGGATTCTGGACATCCTGAAACAGGAAAATGTGCCGGCCACGTTTTTCATTATCGGAAAAAACGGGCAGGACCATCCTGAGTTGTTGCGTCGAGTGGTGAACGAAGGTCATGAAATCGGCAATCATACCTTCACGCATCCAAACCTTGGCGAAATCCCCGGCGGCCTCAGTGACCTGGAACTTAATGCCACCCAACGGCTCATCGAATCTGAAACTGGTCGTTCAACCGTGCTGTTTCGTCCGCCGTTCTTTGGCGACGCCGAAGCTGATAAGCCGGAGGAGGTTGAGCCTGCCTTTCGCGCACAACAACTCGGATACATCATGGTCGGCCTCCGGCTCGACCCCGACGATTGGCAAACGCCGGTGCGGCCGGAGGACATAGTAAGTCGAACGGTGGAGCAAGCGCTGGCCACCGATCCCGATAAGCGCGGACAAGTCGTATTGCTGCACGACTCCGGCGGCGATCGTTCGGCCACTGTCGCAGCCTTGCCGGAACTGATTCACGAGTTGCGCCGCCGTGGTTTTCGTTTTGTGCTGGTCTCAGAGCTGGCCGGACTCTCCCGCGATCAAGTGATGCCGCCGCTGCCTCCGGGCGAAAAAGTTTACACGCGCACCGACGCAGTCGCTTTTTTTCTGATGGGCATGGGCGGCTGGTTGCTGCAGTGGATCTTTCTGATCGGAATCGCCCTGGGGATCGGACGGTTAGTGTTCGTGGGCGCGCTCGCGCTGGCCCAATGGTGGCGCGCTCGGCATCGCCGTTTACATCATGATGGCGGAACTAACTCGCCCATGATTTCGGTGGTCGTTCCCGCCTACAACGAAGAGAAAGTCATCGTCGGAACCATCAACAGTTTGTTGAAATCCGATTACGGCAATTTTGAAATAATTGTGGTTGATGATGGTTCGCTGGATCGCACCAGCGAGATCGTGCGCGAGCGATTCGCCGGCGAACCACGCGTGCGGTTATTTACTGAACCCAACCGCAGCAAAGCGTCGGCACTTAATTTGGGGCTTGGCCACGCTCGCGGGGAAATCATTGTCGCCCTGGACGCCGACACGGTTTTTACGCTGCAGACTATTGGCGCTCTCGCGCAGCGGTTCGACGACCCGAAGATCGGGGCGGTGGCGGGAAATGCGAAAGTCGGTAATCGCATAAACTTAATCACTCGCTGGCAGGCATTGGAATACATCACTTCGCAGAACATGGACCGCCGCGCTTTTGCCAGCCTCAACTGCATCACGGTCGTGCCCGGTGCGGTGGGCGCCTGGCGGCGTGAACTGATCGTTAAGGCCGGTGGCTTCAGTGCCGAAACGCTGGCCGAGGATCAGGATCTAACACTCAGCATTCGCAAGCTGGGATACAAGATTGGCTACGAAGAAGAGGCCATCGCCTGGACCGAAGCGCCCGATACTTTGCGAGGACTGGCCCGCCAGCGTCATCGTTGGGCGTTTGGCACATTACAGTGCATGTGGAAACATCGCAGCGCGCTTTTCAACCCTCGCTATGGTGCGCTCGGCTGGATCGCCATGCCGAATGTTTGGATCTTCCAAGTCATCTTTCCGCTGGTCTCGCCGGTGATGGATCTAATGCTGGTCTACACGTTGTTTGTCGCCGGTCTTGAGCGGCTGCAACAACCGGCCGGATATTCGTTCACGAATTTGCGCCGAGTGCTTTTTTACTACGCGCTGTTTTTGGCGGTGGACTGGTGTGCGGCGAGTTTTGCGTTCATGCTGGAACAGCGCGAGCGGTGGCGATTATTGTGGTGGCTGTTCCTCCAGCGCTTTTGTTATCGCCAAGTGATGTATTACGTGATGCTCAAGTCAGTGGCTTCCGCAGTTAGCGGCGCCCTCGTCGGTTGGGGCAAGTTGGAAAGAAAAGCCACTGTCGAATTGCAACCGTGAACGGCAAAGAATCGCAGGCTTAAAACGTTTCGAATGGATCGAACCGGCAATACCTCGTCCCAACAGCGGAAGAAATGGTTAGCGTTCCTGGCGCTGTTGCTGGTGGCCCTGGCTTTCCGTCTTGCGGTCGCACATTTTCTCGCCAACGACGATCCTGACGACGGCCGTGTCTACGCCCAGCTCGCACGCAACGTGCTCGCGCAACACGTTTATTCCCTCGACACTCAACCGCCGTACTCGCCGACGCTGATCCGGCTGCCGGGTTATCCGCTGTTTCTCGCCGGCGTCTACTCAGTCTTTGGTCATACAAACAATTCAGCCGTTCGCGTGGTTCAGGCGCTACTGGATACGGCCACCTGTGTGCTGATCGGGATCCTGGCGTTTTGGTGGGATCCGGACGAGAACCGCAAGCGAGCTAGTGCGCTCGTTGCTTTTGCCCTCGCAGCCGTCTGCCCGTTCACCACGATCTACGTCGCTACAATCCTGACGGAGACTCCCACGAGTTTCCTGGCTATCGCAATGTGTTTGGCCGCCACCCTGGCTTTCCGCGCAGAGGATGCACGTCACCGGCTGACGTGGTGGATTGTGGCTGGACTGCTTGCGGGCCTCGCTGTCTTGTTCCGTCCCGATAGTGGACTGTTTGCCGCCGCGATCGGGATTACTTTGCTGCTCACAGGACTCAAGCCTCTTTGGAGTGCGGTGGCAAGCGCAGCGCGACGCCGCTTTGGATCATCTGCAGAGAGTGCGGAAGAAAAAGGAAATCAAAAGCGCCGTCGCCGCTTCGCTCTGCCGGCGCACTCCACATTGGCGCCTACATTTGTGGCCGCTGTGATCTTCTCCGCCGCGTTCGCGATCGTGCTGGCGCCCTGGACGATTAGGAACGCGCGCGTCTTTCATTTGTTTCAACCGCTCGCTCCGGCGCATGCCGAGATGCCGGGAGAATTCGTGGCGCGCGGCTACCTTCGCTGGCTGCGCACGTGGGTTGACGACCAGCGTTACATCGCTCCCCTCTTGTGGTCGATGGATTCCGAACCAATTGCGATGGATGACATTCCGGATTCAGCCTTCGACTCCGACCAGGAACGCGCGCGTGTGAAAGCCCTGTTCGATCAATACAATCACCCGCCGGATGAACCGAATTCTCACGAAGACACAGTCGCGCCTGAACCGGAAAATCCAAACGTCCCGGAAGAGCCGGAGGAAAAGAACAGCAACGAGACGAGTGGGAACGCTGAAGATCCGGGCGAAGAAAATGATAACGAAGCAGAACCGACGGACGAGGAAAAGGACCAGGAACCACAATCTGTCGAGATGACGCCGGCGGTTGATGCAGGGTTCGCTCAGTTGGCGCAGGAACGCGTCGCACGACATCCTTTCAACTATTACTTCTGGCTGCCGGTAAGGCGTGCGGTTGCCCTCTGGTTCGATACGCATTCGCAATACTATCCGTTCGAAGGCGAGTTACTGCCGCTGGACGATCTGGACCACGAAACCTACCAGCACCTCTGGCTGCCTTTCTTTGCCGGATTGATGTGGTTCTACACTTTGCTTGGAGCTTTGGGAGGTTGGTTTCTTTGGCGCTCGCGGGATGTCGCAGGACGCAGATGGCTTATGCTGGCGGCGTTGGTTATTTTTCTCCGGCTGGCGTTCTTCTCAACGATCGAGAATCCCGAGCCACGTTATGTGGTAGAAATCTTTCCCTTCCTGGCTGCGTTGGGGGGAATCGCAATTAGCAATTTGAAGGTTCTTAGCCGACCTGCACCAAAAAAAGCGCGGGGGTGAACCCGCCTTCCTCAGTGCAAGTATTTTGGGTTGAGTGGTTCTTCCGCGCGATGGTTGTAAAGAAAACTAGAAAGACCTGCAGTCAGGAAGGTGCGTTTACGCCCGCTCGGTGAAAGTTCACCCCCGCTCTGTGAAAGTTAGATCACGGCTTCGGTGTGGGAGCAGCTTCCGACGGCATCACACGTTCGGGCTGGGCCGCGTCCGGTGAAGTATGCAGGTGTACCGCTTTCCATTCCTTGCCAACCCGGCGAAACACGATCGTCATGCGGCCGGTGGCAGTTTCCGGCGTGCCGCGGAAAGTTTGTGATTGCGTCCACAGGCATGAAACCACCGCGCCATCGCGGCCGAGCATCAGCACACGCAAGTCGCGCACGTCCAGTTTCACATCCTTCATCTCGGCGTAAGAGCTGGCGCGATTCTGGCGCATTTGCTCCCAACCCCTCGTCACTGTGCCGTTGTTGTTGAAGAGGACCAGGCGCGGCGAATTCCAATAAGCGTTCGCTACGGCATCGACGTTCGCATGCCGAATGCCCTCGAGCAATGAATTGAACGCGGCCAGCACCCCGCTCGGCGTGCCAACTGTAGTAGTTGACGTGCCGGTTTGCGTCCCGGTTGCAGACTTCGACGTTTTGGTTTCAGACGTCGCAGTCGCCTTGGCGGCCGGTTTAGGAGTAGCTGCAGGCTTGGCAATTCGCTCGCGTCCGCTGGAGGGCGTCGTAGTAGAACTGTTGGAATTCTGCGCGAGCACCAAAGTGGCTGTCGCTAAGGTCAAAGAAATGATTACCAATAGTCGTTTCAACATCGCAGTTCGCTCCTCAACGGGGATGAAATCGCAACGTCAATTTACCACATGACCGCCGACGGCATGGTCCTGCGCGGCTACGCGATCCTTTTGGCCTTGTGCTGTGTTTTGAGCCGAATGGTTTTTCGCTTAGCCGGTCAGCCAACCCTGTAAAGCATAGCGCTTGCTGCCGGCGCTCTCGCGTACGAGAGTGACGTGATGAGGCTTTGGGACTTTAAAGAGTATCAACCGGTTGAAAGCGGGGACCAACACCCGTTCTACGCGGGCAGTTTCCTTCTCTTCAAATTCCAAAAGACCGCCCCAGTCGAAATCCCATGCTCGCGTCAAACTCAAAACGTATGCTGCCTGGCGCCGCCCGCTGAGGGTCTGGTCATCATGGGTTTTCAGGTAGCTTCCGGGAGCGTAGTACGAGGCATACATGCTTACGTGACTTGTTTCGCTATCGCACGTTAGCTCACCGTAAAACTTTATTAGGTCGCGGCTGAGAGTTTCAGCAAGATTGCCCACGCCACGCTTTTGCAGCCCGCAATCAATCGCCGTGTTTGCCACACTCGCGTCCAGTATCGCAGCTCTCAGAAAGCGAAACTGGAACCCGCGGTCAGCCTGAACCGCGATGCGACGATTAAGCTGTGCGAGTTCCCGTTCATCCATTTGCTCGAGTTGGGCGAGGGGAATCTGTTGCACCGCGCCGCCGTTGAGAAACGAGAGTTGCCACTGAAGGCCTTCATCAAGAATCTGATAAAGAAAGTGAGCGGCCTGGTCGGTCAGGAAATTATCAACTTCGACCAGGCCCTCTTGCCGAAATTGCTCAGCGTATTGCCCGGCGTTGAGCAACGGATTCACCATCATCGAGTCAAGTTCCCAGGGGGTTAGTTGAAAGCGTGGTCCAGTCCGCGATAGTGGTTATGGAGTCTGCCCAATCGGAATCAAACTTCGGGCCGACGGTTGGCAACCAGCCGGCATAGCAGATTGCTGCATTTGAGTAGGCGTCTGAGGAAACACAAGCTGTCCAAATGCTCACGTCGGCGGTGAAGTCGCATTGAACCTGCCCGGTCCAACCATCCTGCACCTGATACTCGCAGGTGTGCGTACCGGTTGGCCAGCCCTCTGATTGCTCCTGGTTTTCGACCGGACCTGGGGGAGTAGGCGCCGCTTCATCTTCCGCGGCCACGCCCGACGGAGTAACCACCCCACTGATCGCAGCCATGCGGGCTGACTTGATGTTCGCCAGCAGGCCGGAAGCTACCGGCTCGAACGTGGCCGCGTAAGTTTTGAGGTCAGCCGCGTATTGGCTCTTGCTGGGATCTGTAACACTGGAATCCTGTAATGCCATCTCCTGCAAAACCGAAAACAGAGTGCTGCCACCGGTAAGGAACACCAGGAGACTTTGCTGCGCATTGCTCTTTGAGCTGGAACCCTCATTCTGGATGATGGTCTGCAGCGGACCGGTGACGTCTTCTTCGAGACTGTTCCTTAGCGTTTGCAGGTAGTTGACTAAGTCGGCTTTGGTCGTGCCCGATTGGGCCTTCAAGTTAATGTAATCGATACTCAGTTGCTGACAGATTCCCTTGAGCAGACCCTCGATCTGGAGGATGTCATTGGAAATGGCTTCGACGAACATGAGCGTTTGGATTTGCTGCAAGAGAGCCTGGAAGGCAGTTTCCAGGTTATTGCCACCGGGGAACAGTTGCGCGAAAATTGCTGCGCCTAACTTTTGCAGCAACATCTTGGCGATGTCCTGATATATGTTGCCGTCATCATCAAAGGACATAGCCTGGTCGTCACAAAATTGAGTGGACATGGATTAGGACCCTCCTTGAAAGAAGTGAGTTTCTGGTTTGTTTACTCAACACAGGAAAGAATGCGAGTTGAGAGAAGGAAACATACGGAAGATAGAGTTCTCTGTCAACGACGAGGTCGTTAGCTCATGATGCAGTTTCGCTTTCGTGTGATCGAAGGTTCAACGGAACCACGCGAAGGAAGTTATGAGAAGAGTTGGATATGAGGGATTTCAGGAAAACTCGTGCCACGGTTGCTGGCTCTTCAATCTTCTTACCGATCGTTCGCGGCCGATGACGTCAAAGACTTCAAACATCGAAGGGCCGACAGCCTGGCCGGTGAGCATCGTGCGCGAGGCGTTGATCAGCAGCCCAGCCTTGACGCCCGCTTCTTCGGCGAAAGCGCGCAAGCCGGCTTCGGCGGTTTCCGTGTTGAATGGCTCGACGCTTTCCAGCTTGTCCGCCAGGGCCGGCAACAAGTCCTTCAGCCGCGGCTCTTTCAAAATGTTCTTCCGCACTGCCGCTTCGTCGAAATCAAAGTCTTCGGAAAAATAAGCGCGGCCTTGTTCCGAAAAATCCTTTAGCGTGAAGAAGCGGTGTCGAATTAGTTCGACCGTCTTCTCCAGCCACTCGCGCTCATCATCGTCATACTCTTCTCGCCAAAGTTTACCTGCCCTCAATTCCGCCTTGACCATCGGCAGCAGATCAACGAGGGGCATGGTGCGAATGTATTCCGCATTCATCCACAGCGCTTTCTCGTCGGTCCAGTGTCGCGGATCGTTTTCCTGAAAGTTGAAGACGGCCGGCGAACGATGAATGTGCTCCAGCGAAAATTGTTGGACCAACTCGTCCACGGTCAGGATTTCCTTTCCATCCGGCGGCGCCCAACCCAGCAGGGCCAGAAAATTGCGGAAAGCCTCAGGCACAAAGCCGCGATCGCGATAAGTGGTTAACGAAACCACCTCGCCGTGTTTACGTTTCGAGAGTTTTCCTTTGTTCGGCGCAAGAATTAAGGGCAGGTGTGCGAACTGCGGTTGCGGCGCTCCCAGCGCGTCGTAGAGCAGGACCTGCTTGTGCGTATTGGTCAGATGATCCTGGCCACGTATGACGTGCGTGATCGCCATCTCAATGTCGTCAATCACGACCGAGAGGTTGTAAAGAGGATGGCCATCCGAACGCAGGAGCACGAGGTCCTCGATCTCGGCATAGCTACGCTCCTGTTCGCCATACACGGCATCACTGAAATGTGTCTTGCCTTCGCGGGCGACTTTCAGTCGCACCGCAAACGGCTCACCCGCTGCGGCCCGTCGCTCAGATTCATCGGGTGCAAGATCGCGAAACGGATTGTTACGATGATCTATTCCTTCGGCGGCGTGCGCGCGCGCGCGATCGACAATTCCCTGTTTGACGGTCGCATCTTCCCGTTGCTCTTTCGGCGTAAAATCGCGGTAGGCTTTTCCTTCTATCACCAGCCGATTGGCCGCGGCGCGATGCTTATCGGCGTTGGCAGATTGGAAAACGATCTCTTCGTCATAATCCAGGCCCAGCCATTGCATGCCTTCGATGATCGAACGCGTTGATTCGTCGGTCGAGCGTTGCAGATCGGTGTCCTCGATCCGCAGCAGGAATTTGCCGCCGACCTGGCGCGCATACAACCAGTTGAAAAGCGCGGAGCGCGCGGCGCCAATGTGCAGGTAGCCGGTTGGCGATGGAGCAAAACGAACACGAACAGTCATCGTTATTGTCAGTGGTCGGGGTCGGTTGTCGGCTGTCAGTGGTTAGTTGTCAGTGATTAATGTCATCAATGGCATTGACCTGGTCTACTGACACTAACTACTGAACTGCATAAAAATAGTCAGCAGACAGTTATCAGAATCAGCAACAAAGCGCGTTCAACTGAATACTGACCACTGACTACTGACTACCGAGTATGTGGCGGAGATGACAGGATTCGAACCTGTGATGGGCTTTTGACCCATAACGGTTTAGCAAACCGCCGCCTTCAGCCACTCGGCCACATCTCCGCACCACTTTGGGCGAGGTTCATTCTAATATTCGGTCTCAGATTGTCAAGGAAGGGGATTTTGGAGGGTGGTGCGGTGATATGAGGTCAGTACCATCCGCAGTAGCGGATGGGTCCGCACCAATCCAGAAGTATCAGGCAACCCATCCGGAACCCATCCGCTACCGCGGACGGTACTGACTTCAGCCTGAAGTGGTCCGTCTTCTTAAGCAACACGCTGTAGCGACATCAGCGTCAGATCGTCGGAGGCCGGATGGCCGCCGCCGAACACATGCAGATCGCGGAGGCACGCTCCCAGCAGATCTTTCCCGCTAAGAACATGACTCTCACTCAACAACCGCGACAACCTCTCCTTGCCATATTCGGCGCCCGACTGATTCTGCGATTCTGAAAATCCATCCGTGTAAAGGAGCAGCGCATCGCCTTTCTGCATCTGAAATCGATTTACCGAAAATCGCTCGTCACAAAAAATCCCGACCGGCAATCCGGTGGCTTCGATTTCCTGCACTGTGCCATCGCGCACCAACAACGGCGGCAGGTGGCCCGCGTTACATAACTCGACTTCGCCGTCCTGGCTGGCTTTGCCGCACACAAGAGTGGCGTAATGCGTTGGTAAAGTACTTTCGCAAAAGACGCGGCTCGCTCGCTCGACCATTTGATCAAGCGGCAGGCTGGTGGAAATCAAAGTGCGAAACATCGCCTGCAGGTTTGCCATTAGCATTGACGCCGCAACGCCTTTGCCCGAGACGTCCCCCAGCACGAAATGCAGACTGCCATCGTCGCCGTTAATCAAATCGCAGTAGTCGCCGCTAACGAGTCCGTGAGGTTGATAATGAAATGCTATGTCCCATCCACCGATCCGCTGCGTTGGCTGCGGCAAGAGCCCTGTCTGAATCTGCGCGGCGAGCGTGAGATCATCTTCCAACGCCTTCTGTTCAACCGGCGAAAGGTGATCCAGACAGAGACGGGCCAGCGGGTTGGCAATCAGCCGTTCCGTTTCCACGCCATCATGACAGACTTCGCAAATGCCGTACGTTCCGTCCTCCATCCGTTGCAGGGCGGCATCGACTTCTTTTAAGAGGCGCGTAACCTCACCGTTCTCGTGAAAACTGGTCGCGGCAATCTCCAGTCGATGCCGACGATCGAAAAGTTGTTGACGTAAGACTGGCTCAATTGCGGTGACCATTGCTCGTTCCTTTCGAGTCCACTATTTCCCAATTTTTCGCAGTAGTTTTGGTGGTGCTTCTTATTCAATCTATTACGATTTTTGACGCTTTTTTGTTCCTGTTTGCGAGCGATTTTAAGCGCAAAATATCGCTCGATCTATCCGATTTTTGCGTCCAATTTTGAGGTACAAACAGGTAGGAAAAGCTACTGCAGGCCAACCACCCCGCTGCGGCGTTCCAGCAACAGCGTGTCCCGCCAGATGCCGTTCAACTTGCTAATCCGCTCGCGGCGACCCACTTCGCGAAAACCACATTGTTTGTGTAGAGCGACGCTCGCTTCATTCTCCGCAAACATAACGGCCTGCAGGGTCCAAATGCCGTTGGCTTCAGCTTCGTTGATAAGCGCGGTGAGCAAACTTCGGGCGATGCCTTTTCGCCTATGCGCCTGGGCGACGTAGACGCTGGTTTCGGCGACGCCGACATAGGCGGTCCGGCTGCTTACCGGACTCAGTGCGGCCCAACCCCTAATCAGATCGCCGTCCCGCGCCACTAGCCGGGCAAATGGCAGGTGTGCCGACTGCCATTGTTGCCAAGCGGGCGCGGTTGTTTCAAAGGTCGCCTGTCCGGTTGCAATTCCCTCAAGGTAAATCTGGCTCACCTGCTCCCAATCCTGATCAAGCATGGCGACAACCTGATAGCCCATCGTTGTGCCTCTCTCCAGTGTGGTCGAAGCATACCGCAGATCTGGGCGTCGGCGGTTTGCCGAGTCTAAAAAAAAAGCGGCCCCGCCAAATCTGTCTGGCAGGGCCGTCATCTTTCAGATGAAATTAATCAAGTTGTGACTCAGAAAATATTGCCGGGTTTCTCCGGCCGGTTACCACGTTCTCTGCGGCGTTCGCGCATCTCTTGGCCCCGCTCGCGCATCTCACGGCCCCGCTCGCGCATCTCTCGGCCCTGCTCCTTGCGTTCCTGACGCAATTGTTCAAGCTTCGCCTTCTGCTCCGCAGTCAAAATCGAAAGCATGTTGTCGTGATTGCTCCGCATCGACGTACGAATCTCATCACGCAAAGCTCTGAGTCGCGTCTCGTCCGCAGCCGAAAGACTTCCGTCGCGTCGCTTCTCCGCCAGTTGGCGCAATTCGTCGCGCTGCGCCCGCATCGCTGCGCGGTTCTTCTCGCCAGCGGCACGCAGCTGCTCTCGTTGTGCTTGCGTCAGATCAAGCTCCTGAATCAAGTGCTGTCCCATTTCTCGACCGCGCATGCCGTAGCGGCCCTCTCTGTGCCGCGGGCCCACTCGTTCTGACTGCGGACCGCGTTCGGCCGGGGGGCCCTGCGGCGTTTGGGCCAACGCCGTACCGCCGAGGGCGGCCAACAAACCAGTAGCCACTGCGGCCCCAATCAGTTTATTTCGTAAAGACATTTGCTTCGCTCCTTGGATAAAAGAATCAAAATTGCGCGCGGGGAAACACTCGCGATTGAACGTGAATTTCAGCGCTCAACCATTAGACGCGGAGCAGCTGCGTTTGGCCGAAGTTAAGGTCACGCGCCGATTCTGAACGCAATGTGATGTTGCAAAAACCTACCTCCGCGTTTACAAGTCGCTCCGGTAGGCGCGGAACGAAGCTGCGCGTCCAGCGCAGAAACAAGAACTGAATCCGTTTACCAAATTCAATCTATGCCGACGCCTGGACTCACCCTCGACAGCAGCCCCAGAAAAAACTTTGACATCGAGGCTTGTCAAATGCTAAAAAGAACTTTGTACGATAAAGCTCAAAGCGGAACAGAGGAATTAACTCATGAGCACCAAAGGCCCGAGCGAAGATCGCCTGGTTCGCAAAAGGTGGGGTCACGCGCTACAATACGCCGCGATGACACTCCTGGCAGAAATCAATTCTCCGGCCGACCTGCGCCGTTTGGCGCCCGATCAATTACAGCAGGTGGCTGACGAGATTCGCCAGCACATCCTGGAAACGATGTCTCGCATCGGCGGGCACACCGGTGCTTCGCTGGGCGCCGTCGAGCTGGCAGTCGCGTTGCACTATGCGTTTGACACGCCGAAGGACCGGCTGGTTTGGGATGTTGGCCATCAGGCTTACGCGCACAAGATCCTAACCGGACGTCGCGATCAGTTATCTACCATCAAACAGTACGGCGGCTTGAGCGGGTTTTTGCGGCGTGATGAATCGGAGTACGACACCTTTGGCGCGGGTCACGCGTCAACTTCTCTGTCGGCCGCGCTGGGGATGGCCATCGCGCGCGATCGCAAAGGCGAAGATCATCACGTGGTGGCATTGATTGGCGATGCTTCTCTCGCCGGCGGCATGGCGATGGAAGCAATCAATCAGGCCGGCCATCTGAAGACACGTCTGATCGTGCTCTTGAATGACAACGAAATGTCTATTGCGCCGGCGGTCGGCGCGCTGACCGGATATTTGAACCGGCTGCGTGGCGCTCAGCCGTACCACCGCTTCAAGGATGAAGTCGGCGAGACTTTGCTTTCGATTCCTTCGCTAGGCAACCGCCTGCACCAGGCGGCCAAGACGGTCAAGGACGCGCTCGCGGCCGCAGTTCTACCCGGCGCGTTGGTGAATGAGCTCGGCTTCAAATACATCGGCTACGTTGATGGTCATAACCCACGAGCATTGGTGGCCGCTCTGCGCGAAGCGCAGCAAGTGAAGGACGGGCCCGTGATCGTTCATGCGCTTACCACCAAAGGCAAAGGCCATCCGGCCGCGGAAAAGGATTACTACAAGTGGCATGCGACCGGACCGTTCGATTTAGCCAGTGGCCAGGCGATCAAGTCATCTGCTAAAGCGCCAACTTACACAGCGGTGTTTGGCGAAACGCTTTGCGAGCTAATGGAGAAAGACGAAAAGATTGTCGCCCTGACCGCGGCGATGCCGGACGGAACCGGCGTGGCGCTGGCGCTGGAAAGATTTCCCGATCGCTCATTCGATGTAGGAATCGCCGAGCAGCATTGCGTCACCTTTGCCGCCGGCATGTCGTGCGAAGGCCTGAAGCCTGTCTGCGCGATCTATTCAACTTTCCTGCAACGCGGTTTTGATCAGTTGATCCACGACGTATGCATCCAGGATCTGAACGTAAAGTTTTGCCTGGACCGTGGCGGCATTGCCGGCGGCGATGGGCAAACTCATCACGGCCTGCTGGACATCGCTTACCTGCGCAGCATTCCGAATATCGTCGTCATGGCGCCGAAGGATGAAGGCGAAATGCGCGACATGATGCTGACCATGGTCGAACACGTCGGGCCGGCCGCCATCCGCTACCCACGCGGGAATGGCATAGGAGTCCCGCTGGTCGAACCGAAACTGCTGGAAATTGGCAAAGGCGAGATTCTGCGCGACGGCGGCGAAGTAGCCCTCGTGGCTTATGGCGCCATGGTCCATCCTTCTTTGCAGGCAGCCGAACATCTGGCCAAAGAGGGCATCGAGACCACCGTGGTAAATGCGCGTTTCGTCAAGCCAATCGACGCTTCGCTGCTCCTCGCGCTGGCGCGAACTAAGCGACTTATCGTCACGGTCGAGGAAGCCTACCTCTCCGGCGGCTTCGGCTCAGCCGTAATGGAACTGCTCGAAGAGAATGGATTGCAGGACAAAGTCCGCGTCGTTCGCATGGGCATTCCCGATCGGCTGGTGACGCATGGCGATCCCAAACTGTTGCTGGCGAAATACGGCCTGGACGCTGACGGAATTTACACGCGAGTGAAAGAGTCCGTCGAAGTGCTGGATGATCGCCGGGCCAAACGCCAGAAAGTCTAACCTCCCTTCTAAAAACATGGGGCTCGCCCCCTACCGCAGGCGGTTCTGACCTCGGCCTACACGATTTGGGCGAGCAGTGTCACCAACTGCTACTTCGCCGAAACTACTCTCCGGCAAAACGCATTGCTCCCCAAACACTCAGGCAGCGAATCGCGGCTGGCCTTCATCTTGCTTAAGTGAAACATGAGGGTCGTCGTGCGTGGCGATACCTCGTTTCAAAGTATGGAGAATCTGACTCGCATAACTGTTCCGACTGCGGCTGAACCGGATGACCTTCCGGCGGCGCCGCATTTCGATGACGAGGCCACGCTGCTGACCGCGCGACCTGTGGTACCGCTGGATCAGATCGTCAATTGGGGCAAGGTGCGGAATTATTTGCTCACGGGAGCGATTCTTTTCATAGCGGCCCTGAGCGGCGCAGTCGCCGCATTATCGATTGATCGATATCAAAAAGCGCAGGCACATTCGAATTCAGTGCAGAAGATCCCCGCGGCCCTGACGGAATCCGTCGCCAATTCTTCGCCGGTTCCAGACCAGGAAGTGGACGTCGTAGCCGTGCCGCCGTCTTCAACGACGACTCCTGCCGCGACCCCGCTTGCCGCCCCGGCAAAAGAAGCAGAAGTGATCGAACCGAAAGAGTCCGCACCGGTCCAGACTGAGACGAAGTCACCAGTTCGCGCTGAGCGGAAACCTCCGGCCGAACCTGCAAGCGCCAAGGCTCAGAACCGTCACAATGAAAATGCAAGAATCCGCCGGCCGGTAGATCCATCACGCAGCCGATCGCGGGATGTGGGCCGCATTCGCGAGATATTTGAAGGCCCTGACCCTTTTTGAGGGAGCGCAGACTTCAACCCTTGCAGCTATGCGAACTATTGGTCCCGGTAAATGAATTCACAGCTCGTGTTACATCAGCAACAAAGATTGAAAACATAGTTGACCACTGAAATATGGCGTGGCATTATGCAGCCGAAGGCGTTTCAGAGTTCCCCCCATACTTAGAGTTCGCCCAGCCCCGGTAGCTCACGTCTGATCTACCCGACTTTGACTCTCCAGTAACTTTGTATTCTCGCGCGCGTGCGGCGCGAAGGGAGTAATCTCGATGAAGAAGCAAGCATTTCGTGAACGCGAATGTCTTCACCGCGAAGCCGGCTCAGAAGGCGATTTCTATAACGGCGTATTTTATATTCAGGCGATTCAACGGCTCTCCGCCGAGGATGCGCTCAAGGTTGCGGGAAAGATTGGCCCCTTTTACTGGATTGATGCCCCCCACATTCTGGTCTGGCTTTGTGATGACTGCGCGGCTGAGTTGCATTTGAATGAAGCGCCCCGCGCCCTGGTCCACAGCGCTCGTCGTTAACCGTTTCCGCCACGCCCCGTCGCAGATCTCGTCGTTCCCGCTGTTGTGCTGTAAAGTGTCGCAGCATGAAGCGGGAGCGTATCGACAAACTTTTGGTCGAGCGGGGATTAGTATCCTCGCGCACCAAAGCGCAAGCGATGATCATGGCCGGCGCGGTCCTGGTCGAAGAACAGCGCGTTGAAAAACCTTCCGATCTCATCTCTGCGAATGCTCAAGTCAGAATAAAAGGCGCGGACGATCCTGCATCCCGCTACGTTGGCCGCGGTGGCGTTAAGCTGGAGGCAGCGCTGCGCGAATTCGCCATCGACGTCGCGGGATGGTTGTGTCTGGATGTCGGAGCGTCGACCGGTGGATTCACCGATTGTCTGTTGCAGCATGGCGCGCGCAAAGTGATTGCCATCGATGTCGGTCACAACCAATTCGCCTGGCGCCTGCGCAACGATCCGCGAGTGGAATTACGCGAAGGCGTAAACGCACGCTACCTGACACGCGACGACTTCGAGGCCGCCTTCGATCTGGCAGTGATTGACGTGTCCTTTATCTCTGCGACTAAGGTCCTACCGGCCGTCGCAAGTTTGTTGACGGATACGGGCTGCGTGATTACGCTTATCAAACCGCAGTTTGAAGTTGGCAAAGGCGAAGTGGGAAGCGGCGGTATCGTGTCCGATGCGAAACAGCACGCTCGAGTAGTGGCCGAAGTGAACACCGCCGCGTCGGAGCTCGGTTTGGTCATTCGCGGCGTAATCGAATCACCGATTACGGGCGCGGAAGGTAATCGCGAATTTCTGGCTGCCTATGCGAAGCGACTATAGACCATGGACCATGGGGTGAAACCAGGGCGCTATCGTCTATTGTCCGTGATCGTCTATCGTCAAAAACACCATGACCGTTTCTCCAATTCACCGCATCGGAGTCGTCGTTAAGCGGCATCAACCCGATGCCCTGCAGACGCTGTGCCGGCTTACTGAATGGCTCAACCAGCGCAGCATCACGCTCGTCGGCGGCCCGGAGATCGAGCGGGAACGCATTGAACACGAGACCAGTTGCGCTGTTGAAGAAGTTGCCGAAGAGCAATTGGCGGCGAGTGTCGATCTAATCCTCGTGTTGGGCGGTGACGGCACAATGATCGGCACTGCACGCATGGTCGGTGACCGTGAAGTGCCGGTTATTGGCGTGAACTATGGCGGTCTGGGCTACCTGGCAGAGTTTAGAATCGAAGAGCTGTTCGGCGCGCTGGAATCAATTCTCAAGGGTGAATACAAACTGGAAAAGCGCGTGATGCTGGCGGTGGAATTGTTCCGCGGCGCGGACAATGTGAGTCGCAACCGCGTACTGAACGACGTGGTAATTAACAAGTCAGCCCTGGCGCGCATCATCGAAATCGAGGCCTATCTGAACAATCAGTTTGTGAATTCGTTTCGCGCTGATGGATTGATCGTTTCTACTCCCACCGGCTCGACTGCCTACAACCTGTCCGCCGGCGGGCCGGTAGTCTATCCTTCGATGAATGCGATCGTGATCACGCCGATTTGCCCTTTCACTCTTTCCAACCGGCCCATCGTGGTGCCGGATGATGCAGAGATCGAACTTCGCCTAAAGACGCAGGAAGAGGAAGTGGCGCTGACGCTGGATGGCCAGGTTGGCTTTCCCTTGAAAGTAGAAGACCGGGTGCTGATTCGCAAGAGCCGCACCACGTTCAATCTCGTGCAGCCGATGAATCGAAACTACTTTGAAGTGTTGCGCGATAAGTTGCGATGGGGACGATAAGACAGGTCAAGTTCCAACCGTCCCTCTAATTCACCGGACATAACCGCTTTGCTTTAGCTACCGATAGCTGAGGATTATCAAACTATGCCGGACAACGACAGCAGGAAAACTTCTTCATCAAAAATTGACGCGAACGCTTTCGAGCGTGAGGTGACGACCGACCTCGACGAAGAGACGCCCGATAAACCAAAGGGCATGCCTCTGCACACTCGCATTCTGATTGGCCTGGCCGTCGGAGTGGTGGCGGGTGTCGCCGTCAACCGGCTTGTGGGAGGAGACAACGTTTGGGTCGTCCGCATTATCGACCATGTTACTAACCCCATCGGCCAGCTTTTTCTTCGCCTGTTGCTGATGATCGTGGTGCCGCTCGTGTTCTCGTCACTCGTCGTCGGCGTCGCCGGAATCGGTGACATTCGTAAACTGGGGCGGGTCGGTCTTAAGTCTTTCGGCTATTGCCTGGTCATCTCCGCCATCTCAGTGGCAATCGGACTAACGCTGGCGAATACAATCCGGCCCGGTGAACGCATCGATCCGACGACCAAAGCCGCGCTCGAACAACGCTACAGCACAGACGCCAGTAAGCAAGTCGAAGCCGCGAAGAAAGGTGGCAGCGTTCCTTCACCACTGATGCAGGTGGTCGAAACAATAGTTCCGTCAAACCCGATGGCCGCCGTGGCCGGCGTGCCATCGAATCCCAGCACTGCCACCCTGGGCGGCTCGCCCAATATGCTGCATTTGATGTTCTTCGCTCTGATCATTGGAATTGCAATCACGCTTATTCCGGTCACGGTAACAGCGCCTTTGTTGCGCGGGCTCGAAGCGCTTTACGAGATCACAGCGAAGATTATCGAGATCATCATGAAGTTCGCGCCATACGCGGTGGCCTGTCTGCTCTTTAACAATACGGCGCGGTTCGGACTCGATCTGCTGCAGGCGCTGGGATGGTTCGTAGTAACCGTGCTGGCAGGATTGTCGTTGCACATGTTCGGCGTGTATTCCCTCTCGATCTATTTCCTGTCGCGCATGTCGCCCATTGAGTTCTTCCGCCGGATTAAGACGGTGATTCTGACGGCGTTTTCTACTTCATCTTCGAACGCCACGCTCCCTACGGCTTTGCGAATTTCGGAGGAGAACCTCGGCGTGCCGCAGGAGATAAACAGTTTCGTGCTCACCGTCGGGGCGACGGCAAATCAGAATGGAACTGCTTTGTATGAAGGCGTCACGGTGCTCTTCCTGGCGCAACTCGCCGGGGTTGATCTTTCGCTGGGTCAACAGTTGATGGTGGTCTACCTGGCAATTCTCGGCGGCATTGGCACGGCCGGCGTGCCTTCAGGTTCTATCCCGTTCATCATCGGCGTGCTGGTAACGATCGGAGTGAATCCGGCGCTGATCGCCATCATCCTGGGCGTGGATCGAATTCTGGACATGTGCCGCACGACCTTGAATGTGGTGGGCGATATTACTGCGGCCACTTTCGTAGCTCGCTCGGAGGGCTATGAACTTCTGAAGCATCATGATCCGGCAATTGTCAGAGCGGGAGTCACCACCAATACTCGCTGAGTTAACGCACCAGGAGAGCCTGTTCTTGTCCCATGATTGTTAGCCGCTCGCTGTTACGATTGTTGCTTGCCGCCGCGGCTCTCCACCTTGTCTCAGTCATTACGATTTCCTTCATCGGCAAGCAGCAAATTCTGCCGCACACGTTCGACCAGTCGGGCATTGGGACGACGTTCGCCGTCGATTCCACCGTCTACCGCTACGAAGCCGAGGCGATGGCCCAGTTGCTACAACAGGGACGCTTGCGGGAATGGTGGAATTTTGGAAACCGGCTGCGATCATCTTCACACGTTCGCCCGTATTCGATCAGTTTCGCATTAGTCGGCAAACTGTCGGGCTATGGCATTCTGGCGGCCGAACCAGTCAATCTCTGCTACTACCTGGCCATTCTGGTTCTGACCTACGCGATTGGCGCGGAAGTGTTTAGTCAAAGAGTCGGGCTCCGGGCCGCAACGATTGTCGGTTTATGGCCGTCGCTGCTTTTGTATTCGACCCAAGTGTTGCGAGATTCGCTTGTCATAGGTGCAAACTTACTTTTCATATTGGGACTGCTGCTTTGTCTCAAAAGTGCGCGCTCATTTGCCCAGGCCGGCGGCGCCGCCGGAATGGTGGCGGCATCTTTGCTGATTCTATGGCTGGTGAGAGCGGACGGTTGGGAACCCCTCTGGCTGGTTCTCGCCATCGCGACAGTGACGTGCGTCTTCAGTCAGCTAAAGGACCGCCGCTTCGAATATGGAAAGACAATAGCCTTCATCGCGATTCTGTTGTTTGCATATTGGCTGCCCCGCGCCCTTCCTACCTTTCGGCTGGTAGACCTGATAGAACACCAGGCCCAACTCAATCAGCGAAGCGGTGAAGGTGCTGCCGCGCCTTTCAATACTCAGCTTGCCGAAACAGAAGCTTCATGGCATAAGCCGGTTGGGCGACTGGCTGGGAAAATTGGTTTTCTGCGTCACCGCTTTATCATCCGTTATCCGATGGCTGGCTCCAACATCGATACTAACGTTGAGCTTTCCAGCATTGGAGACATCGTTCGCTATCTTCCTCGCGCCGTCGAGATCGGTTTCCTTGCCCCGTTTCCCAATATGTGGTTTGCGCGCGGCGCACAAGTGGGAAAGTCAGGTCGAGTTTTGGTGGGCGGCGAGATGCTGGTGATGTATCTGATAATTGCGTTAATGCTCCTTACTCTGATACACCTCTGGGACAATCTAATGGTCTGGTTTCTCTTTGCGTCGGCCGCCGCCGGATGTATCGCGCTGAGCCTGGTTGTAGTAAACATGAGCAGTCTTTATCGTATGAGGTATCCATTTTTTATTCTGCTGATAATTCTGGGGGTGCAAGGTTGGCACATTGTGCGGGAAAGGTTTACTTCGGACCGCGCAGCTAACGCAGTAGCCCTACCTTAAGGAGGGCGTTCAGACACAGATCTGCAAGTCGACCGATCAAGCTATGCAAGACAATAATCAATCAACTCTGGAAATTTCTCCGACACCGCGCGCCGAGATGAACCTGCATCCGCTGGAAACTTTTCCTTATGAATACGCGGGCCGCGAGATTCGCATCAATTTTGAGATGCCGGAGTTCACTGCGATTTGCCCATTTTCAGACTTTCCCGACTTTGCCGTCATTCGCCTGGAGTACGTGCCCAACGAACGTTGCATTGAGTTGAAGAGTCTGAAGCTTTATATAAATTCGTTCCGGCAGGTTAAGATTTTTCACGAGCATGTGATCAACGTGATTCTGGAAGACTTTATCAGCGCCTGCGATCCTTTGCAGGTGGAAATCGAAGGCGACTTTCATGTGCGCGGCAATATTAAGACCGTGGTGAAGGCGAGTTATAAGAAAGATTGATCAGATTAGCATTCGGCGGGATGTGTCGCTTTTATGGACTCAACCAGTATTACCATCATAGTTGCCATCGTGGCTCTGTTTCTCTTTCTGTTGATCGCCCGGAAAGTGTTTCGCCTGGCTCTGAAACTATTCTTTGTCGGCATCGTCGTGATGGCCTTGCTGGCAGCCGCCCTGATGGGTTGGTGGCAAGGCTGGCTAACTCCCACACGCCAAAACAATGAACGAGCGGCGCCCGCTCGACGCACGCCTGCGCGCTGATCCGGCGAACCTATCAATGTCAGAAACCGATACCGACGCCGGCGATGAATTTGAGCGCGTCACTCCCCGCGAACAAAACCATGGGACGGTGGGATTATGGCGGCGGTATCGCCGCCTGCCGCGCAATGTCTTCGCCATCAGTCTCGTCAGCCTGCTGAACGATGTTTCCAGCGAAATAATCTATCCTCTGTTGCCACTGTTTCTCTCGCTGACCCTGGGCGCATCACCGGCCATCGTCGGTCTGATTGAGGGCGCTGCTGAGTCCCTCGCCAGTTTGTTGAAACTATTCTCCGGCTACTTCAGCGATCGTCGAGGCAAGCGCAAAGTATTTGTCGTAATCGGCTACGCGCTCGCCAATCTTGCCCGGCCGCTTCTGGCGTTTGCCAACAGTTGGCATCAGGTGTTAGCGATCCGTTTGACCGACCGCGTAGGGAAAGGCATACGCAGCGCGCCACGGGACGCGATGATTGCCGACACAGTCTCCGTGCAGGAACGCGGGCTGGCGTTCGGATTTCATCGCGCGATGGACCACACCGGCGCCGTGATTGGCCCGCTGGTCTGCTATCTGCTGGTCATGCTGCTGGCGTCCGATCGAAATTCTCTGACCAGCTGGGACTTCACCAAGATCTTTTTGCTCGCTTCGATTCCGGCCCTGGCAGCCGTCATTGTGGTCAGCTTCTTCGTTCGTGAAACTCCCAGACAGATTGCGTCCCTCCGCCCGGACGAATCGGCGAAGGATCAGCTGCCGCAGCTTTCCTTTCGCGGATTCGACGGCAACTTCAAACGTTTCCTCGGCGTGCTCGCACTCTTTACCTTGTCGAATTCATCTGATGCCTTCTTATTGTTGCGTGCCCGCGATGCCGGTGTTTCAGTCGCGTCGCTTCCCCTGTTGTGGGCCGCGCTCCATGCCAGCAAAGTCTTAAGCTCTATTTTTGGTGGCGACCTTTCGGATCGGTTGGGCCGGCGCCGGCTAATCGTTTCCGGCTGGATACTGTATGCGGCGGTATACGCGGGATTCGCGTTTGTGACTTCAAATGTTTCGGTCTGGATACTGTTCCTGATTTACGGAATATATTTCGGTTTGGCTGAAGGGGCAGAAAAAGCGCTGGTAGCCGATCTGGTGCGGCCCGAACAGCGGGGCACGGCTTTCGGATTGTATAATCTTGCTTTCGGCATCACCGTCCTGCCGGCGTCACTGTTGATGGGCGCGATCTGGTACTGGCGCGGGCCGGCCACGGCGTTTCTCGTCAGCGCTGCACTGGGATCGACGGCCGCGGTGCTTTTGCTGTCACTGGTCAAGCAACGCAAGCCGGGTACGCAAGGTTAGTAGCCGCTGCCACGCAAAGTCGATAGGTTCATGGGCACTAATTACCAGATCATTCGAACCGAAGCCGGACTGCGCGCGGCGGTTGAGTCTTTATCACAACAGGCAGCGATCGGGCTGGATACCGAGACGACCGATCTCGATCCTTACAATGCCCGGTTACGGCTGATCCAATTGGCAGCGCCCGAAGGCGTCCGCATAATCGACCTCGACGCGTTCGCTCACGGCAACTCGACGCGCAATGAAGTCTTTGAACCTCTGCGAAAACTGCTGGAGGCGCCGCGCCCGATCAAGATTGCCCACAACGCAAAGTTTGACGCGAAATTTATCAAGCACAATTTGGGCGCCGACCTCGGCGGGATCTTTGACACACTGCTCGCCAGCCAATTGATTGGCGCCGGGGATATCGAAGAGCGACACGGGCTGGACGTGGTTGCGGGCCGCTATCTGAATGAGTCAGTTGATAAGTCTGAACGCCTCAGCAATTGGGACCTCGAGCTCTCCGAAGCGCAGTTGGAATACGCCGCCCGCGATGCCGCGATCCTCCTGCCCCTGCGAGAGAAACTAATCGAGCGATTGAAGTCTGATTCGTTAGTTAAGTGCGCGCAGCTTGAGTTTGAGTGTGTGATGGCCGTCACCGATATCGAGCTCACCGGCTTTTACATGCATAAGGATCGCTGGCTGGAGCAACTGGCGATTGTGGAAAAGCGGCGGGGCGAACTGGCCGAAGAGCTGCAGGAGATTCTGGCGGAAGAATCGATGCAAGGTTCGCTCTTTGGTGGACCATCGCGGGAGGACATCAACCTTGATTCACATCAACAATTGACGCAGGCATTGCAGCGCCTGGGAATTCCCGTTCCTGATTCCACCCGCAACTGGAAACTGCAGCCACTGGCGGCGAAATATCCGGTCATTGCCCAATTGTTGGAATATCGCACTGTGCAGAAAGCTCTGACCAGCTATGGCCAGAACATGATTGAGTTAATCAATCCCGTTACCGGTCGCCTGCACGCAGACTTTCGTCAGATTGGCGCCCCGACTGGCAGGTTCGCTTGCACCAATCCGAATATTCAACAGGTTCCGCACGCCGTGGAATACCGTCGCTGCTTCAGCGGATATCCGGCCGGCAAAAAACTGATCATCGCCGACTATTCCCAAATCGAATTGCGAATTCTGGCGGAGTTCTCCGGCGACCAGGGCTTCATAAACGCTTTCAATTCAGGGGCCGATCTGCATCGAGTTACAGCGGCGGAAGTCTTCAACGTGTCTCTGGATCAAGTCAGCAAAGAACAGCGAGACTTTGCCAAGCGTTTGAATTTCGGGGTGGTCTACGGCATTGGCGCGCAACGCTTCTCAATCATGACGGGGTTGAGCGTGCCGGATGCCGAGAACGTACTGCGCAAGTATTTCGCGACGTACCGCCAGCTCGATACTTACTTGCACGAAGCTGCCGACCGGGCCGTGCGCGATAGGCAGGCCCGGACTGCATCGGGACGCTTAGTCCGCTTTCGCTATGACGAAGAGGACCGGCAGCAAATCTCGATGACTAGGCGAAATGGCAAGAACACGCCGATTCAGGGCACTAGCGCCGACATCCTGAAGCGAGCGTTGCGCCTGTTGCGCAACGAATTGAAGCAGACGTCCGGGCGAATCGTTAACATCATTCATGATGAAATTGTGGTTGAGGCTTCGGCCGAGGATGCGGAGGCAGTCGCGAAACGAGTAGAGCATGCCATGTGCGCGGCCGGTGAAGAATACCTGACGACTGTGCCAGTCAAAGTTGAAACTGAAATAGCCGACGAGTGGGTCAAGTAAGAATCCAGAGTGTGATGCTAATCGATGATTACCTACCGCAGCCTGACTTTTCGGAAACCCACAGGATTGAATTAGTCGCCCAGCCTGGCACGGTTTACGCCGCGCTTTGGACCACAGACTTTGGCACTTCGCTAATAATCAGATCTCTCCTCGGTTTGCGATCACTGCCCGCACTCATCCTCCACCCGGCTAGCGTCCGCCGCGAACGGAAGATCAGGCTGGCAACTATTATTGGATCAAACTTTGGCTTGCTGGGGGAAGATGCGGGTCACGAAGTCCTTTTGGGTGTTACCGGTCGATTCTGGCGACCGGTGGGCAATCTCTTGCCTTTCAACGCGGCGGATTTTCGTGGCGACGTACCCGAAGGCGTTGCCCGGGCGGTCTGGAACTTCACGGTTGCGGAAATGGGCGCAGGACGAACTCTACTGGCGACTGAAACTCGCATCATTTGCGGCGACCGTTTGAGCCGGCGCAAGTTTCGCGCTTACTGGTTTTTCGTTCGGCCGTTTAGCGGACTAATTCGCCGGCTAATGCTGAAAGCCGTTGTGCGCGCGTGTGAACAGAGCTCGAAGTAGGAACGCTCATGGTGTCCTAAATTGAATGTTCTACAGTCCCACTGGGATCAGCCCTCCCTCTGGGAGGGTTGGGGAGGGCTTTGGCCCGCACCAACTTAAAAAACAGAACGCGCGGCCTTCGAGGCCGCGCGTAAGATCATTCATTCTTTGGCCCTCATAAGCCCTCCCCTAACCCCTCCCAATAGGAGGGGAATAAAATAGACGTTCCAAAAATTTGAACACTACAGCGGAACCACCCCGCTTGACAGTCATGCAAAGCTCAAATAGTCTTGGCTTTACCTAAGAACGTGAATATTTGAGGTGCCTCCCGATCGGCCTATCGCCCGGGCGATACAATTCATCCATGCGTCGGAGATTAATTCTTTTCCCTTTGCTGCTGCTTGTGTTTTTGCCGGTAGCGGCCCAGCAACCCTCAGCGGGCTCGTATGAGCTATTGCTCGAAAAGCTTAAGCGGAACGATCGGGCAATAGACTTTAAAGCCCTGCGGGTGGCTTACACTGAGACGAAACTCTACAGTCCCTACGGCAGCGATCGCGAACCGCGTAAGCTAATGTTTGAGTCGCTGCACAACAAGGCTTTTGATAAGACCCTGGAAAACGCAGAGAAACTACTGCTCAGCAATTATCTCGACCTCAACGGGCACTTCGGCGCGCTGGTGGCCCATCGCGAGCTTGGTCACGCAGAGAAGTTTGAATACCACAGGTTCGTGTTCGATGGTCTGCTCAATTCGATCAAGAATTCCGGTGACGGGAAAACTACGCCCACCGCCATGATGGTGATCTCCACAGACGAAGAGTATGTGTTGCTGAATTACCTGGGCTTGCGAACGGTCAAGCAAGCTTTGATAAATGAGAACGGCCATCACTATGATGCGATGACTGTCGTCGATCCCAAAACGAATCAAACTTCGGTCTATTACTTCAATATCGATAAACCCTTCAACTGGCTGGGGAACAGCTTAAAACCAAAATAGATCCGCCAGCCGGGCCGGCGGAAGTGCAGTTAATCACATAGGAACCAAGGTTACATGATCAAGGACGAAATCATTTCCCGAATCACCGACAGGCGCGCTCGCATCGGTGTCATCGGGTTGGGCTACGTGGGCTTGCCGCTGCTGGCCGAGTTTGCGCGCGGGGGATTTACGGGAATCGGATTTGAAGTGGATGCCGAGAAAGCAGCCATCATCAACGCCGGCAAATCATATATCGGCGACGTTCCGTCTGCGGCCATCGCCGAATTCGTCGCGGCGAAACGATTAAGTGCGACCACGAATTTCGACCAACTGGAAGAGTGTGATGCGGTAATTATTTGTGTTCCTACGCCGCTGCGCAAAACCAAAGAGCCGGACGTTTCTTACATCCTGGCGGCGGCCGAACAGATCACCAAACGCCTGCATCGGGGCCAGCTCATCATTCTTGAATCGACCACCTATCCCGGCACGACCGACGAGGTTCTGTTCCCGATGTTTGCGGAGACCGGCCTAAAACTGGATGAAGATTTCCTGTTGGCGTTTTCTCCGGAGCGCGTCGATCCGGGCAATCCGCAATTTCAGACCCATAACATTCCCAAGGTTGTCGGCGGAGTGACGGATGATTCTACCGAGGCGGCGGCGCATCTCTATGCACAAATTGTGGCCAATGTTCACGCCGTCACGTCAGCCCGCGTAGCGGAAGCGACTAAACTTCTGGAAAACACTTTTCGCGCTGTCAACATCGGGATGGCTAACGAGATGGCCCGCCTTTGCTACGCTTTGAACATCGACACCTGGGAAGTGATCCGGGCGGCGGCCACCAAGCCTTTCGGCTTTATGCCTTTCTATCCCGGACCCGGCATCGGCGGACACTGCATTCCGCTCGATCCACATTATCTTTCGTGGAAAGCCCGGCAGCACGGCTTCGATTCGAGATTTATCGGCCTGGCGGAAGAAGTGAACTCGCGCATGCCGGATCACGTGGTCCAACTTATCTCTGACGGCCTGAACGACGAAGAGAAGTCGATGAAGGGTTCGCGCGTACTGTTGTTGGGAGTGGCCTACAAACGTGACATCGACGATGTGCGCGAGAGTCCGGCCCTTTCGATCATCGATCGCCTGCGCAGTAAGGGCGCGCAGGTTCGTTATCATGATCCCTATGTGGCGGAACTTAGGTTTGATGACGCGCATACCGAGGCCGGCGGCGCCCCGTTGCGCTCAGTTGAATTAAGCGAAGAAGAGATCAAAGCTGCGGACTGCATCGTGATCGTCACTAACCATAGCCAAATCGATTATCAACGAATCACGGATCTGGCGCCGCTAGTGGTGGACACGCGTAATGCTTTGAACGGCGACCTGCGGCGAAGCAGTCGGGCGCGGATCATCAGGCTATAAGTGGTTAACTTCTGGTCAGTGCGTGTGGGTCTCCATTATCGCGCCCTGGCCAGGAATCGGCCTGAAGGTCTCATCTGGTTTTGGATCGGCCCCCACGATATCTACGATCGATTCAAGTGAACCAGGTATTTGGCAAATAAAGAGCGTTAGTCGATGCTCAAAATATTAAACGTCATCGGGGCACGACCGAACATCATGAAAGTCGCCCCGCTGATGACAGCAATGAAGCGGCGCGAGCGAGAGTTCACGCCGCTTCTTATTCATACGGGCCAGCATTATGACGCAGCGATGTCCGGCGCTTTTTTACGAGAGCTGGAACTGCCCGCGCCGGATGCTCACCTGGAAGTCGGCTCTGCGTCCCATGCGGCCCAGACGGCGGCAGTTATGCAACGCTTTGAGCCGGTTGTCCTGCGCGAGCAGCCGGATTGGGTGCTGGTGGTAGGAGATGTGAACTCGACATTGGCCTGCGCTCTGGTTTGCGCCAAGCTGGGCGTGAGGTTGGGCCATGTCGAGGCGGGGCTGCGCAGCCGCGACCGCTCCATGCCCGAAGAGATTAACCGCATTCTTACCGACCAGGTTGCCGACTTGCTCTTTACGCCATCGCGGGACGCTAATGACAATTTGTTGCGTGAAGGAATCCCCCCAGAGCGAATAAAGTTCGTCGGTAACATCATGATCGATTCGCTAGTGAAGCATTTGCCGCAAGCGAAACAATCAAAGATAGCCGATGAGCTCGGCGTAGCCGGCCGTGATTACGCTGTGCTGACGCTTCACCGTCCGAGCAATGTGGATAATCGTGAAACTCTGCTGCGCCTGGTGCAGACGTTCGCCGAAATCGCGCAGCGTCTGCCGGTTATTTTTCCGGTCCATCCCCGGACCAGAAAAAGCATCGCTGACTTTGGTTTGAACGATGAAGTCGATAAATCAGGTTTGCGAATGATTGAGCCGCTGGCGTATCTGGACTTTCTGAAGCTTTACAGCGGCGCCCGCCTGGTGCTGACAGACTCTGGCGGTATCCAGGAGGAAACCACGTTCCTGGGAATTCCCTGTCTCACATTGCGAGAAGAAACCGAACGGCCCATTACGGTTGAGATGGGCACGAACATTGTGGTCGGAGCCGATCCGCAAAAAATAAAGTCGACAGTGTTTGCTGCTCTGGACCAGCCCAGAGCCACACCGAAGCGCGTGCCACCGCTTTGGGATGGCAAGACGGCTGATCGGATTCTTGACGCATTAGTTCACGCGGAACACAAACTTCAGTTTGTGGAATCATGGTCCGGCAGCTGACGAATGTGTCTTGTCAGTACCACCAGCCATTCAAATCTCTTGCGGAAGCTCATCAAAAACATTTGCGTAGTGGCGATCGTCACCATCGTTTGCCTTCTGCTTATCGAAGGCGGAATCAGGGTCGCGTATCGCGTCAGGAATTCGCGGGTCGAGTACGTGATGGTGCCGTATATGGCTCGCAGCTTTGGCGCGACGCCGCCATGGGCCAACGGGTTGCGCATTCTCGATCCCGATGACGAGCTGATCTGGCAGGGACATCCGTATGCGCGGCAGACTTATCTCGACCTGTTTTGCCCCATGGAGTCTGAAGATGATCGCAAAGCGCTGCTCAGCCGTTTCAGTCCCTCGGTTCCCGAACAATTCAAAAACAATCCCAAATGGACCGTGTCATTCAATTCGGCGGGATTTAGGGATGACGAGTTTCCCACCGCGAAGGCGCCCGGCGCCATCCGCATAATTGCCCTTGGCGATTCCTGGACCTTCGGCCACAACGTCGATGTCGAACAAAGCTACCCGAAACAATTGCAAGGGTTACTGCGGGCCGAGTTTCCCGACAAGCAAATTGAGGTCTGGAATCTGGGAATGCTCGCCTACACATCTCACGAGGGCCTGAAGTTACTGCAGCGCAAAGTCCGGTCACTTCAGCCCGACATCGTGCTGATCGGCTATTCGATGAACGATGCGTCGATTCCGGGATGGCACGACAAGGATGTATTTGTGCCAAAGCCCCGGCGGTTCAGCGTGCGGCGTTTCATTACTGAGAACTCTGAAATTTACAAGCTAGCCGTTTACCTGGGGCAGCTTAATAAGTACAAGGCAGTGACATTGGGAGACACGATCAAAGCGGCAAGCAATCCCAACGAAAATTTTCTGGTTGAATCATGGGTCAGCGCTGAGGCGCTGGAAGCCAAAGACTATGAACGCCTGGAAGCGAAAGTTCGCGTTACGCCTTCCGATTACAACCTGAACATCCGCGAAATGATCCGGCAGGTGAGGGAAATTGGCGCCGTGCCAATCTTGCTGCATAACGAGCTCCGGCCCGGCAGTCCCTACCAGGCAGCGCTGCATAAAATTTCACAGGAAGAAAACGTCGCGCTGATCGACACATGTGAGTTGCTGAGCGTGGAGCGACAACGACTGGAAGCGGAGTTGGAACGAAAGATGGGATTACAGCCTCCCGTTTTTACCGGCCCAGCCCAGGCGCCAGGTCCAGTCGACGTAGTCTTTCGCGTGCTGATGGCCCGCACTGCCGTTCCTCGCGCGATGTATATCGCCGGCCCCGATCCGGAACTGGGTGACAACGTGCCGAACAAGGTTTCGATGTACGACGATGGCACGCACGGAGATCAAAAGGCGGGAGATGGCGTTTGGTCCTACACGGCCATGCTCGATCCCGGACGCAAGATTTTTTATGTGTACACGAACAGTGGGACCGAAGGCCGTTGGGAGAATTTGGATCTACCGAAGATTCGCAGCTTCGTGGTGGCGTCGTCCGCAGTACCGATCTACCGCCCGATTGAAACGTTTGGCCAACTCACTTTGCAGGCCGATGGCTTCCATACCAACGCCGCCGGCTACCAGATAATGGCCCGGGCCGTGCGAGATGCAGTCGTCAAGACCGAAAAGTTTTCCAGCTCGTTTTAGCCAGTCGCGTTAGCCGCACCCACCACGCGATAAATCTTCACCCGTCGTCGAGGCCCTGCCTGGTGATGGATGGGAATCCCGCTGTTGTAGTAACCAAGCATTGTTGACAGCGGCAGTCGATCGCCAAGCGAAAATTCCGTTACGGGCTCAAGTTGATACCGACGCAGGTGGGCCATCACTGGCTCAGGCGCGTAGACGCTGTCAGTCGTCACGAGAAAATCTCCCGCCTGCAAAACAGATTCATCCGGCAGGACAGGTTTCATCCCCGCCTGTTCTCCGTAGAACTGAAGGCCCCAACGCCCGAGATACCAGGTTGTAGCCGGCCCAGCCATGGTAGCAATTGCTTGCCGGCTCTGTTCAATCGCGGCTTGCTCGACATACGCATCGCGAAAGTCGACCGCGTAAAACAAGAGTCCGAGCAGAACGCTTGCCGTCGCTGTCCAGCGTATTAAGCCCTGGAAAATCACCGGTAATCGTCCAATCAATCTTCCGATGATTAGCGTGGTGACCACTAGCAGCAACAACACGCGCCTGACCGCCGGAATCGGTGACAGGGCAAAATAAGCAACTATCTCGAACAGCCACCAACCCGTCAGAAACCATTCAGTTTGGTGTGCTGACCAGTTTTGCCAATAATTTTGTGGTTTCAATTCTGAGTGGATCAGTTGCTTGATGACCGCGATAAGTGCGGCGAAAAACGTAATGCCGAAAATGCTGAAGATGATGAAGGCAAGGCTGTTTGATTGTTTCGGGCCCCAGTTCTGTACGCCCGCCGGGGCAAATGCCAGTAATAAGAATCCTGTAACGATCACCACTGCGCCGAAAACCGCGATCTGTTTTCGTGGGGTGAACGCAATGATTGCGAGTAGTGTAAGGAACGGTGCGACCGCACCCATGATTGTAACGATGGGCCAGGCCAGATAAGCATACTTCGCCACCAAATTTACGGACCCATAAGTTTCTGATTGCGCCAGAAAGTGCGACCGGCCCGCCGTGAGATAAATGAAGGTTTCCCACCCCAGAAAAAACGCGCCGGCTACGATGGCCGCAACAATTCCCAGGCGATATCTTTTGCAGAGTAACGCGTGGTACAACATCACGGCCGGCGCCACCAGACCGTTGTATTTCGTTTGCGCCGCGATACCCGCTACCAAACCAGCGGTGGCGGCCAGAGCAAGTGAATTGCGTTCGGCGGCGCGCAAAAAAATTACAATTGCAAAAAGAACCAATGCGGCCGCCGGCACGTCGAGCATCAGGTTGAAACTCGGCAGAAAGACCGGCGAGAAAATTACCATCGCCGTCAGAATCAGTTCGTTCCGCCCGGCGAATCTTCTTAGCAGCGAATGCACGGAACAGACCAGCAGTAAAGCGAATGGCAACAGCCAAATTTTCCACCAGAACGGGTGGGGTCCAAAGATTCTGATCGCGATGGCCCACCAGTACTGGAACAGCACCGGGGCCAAAGCCTGGACCGCTGGTTCCGGCCGATCATTCTGAAATACCCTAAAACCGTATGGATCGAACGGATGTTGCGCGATCTGTTCGGCGTGATAATGATAGAAAGCGTCGTCAATGCAGAGCGGCTTGAAGGCGTTCAGCACAGTAAAGAGCACCGCGATGAGCAGCAGCGGTCTGAGCGAGGCGTAACCTGGTTTAGACTGGTCCGCGTGAACGCTATTCGTCATTTAAGGTCATTGGTCCAAGTCTTCGGAAAGCGTCGAAGTATACATCACCACCGGGGACCACTTTTTGCCTAACCTAAGAAGGACTGATTGCCACCCATTAACAAACTTCAACTGCCAGCAGTGATTGCGCTCGCCTGCGTAGCCGTGGCAGCGATTCTGTTGGCCACTAAACCTGGCATTGGCATAACGCCCGATTCCACCGTGTACCTTGAGGCGGGGCGGAATCTGGCCGGCGGTCACGGGCTGATTGCGTTATCAGCGAATGGCGAGCTAAAGCCGCTCACTCACTACCCGCCGCTTTATCCGGCGGCAATCGCTGTGATTTCAGCAGCTGGACTCTCCGCCGAAACTGCTGCGCGCTGGCTCAATGCCTTCCTCTTCGGCGCCAGCATTCTACTGGTGGGCTTCGCGCTGGCGAGGCTGGCCTCAAAGTCTTTTTGGACTCCGGTTCTCGGTTCATTCCTCGCTTTAACCGCAGTGGACATTGTCGGTATTCATACTCTTGCTTTGTCAGAACCTTTGTTCATGTTTCTCGCTTTTGCGGGATTCATCCTGCTGGCAGCTTACTTTGATGATGGAGAACAACGGCTCTTGTTCGCCGCTGCGTTAGCCATCGCTGCGGCGTTCCTGACGAGGTATGTAGGCGTCGTCCTCGTTTTTACTGGAGTCGTGGCGATAGTTCTTTTCCATGCGACCGCATATCGACGGCGGGTTGTCGATGCGGCAATCTTTGTCACCATCGCCTGCACGCCGATGTTGCTGTGGACGATTCGGAATCACTACGTGGGTGGCGAAACAACAGACCGCAGCCTCGCCTTCCATCCAATCAAGCTCGGTCAAATCGCTGCCGGATTTTCCACCATGTCGTCGTGGCTGTTGTTGGGTAAGGTCCGGACAGATTTAAGAGCTGCCGGCTTCCTGATCCAAATTTTGGTCATCGCTGCGATGGTGGCTTACTGGTTCATCAGAATGGTCCGAAAACCAAACCACGCTCTCCCAGACGGTCGAGATGCTGGATTGGTTAAGCTGCCCGCGATTCTTGCGACATTCATTATCAGCAATTTTCTGTTTCTGATCTTCGCGGCCTCTTTTATTGAATCGGCCACGTATCTGGATGACCGCAGCCTGGTGGCGATGCATTTCGCGGCCGTGATTTTGGGGACGATACTGGCGTGGCGACTTTATCGCTCCGCTACAACGCCACCAAAACTGCGCCTGGCATTGGTAATTCTGGCATTACTGCTCGCAGTCTCGTATTCCTTCCGCGCGGTGAACTGGTTTGCCATCACACGCGGTGACGCGCAGGGTTATGCCGGCCGGTCGTGGACCGAATCGGACACCATTGCGCGGATCAGGTCGCTGCCAGCGGACGCAGCCATATATTCAAACGGACACGACGCCATCTATTACCTCACCGGCCGGCGCGCAATTTACCTGCCGCAAAAGGTGAACATGATCACCGGCCGGGCGAATGAAAACTACGAAGCGCAGTTGAAACAGATCGCGGCCGACCTGCAGGCGGGCGGCGGCGTCCTGGTTTACTTCAATACCCTTTCGGAGCGGTGGTTCCTGCCGACGGCAGAAGAGCTTGAGTCTAAACTCGCTTGGAATAAGCGCGAGGCTTTTGCTGATGGCACAATCTACCGGAGATGAGCGGAATACTTTGATCTGAAGTTCCTAATCATTGGTAGCTCGTCACAAACGGACCCACCCGCTACCGCGTGGTGGTACTGACCTCATCCCGTTACTAATCTCCTCACGACGACATGTTGCGCGCGCGCCAACAAGCCCCCCAAATTAACGCACTACCTTCTTCCGTGCCTTCGTGTCTCCGTGGTGAAATTCTCTGCGTTTCGTTAACTCACCTTGAAGAACTACGAGAAGCAAAGGAGGACCCAGACGAATTTCAAATCAGCGACCCATACAGTTTTCTCAACTCAGCAATATGCCGCTCAATACCGAACTCTTCCATGGCCCAATGTCTTGCGTTAGTAGAAAGATTTTGACGCCCGTGCTCATCCAGCAGGAGGGCGCTCAGTTTCGCCGCCAAATCTTCAGCGTCACCCGGGCGAAACAGAACGGCGTGCTGACCTGCATTCGTCACCTCACGCAGCGCCGGGATGTCCGAGAGCACCACCGGCACGCCCGCCAGCATCGCTTCGATTACCGAGATCGGCGATCCTTCGCGCAGAGTTGAAAGCACAAATACGTCGAGTGAATTCAGCACATCAGGAATATCAGAACGCTTACCGAGAAAATGCACGCGGTCGTCGATGCCGGCTTCGCGACAGAAGTTGATGCAATCGCCCAGCAACTGCGGCGCCGAAGTCGAGCCGCCGCCGGCAAAAACAAATCGGGCCTGCGGAATCGTCTTAAGCAGCGTCGGCAAAGCTCGGCACACAGTCAGTTGGTCCTTCTGCGCGACTGGTTGGAAATTCCCGACCATGCCCAGCAAAAGTTCGTCTTCAGCTACATTCAGTTCGGTTCGCAACTTTCTTCCCGCGGCTTGCAACCGGGCCGGATCGACGCCGTTGCGAACTATCCAACAATCCCTGGCTTCGCAGAGGTTCAATTCGTTTCGTAGCGTCTGACTCACGACGATCTTCGCGTGCATCTGCGGGAGCACCAATTTCAGCGCCAGTCGGTTTTTAGTTCCCGGATAAACTCCATGCAGCGTCATTACCCTTTTCGTGGCCAGGCCGCGTGTCGCCACACACTGGTGCAACGCTTCCACCGGCTGATGACTGTGAACTACCTGGATGTTTCGCTCTTTGATAATTTGCCGTAACTGCGACGCGACCGGGAGATCGACCGGCAGTTTTCTTTTCAACTGGATGAACTCAACGCCGGAATGCCGGAAACCATCCTCCAAATCTCCACCGCCGGTGGCGACGAATGTCAGATCTATTCCGCCGGCTCTCGCATTGCGACACACGTCCAGCATCATAGTTTCCGCCCCGCCGCGGTTTAGCGAATCCAGCATGTGAAGTACTTTGATCAAGACTCACCCATCGTGGTTTGAAATAAAGTCGCTTATCAAATATAAGCTCTTAGCCCGATAATGCCGGGCAACGCATTCATGCATCGCCAACTCAAGTTGCGTTACGAAAGAATCTGCCCGAGATCTGAATGAAACAAACCCTGACCCTTGCAGCTCTCGCCGGCGCCAACATTCTGCTGTCCCTGCTTTTTCAGTGGTACGTCATAACACAACTGGGCGTGGGAGTTGAAACAGACGCCCTGTTCGCCGGCATGGCGCTGCCGGCCCTAATTCTTAGCGTCGTCAGCAGCTCGCTGACGCACGTGCTGGTGCCGCTGCTGGCCACGGAACTGGCCGGGAAAAACGAAATCACTTTCCGAGAGAATGCCTGGAGCTTCTTTCTGGGCGTTACAATTCTCTTCACCGCGATCGCCCTCGTGCTGTTTGTTACCGCCGGGTTCTGGGTGCCGTGGCTGGTGCCGGGCTTTTCACCGGCAGCGCGTGTGTTAACGATCAGCCTTACCCGAATTCAACTGATCAGCATGATATTCACCGCGTCCGTCTCGGTGTTGTGGTCCGTTTACCATGCGCGGAAGCAGTTCATTTGGGTGGAACTGTCCACCGTCTTATCAAATTTGATCGCACTGGCTTTGATCGTTAAGTTGCTCGCGATTCACGGGATCGTCGCGGCGGCATTTGTGATCGTGCTGCGCACACTGCTGCAGTTGATTTGGTTGCTGCCAGGACTTGGACGATGGCGGCGGCCGAATTGGAATTCAACGGCGATGCGTGAAGCCTGGAACCGCATCAGACCGCTGCTCATTGGCACCACCTACTATCGAACGGATCCGTTGGTCGATCGGTTTCTGGCCTCAATGGCCCCGGCCGGCGGTTTGTCCCTGCTGTACATCGGCCAGCAACTGTACGGCGTCGCCAACGTAGTCGCAGAGAAAGCCATCGCCGCTCCGATGGTGCCGGTATTAGCCATCGAAGCCGCGGCCGGACGTTGGGCCAGCTTCCGGCGCATCTATCAAAAAAGGCTGCTCGTGATCGGTGGAGGAACTGCCGCGGCCTATGCTGGGTTTTTATTCATCGGCGAGCGAGTCCTCCGGCTATTGATTGGTCATGGCGGCGTCACGTTTGAGAACGTTCATCTGTTATGGCTGATCATGATCGCCCTGGTGGGTTTTTTTATCGCCGGGGCGATGGGCCAGATCACGTCGACCACGTTTTATGCGATGGGCGACACGCGTACGCCCACACGCATGTCGATTGTGACGTACACGTTGTACATCCCGGCAAAAGTATTCGCCTTCATGCGCTATGGCTTAATGGGCCTGGCGGTTGTGACCACAATCTATCTATTTGTTAACCTGATCATTCAGATTCTGTTACTGGAAGGCTTCGTTATTCCGAGACGGAGAAAAGTCTCAGGTGACAAGTCTCAGGTCTCAGGTCTCAAGTCTCAGATCTAAGGGCTCAATGAGCCTTGAGAGACCTGAGTCTTGAGACCTGAGTTTTGAGACCTGAGACCTGAGACCTGAGACCTGAGACCTGAGACCTGAGACTTTTAAATGATCAAAGTGACCGCCTTGACGGCGAGCAAAGTTGATCCCTCCAGCAGGTTTCGCATCCGGCAGTTCATCAAGCCGTTGAAGGACCTGGGCGTGGCGGTAAGCGAACACCGGCCGTTAATCAACCGTTACAAGATTGAGCCGTTGCCGTGGCTCGCGATGGGCTTGAGATTGCCCGGGCTGCTGGCGTCGCGATTTAGCGATGTCACCTGGCTCGGCCGGGAGCTGGTGTCGGGGCGCGCAACCTTCGAGGGCTCGGCCGGCAAGAAACGAGTGTTCGACGTCGACGACGCGATCTGGCTTCCATATAAAACGGATTTTTCAACGGAGATCGCGCGAAGCTGCGATGGTGTTATTGCCGGCAATCGTTTTCTGCAGGAGCACTACGAACGCGTGGGAGCCAGGACGTGGCTGGTGCCGACGTCGGTGGACACGGATGAATGGCGGCCGCCTCCAGGTCGATCGGACCGCGCCTGGACCATTGGCTGGATTGGTTCCTGGTCCAACCTGAAATTTCTTTACGACATTGAGGCGCCGTTGGCGGAGTTTCTGAATTCACATACGGATGCGCGTCTCTTGATAGTTTGCGATCGCCAACCTTCATTCAAAACATTGCCCGAGGGAAAATGGCGATTCGAGGAGTGGTCTCCGGCAAACGAGATTTCGCTGGTGCAACAGATGGACGTCGGATTGATGCCGCTGGAAGATTCCGAAGAATCGCGCGGCAAGTGCGGCTTCAAAATGCTGACTTACTTGTCGGTTGGACTCCCAGGGATCGTCAGCCCCGTCGGTGTTAATGCTGAGATTCTGAGCTACGATAACGTAGGTTTTGCCGCGAATTCTGCCAGCGATTGGCATGCGGCGCTGGAGACTCTGTTCGACGAAAGCGCCCTCGGCCCACGGATGGGCGCATTAGGCAGGCGAGTAGTCGAAAAGCACTACTCGGTAAAAGCGAATGCGCCGAAGCTGGCTGAGATTTTTCGGAAACTGGCATCACGAGACCGGTAACTGCCGTCTTGCCTTGTCAGTACCGCCCGCGGTAGCGGGTGGGTTAGTCCTACTTGTCGTTTGCGATACATACACACCCACCCGCTACCGCGGGCGGTACTGACAAGACAAGCCCGCTAACATGGCAATGACCGCCTCAATCTTAGACAACAATTCTCCTATCGAGTTCTCGATCGTGATGCCGTGCTTGAACGAAGCGGAGACGCTCGCGACCTGCATTCAAAAGGCGCAGCGTTCATTAGCGGAGAACCATGTCGCCGGGGAAATCATTATTGCCGATAACGGCAGCACCGACGGTTCGCAGGAAATTGCCGCGCAGCTGGGCGCGCGGGTGGTCGATGTGACCGCGAAAGGATATGGCAACGCTTTGATGGGTGGGATTTCCGCGGCCCAGGGAAAATACATCATCATGGGCGATGCGGACGATAGTTATGATTTCAGCACGCTCGGTCCCTTCATTGACCAATTGCGCGCCGGCAACGACCTCGTGATGGGAAATCGTTTCCGCGGCGGAATCAAGCCGGGTGCCATGCCGCCGCTTCATCGGTATCTCGGTAATCCGGTGCTGACGACTATCGGACGATTGTTTTTCCATAGCCCCTGCGGCGATTTTCATTGCGGCTTGCGCGGATTTAGCAAAGAGGCGGTGCTGAATCTCGAACTGCAAACCACCGGAATGGAGTTCGCCAGCGAGATGGTGGTGAAGGCAACGCTTCAGCGGCTTCGCATAGCCGAAGTACCAACCACGCTTTCTGCCGACGGACGCACGCGCGCGCCGCATCTACGCAGCTGGCGCGATGGTTGGCGCCATTTGCGCTTCCTGCTGCTTTACAGTCCTCGCTGGTTGTTTCTTTTTCCGGGCGCCATGTTGATGTTGCTCGGCCTGCTCACAATGCTCTGGCTTTTGCCGCAGCCTCGCGTGATCGCCGGCGTTACTTTTGATGTTCACACTTTGTTGTATGCCGCCGCTGCGATCATCATCGGCTTCCAGGCAATCCTGTTTGCGGTGTTCACCAAGGTGTTTGCGATCAGCGAAGGTTTGTTGCCGGAAGATAGGCGGCTGGAGAGTTTGTTTCGGTACGTCACGCTGGAACTGGGGCTGCTGGTCGCGCTGATCTTGATCGGGGTCGGCCTGGCCGGGACTGCGTATGCGTATTGGTTCTGGGACCGGTTGTCGTTTGGAAACCTTGATCCGGCATGGACCATGCGCATCGTAATCCCCGCGGTAACGTCGCTGACCCTGGGCTTTCAGACGCTGTTTTCCAGCTTTTTCCTGAGCATTTTAGGACTAAAGCGACGGTGAATTCGAGCGCAGGCAATGTCTAATAACGACGCGCGAATCCGCGAACATTATCTGATTGAGAAAGAGCTGGCCGCGCGCTTGCGCAGAGCGACCAAAGAAGAGCGCCGGCGATTGTATACGGAAGTTTACGACGAACTTTTTCAGCGCGTTCCCGACCACCCGCAATTAGCTCTCAAACATGATGAGGCAGCGCGCCGCCGTCACGTAACCGAACGCCTCGCCGTGCTTGAACCCTATCTCAATTCAGAGACAACGTATCTGGAGTTAGGACCGGGAGATTGCGCGCTCGCCGTTGAGATCGCCCAGCGGGTGCAAAAAGTTTATGCCGTCGATGTCTCGCGCGAGATTGTCAGGAACGTTGTGCTAACCAGGAACATGGAACTCGTCATCTCGGATGGCTGTAGCATTCCGGTTCCCGATGCCAGCGTCGACGTCGTTTACAGCGATCAGTTGATGGAGCACCTTCATCCAGAAGATGCGGCCGAACAACTGCAGAACATTTATCGCGCGCTGAAAACCGGCGGCACGTACGTCTGCATAACGCCTAATCGTTTGTCCGGCCCGCACGACGTGTCGCAATATTTCGATGAGGTCGCAACGGGATTTCACTTGCAGGAATACACCGCCGCCGAGTTGGCGGAAATGTTTCGCGCTGCTGGTTTCGCTCGGATAGAAGCAAGGGTCGGCGCGAGAAACTTTCATTTCGCTTCGCCCCTGGCGATGGTTACGTTAACAGAGTCAATGCTGACGGCGTTGCCCCGCCCATTGGGGAGAACTCTCGCGCGCGGGTTACCATTGCGTTTGGTGCTCGGCATCAAAATGATTGCGACAAAATAATGGCCGGACTTCCTGACAGCATGTACCAGACGGGCGAGTATGTGGAAAAGAACCCCACTTATCACGTCGAAGATTCGTCGTGGAAAGCGGAACAGATTCTCAGGATGATTGAAAAGAACCACCTGACACCACGCACGATTTGCGAAGTTGGTTGCGGCGCGGGCGAGATTCTGCGGCAGTTGCAATCGCGCATGCCTGCCGAAACCGAGTTCAGCGGATACGAAATTTCGCCCCAGGCATTTGCGCTTTGTCAGGCCCGGGCGAATGAGCGGCTGCAGTTCAAATGCGAGGATTTGATTACCGCCGGCGCGCCGTATTTCGATCTCCTGCTTTGCATCGATGTCTTTGAGCACGTGCCTGACTATCTGAGTTTTCTGAAAGACGTAAGGAGCAAAGCGCGCTACAAGATGTTTCATATTCCGCTGGACATGTCGGCACAGTGGGTCCTGCGCGGGCGTCCGATCCTGCGCGAACGTGACCAGGCCGGGCATCTTCATTATTTTATGAAGGACACCGCCCTCGCGACTTTGCGCGACACGGGTTACAAAGTTTTGGATACGATTTATACCGCCGGAGCGATCGATCATCCGCGCAGTTTCAAGGCGCAGCTGGCCAGCTGGCCGCGCCGGTTGCTGTCGCTCATGAATCAGGATTTTGTAGTTCGCGTGTTCGGCGGCTACTCACTACTGGTGCTGGCGGAATAGGTCAGCGCGTTCCGTTCCCGTGAGAGTGGTTAGCGAAGGGCTTGCGGTTAGCAAGACTGATCAGGCGCGCGGCCGCGGACGGCCGCGCGTAAGTGTTTATTCCCGGGGTTGGTGCTAAAACCCTCCCCAACTCTCCCAGTGGGAGGGGTAATCTGGAAAATCCAGAATGTGCGGCATCGCCGGATTAATTGGCTTGCAACCTGAGCGTCGCATCGATGCGATGCTCCAAAGCATTGAGCATCGCGGGCGCGACGACGAGGGCGTTTGGACATCGGCGGTCATCAACGATGCCGCCCAATCGGTGTGCCTGGGCCATCGCCGGCTGGCGATTATCGACACCAGCAGCGCCGGGCATCAACCGATGTTGTCCGCCGACGGGCGTTACGCAATTACGTTTGGCGGCGAGATCTACAACTATCGCGAGTTGCGTGCGGAACTGGAAGGCAAGGGTCATGTTTTTCACACGGAGAGCGATACCGAAGTCCTCTTGCATGCTTTCGCTCAGTGGGGCACGAATTGCCTGGCGCGTCTGAACGGAATGTTTGCGTTCGCCGTCTGGGACGATCAGCAGCGAACGCTGACCCTGGCGCGCGATCGCGTCGGCATCAAACCGCTTTATTACGCGCAAACGAAAACCGAGAACGGCAGCGCCGGCTCGTTCATTTTCGCTTCCGAAATCAAGGCGATCCTGGCCAGCGAACTGCTGCGCGCCGCGATGAATTTGGAGGCGCTCAATCAATATCTGACTTTCCTCTGGACACCGGATCCGCACACCCTTTTCGCCGATGTCTGGAAATTACCACCTGGCCATTTTCTGACAGTCAAAGACGGCGCGGTCGACGTGCGGGAGTGGTGGGACATTTCGTTCGATGAAGTTGACGAAAGCCGCAGCGAAAACTGGTGGCGCGATCGCGTCTATGAAACTCTGGAACGTGTTGTCGGCTTGGAAATGGTGTCGGATGTTCCGCTTGGTTCGTTCCTCTCCGGCGGTGTTGACTCGTCCGCGATCGTTGCCCTGATGAACCATTACGGCAACGGCAACCAGGTATCAACCTACACGGTGGGGACCGAAGCAAAAGATCTGCGCTTCGACATTATCCCCGACGATGCGATGTGGGCGCGCCGGGTGGCGGAACTGCTGCACACTGATTATCACGAGATCACACTCAAGCCCGACGTAGCCAGCCTGCTGCCAAAGCTCATCTACCATGCGGATGAGCCGATCGCTGATCCGGCAATGCTTTCCAGTTTTCTAATCTCGCAAGCAGCGCGAGCGAAGTTGAGAGTAATGCTCTCCGGCATGGGAGGCGACGAGGTTTTCGCCGGATATCCCCGGCAACTGGCAATGAAGTTTGCTGGCGCGATCGATCCGGTGCCAAAAAGTTTACGCCGGCCCATCATGAATTTCGTGGCGGCGACTTTGCCTGGCGGGCGGCCCGGCAAGTTGACCGCGCCTCTGCGCAACGCGAAGAAATTTGCGACCAGCGCCGCGCTCGATTTCGAAGAACGCTACCTGGGGTTCGGCACTTACTTTACCGATCGGATGAAGCACGATCTCTACGGCGAAAGCGTCCGCGAAGCCACCAGGGAGTTGGATGCCTACCGGGAACATCGGCGATATTTCCAGCGCGTCAGAAACGCCGCGCCGCTTAATCGTTTGCTATACGTTGATCTGAAAACGTTCCTGCCTTGCCTCAATCTAGCTTATACCGACAAAACTTCGATGGCGGCGAACCTGGAGGTCCGCGTGCCGTATCTGAATCACGAATTGATGGAGCTAACGTCCCGCATGCCGGTGGATTTGAAACTGCGTGGGCTGAAACGGAAATACATTTTGAAGCGCGCGGCCGAAAGACTTTTGCCACGAGACGTGGTTTGGCGGAAGAAGGCAGGTTTCGGCGCACCAATCCGATCATGGTTGCGCGGGCCGCTGAAGCCGCTGATCGATGATCTGTTATCGGCCGAAACGGTAAAGCGACGAGGCCTGTTCGACCCCGCAGCGGTGCAGCAAATAATCGATGCTAATCAATCAGGTCGCGAGGATTTCAATTTGCAGGTCTTTCAACTGCTGACGCTGGAATTGTGGCAGCGAGAATTTCTTGATCAACGTCAGAACCGCCTGCGGTTCTGACAATCAACGGGCAAACCTGTTCGCAGCGATTCGATGATGCCAAACGTTGCGCGGGTAGTGGCCGCTAGATCTTCCAGGCCGATCGGCGCCGGTCCGCCTTCAACCACCGCCCGACAAACAGCGCGCACTTCATTAGCCTGGCCTTTGTCCTGGCCGCTCAGCCGCACTCGTTTTTCTTTGCCGCCCGAGATTTGTATGGCACGGCGAAAGTCATCCAGCACAAAGGTCCGGCCCGCGCCGAAAATCTCGACGCGTTCTTTTGCTAATGCTCTATCGCCTTCGGCCAGGTACGCGATTGAACCATTTGAACCGTCGGCGAAGCGGAGGGTGATAAAAACTGAGTCAGCGTCCAGCACTTCTGCGTTGCGGCCGGCGATGGCCTCCGCATAGACCCGCGTCGAAACCGCACCGGTGAGAAACTGCATCAGGTCGATGAAGTGACAAACCTCACCGATGATGCGCCCGCCGCCTTCGCGCGGATCCTGAATCCAATGGTCAACCGGGATGCGACCGGCGTTGACGTGATAGTTAATGGACAGCGGCGTCTTAGCGTCCTGGAAAAACTCTTTCGCCGCGACGGCTGAGGGTGAGAAGCGCCGGTTGAACCCTACCATTAACTGGCGATCCGATCCGGCCGCCGCTTGCAGCACGCTCGCTAATTCTTCTTCGTTCAGCGCGAGCGGTTTCTCGACAAACACATGATGGCCGCGCTCGAGCGCCCGCCGCGCCAGTTCCGCGTGCGTATCGTGGCGCGTCGCAATCACTATCAGGTTTGCATGTTCGTCGGCCAAAACTTCATCGGCCCCGGAAACACATTCGCGGAAACCGTATTTGTCTCCTACTTGCCTCGCCGACAGACCCGAAGCGGTGGCGATCGACTCAAACTGCGCCGCGCAGGCTTTGAAGTTCGGCAGCAAATATCTCTTCGCATAACTGCCGGCGCCGATCAGGCCAATCCGCACAGATTTTTCGGGCACACTGGTTCGCGATTGAGCTGCGACCAGCGGAATCCGTCGCGCCAACTCTCGTTCCGTGTCGTAACGCAGCAGAATTCCGAGGTAAGGCTCTTTGACCGCGCCGGTAATCAGTTGATAAGCACGTTCAGCGTCGTCGATCTGAAACCGGTGCGTAATCAATGGCTCAACGCTGACGCGTTTGTCCGCGGCCAGATCGAGAAACGTTTCGATGTTGCGTCCTTCAGTCCAACGAACGTAGGCAAACGGATAATCGTGGCCCCGCTCTTCATATTCCGCATCGTAACGGCCGGGCCCATACGACATGGAAACTTGCAGCGTGAGCTCTTTGTGATAGTAAAGGTCCCGCGGCACATCAAGGCCTACCAGTCCTACGGCGACCACTCGCCCTTTCAGGCGCGAGATTTCGCCGGCCATTTCCACCGGTTGATTAGAAGAAGTGGCGGCGGTGATCAGGACCGCATCGGCGCCATGTCCGCGTGACCACTCCATGACTCTCTGGCCGGCGGTCTCGTCCGGCGCGCATCCGTCCTCGGCGCCGAGCCGGCGCGCTAACGCGATTCGCTGGTTATCGGGATCGATACCAAAAACTCGACAGCCATTCGCCTTCAATAGTTGCACCGTTAGCTGCCCGATCAGACCGAGACCAATGACTACGCATGATTCGCCCAAGGTGGGGCTGGCCAGGCGTATTCCCTGCAGCGCGATCGCGCCCAGCGTGCCGAACGCTCCGCTCTCGAAATCGAGATTGCCTGGTAGACGGACGCACAGATTCCGTGGAACTGACAAGACTTCCGCATGCGACGCATAACCGGCGCCGGCACAGGCAACGCGATCGCCGGCACTAAACTCCGTTACGTCATCACCCACGCCGATCACGATGCCGGCGGCGCTGTATCCCAGCGCGACGACAGATTCGAGTTTTGCTCGCACCGCGGTCAGCGTGTTAAGAACTCCCTCAGTCTGCGCTTTCTGAACCACCTGCCGGACCAGATCGGGACGCTCGCGGGCTTTCCCCAACAGGCTGCGCTTACCCATCTCTACGGTCATGCGTTCGGTGCCCGCGCTGATCAGCGACGCGGCCGTGCGCACCAGCACGCGTCCTCTTTGCGCCGACGGGGGCGGCACCTCAGTCACTCTCAATTCATGCGAACTCAGATCCTGTATGACCTGTTTCATCGGTTAGTTATGGGCCGAACAGTTATTAGGTTTGATCAGCGATCGGATCTTTCGTGCAACTGAAAGTTGGTTTTGTTAGCATGCCCGCTCAGTCACTGCACTCATGTTCGTTTGTGGTATCGGAAACTACCTTCTTGCCTTTCTCTAGTCAAATAAACCAGCTCTGGTCTGACGCCAAACTGCCAGCATTTGATTTACAGGGACCCTCCCTCCGCCAGGCTGGGCGGCGGAACGTCATCGCCGTTTGCGTCGTGATTTTCCTCCTGGCGGCCGGCGTTAGACTTCTACATTGGCAGGACAACCGGCCCATCTTACCGCGGCTTTTTTCGGGAATGGTGGCCACCTACAAAGGCGGTACGCGCTACCTGATGAACGGAGATGTCGCCGGCTTCATCAAGGGTCCGTCGCCGCCGGGCGAGGCCGACATTCTGACGTATCCGCCCGGTTACCCCATCGTGATGGCGGCGGTCTTTAAGATCTTCGGGGGATCAGATTCGGCGATGCGCGCCTTCCAGATCACTTGCGATGCGCTCACAGCCGTACTGTTGTTCTTTCTGGCGCTGGAGTTCGTGCCCTGGAAAATTGCACCCATCGCCGGAGCGCTGGCGGCGTTGTCACCACAGTTCGCTTACTACTCGCTGATTCTGATACCAGACTCGCTGGTTACTCTGCCTTTGTTGCTGGCGCTGTATTTCCTCGTGCGCGCTGTGAAGCAAAACAGGCTTCGCTCGATTGTATTCGCGGGATTGTTTATCGGCATCTCGTGCTGGCTCAGATCAAACGCGCTGCTGCTCGCTCCGTTTCTGGCGCTCCTGCTCTTACTGATAGTGGATCGCGCACGGCGCTGGCGCTACGCCGGAGTTCTGGTCGCGACCACGTTGATCGTGATCGCGCCGATAACGATTCGTAACATGCTTGTCTTTCACCACTTCATTCCGCTGTCTCTGGGCGCCGGTCAGATGCTGACTGTCGGCATCAGTGATTATGACAAGGAACGGCATTTCGGCTTGCCGGGCACTGACCTTGAAACGGTCACGCACGAAGCCGAAGCCTATGGCCGCCCGGAATTTGCCAATTCATTGTTTGGCGGCGATGGCCCCATGCGCGATCGCGATCGAACCTCTCGAGCAATCGGAGTGATCAAATCGCATCCCTTCTGGTTTGCCGGAGTAGTCCTGCGCCGGGCCGTTTCAATGTTGAAGTTTGAGCGCGTACAGATTGTGAACATTGAACCGGGTGTGACTCACTCACTAAACATTCCGGCGGACGCGAAGCCGGATCTATTTTTCGCACCGGTTGAACTCCTCACCATGGTAAGCACTGGAAGCGACGGAGTTTCGGCGATGCCTGAAGGTAACGCCCTTAAAATTGAAACTGGCCGAAGCAACTCGCCGGCTCAAACTATCTTCGGGCCAATGGGCCTTGAACCACATACCGATTACTTGCTGCGCCTTCCGCTCAAGGTTAATGAAGGCAACGTAGTAATTAGTATTTCCAGCTCAGACGGAAAAACCGTCTACGCATCGACACCTGTGTTTCACGTGCTAGAACCATTGCCGGGCCAGGACCAGCAAACGCACGTAGTGCATATTCCTTTCACGACCGGCGAAGGGACAGGTGTTCAACTTTCGCTGAATAACGAAGGCCGAAAGCCTCTACCAACAGTCGTTGAAGTGGGAAAAGTCGAAGTCTTTCGCCTCGGGCCGGCCTCGCTGAGCTGCGTCAGGTATGTTCGTGCAGTTATTCACGTGGCGCAAAAGTTCTTCGTGACTGCGTGGATGATCCCGCTGGCTCTCCTCGGTGCGATCTTACTTAGGGCATCCGGCGCCGGCAGGTTTCTCGTTCTGTTGCTTGCGGTTCCGCTCTACTATTTGTCAGCTCAATCTTTTCTGCACACTGAATACCGGTATGTGATGGCCATTCAGCCGCCGCTTTTCATCCTGGTAGCGGCGGCTTTGTATTCTATCGGCGCTCTTGGCCTCCGCCTTGGCGCATCGCTGCTGCACCCGAAGGAACACTGATTATTCTCCCACAGATAATTTGTTTGACAATTCCTCGTCCCTTTGTTAGTTATGCAGCGATATCCGCAATCGGTTCTAATACAAACTTCAGTTTTCGCCCTGTCTTTTCCTGGGAAAGCTTAAGCACACATGAACGATAAACTAAAACCGGCATTAATCGGTGGGCTCGTCGCTGGAGTGCTGTCAGTTATTCCGATCGTCTCGACCTGCGCTTGCATTTGGTCAATCGGTGGGGGCGTGCTCGCCGGCTACCTCTACATTCCGAAATCACCGACGCCGGTCCAAGTGGGTGAGGGCGCAATTCTTGGAGCGCTCGCGGGCGTAGTCGCAGCCCTGATTCGCGTTGTGATCGGCATTCCGCTGGCCTATGTGATGGCGGCGAATATGGGGCTCGAAGAACAACTGGAACGAATGAATGTTCAGCTTCCCGTTTCCGGCTTCATCCTGATAATCATTGGCACATTGCTGGGCGCGATCATTGCGATTGCGATGTCAGCGGTGGGCGGACTAATTGCCGTTCCGTTGTTTGAAAAGCGCAAAGGTGGACCACCAGCGCCGCCTCCACCGCCGCAGGACTTTGCTCAGGGTCAACCTGGCGGATTTGGCGCCGGACTGTAATTCCCCAACGATTGACCCGACAAATTGACAAGAGCCAGGGGTTCGCTGGAAACGAAATCAAAAACTTAGAATAACCAGAGGAGATTCTATATGTCGCAAAGTTGGACCCCGCCCCCGCCCCCGAACGTGCCCCCGGCAAACATTCCGAACTATTTGGTCTTCGCGATTCTGACCACGGTGCTTTGTTGCTTGCCGGCCGGCGTTGTTTCCATCGTGTATGCGGCCCAGGTCAACGGCAAAGTCCAGGCCGGGGACATCGCCGGCGCAATGGCGGCCTCGAAGAACGCCAAGCTGTGGGCCATGATTTCCGCCGGCGTAGGTATTGCTGTGATCGTTCTCTACATCATATTCATCGTTATCATGGGCGGGATCGGCGCCATGAGTGGGACTCGATGAAGCTGATGGTTTTCGCGGATAGTTTTTCTCAGTGATTTCCGGGGAAGTATTCTCTCAACGTCTGAAGCTGGCCGCCGTTTGGTGCGTCCTGACTTTGGGAGCAACTTACCTTTACTTCCTGAATCCTGCTTCCGGAACCGGTTATCTTGCGTGTCCTTTTCGCACGGTAACCGGTTTCCAGTGTCCCGGGTGCGGCTCATTACGTGGCTTGCACCAGTTGCTGCATGGCCATCCGCTCGCCACCTTCAAACTTAACCCGCTGCTCTTTATCACGCTGCCGTTTTTGCTCTTTGTCCTTTTCCGCGCGACCCGCTCGGCGATTACAGGCCGGCCTGCGGCAAAGCTTTTCATCCCAGCAAAATTCATCTGGACCTTTCTCGGAGTAGTCCTGCTCTTTTGGATCTTTCGCAATACTTCGCTGTATCCGTTCGTTTCGTGAGCACGTGCTTATCGATGCCGGAGAAAAGAGGTTTAATCGTGCGCCATTTACTTGCCCTGCTACTTGCCGCAATCGTATTAATTCCTGGGCTACTGCCAGGCGCGAGCGCGCAACAGATCGTTCGCCGGTCAGACCCGTCGTGCCCCTCATCCCCATCATCAACGCCGCGACCGCTACGACCGGTCCACACTTTCTCAATTGTGGCCCGCGACCCGGTTACCGGGGAACTCGGCGTGGCAGTCCAGTCACACTGGTTCTCAGTAGGACCGATTGTGCCATGGGCCGAAGCCGGGGTGGGTGCGGTGGCGACGCAATCATTCGTCGATCCCGCATACGGAAAACTCGGGCTTGATTTAATGCGCGCCGGCCGCAGCGCTCCCGATGCGCTGAAGGCTCTGCTGGCGGGCGATGAAGGTCGCGACGTTCGTCAGGTCGCGATGATCGACACGCTGGGTCGCGTGGACGCATGGACCGGCAAGAACGATATTCAAGCTGCGGGGCATCACGTGGGAAAGGACTATTCCGTCCAGGCGAACCTGATGCTGAACGACAAAGTGTGGCCGGCGATGTCGGCGGCGTTCGAGGCCGCCAAAGGTGATCTGGCTGAACGCATGTTGGCCGCGCTCGATGCCGCACAGGCCGCGGGCGGAGATATTCGCGGCCGGCAATCCGCCGCGCTGATCGTTGTGAGCGCGAAATCAACGGGCCAGAGTTGGAAAGATCGCTTGTTTGATCTGCGGGTGGACGACAGCGCTGAGCCGTTGCGAGAGTTGCGCCGGCTGGTAACTTTGCAGCGCGCTTATAATCACATGAACGCCGGCGACCTGGCGGTTGAGAAAAAGGATAATGAAGGCGCGCTGCGCGAGTATGGTGCCGCGGAAAAGCTGGTGCCCGACAATGCCGAGATGATTTACTGGCATGCAGTCGCCCTGGTTAACATGGGCCGCGTGGATGAGTCGCTGCCACTCTTCAAACGCGTGTTTGCGATGGATCGTAACTGGATTGAACTGACGCCCCGATTACCGAAGTCAGGCTTGCTGCCCAACGATCCGAAGATCATCGAGCGCATCGTTGCCGCTGGTAAGTAACGTATGATGAATTGCATGGTGAAATTCATTTGCACATTTGCGGTACTTTGCCTTATCGCGTCCGCCTGCGCTCGGCAGCCGGCGCCGGTGGCCAACCAAGCCGCTCCCTCAGGCCCAACCCGCCAAGCAGCCTCGCCGCAAATAAAAGTTACCAGCACGGCGTTCAAGGACGGTGAACTAATTCCACGCCAATACACCTGCCTCGGAATAAATATTTCGCCGCCGCTGGAGTGGACGCCGACGCCGGCGGCAAAGTCGCTGGCGATCATCTGCAACGATCCGGATGCGCCCGGCGGGGCTTTTACTCACTGGTTGGTCTATAACCTGCCGCCGGCCACGATGGGATTCATTGAAAACATGCCGCCCGAGCCAAAAGTTGGCGGCGGGGGAATGCAGGGGAAGAATGATTTCGGAGATGTTGGCTACGGAGGTCCATGCCCGCCGAAGGGCATGCACCATTATCTTTTCAAGGTCTATGCGCTCGACGCTGAATTGCCGCTGAAGCCGGGTGCAACCAAAGATGAACTATTGCAGGCGATGGAAGGCCACATCCTCTCGCAAGGCCAGGTGATCGGAAGGTATTCGCGTTAACGTGTCCCTAAGGGGGCTGAGGCGCAGCCTCAGAATAAAATGACAGTCACGGAAAGGCAGGTCCTTTCCGCACAATCAAGCGGCAGAGCCGCTCCCACGTTCAGCCCGTCGCGCCGGCCGGCAATAGGCCTTTGATCTCTCGCACGACGCGATTCACTTCTTCCTGGTCGGCCAGCGCAATCATGAAAAACTTGTAGCCCTGGTGGAAACAAATCACGCCGTTGGCGAACAGCCACACACCATCAAGAAAAGGATTGCCACCTAATAACCAACTCACCGGCGCTCCGGCAACCTGACCGGGTTGCGCAATCTGGGCGAACATCACTGCGCCCATGGCGCAACTGAATGCTCCTAACAGCGGAGCTCCCACATACTTTGCCATCTTGCGTTGGAACTCGACCCGCTCACGTTCAGCCTCAGTCAATTTTCCTGCGGCGACCAGTTCTTCCTGCTTGCGCAAATACTGGTCGAACTTCTCACTCGCCTTCTTCAAACCCAGGACTGGCAGCGCTGAATGCGTCAGCCAGTGCGGATGCGCTCCCAACAGCACCGCATCGATGCCGGGAAAAGACGCGCCCAACCTGATTCCCAGAATCAAAGAGAACGATACGGCCGCCGCTGTGCCCGGATTCTGTTTGACCCAATCCTTCGCTTTGAACGCAGCAGTGGTCGCCGCGGATGAAGCGCGCGACAGGCGGGCGCTGGTTTCGTAAACCTTGGCCGCGCGATCGTAATGTTTCTTAGCGCCCTTGAAAATTTCACCGGCCTTCTTTTCCACCTGCTTGCCGGTATCGCCGGAGGCGTCACGAATGGCCTCGGCGGCCTGCTTCGCTCCTCGTGAGGCTGCGTCCGTAGCGCGCCGCGCCGTGTCACGTAACTTTTGGTCCTGATCGAGTTTTTCGGCTTCGGAGCGCAAGCGCTCAGCGCCACTGGCCACAGTTTCGGCGCCGCGACGTGCCACGTCTCCAGCTGCGCGCGCGCCCTCCTCGACAATGCCCTTCAGATCGAGCTTCTCATCGATTTCGCGGGCCTTGCGTCGCGCGGCCCGCTGCCAGTCATCGAGTTTGTCTTTGTAATCAGCCATTTCTTGTCCGCCTTGCCTTCGTTAATCCAGCCTAATTATTCTTCACTGCTCGTCGGTCTGCGCAATTGGTGTACGTCGACCACGGGGGTGAGGTTCGGCAATTCAGGCGCCTGTCTGAGCAGGTTTCTGCCCTGTGCTTTCGCCTCGTACATGGCCGCGTCAGCCGCCAGGAAAAGCTCCTGGGCGGTCCTGGCCGAGCGAGGAAATTCAGCCAGACCGAAACTGGCTGTGATTTGCGTCTCCTGCGGCATTCCCGCCCGTTCGATGGCGGCGCGCAGACGTTCACCGACTTCGACCCCGATCTTCATGTCCGTCTCAGTCAGGAGCACAGCAAATTCCTCGCCGCCGACCCGCGCGGACAAATCAATTCCGCGCGTCTCTTCCTGCAGAATTCTCGCGAGCTCCCGCAATACTTCATCACCAGCCTCATGGCCGTGAGTATCGTTAACCAGTTTGAAGTGATCGATGTCCAGCATCAAGAGGCAGAACGGACGTTCCGTGCGGCGCGTGCGCTCAACCTCGCGCTCCAACTGGCGCTCAAAGCGTCGACGATTGGCCAGCCCGGTCAGATGATCAGTAAACGCCGCTTCTTCACAGGAGTCGAGATAACTCTTGAAGTCGAGCAGGGTCCGCGCGCGCGCCAGCAACAGATCGAGATCGGTCGGATCGGTAATGTAGCCGAGCGCGCCGGCTTCAGCTCCCAGGCGCAAATCCGCGGCCGCGTCGCGAGCTGCGGTTTGAATTATCATGGGAATGAATCGCGTCTTGGCGTTAGCGCGAACTCTCCGGGCCAACTCATAGCCATCCATGATTGGCATCATCACGTCGGTAACGATCAGGTCTGGTGGGTTCGACTCAATCGCTGCCCAGCCTTGAGCGCCATCTTCGGCCACTTGCACGTTATAACCAGCCATTTCCAACGCTACCTGCAGCAAGGTTCGTTTGTCGAGATCGTCATCGACTACCAGAATGTGCGGTTTGCCAATCATAGAATCCTGATGCTGCGAATAGCGGTCCAGTTTGCTTAAGCTGCTCATCTACGCTGTTTCTCACTTCTTTGCAGATAAATCTTGCGCGCTGTTTTAGGCCCGTGCTAGAGTTCGCTTCTTCCGTTGTCGCTTTCGTTTGAAAGTATTAACTCATCGAATCCGAAAAACAGGAGACCTTAGAGTAGCCGCGGGAACCTCATTGCTTGGACGGCGCGGAACCACCATCGAGATCAAAATCGATCTCAACCATCGAACCAGCGGGCCATCAGTAGTCTCTCAGGAACACCTTTAATTTCTTCGCGGCCTCGGGCCGCCGTAAGAGTTTCGGATCATGCGAAAAAAACCAGACGACAACTTAACGCTCAATGATCGTGCGCTATTGATTTCGCGCCTGGACCTGGGGGCAGGTCTGGACCAAACGGTGGTGCTGCGGTTAGCCGCGAGCACCGGTGTTCGGAACTTCGGCCGCCGGCGAACCATCTATCGCGGGGGCGACGAAGCAAACTGTCTTTACGCGATCGTGGAGGGCCGCGTAAAACTGTCCCGGCACGATAATGTCAGCGGCCGCGAAGCCGTCATCGACATCCTGCCGGCTGGGGCTCTGTTTGGGGAATCGGCACTTTATTCTCAGACTGCCACCAGGGGAAACTGGGCCATGGCTTATGAAAGCTCACGCCTGCTTAATTTTCCTATGGGGGCATTTCGCGAGGCGATGTTTGAGGATCGCTGGCTTTATGATTACACCTTCAAGATGATCGGTCAACGACGCGAACAGGCAGAGCGACGCATAGCGAATTTTGCCCTTGATGCGATTCCCGCGCGGCTGGATAAACTGCTGGCCGAGTTTTCCGATCGTTATGGGGTTGACGCCAACGACGGCGTGCTAATCGACATTCCGCTGCCGCATCGCGAAATCGCTTCTCTGCTCGGCTCTACGCGGGAAAGCGTCACGGTGCGTTTGAATGCCATGCGACGGGCCGGCACCATCGACTTCGTAAAGCGAAAGATTCTGGTCAAGCATCGCGAGGCGTTAGTTCTGACCTCAGGTCAGGTTTAGAAGTTACGGGAACTGGATGCAAGAGGCATGGCCGTAGATTACGTCTGATCCTTCCCGCAATAAAAACCCTTGCATAATAAACCTCTGGTTTCAGATTAGGACACGACCCCCTTCAGGCAATTCCCTTCCTATCGGCTCTTCGCTATGCTTCCTTCATGAAGTGCCCGACCTGCGGGAAGGTAACCGAGTGGATTGACAATCCCGACCGGCCATTCTGTTCCGAACGCTGCAAGCTGATCGATTTTGGCCGCTGGGCCGACGAGGAATTTCGTGTTCCCGGTCCGCCTTCCGAACAACACGTCAGCGGCGACGCTGGCGCTCCACCACCAGACGACGAGAACGAGTGATTTGGTAACGCAAACAGTTGGTTTGCGATCTATGAACATCATTCAGCCCGCCCGCAAACTAACGGTTTGCGTTACAATGAACCATTACCATATGACTCTGCAGCTCGCGTTTTTACCAACCGCTGTTTTTGCCTGCGTGATGTTGTGCTGGTTCGCGTTCGCCGGCATCTTCTTGTTTCGGCGCAAACCTCCCGCGGCAGAAGAAAGTAAACGCGAACCGGGTTCTTTGATTGGCGTCGTCTTGCAGGGATTGGCCTATGCGGTTGTCTGGGCCGTTCGTCGGCCTGCGTTCACTCCCCCGTTCAAGCTTTTCTATTCACTCGAAATCGCGATTGGCGTTGTCACTGTCGCCCTGGCGGTAATTTCGATCTGGATGGTGCTGGTGTCCGTGCGAACGCTGGGGAAGGAATGGAGCGTTACCGCTCGTCTGATTGAAGGCCACAAACTAATAACCGCAGGTCCATATCAGTTGGTGAGGAATCCGATTTATACCGCGATGTTCGGTATGTTGCTGGCCACTGGTCTGGCAATCAGTCATTGGGCCGCAATCATTGCCGCCGTAATAATATTTGCCATCGGTACACGCACGCGCATCCGCAGCGAAGAGAAACTGCTGCGTGAGGCATTTGGGCCTGAATTCGAAACGTACGCGCGGACAGTCCCGGCAGTTATCCCCAACTTAATTAGTTTCACCTCTAAACGCAGCGCCTGAGGAATTCTGCTTGAGACACGCAAAAATACTAGCAACCCTGGGACCCAGTTCACGTGAGCCAGGTATTTTGGAAGCGATGCTGGCGGCCGGCGTGAATGGTGTGCGTGTCAACATGTCGCATGGCACGCAGGAGGAAAAGGCAGATGATATTCGCGCGGCCCGGCAAGCGGCGGATACGATACAGCGGCCGCTGGGCGTGCTGGTCGACCTCTCGGGTCCGAAAATCCGTACCGATGGGTTGAAAGACCATCAGCCCGTGACGCTGGAAACAAACGCTCTGTTCATCATCACCACGCGAAAGGTCGAGGGCGACAGCAAGGAAGTTTCTACCAACTATTCCGGCATGGCCCGCGACGTAAAGCCCGGCGCGCGCTTGCTATTGGATGATGGCGCGATCGAGTTGACGGTTGAATCGACCACCGACACCGATGTTATTTGCCGGGTAGTTAACGGCGGCGTGCTCGGCGAACGCAAGGGGATCAATCTACCGGGGATCAGTTTGCCGATCCAATCGCTGACAGAGAAAGATCGTAGCGATCTGATCTGGGCGGTGGGTCAGCATGCTGACTATATCGCTCTGTCCTTTGTCCGGCGGGCGGAAGACTGCGCCGAAGCCAAGGCCCTGATCAAACAAGCGGGCGGCACAGCGCCGCTGATTGCGAAAATTGAAAAGGCCGAAGCCATCGATCATCTGGACGATATTATTGCAGCCGCCGATGGCATCATGGTGGCGCGCGGCGATCTCGGCGTCGAAACCAGCGTGGAGCTGGTTCCCGTCTACCAAAAACGCATCATTGAAAAAACCAATGCTGCCGGCAAGCTGGTCATTACCGCCACGCAGATGCTGCAGTCCATGGTCGCGAATCCGCGGCCAACCCGGGCGGAAGCGTCCGACGTGGCCAATGCAGTTTGGGATGGCTCTGATTGCGTGATGCTGTCCAATGAGACAGCAACGGGTGACTATCCCGTCGCCGCTGTGGCAACTATGGCCCGCATCATCGACTCTGCCGAAACCGGGCGTGACAGCGTGCCGGAGGACATCACCAGATTGATCGGCAAGCAATCCGGCCGAGTCAGCCGCGCGCTGTGCGAGGCGGCTGCTTTTGCGGCCAATGAAATGGGAACGAAGACGACCGCGGTTTTCACGGAGTCAGGTTTGATGGCGCGGCGCCTGGCAGCTCTTCGTCCGGAACAGAGAATTGTGGCGCTGACTCATTCGTGGGATGTGCTAAATGAGTTAGCGCTGATTTGGGGAGTTGAACCGCTGCTAAGTCCTCCGTGCGAAACTACGGAAGAAATGCTGCACAGCGGCGAGCGTGTTTTGCTGGAGGCCGGCGTGGTGGAGCAGGGCGAGATGATCGTGATCATGGCCGGACGACTTTCTGGCCGGGGACTCTCCAGCTCAGTTTCGCTATACACAATCGGCGAAGACACCCATGGTCACGACGTGTAATTGCAAGACAGTTTTCCAGTCAATCGAATTCCAGACCGCAATGACAAAAGCCAACCCGCTACGTTCTCAGCTCGCAATTCTCCTGGTCTTGTTTGCGCTGACTCTCAGCGCGGTCGAACCAATCGCCGGACAGGGACAGCGTGAGCGGCGTGCCTCTGCTCCGGCGCAAGAATCACAGACAGCCGCACAAGTCACCAACGGACCACGCACCGTCGCAGAGTTGCAGGCACGGATAACTGAAATAACGCGAAAGCCCGAGCTGGCGCCGGGTTTTCTGGGCGTGAAGATTGCCTCATTGGATACGGGTCGAGTTTTGTTTGAAGCCAGTGCCGATAAGCTTTTGCGGCCCGCCTCAAACATGAAGATCTATACGGTCGCGGCCGCGCTTGATCGCCTAACGCCGGATTTCCGTTTTACAACTTCGGTGTACGCCACCGAAAAACCCGACAAGAGTGGCGCAGTTAAGGGGGACCTCATCATTTACGGCCGTGGCGATCCATCGATCGCCGCCCGCTTCTACGACGGTGATTACTTCAAAGGCATTAACGCCCTGGCTGATCGAATTGTCGCTGCGGGGGTGAAGCGGATCAGAGGCGATCTCGTCGGTGACGAAAGTTACCTCAGCGGTCCGCCGCTCGGCAGCGGTTGGGAATGGGAAGACCTGCAATGGTGGTACGGCGCGGAAGTCAGCGCGCTGACTATCAACGACAATTCGCTGGACCTAACCGTTAAGCCCGGCGCCAAGATCGGCGCGCCGTGCATCGTTACGACCGGGCCGCCGGCGCCGTTTGTCTCGATCGTGAACCGTGCAACGACCGCAGCAGCGGGAACGCCCAGTGCTCTGACTGTCTATCGCGGACCGGGCGAAAATGTTTTGGAGTTAGGTGGCACGATGCCGCTCGACGACAAAGGTTACACCGGCGGAGTGGCGGTTCCCGATCCCGCGTTGATGTTCGTTTCCATGCTGCGCGCAGCGTTGCAGCAGCGCGGCGTTGCTGTCGCCGGCCGCACGCGCACCGTCGATGGCAAGAACGCTCCGAGTTTAGTGCCAAGCGCGACTCCGCTGGTCGCCCTCAATGGTACGCTTTCCATCGCGACAACTACCTCAACCCCGTTAATAGAAATCACAGCTCTGCAATCGCCGCCTTTGAGTGTGATTGCGGCGCAGACTTTGAAGCCGAGCCAGAATCTTTATACGGAACTGATTCTTCGCACGCTGGGAAAATTAAAAGGAATTGATCCAAAGCAAACAAATGAACAGGCCGGATTGGAGGTCGTTAGAAGCTTTCTGCAACAAGCTGGCGTTAACGCCGGCGAATTAGCCTTAAACGACGGCTCTGGCCTATCCAGAAATGACATGGTCACTGCTTCGACATCGCTACAATTGCTGACTTACATGAGCCGCCAACCTTACTTCGATGTGTTTCGCGATGCTTTGCCGATCGCCGGGGTCGACGGCACTCTGCGCACCCGTATGAGAGGGACCGCGGCGGCCGGAAACCTGCGGGCCAAGACGGGTTCGCTCAGTTCCGTCGCGTCGCTATCCGGGTACGTCACAAGTGCGGCAGGCGAGCGGCTGGTCTTTTCCATGATGCTGAATAACTACCGCGACGCGAGCGCTGTGCGAAGAGATTCGATCGATGCGATTGGGGTTTTGCTGGCGTCCTTCGCGGGAAAATCACAGTAACCAGATCAGGTTCCTTTCCTTCTTTAACCGACGATTCATGATCAACTTCACTAAGTTTCAAGGCTTTGGCAACGATTACATTGTCTTTGAAGCCCGCGAGCTGGCGACAGTCAAGAACCTGAATGACTTTGCTCGCGCGGTTTGCGATCGCCACTACGGCCCCGGCGCGGATGGTATCGACGTAGTCACCCCCGCCACCGATCCCGACGCAGATTTTGTCGTGCGCATTTTCAACGTCGACGGTAGCGAAGCAAATCTCTCTGGTAATGGCACGCGTTGCGCCGCCGCTTATCTCTTCTATCGGGATTTGTGGTCCAAAAGCGAACTGCGTTTGCAAACTCGATCGGGCATCAAGCTCTACCGGTTATTGGAACGCCTGGGGCCCGGTTCGTATCTGTTCGAGTCTGAACTGGGCAAACCAAAGTTTGATAGCGCTTCCGTTCCAATGCTTACCGACGGAGATCTCGATCGCATCATCGATTATCCGCTCGAGGTCGCGGGCGAGGTTTATCCCGTCACAGCGTTACAGGTGGGCAATCCCAACTGCGTCGTCTTTGTCGACGATTTCGCGAGCCTGGACTGGCGGCGAATTGGGAAAGCCATCGAAAACCATCCGCTGTTTCCTGACCGTACAAATGTAATCTTTGTCCGCGTGCGGGATCGGGGCAATATTGAAGAGCGCATTTGGGAACGCGGCGTAGGTGAAACGGAGTCGTCGGGCACGTGTTCCTGCGCCGCCACAGTCGCGTCGGTCATCAATAAAGGTACGGATCGCCGGTTAATGGTCCACGCGCCCGGGGGGATAATTCCTATCGAATGGCGCGAGGACGACGAGGTTGTGCTGACTGGACGGGCCGATCTGGTTTACACTGGCGACTGGTTACACGACTAGCTTGATTTAAGTCTCAGATTTACGAGGTCCCCCACCTTGCAAGGTCATCCTTCTCCCATTGCGCATTGCCGCGCGCTCCTTGAACGCGCGGGCTTTTGGCGGTGCGACCTATTGGTGCTCATCTGCTTCCTCCTGCTTCTTAGCGGCTGCAGCGGCAAGGCGCTGGATATTACCCCCGCTGAGGCCCGGCCCTTACAACCCAAACCACCAACCTCAGTCCCGATGTGGCTGGGAAATGCGGAGCGAAATTTTTTTGGTACCGGTTCATGGACCGGACGGCCATTGAAGGTTATCTGGGAAGTGGAGACCGGCTGGACTACCGGTCGACTACACAAGGATCTGTGGGGCGGAACGTCCTGGCCGGGCCAGCCTTCGATTAGTGATGACCGCGTCTTCTTTCCGTCCGCGGACGGAAATGTCTATTGTCTGAATAAAAGAGACGGCTCAGTAATTTGGAAGTTCAAGGGCAAAGACAGCCAGAAGGCGACCCCCGTTCTCTTCGAAGATAAGGTTATCGCCAGCGGCATCGATCACCACATCTACTGCCTGAACGCTCAGGACGGTTCGGTGATTTGGGACTACGAAACGGGATTTGAAGTTGATGGCTCAACCGTTGTTGCCGATGGTCGCGTGTACTTCGGAGCCGAGGACCGCAACTTTTATTGTCTGAATCTCGCTGACGGCACGCTCGTATACAAAGTCCCGGTGGGCTCAGTCGAAGGCAGCATCACGATGAAGGACGGCCGTGTCTACCTGGGTACCGAACAGGGCGAGCTGTACAGCATTGATCCTGCTGACGGCCGGACCATTTGGAAAGTGCGAATCGGAGCGGATTCCGATTCGACTCCAGCCGTAGTGAACGGCTTTGTCTATACCGCAGCTGAAGATGGCGTGGTACGTTGCTACGCGCAGGAAAACGGAGAGCTGATTTGGAAGTTCGTTACCGACGGAGCGCGTAAAGGCGGTAAGAGTGAACACATTGGCATCTGGGCCAGTCCCGTCTACGTAAAAGGACGTATTCACATCGGAGCCAGCGACGGTAACCTCTATTGCCTGACGGCCGACAAAGGCGAACTGATTTGGAAATACAAAGCCCGCGGACCGATCTGGGGAACGTCTCCAGTGGTCGATGACCGGGTGATTTTCGGTGACAAAGCGGGATGGATCCACATGGTGTCTGCCGTCGATGGAAGCCGCATTTCTGAACTCAAGATTGGCGACAACATCAATTCTACGCCGGCGATTCTGGACGGTCGCATCTATATCGGTGCGTTCAATGGAAAGCTCTATTGCCTGGGCGAGAGCGACGTAACCGAAGAAATGATTGCGAGCAGCGCGCCTCCAGCCGGTTCAGGCCGGATGCGTTCGAGGGTCCGGCGGCCTCGGCGTTCAAAGCGGCCTCTTGCGTTACCTGCCACCGCTCCCGCAATTCAAAATGATCCTGCTAGTTGACAACACAATCGACGGGCAGGGCGCCAGCCCGCGAGAACTTAGCGCCGCCCTTACCCGAATACGCCCAGACTTGGAAGTCCTGCTCGAACCCTACGGCAAAGTTTCCCCTAAGCTGATCGCAGAAGCGAATCCGAGTCACGTGATTCTTAGCGGGCAAAGTCACCCCTGGGATGAGTACGAGGCCGACTCGCTTGCCGGCGTTTTTGCCGTAATCCGCCAGGCAGAACGGCCCGTGCTGGGAGTGTGTGGTGGGCATCAGCAGATGGCGATTGCGTTTGGCGCCTCGGTCGGCCTGATGAAGCGAACCGGGCCGGGCACCGGGTATGAGGGAGCGTTTCGCGAACGTGGGTTTTTCCCCATCCATCAGACCGTCGAGGGCTCAGACGCCCTGTTCCGTGATTTGCCCGAATCGCTGACGGTATGGCATTCCCACTGCGACGAAGTTAAGGACGTGCCCCCTGGCTTTCGGGTTACCGCCGCTAACGCAACCTGCCCCATCCAGGCCATGGAGCACACCTCAAAGCCGCTTTTCGGGGTGCAATTTCATCCCGAGCTCTTCGACGCCGAGCATCCGGCTGGCCGCCGGGTAGTTGAGAATTTCCTCGATTTATAAGGGGTTTTTACTAAGTTTCCCCCGAACCGGCCCCGGTTTACTCCCCGGAACCCTCGCTCGTGGTTGGACACGCGGGGGGCCGTATGTTAGCCTTTCCGTGATAACAGGCGGACGTTCATGTTCGCTTGTTTTTGTTTTTTCACCTTAGTTTCAGAGAGTTCTTTCGGCGCTTCGCATCAAGGATGCAAGCCCCCAACTCCGGCTGACTGTCTCGTGACTCCTTGAGCCGGAGGTCGAGTCTTAGGAAAGAACGGACTCGCGCGTTGAGCGGCCGAAAGATTACCAACCACCTCGGACAGGAGAACCGATTTGATGAAATCCCTATATGGCGGAGGAGCGGTTACCGCTGCGGCCCTAATCGTATCCACGCTGTTTGTTTACGCCCGACCTTCAATCGCAGAAACCAGTTCCTACCAGCAGCCTGCCAACCGGCAACAGCCCAAAATCGAAGAAACCGCACCGGAGGTGGCTTTGAACGCTGAGCCAGCTTCGACCGAGCGGATTGTTGTAGGAAAAGTCGCTGAAGTTGTAGAAAAGCCCACCGCCACCATCCCAGCCTCGACTGCGGTAGCCAGGGCAATTCAGACTTACGTCGCCACCGCCTATAGCCTGCGCGGACGCACGGCCAGTGGGGCACTGGTAGCAAAAGGCCTGATCGCCGCCGATCCTTCAATTCTCCCGCTGGGAAGCCGCGTGCGTCTGGACGCCGGTTCCTACAGTGGTGAATATCTGGTGGCTGATACCGGCGGGGCCGTTCGTGGCCGTCATATCGATATCTGGACATCAAGTTCACGCGAGGCAATGCGCTTTGGCCGGCGCAGCGTGAAGTTGACGGTACTTAGCCTAGGCGCACCCAGAAGGTTCCGCCAGCGCAAAGCCAGGCGATAATCAATTCACGGAAATTACGCGGGATTAGGGTGAATCAGGCAAACGCCGATTCACCCTTCTCTTTTTTGCGCCTCTTCTTTGGGTTAGCCTCGTTCCGGCTGAGCGTCGTACAATCGACCCACATTATGAAGAATGATCACCAGCAAACCGACGATGATATCCCTCTCGCCGAGCCTCTGGTTGAGGTGCGGCGCGGAGCAATCACGGAATCGCGACACCGTGGACACATCGCCGCCGTAGATCCGGACGGCAACATCATGGCTCAACTCGGCGTGCCTGCTACAGTGACTTTCCTGCGATCTTCCTGCAAACCGTTTCAGGCAATTCCGCTTGTCGCCTCCGGCGCCGCCGATCGTTTTAACTTCAGTGACAAGGAAATTGCGATTGCGTGTGGCTCACACAGCGGCGAACCGATTCATACAGACGTTGTCAGTTCAATGCTCAAGAAAATTGGGCTTAACGAAACCGATTTGAAATGCGGAGTCCATGAGCCTTTTAGTACCGAGGTGGCAAAGCAGCTCCGCGAATCGCGCACTGAGCCAAATACCCTGCAGAACAACTGTTCCGGCAAACACGCCGGAATGCTGGCTCTGGCGCTACATCTAAACGCGCCGACCGCCGACTACGATCAACCTGACAGCCCCGTTCAATTGTTGATTGCGCAAACCGTAGCTCAGTTTTCAGATAATGACTTACAGGATATCTCCGTCGGCATCGACGGCTGCGGAGTTCCTGTCTTTGGAATCACAGTCCGCGCCATGGCGTTAATGTACGCCCGGCTCGTTTCCCCTCCGTCTAGTTTTGAGGCGAAGACGCGCGAAGCATGCGCCCGAGTCGCCCGCGCCATGACCAGCCACCCGGAGATGGTTGGCGGTGAAGTGGATCGCCTGGATACGGAGTTAATTCGCGCCGCGGCCGGTCGTTTGATTTCGAAGGTCGGCGCTGAGGGCGTTTATACCGTGGCCGTTTTGCCCAGTGGTGAGTATCCGCGCGGTCTGGGCCTGGCTTTGAAAATCGAAGACGGCGAAGATCGACGCGCGCGTCCCACCGTTGTCATCGAAGCTCTGCGACAACTCGGCGTTCTCAAGGATGAATCTCTTGAGGCCGTGGCTCCCTACGCTTTCTTTCCCGTGACCAACCGTCGTGGCGATGTGGTCGGCGAAGTAAGAGCGTCGTTTGAACTGCAGCGAGCCGCCAAAAACACCAGCGCATAGGAATGGTTATGCCTCAATCAACACCCGACACAAGCGCAGCCGTTGGCGCTCCGGAGCCGCCCCTGGGCCGCGACGAACGTGGGGCCATCGACGTCGATTCATTGCCGGACGTTATCCAGTGGTTCCTGGATTACGATCAGCGAGTCGCGGTCGTCCGAAATCCACGCGTCGAAGAGGTCTTCCAATGGAAACAGGAACAAAGTCGTACTGCCGGCGAAGACGTCTTTCTTTTTAATCGGGCTGAGGACCGCCTCGCGATAGGAATTTTGCAGGCGCTTTCCGAACACTCAACCGAAGAGCAGCTTCATACCTGGATGTGCCAACTTCTGAATGCTCTCGATACTGCGACGAAAGCCACGGAAGACGTGGCGGCGGCGTATCGTCTGGAACTCGCGTCTGAACGTTCCGTCATCTCTGAATCGCAAAAAATCCCGGCCGCCAATGCCCGCACCAATTTCCTAATGAATTGTTGGGTGGAAAGCCTTTGCACCGCAGAGGTTCGCGTTCTGGGCTGGCTTTACCAGGAATTCTACAGTCGCCCCTTCCGTCCTGATAACTTCTGAAACCTCGCCATCCCCCGCCATCCGAAGATCGACGATCGGTTTTCGTTCAGACGCCTGCTTGGACTGTATTGAAGGTTTACAATTATTCAGCGCCATTTTAGAGAAATGCGAGCTTGTCTTCGCCGTCAGACGTTCCTGTTCTGAATTCTCAGCCGGAATTTTCTAGACTTTTCGCACCTGCAAAAAAACTTCTTTCAGCTAACGAGAATGGCACAGTCGTTGCTCAGCGTTTATGACACGTAGAAGGGTTAAAAGGGTAAATCGGGTCATGCTCGGAGACCAATGAGTGGAGGCTTTGGGGGAGGCGTCCTCTCATTAACAGAAGCAGGTGGCGGCCCTTTCGGGGGAACGGGGTCGTGACAAGCGGATAGGTCAAAGAGCAATCGTTGCTGGGCTGCCGGGATCGCCTGTCAGAGGCTTGGGGGAGCCTCCTCAGGAAAACCGGCAGCCCGCAAAGTAGGTAAGGGTTTTAGAGAGTAACGAGCACAGGGTAGGAAAAACGCGGTTGGAGAGGAATTCTCCAGCCGCGTTTTTGTTTGCCGAGTTTGATGTCTTCTCACTAAGGCTTGCCTGGTCGCAGAAGTTTCCTTCCTTTTGTTTCCGTCGTCAGCTGGTCAATGTTGAGCCGTACCATTCCGCCCGCGTCCGAATAGGCCGAAGCTTCTGCATGGCGCGTGCGCCGGAGGCGGAACAAGAAGACTCCGAACACTCCGCCTATGCCCAAACAAATCAAGAGCGAGAGACCGGAGCTTTGGATTACGGTTAAGAGCACTCCTGCCGTTGTCCGCGCATACAAACGTTGGGCTTTCTCAAACCAGTAAGGGTTCTCGCCCAGCCATTGCACGACCTGTTCGTACTTGACCTGATCAATCAACTGCGCCGCCGTCTTTTCATCCGGAGCGTTGAATACAAAAACCGAATAGTTCCCCACCCGGCGGTAGGCGGAAGGCACAGGCTGGCCAGCGCCTCGCAGTTCCTGGATCTTCGCGACAACCCGGCGATCGTTATCGCCCGCCAGCTGCGGCGTCGTGAATTCAACGATGGCCAAACGTGAAGGTCCATAGTCTGAAACTACCGCTTCCGTCCCACCTTCGAAGTTCAATTCATTCAGGATCGGTTGATTCACCGCAATCTCGTTTTTAAACTGGTTAGCGCTGACCGCATATCCGGCCCAGGTTTGGGCGGTTTCCCAGTTGGGAAGGTGCTTTAGCAACACTGGCACATCATCCTCTGAGGGATCCAGTGTCGCGGCTAGTGCTTTAGCGAAAGCCAGAAGTTCGTCTGAATTTGTCGCGTCCTGGTCCAGTGACCGCACGCTGACAAGGTCCTTGCCCTTATAGAAAACTATGCGACCCGGTTCAACAAACCCCGCCCTTCCGATAAGACCCTGCTTGATTTCCTGTGATGCTGACCTATACGCAGTTAGTAATGAGAACGCTCCGGCGTCCGTCATCGTTGTAATGATTTCAACGGACAAAACGTGCCCGGAGGCGGAACGGTAACTGCGAACCGCATGCGAGATGGCGCCGAAGTCTTCGGGACGGTGAAGCTCGAAGAATCCGACGGCGGGTGGTTGCGCTGGGCCTTTCGAAACAAACTCGCCCACTTTATCGGGCAAGCTTTTTGCCGCCTCGTCAACAGTAAGCCCGGCCAGGGCGACGATGGGTATGACTAATACGGCGACCAGCGTCAGGACACCGATGATTGCAAAGCGAAACCGCACTCCCTAACCCCCTCAAATCTAGGCGTTCTTCATTTAGACCCCAGTTGTCGCCGGATGTTCCTGACGCAGGATTGCCAATTCCGGAACCGCTCATTAAGTGAAGTCTATTGCCAGCGGCGCAACTCGCGCAAAAGCAGATCGGCATGGCTGCGCGGGTTGTTGATGTTCTTCAGCACGATCGTGCCTCCGACTTCGCTGGCATTATCGATTACCACATCGCCGAACCTCAACAGGCGTTGCAGAATGCCGGACGAAACAGTCACGTCCTGAATCTTACTTAAGGGAATATTTTTGGTCGTTCTCGAGATCAGACCGTAATCAATTTCAAGCTTGGAATCTGTCAGCGTATAACGCAGCATGTTTCGCTTCAGATGGTAATAAGCCGGAATTAATAGCAGCGACAGGGCCAGGGGCAACGAGATGTAAAAGGGCACTTCGATGCCCGGGATCATCGCCAGCAACACGGTCAAGAGGATCGCCGCGATGACAGCGGCCACGTAACCAAGTTTGACGAAAATCAGCGTGGGTCGAATCGTGAAGACGACTTGTTCCAAATCATCGTCCGGTTCATGCCGTTCCGGCAGGTTTGCCTGCGTCCGCGCAATTCGCGTCATTTCCGGATCATTAGCCGGCACGCCACAGTTCGCGCAAAAATGAACTCCGGCGGGGACATAGGAACCGCAGTTGTGACAGTTCATGATTTGACCTCAGTTGTTTCCAATTCGCGTACGCCCGCCAGAACATCCGCAGGATCGTAAGGATGAGTCAAAACCTTTCGCGCACCAAGCGCCAACGCTTCCCGGCCGGCGGCTTCATCGTCGGACGAATTCAGGAAAAGCACGGACGGGATGAGCCTACCGCCGTTCTGTTTTCGCAAACGCTTGATCATCTCCAGCCCGCTGATTTTGTCCAGTTCAGACTCCAACATCAAAAGGTCCGGCCGTTCAATTCTCAGCAGATTCAAAGTTTGCTCGCCATCGAACGCCGCCCTGACTTCATAACCTGCCGACCGAATTAGCGAATTCAAACGAGCCATCCGTGGCCGGTCGGAGATCGCAAGTAGCACGCTACCGGCTCTGCTGAACTCCTTCGCAGCACTCTCTACCTCGAGCGACGCAATTGGCTCAGGCGACAGCATGCTGAAATCAGCGTCCACCGTTCGCGAGGTTTGGGAGATCACTTCTTCTTCTAATAACGAATCGGGCTCCGGCGGTTGTTCCGCTACAAATGGAGTTTCCGGCTCATTAAGTAACGCGCTGGTCATCCGTACCTCACAAACCGCCAGCAATCTCTCCAAATCTGTTCCATCGGCAGGAAACGATGCCAGCCCGACTTTCAATTCGCCACCAGGATTCGCTTCAACAAACTGCTCTTGCAATCCCAGCAGCGCCGAGCTGGCCGCAGCCACGCTCATGCCCGGCAGCGAAATTACGAGCACCGCGGGACCGTAGAACGCAACCGCATCCATTCGCCGTAAATGAAGTTTGAAAAACCCCAACGCTGTTCTTCGGTATCGCTCTATGCCGCGTTCTGATTGCTGAGGTAAGGCAGAACCTAAATTGACTAAAGCGACCGAGCCGCTGCGACCACGGCCAATTTCGTGCCGAACCGCATCGGACAACAACATCAAGTTATCAATCTCTACGCGTTGGTCGCCTATCAGCCCCGGCATCCGGCGTCCGGCTTCGACGCGCCACAAAAGCGCGTCGAGCCGCACCAGAACCTCAGTAAAGGGAGTGCTCCTGACAAAACAGTCATCAAGTCCAATGCTTGCCGCAGTCGCGCGTAACGCAGCGGTAAGTTCGTCGCATACCAACACAACCGGTAGCACGTAGGTGGCTGGATTAGAGCGAAGCTGTCGCGCAAGTGCTAATCCCTCGCTCGCGGCCCCATTCGTCCCAGCCGCCTCCAGCAGAACTACGTCAGGGTGAAACTCATTAATCGCCTGTTCCGCCCTCGTTAACGAAATCGCCAGGGTCTTGTAACCCGCTGCTTCGAACTGCATTTGAAAGGCGGCCTTCGACTCTTCCGTGACAATCAGAACGCGGACCAGGTTTTGTTCAGCCTTGTCCTCTAATTCCAACTTGTTCTCGCGTGATTCAAATTGAGTAGATGGTCGCATGCAGCCAGCAATCATACCGAAAGAATGATGCCGGCCGAAATACAAAGAGAGGCGGACCGCTAATAGCTGATCCGCCTCTCGATTTTGAAGAGTCTGTTGGGTAATTCTACTTACTGACTCACTAACTGCAGGCGCCCGTCGGGCAAACGCACCGCAAACACTGAGCGCTCATAAATGTTAAGTGCGACCGGCTCCTTTGTTTGCACTGCCGCGAGCTGTGTGCGGTTGATCGGCCGCGCATCCTGCAGTGCCTGCGGATCGCGAATCAAAGCATATCGGCGATAAATGCGCCGGACATATTCCTGAGTTTCCTGGTAAGGCGGGATTTGCCGGCCGTACTTATCAACTGCCCCTTCTCCCGCGTTGTATCCAGCCAGGGCCAATTTCACATTCCCCCCAAAGTAGTTCAGCAGGAACTTCATGTAGCGGGCCCCACCTTCAATATTTTGCCGTGGGTCATAAATATTGCCGACCCCAAATCGCGCTGCTGTCATCGGCATCAATTGCATCAGGCCCCTTGCGCCTTTGTAGGAAGTCGCGCGGGGTTTGAAACTGGATTCCTGATGCATGATCGAATAGAGCAGCACCGGGTCAACTCCATTGCGCTTGCCGGAGTCCACTATAAATCCATCAACTTCAGAATTTCCGGTGGTAAATCCGTCTAGTGAACGGCTGACGGTCTGTGCGATTGAGTTTGGTTGAGGATAGGCAAGCGAGGTCAAGCGAACTTTGCCGTCTTTTCCCGAAGCCACCATCTGCCGCCTGGATCCGATCGTGCGCGGCCGTGTGGCCGCCGCGGGAGTTTCAATGCGAACGCCGTTTTGCGTATCGAAATTATCGAACCGATAAAGATTACTCTGGGCCAGCGCCGGGGCGGCCATTAACAGAGTTGCGAGGGTTAGCCAGAGGGTTTTCGTCATGATAAGGGGATCCGGATAGGGTTGAGTCAAACGTATCGGGGGAAGCTATGCGATTTCCGAAGGTTTTCCTGAGGAGTTGGGCAAGAACTGTTTTTGAGCTCGTCCACGAGCCAAAACGGATACTAGCATACTGTTAAAGAAACAACAAAACTACTTGCGTTTGTTGAACAGTCTTCGAGACTGCCGTCCCTGTGCTTTCTAGTATTTGACGGAAGCGCAGAGCAGTTCCGGACATCAGAGGGCGGAGGCGAGGGCCCGCTAACTTTTGAGGCAAGGCCTCGGTGTGACACGGTCATCCTCCGTGCTAACTTTTTTGCAGAACCCGCTGCCAGCCAAGGTGCCAATCACTTCATTCTTCTTACAAAAAAGTCGGCACAAGACGAAAAGGCGTCTCTCTCCGATCGCCTTAGCAGTGAGTGAGCGCGAAGGTATTATTCGCGAGCTTTATCGCTGGAACTCGATTTCCTTAACCCAACGCGCGCCTACAGCGCGTCTCACAACTGAGGACAACAAAATGAAAAAGCTCATCGCGGTAGCTCTCTCGCTTCTCGTAATTACTTCGCTGGCAATGGCGGGGCAAAACACAAATTCATCAACGACCGCCAACTCCAACACGGCCGTTAAGAAAAAACGCGGACCTGTCTTTCGGGCAAGCAAGGACCAGATCAAGCAAGCTCAGGGAATACTCAAGACTCGAGGTTTTTACAGCGGCGAGGAAACTGGCAAGCTGGACACCGATACACGTGCCGGATTGAAAAAGTATCAAACTGCCGAAAGTATTAAGGTGACCGGGACGTTGAATCGGCTCACGCTGGAGAAGATGAACATCGTGCTGACAGACAAGCAGCGAACGATGTAAGTGGGACTAGTTCGCACCAGTCTAACTATGAAACTTGCCGCAGAGACGCGGAGTCACAGGGAACCGGAACAGTTGGAAAGTAAGACATCGGCTCTCCAACTTGCCTACCGTTGATGCTCTGTGACTCTGCGTCTCTGCGGCAATTTTCTAAGCGAGCAGGTTTTCGATCACCTTATAACTGGCATCGAGAGCTTCTTTTAGTTTTTCAGGTTGGGCGCCGCCGCCTTCAGCCATGTCGGGCTTACCGCCGCCCTTGCCACCAATGATCGGCGCTATTTCCTTGATCACCTGGCCGGCGGGAACTCTCCCGGTAAGATCGGCCGAAGTGCGAACTATAAGCGATGCTTTTCCATCGTTAGTGCGGCCCAGCACAACGACGCCGGACTTGATGCGTGCGAGCAAAGTGTCCGAGAGCTGTCGCATGCCGGCGGCATCAAGGCCGCTGGCGTCGCGCGCCAGCACTTGCACCCCGGCGATTTCGCGAGCTTCGGCGCCGTTCGCTGTCGCGCTGCCGGCGGCTCGGGTGGCAATCTTCAAACGCAGCTCGTCCGCTTCGCGTCGTGCTTTCTTTAACTCGTCCTGCAGCTTGCCGATCACTGCGGGCAATTCCGCGCGCGAGGTCCGCAGCTCGCCGGCAACCCGCCCGATGATCTCTTCGTCTTCGCGGAACCGCTCGTATGCATCGACACCGGTGACGGCCCTAATGCGTCGGACGCCGGATGCAATCGATTCGTCGCTGGTGATTTTGAACACGCCAATGTCGCCGGTCGCGCGCACGTGCGTGCCGCCGCACAGCTCTTTGGAAAAAATCGCCTCTGCTCCTTTAATTGAAAGCACGCGCACCTTCGCGCCGTACTTTTCGCCAAACAGGGCCATCGCGCCTGACCGCATTGCCTCTTCCACCGCCATTTCGTCGGTTTGCACTGGCTCATTTCGCAGGATGTGGTAGTTAACTAAGCGCTCGATTTCTTCGATCTGACTCTGGCTTAGAGGCTGATAATGCGTGAAGTCAAAACGGAGATAGGTTGGCGCCACCACTGAGCCCGCCTGCTTGACGTGCGTACCCAGCACTTCACGCAGCGCCGCGTGCATCAAGTGTGTGGCCGTATGATTGCGCCGCGTCGCATCGCGCTTCTCGACATCAACTTCAGCCGCGACCGTATCACCCACTTTCACGGTACCCTTTTCAACTTTGACCTTGTGGACCACGAGACCCTGAGCCGGTGAGTAAGTATCAAGAACCACGGCCATGAAGTCAGCGCCGCCCGCGGTACCGACCAGACGGCCCACATCGCCGACCTGGCCTCCGCTCTCAGCGTAAAACGGAGTCTGATCCAACACTACTTCCGCTTCATCTCCTTCGGCTAAAAACTGACATTCCTTTGCATCCTTTACCAGCGCCACAACCCTCGCATCGTCGACACGAGTAGTCTCATAGCCTTTGAAGGTTGATCGTAATTCGCCGGCTAGATCGGGATAACCCGAAGGCGACTTCGCTTTACCCTCGATCTTCTCTCCGGCGCCGGTCTGCTGCAACGACTGCAACGCCGCATCGAATGACTGGTTGAATTGCTCTTCATCCGTGGCAAACCCGCGTTCCTCCAGACCCACACGGATCAAATCGCGCGGCGTTCCGAACGTATCGTAGAGGCGGGCGAGCTGAGAGTACTCAGGCGCTTTGTTAAGATTTTTGCCGAACAGATCATCAAGCTTCTGCAAGCCAACGGTCATGGTCGCACCAAACCGCTCCTCTTCCAGTTTCACCATCTTCTCAATGAAGTCGCGTGAAGCCTCCAACTCCGGATATGGCTTGCCCATTTGATCGACGACAAAATTCGTAACCCGGTAAAAAAACGGCTCATCGAAGCCCAACGCGTGCCGTCCCTGGTAGATCCCCCTTCGCATAATTTTGCGCAGAACATAATTGCGTCCTTCGTTGCCGGGCAGAATTCCATCAGCAATCAGGAATGCTGTTGCCCGCGAATGATCGGCGATCACGCGCATGGCAAATCCTTCCGGTGTTTCAGCCTCGTACTTGCGACCGGAAAGTTCGGCGACAAAATCCACAATATTACGGAGTAGATCCGTTTCGTAATTCGACTTCACGCCCTGCAGGACTACGGCGAGGCGCTCCAGTCCCATGCCCGTGTCCGTCGAAGGCGCTGGCAAAGGCTCGAGCTTGTATTGCTTTGCGCCCTCGCTCACGGCTGGGCTACTGCCTTCGACCTCGCTGCGAACGAATTGCATGAAAACCAGGTTCCAAATCTCAGTAATGATGTCCGTCGGTCCATTAACATTCGCGGCGCAATTTTCCGGGTCGCCGGGATTGTCGCCCATGTAGTAATGAACTTCACTGCACGGCCCGCATGGTCCGGTCTCGCCCATTTGCCAGAAATTATCTTTTCGGCCAAAGCGTAGAATTCTTTCTTTCGGAGCGCCGACTTGCTCCCAGAATTTCTCAGCGTCTTCGTCCGGGCCGACTTCGGCGTCACCTTCGTAGACAGAAAACCACATACGCGCCGGGTCCAGCTTGAATTCATTCACCAGCAGGTCCCAGGCAAACTTGATTGCGTCCTCCTTGAAGTAATCGCCGAACGAGAAATTCCCCAGCATCTCGAAAAAGGTTTGATGGCGTGCGGTCTTTCCGACTTCGTCCAGATCGTTATGCTTGCCGCCCGCCCGCACGCATTTTTGCGATGAACAGGCGCGCCGGTAGTCGCGCTTCTCGAGACCGAGGAAGACGTCCTTAAACTGATTCATCCCCGCGTTTGTGAACAGTAGGGTCGGATCGTTGGCCGGGAGCAGTGGCGACGAGCGGACGCGTGTGTGCCCCTGTCGCTCGAAATACTCCAAAAACTTTTCGCGAATTTCGTTTCCAGTCATACTAATTTGAGTCTATCATGCGCCAACTGCAGTGGCGAAGTTGGCACTTCGGACGGTGGTGTGTGTTAATTTGGAGTGCGCCGGCAGAGTACCGCGGCGACGGCGCGTTTGAATTGATTCCATCTCGCCGAAAGCGCGCAAATCCAAAGCGGTGTCGCGCTTGCCACCGCACTCCAAATCAAGACACCACCCTTCGGCGTCAGCAGTGTTGGTTTGTCAGGCCTTAATCACAAAGGGTAAAACGTATGCTCAACCTCCGACGCGGATCATTGGTCGTCCTTATCATCAGCTTACTCAGCATCACGATCGCCATCTCCTGCGTGATCGTCGGAGAGCCGCAGGCGAAGAATCAACCATGTCGCAGCAACCTGGCCGCTGCCGCAACGCAGGAAACCGCACCCGTGCGCATTTCAATTCTCGGCACAACGTGCACAGACAATTTTGCCAATGTGAATTTCAAAGTCGATCCTGTTGCTAACGTGCCGATTCGCCGTTATGAAGTACACATGAGCCAGAATTTTCGCGGGAAGATGGAAAGCGAGAGCAGACTCATAAGCAGCGTGTCGGATACCGAAGGAAGCGGATCCCTTTTCGGGCCTCATGTGCAGGCGACTGATTCCATCGGCGTGACGCTGGACCGTGGATTTTTTCGCGCGCCCGTGGACGAGTTGAAACTGTACGTTCAGTCGGTGACCTTTGCCGACGGGACCGTTTGGACTCGGACCGAAACCTCGCGTTAAATTTAGCGGACCTCAACTACGTCCCTTCATCAATATCCTCGCTGGCCACCGCCCGCACTTTCTCGCTAGTCAATTCATAACCAAAGCCCTGGCGCAGCAAATGGTCGAACAGGCTCTTTGCTTCGGCGCGTGTCTTCGGCCGGCCGCGCAGACGTATGCGTTTCGCGATGGCGCGATCGACTAATTCGCTTTCCGGAGTCTCAGCGAACACCGCGTCGAGTGCTTTATCAGCGACTGCTTTATCAACCTTCTTCAACCACAGGTCCCGTTCCAGCCGCCGACGCCCAACCGGTCGCTCGCGCAAACGCAACGATGCATAGCCTTCGGCGAAGCGCGCGTCATCGAGATAGCCATATTCGCAAAGGCGGCTAACGACGCTTTCGACGGTCGCTTTACTGGCGCCGCGGCCAGTTAGCAAACGCTCGCGCAGCTCGGCGACGGAACGCGACTTCGCGGCCAGCAGTTTCACCGCCCGCTGAAAAGTTTGTTCCCTGGCCTTGGCTGGATCAAGCGGCTCCGGGGCAGGCTCTGACCTTCTTGATTTCGCGCGGAACCTCGGCATGCTGATCATTTAATCATGGAAATACGCATTTGTTCAGACCAGGAGCGCAATCGCCAATCTCAGAACAACCATCTACAATGCCGGCGATGGATGGCGTCATTTTGATCGACAAGCCCGCGGGTTTCACTTCACATGATGTGGTCGCCCGCGTGCGCCGCATCCTCGGCACCCGGCGCGTGGGCCACACAGGCACGCTCGATCCGTTTGCTACTGGTCTGCTGGTAATTTTGGTCGGACGCGCCACTCGGCTGGCCCAATTTCTTAGTGACGCTGAAAAAGAGTACCAGGCCACAATCCGATTTGGTTTCGCCACTGAAACCGGCGACGTCACTGGCAAACCGTTGGACGAAGGCGACACCAGAGCTCGTCAAAAGCTGGCTCTCAACGCAGACGATGTCGAAGCGGCCCTGGCTTCGCTTCGCGGCGAGATTGAACAAACGCCGCCAATGTATTCCGCGAAGAAGGTTAAGGGCCGGAAGCTTTATGAGCTGGCGCGTCGCGGTGAAGAAATTGAACGAGCAGCGGTGCGCGTCAACGTTATTCAGTTTGAAAGCCTGCCGCCTAACCACGAGCCATTGCAGCCCAATGACGATGGCACCATTGATCTGGCGGTGCGCGTCACTTGTTCAGCAGGCACCTATGTCCGCACGTTGGCTGAATCAGCCGGCGCGTTCCTCGGCGTCGGTGCGCATCTTGTGCGATTACAACGGACGCGCGCAGGTAGGTTCAACCTGGCCGACGCGATCACACTGGCTGATCTGGAAGAGAAGTTCTCGCGCGAAACGCCTGCGACTTTGCTTATCTCACCATCAGCGGCCTTATCGCACCTGCCCTGGTTGACACTCGACGCCGAAGACGAACGTCGCACGCGCCACGGCATGGGAGTGCCGCCTGCGAGTGAATCGCAACCATGGCCGGCTCAACAGCCGGTTAGAATGCAGGACCTAAATGGCGACCTGGTTGCGGTAGGGTTTTACGATGAAGCGAGGGGAATGATTCAACCGTCCGTAGTGCTCGGACCGTCCTAGCCTACTTAAAACGACTACCGTAGAATTAAAGGACAGCACGAGTGCTGGCTTACTAATATGAAGAAGCGTTACTGGATCGCAGGAGCATCAGGGCTGGCGGGCGCCGCGGTGGCCGCCAGGCTCATGACCCGTCCGGTTGATGTCGATTGGGAAGAAAGCGGACATCTGGTTTATCACCGGCAACATTCTCACTTTGTAGAAGTTGAAGGAATACCGGTGCACTACCAGGAAGCCGGCGACCCGAACGCCCCTGCGATGATCCTGATTCACGGTTTCGTCTCATCGACACTGGTTTGGGCCGAAGTGTTTTTGCCGCTCGCTGCCGCGGGCTTTCGCGTGATAGTTCCCGATCTACTCGGTTACGGTTACTCGGGAAAGCCGGCGGAAGGTGATTACACCATTGAGGCGCAAGCACACATGATCGTTGGCCTGATGAAGCGACTGGAGGTTCCCTCAGCAATTCTGGTCGGGAGTTCTTATGGCGGCGCGGTTGCCGCCACCGTGGCGTTGGACCACCCCGAACGAGTAGAGCGCCTGGTCCTGATTGGCGCGGTCACCAACGATGAGCCGAAGAAGTTTTTGTTACTGCGCGCTACCAGTTCGCCACTGCTCGGCGATGTGCTTGCTCCCCTCTTACTTGGTTCGCGCTGGGTCTTGCGGCTGCGGATGAAAAAGAGCTACCACCGTTCAGGCCGCGTCTTCGATGAAAACAAACTTGCGTCGCGTCATCACGCCCTTTCCACAATAAACACGCAGCGCGCGGTGTTACGCACGCTGCGCCGTTGGCAGGCGGGATACATCCAGAGAGAAGCGCATTTGATCCACCAGCCGACGCTTCTGATCTGGGGGGAGAACGATCCGGAGATACCGCTACGCGACGGCGAACATCTGCGCGATGCCATGCCAAACGCCCGCCTGATTGTGTTTCGTAAATGCGGTCACTTGCCTCAGGAAGAATTTCCGCAAACGTTCGTCCAGGTCATTGCTGGATTTTGCAAAGAGGCGTTGCTGACCGTGGGGCTTGAGAATAGAGGCTTCTTCCCTGCAGAAAAATCGTGAAGCATGAGCCCCTCCCCATGGGAGGGGTTGGGGAGGGTCTACCGGTCACGTACCCACCGTGATCCAGCGCGCGGCCTCGAATGGCCGCGCGTCGTCTTGGATTTGTGTCGTTCATCAGAAGGTTGGGCGATGCCTTGCCTATCAGGGGCGCGCAGCCATCGAGGCCGCGCGTCGGGCCTGATCCTTATATGATCAGCCTCAAGCCCTCCCCTAACCGCTCCCAACGGGAGGGGAATCATGAAACGCAATAAGGGGCTTAAGCCCGGATCAGGTGTTTCTCAGCACGCAGTACATCGAGTTCCTTTGCCAAACCTTCGCGTCCCCAGGCCATCACCACGTCGTGATTCCATTTGAATAAAGGCCGCGCTATCGGGGTTAGAAGATTCATCCAGGCCCTGGTGGTTTCTACTTTCCAATCGTAACGCGCGGTGGTGACTTCCCCGTCATGCGAGAGTTGCCACTGACCGACGCCCTGCAACTCGCCAATCGCGCGCCCCTCCATCAATGAGACAGGCTCAACGCGCGTCGACTCCATTTCAAAAATGAGGCGGTAGGGAAGTTTGCTCTTCCAGGTATAACGATGAATGGCGCCGACGTGTTTGGCATCGCCGTCTTTCAACTTTTCGACTTTCTCCACGCCACGCCACCACCGCGGCCAATCCTCAGCATGGAAAATCAGATCCCAGACTTTCTCCTGCGGGGCTTTGAACTTCCAGATCGTGATGAATTCGTAACTGGCCATGTGGCTTTAACTATTCATGCGCAAAGCCTCGCCCACGGATGGATCGCGGCGGACGCGCCAGATCTTTGAATCAAGGTAATAGTGGATCAGCGCATAACCCCAGAGGAAAGAGATTGCGAGCTGCGTAGCGAACGACTGCTCGGTGACCAACCCGCTGCCGTTCTTCAAACTGAGATAGCCGAGGAACTGTCTGGGCCCCTGATAGATCAAGCCAAAAAGAATTCCGCAAGCGATGTAGTAGGGCAGGCGGCGGCTAATGAAGGCCGCGGCGCCGAATGATTTTTGCGCTGGAGAGTTTTGGTATTTCTTATTATGAAACCAGATCAACCGGTGATACTGAAAATTGTGATAGATGGTCAGAATGGCAACGATGGCAATGGGCTTATGCGGCATCGGCGTCAACAAGACGATCCAATGCATCGGCAAGGCCGCTGCCAGAAGCAAATACTTGGGCGCGTTCAACGACTGTCCCAGCCACGCCCGTTGGATTTGCCGGCCCAGCCACGCGGCGCCTAATACGATCGTGCCGATCAGCAGGGCGGTGGCGAGAATACTGATTCCACTTAAGAGCACCGGCGGAACGCGCGCCATCGCTTCCGCATCCCGCACGATGAAGGCGACGAACGGATAATTGAACGCGAACATCAACAGCAATCGGTCAAGTGCGTTATCGACCGGCGCCAGATCGTCATTCTTCTTCTTGTACAGCACCATGAAACCGTAATGCTGCTTCACCAGATGGTAGTAGGCCCACAGCGCGGCGAGAAAAAAGAACACCATGCCTACGCCGGCGATAACAGCCAGTGGTCCAATGATGAAAAAGAGAAGTGAGCCGAGCAGCAAGCGGCGACGCGTCCGCCACTCCGAACGATCAAAGTAGGTGCGCGAAAATGTGCCGAACACATGAGGCGCGTCGATCAGGATGGCCCACGCAGCGACCATCGGCAGCAACGGAACAATGCCGTTGACATAAAGAGCAAACAGAACGTAGCTGGAGATTACGGAGCCGATGAACCAGACCAGATCTTCACGAGCACTTATGATCCAACGCAAAGAGATCGCCTGTGGACTGGCCTGTTCAATTAGTTCAGTCGCGGCAGACATGGTGCCGGAATTTTAGCACCGCTTCTCGCGGAAGCCCGATAGTGAGGGAGGGCACTTATTCCCCTCCCGTTTGGAGGGGTAAGGGGAGGGCTTACGAGCGCCAAAAAAGTAAATAATCTTTCGCGGGGCCTCGAAGGCCGCACGTTTTCTTTTTAAGCTGGTGCGGGCCAGAGCCCTCCCCTCCCAGAGAAGGGCTGATCACCCGAATGGCTTGGAGCGGAGCCCTTGATAACCGAAATGAAGCAGAACCAGCCGGCGGAAACTCTCGGTCATGTTTCCTACTTCTTCGATGAAGACTTCTTTTTCGCGGCAGACTTCTTCTTCGGCACCTTACCGCCGGCCTTTCGCGCCTCAGACAACCCAATTGCGATCGCTTGTTTCTTGCTTGTGACTTTCTTGCCGGATCCGCTCTTCAGCGTACCCTTTTTCCGTTCGTGCATCGCCTTCTCAACTTTTTCCGAAGCCTTCTTTCCATATTTAGCCACGGTTGAAATCCTCCTTTTGTAACGCAGTTCTTCAACTCAAGCGATTTGCTGTCGCGCCCCAGTTGCGCGCAGCACAAATGCCAGCACGATGCCAGCCACAAAACCACCGATGTGGGCCATGTAAGCCACGCCGCCAGTCTCGGCACTATTGCTCACCGATCCGATGCCGCTGACCAACTGCAATACGATCCATATCCCAATGACCACAAGGGCCGGCATAGGTATTACTCCGCGGCCCATTAAGACCTTCACCTGGCCGCGCGGGAACAGCAAAATATATGCGCCCAACACGCCGGCGATCGCGCCCGACGCGCCGAGGTTAGGGACGTGCGAGCCGGCGCTGAAAGCAAGTTGGGCCAACGTCGCAGCGATGCCGCAAAGCAAATAGAAGATAAGAAACTTCAGGTGACCGAAACTGTCCTCGACGTTATCGCCAAAGATCCAAAGGTAGAGCATGTTGCCACCCAGGTGTAGCCAGCCGGCATGCATGAACATCGAAGTAAAAATCGTCGGGAAGTCACCTCCGGGATTCTCCATCAGACGCGCCGGCACCACCGACCAACGCTGAATGAACGGCTCGCCGCCACTAAGCTCGACGAAAAAGAAAATCAGGTTGAGAGCAATCAACGCGTAGGTCACTATCGGCGTCGTCCGCCGCGTACTGTCATCGTCACCAATGGGAAACATTTTGGTTCTCCTTAACTTAAAGCTGGCAGTTCAGTTCGGTCGTCGGTGAAGTATTACAACTACCGTGCCGACCGGGTGGGTGAGATTAGCTGTCGGAGTTTTTGCCGTGGAGAAGGCTTCTGTCTGATGAATTGGGCGTATCGCGCAATGAAGAGAGCCTAAACCGCGATTTAGGCAGAGTGAATCAGCCACGAACTTCGTGCAGGGAACATATGAAAACCGTACATCGAATTGAACAGACCGAGCGGAGGCAGAAGCCGCCGCTCAACCTATGGTTCCAATTTTCAGATCAAAGGGCGACCAGGCAACAGTCCGGGAGTTCGCACTTGCTACCCTAACGGCTGTCGCCCACTCGCCCTTTTCCAAACCGCAGCCACAGAGCCGCTTGCGGTAGCAAGCGGTGCTAAACGCTCGCTATCTCGAGCGGCTCTGAACGCTTCCCTAGAACAGTGGTGTCGTGTCGTTGAAGATGTGACTCACTGCTGTAGTGTTGGAGCCATGACAGGTGAAACAATTGTTACCCTGGAAGAACGTCTCAAGGGTTGCGTTTTCCAGTTTGTTCGTCCCGACCTGATTGCCGCCGCTGGGACTGGCGCCGAAGATTGTCCAGGTCGTGCCCTCATGAAAATAGTTTCTTCGGATGTCATTCGCATCCAGCAATGACCGCACAGTATGGTTGAGACTGATCACCTCGGCATTCCCGGTGGAGGTGTTACCCGGAAGCCCGAAGGGCATCATCCGCAAAATATTGCTCGCGCTAATGTGAAAGGGTGGATTCGACACGATGTGATCACCATTTGGTCCGCCCATCATCATGCGCATTTCATTGAAGGGACCGGTGGAGTTGTTAGCGCAGAACACCCAATTGCCGGCCGTACTTTGCGGTATGGTCGTAGTCCCGCTCGGTGTTTTCGCGTACGTATATTGCGCAGCGGGAGCAGTGCTGAGGTGTTCAAAAGTCGCCCACAGCAGCTCCGGATGACCGTGGTTAGAATTAGCCGGGTTGGTTGAGCCGGTGCTGCCCACGATATGGATTCCCACCATCGCCAGCGTGACCGTCTGAGTTCCATTTGGCACCCAGTCGTCAGGATTGCTCTTGTCATAGGTCGGCACTATGGCTTTCATCTGAATGAACTTCTCCGCGTCAACCAAGCCTGCGGCATCTACCCACGACGCTTTTATTTCAATCGCGAGGGCCTCCGGGTCGATAGGTGAAGGCTGTCCGTGCGACGTCGCGAAATTGACAATGGCATCCAGCTCGGTCTGCGTCAGTGGGAACTTCGTCCCGTTCGGCACCGTGGCGCCCAACATTGTGCGGTAGAGCGCGAAGATGTTGTTCACGGTCAGCGAGTAGTAAACGAGCGAACCGTTTTGCGCCATCAGGACGCCGCCGTCTGCCTGGCCCTGCTCTGTTTCGGGAAAATTACCAAACAGATCCAGCAAGACGAACTTGTCTTGGAAAACCAGCTTTTGCACCAGCTCAGACCGGTCAAGCGCTTCGAACCTGCTGAGTTTCTGCTCGAAGACGCGAGGGTTCTTGTCGGTCTTGGAGCGCAGGAGAGCACGCGGTGATTGGATTACTGCTCCATCCTTAGTGAGCAGGATCGGTTTGCCCTCTCCCAATTTTACGTCCGCTACTTCCACTTCATTCCCCTGACCATCCTGGACCAACTGTTTGCCCGAGGGAGAGAGGACCGGCGGAATGATTTCCAGTGCCCGCAGCGTCTTCTTCTCCAGGATCACCGGCAAGTCGAGCGTGCCCTTGGGAGGCGTGCGAAGATTGAACGCCCTGATCAGGCCGGAAGTATGAGGCGTAAAGTGTCGTGTCCCTGATGCATCGGGAAGCGAGACATCGTAAAAGGCAGGGCTGTTCAATATCAGTCCGCCACCGCCTCCATAACGCGGCGGCGCCGGCGACATCAGCCACAGAAACATTTGCTCCGACCATTTATAGAAACTGCAATTTGGGGTGTCGGGAAACAGCACGCTGTTGGCAGGTTTTACTACTCCGTTTAGCGATACTGCGCCAGACTCGAACCAACCGTTGAATTCGGCGGCCGTCAGTGAGGTCGCACAACTACTTCCCGCATCAGTCGGCAGCGGCTGTTGCGTGAAGCTACAACCACCCAGAACAATGGTCGTCATGAGGGTTGCGAGGCCGAGTTTCCTGATTAGTGATTTCATCGTATTTCTCCTTAGGGAAGTGAGGTGAGATATGAGTATCTGCCGCCATGATTTCGGCTCGTGGGCATCCCGAGGACGAAGAATTGCACAAACCAACAATGCACCAGGCGAGGTTTGGCGAGGTTGACTATCGTGAGCGCCGATTCCTGAACAACCAAGTCACTTCTCCAGATTTGAAGATGGTTCGGCAAACACCCGCCATCAAATCCTCGTGACATAGAGAAACCTGGATCCCAATGGCCAATACTACTGCATGCTCTGTGCCAGCAAGCCTTTCATCCCAGGCGCGTGAAACCTCAGTAAGTACACGGTTATCGGGCCTGAAGCGCCACATAGTGTCTTCTGCCAAAACAGACTGTCTACTATCAGAGACGTGGTAAGGCATTCCCCGTCTCCGTACTGAAGACTGATTTGACGTGGCTGGAGTTTGGAGGAATGGTAGCGCATACGGGACTCTAACCTGGGATCTTTGCCTTGCGCAGGGCAACATCGTGCAGGTTTTCTTGACAACTTCTACCCACGATTGTATAGGGTAGCTGCTTCCCTCGCCTGGACTCTGTTCTTCACCAAACGGAAGGAGCCAACCCGTGGGCGTCGACGTAGAAATTCCCAAAAGTTACGACTTCGATATGGATATCGATTTTACCCATATACCGAAGATCTCGGTGGGGTTAGATCCAGTTACGCTCGATTTCCGGCTACCAAAAATCTCGGTGGGATTTGATCCGTTCGAGTTCAAACCGCTCGAGATCAAACCACTGGAGATTAAGCCGATGGACGTGTCGGTGCGGCTGACGGAGATTCCTTCAACTCGCAGCCACTTGCCAGCTAACTACACGGTAGGCGTTTCCGTCCTGGGTTTACAGTTGTTCGCAATCCGCTTATGCGGCGAAGCTCAGGTCATTACTGAGCCCTATAAACCGAATCCCTGCGAGCATTGCGGCTGAGCATGAAGTAGTTCGACCGGCAGAGAACTCAGGTTGCTCAATCGCTTTATAGGTGGGCACTGTCATGAAAGAGTATTCCTCAACCCCGTTACAACTTAGAGGTAAACCCCCAAGGCTTAGTACGGTGCTGCGCTTACCGGCGAAGCCGTCAAGAACAGCGGAGGATCTGAGGTCGTGCAGTATTGATTTACCTGGCGTCGGTGTCAGGAAGGTTAAGATTCGCGAACTCAGCGAAACCGAACGCGGGCTTTCGTTGCTCAAAATCAAGTTGCCGGTTTCAACCGCTCCAGGAGTTTACAAAGGCACGCTGGACGTCGCGGGTACGGCCTTCCCAATCGAGGTTAACGTTGAAGCCTCGCCTGACCTCCGTTTGTTTCCCGCGAATCTCTCCACCGCAGCCACGCCCGGTTCAGTCATTAATCAGAAACTAACGGTCCTCAACAAGGGTAACTTTCCAGTCAAGCTCGACAAGGAATACACGTTCTGCGTGTTTGAGCGCGGCGGAATTGATCGGGCACTTTTCCTCGCCCTGGCCAGCGATAAGTTCAAGGGCGATGAGCGTCTCAATAAGCTGCTTGATGAACTTGCGGTTTCTCACGGCGGGCTCATACGAGTGGAAATCGCATCCGGCGATGCAGAGATTGGAGCCGGCGCCGCGCGAGACATCCAGATTGCGTTGCGACTCTCTGATCGATTACGTCCCGGTCACACGTACGCCGGCGCTTGGAAATTCGAGCACACCAGCTTTGGCGTCGAGATTGAGGTGCGCGGCAAGATTCAGGAGACACCAAGATGAAAAACTCAAGCAGCAGTTCACCTCTCGGTGATGCGGTCACTCTAATGCAAACCCTCCTTGATCAGGGCGCACAGTTTGGCACGGCTATGCTGGACGCACTCAGCAAGGGATCGTCCATCAATTTGGGTAGCATCGGCCTGGGAAGCGCGCCGTCTGTTTGCTGCGAAATACCACCGCCGTGTTGGGAGCCGCAGCCATTGGGCGAGGTAACCAGCTTCGTGGCGCCGGGCGGCAAAGCAACCGTACGCTTTCGCGTTACCAACTGCGGGTTCACGCCGCGCACAATCACGTTCGTTACGGCGAAACCGGTTCCCGGTCTTACCTTCTCGCCTGCGACGCTGAATCTCGGTCCCATGGAACGCGGGGTGGTGGTCGCGTCTTTTGAGGTTGCCGCCGACGCCAAGAAGGATTTCGAGGAAGAGTTTGTGCTGTTTGTCCGTGGCTGCCGAAACTACTATCTGCGCTGGACCATCAAGGTCGCCGACTGCGGGGTAGATATGTGCAACGAAGTTGAAGTAAATGATTGTCCGGACATGGTCCATCATTGGTACGACCATTTCTATTGCCCGCGTCATTGCCAGGACCAAAAACGCGATCCAGGAACCGTTACCGGAGTTACTGTGGGAGTGGTAACACCGGCAGGTAATCCGGTCGCAACGCCGGCCGGAACAGCTAACACGATTGGGGGCAAATGATGAGCGAACCGTTGCAGGTTACCGACCTATGGCGACGCTCATTGGACGCCACGGTGAAATTTTATTCCGCGCTGGGCGAACTCGCCGTCGAGTATGCAGAGAGTTTGTTGGCCACCGCGACTGATTCAATCACTTCCATTGGTTCAGTCGAAACCAAACCCGCGACGGCGGCCGCTAATGGATCTTCGACGCCCACTCCGGTTTCGAAGTCGCCGGCGGTGGCGACGATGGTGCTGGAGGCGCCGGCCGGCAAGAAAGCGCTGGGTGTGTTTCTGGTCGAAAATGTCCTCGCCCGAGCGGTCTCCGCTACAGCCACAGCGGGCGCGCTATTGGACGATGACGGAAACCAAATCAAGGCCTCGCTGGAATTTCAACCGCAATCGGTAACACTGCAGCCGGGTGAACAAGCTTTAGTCAGGGTGTCCGCCGACATCAGCGAAGAGGTGACGCCAGGTGTTCGTTATCACGGCGAGATCGGCGTTCCGGGCCTGCCGGGAACTCGCATCCCGATCGTGATCGGAAGAACTGCCGAAACGCAGACTCGTAGACCGAAAGAGTCAGGCGGTTCGTCCCGGGTACGAGCGCGGAAACAGATTGCCAATCGCAAGTCGTCCGGGCGTAACACCAGAGGTTGATCGGCTGGATAAAAACCCTACGCGAAGTCTTTTCCAGAGCGAATAGGCTGACTTAGTTTTTTCCTCGCCCCCTAACCATCTTCCGCAAATTCGCCTTACTAAGGAGCGCAGAGTGTTGAGCGACGGGGTTGCTGTACAAAGTTCCGCCTGGGACCTGCCAGAGATGCTGGAGCTGGGTTCCGATATCGATCGCCTGCAGCAGGTGCTCAGCGACTGGTGCGATCAATGTGACAAGGAAGTTCGCGAAATTGTGCGTCGCCAGCTTTCGCCCAGAGCCAAGTTCTTTCGCCCGGTAACGATTTTCGCCTGCCACCGGGCAATGTCGGAAGTGGATCCTCCGCCAAACTTAATGTCCTCAGCCGCGGCCCTGGAGGTTATTCACAACGTCAGTCTAATAATCGATGACATTCTGGATCGTTCACGGTTCAGGCGCGGAAAACTCTCTTTGCATTGCCGGTTCGGATTTCTGCCGGCGCTGATGACGGCCGGCTATATGAACTGTGCGGCTTTTAAACTGGTGAATCCTGATGCCTATAGCGTCGATCTGCTGGCGGAACTTATGCAGCGCCTTGGCGTAGCGGAATGTTTGCAGTGGCGTTTGCGCCGCCAACCATTAGGAGTGGAAGACTGGCGGCTCATCGCCGGCGAAGACACCGGCGTAATGTTTGAAACCTGCGCCCGGCTGGGCACGCGTGATGATCGGCTGCGAAAGTTTGGCTACTTACTGGGCACTTTGTATCACGGCTGTGATGATGTGGCGGACGTGAGGGGAACAGCAGCACTGGGCGGCGGAAAAAAAGAAGACGTGATCGACGGTATTCTCACGCTGCCGGCCGCCATCGCCACACGGGATTTGAACACCGCTCTGCTCTTTCGCAACGCATCTTCGGAAAACGCAGCTGAGATTACCGAGCGACTAATGATGGCGCTGCCGGACGCCGAACTCTACCTCGATAAAGTTGCGGCCGAGGCGGAAACGGAGGCCCTGCAGAACGCCAGATTCCCGGAACGTCTTCTCGGGCTGGTTCAGCACACGCGTGCTCTGTCAAAAAACTGACGGGCGGAGTTTCCCGAATGGCTAAGCCAACTGCTTCCAGCAATCGGCCTCGCGCAAAACCTGCCGCCGGCGCCAGGATTGATTACGACGTGATCGTGGTAGGAGCTGGACCGGCAGGAAGCGTGCTGGCGTGGGAACTGGCGAGGAATGGCATCTCTGTCCTGCTGCTTGAGGCCTCACGCTTCCCCCGCGAGAAAGTCTGTGGAGACTACGTCGAGCCGCGCGGCCTGCGCGTGTTGGAGTCAATGGGATGTCTCCAGAATTTGGAAAAAGGGCGACCTTTGCCCATCACGCATTCGGCAATCTTCGTCGATTCCGAATGTAGGTACCGTGGTCGCATTCCATTCTATGGAGTGCTTGATAGCCTTCCGCCTCACGGTTATGTTGTTCCGCGCGAACAACTGGACGAATTACTTTTCCGCACGGCCGTGTCGGCCGGCGCGAGTGTCCGGGAAGAAACAGTTGTCAGGCAAGTTGATTCTGGAGCAGCTGGGGTAACGGTCGAAGCCAGGAGCGGCACGCAGCGCCTGACCGTCAAGGGCCGTTTAGTTGTGGGGGCGGACGGAGTGAATTCTGTGGTCGCCCGTAGCGTTGGCTTGCTCGCAAATGACCGCCGTCACCTGGCTCTTTCGCAACGCGCCTATGCGGAGGGAATTGACGGAGACTTTGGCGAGGCCGTTTTCTATTTCGAAAAGGATTTGTTTCCGGGTTACGGATGGATGTTTCCGCTGCGCGGAGGCAGAGTCAATTGCGGCGTAGGCATCCTCGCCGAATCCGCCAAACGCCTTGACGTCAAGGTGCCACTGCTGTTCAGGACTTTCTTTGAGAAGCTGCGACGCTCGCACCATCGCTGTGAAAGACTCGAACTGTCCGGGCCGCCCATCGGCGGCATTGTCAAAACCTATGGCGGCGCCGGCCCAAACTATTTTGCGGGTGGATTACTGATTGGAGACGCCGGGAGCTTTGTCGATCCTATGACCGGGGAAGGAATCACGCCCGCAATTGAATCGGCCTTGATTGCTGCGCGGGTTATTAAAGAGGCGCTGTCCAAGGGTCGAACCGACGCCGGGTTCCTGGCTACTTACGAAACAGAATTCCGTAGCTACTTCGATCCGTCGATGGTTTTCGTCGATCTCTGCGCCGCCACGATGCGCAATTGGCATTTCCGCGACGCATGGTTACGGGCGCTCGCCAAAGCCTGTGAGATTGCCCATAAAGATGTCGACTTTGCGCGAACCGCCGTCTCGTCCTTCGGTGGCCAGGCGATATATCCTCCCGGTGTGCTGAATGAGATCTGGCAGCAAAGCGTCTGGGAGCTTTTCAGCATCGTTCCGCGCAGTTTCTTCTCGGTTCTAAACTTGGATCCTGGTCCTGTCTTCTCGGCCGCCGGCGACTGGCTTTCATGGCAGTTTGGATGGTGGCATTCAATTACAACGGATCCTATCTGGCATGCGGAATGGCAAATGGACGTGCAAACGAAGTGGCTTCACGCGCTGTCAATGATGTCCCAAACAAATAGTGATCCGCGCGCGCAGGGTCTTGTCTAAGGAAGGTGGCAGCGCCTTGCGATTCGGAAAAGAAACACCGTTTGCGGATTCGCAACCCTTTAGTTCTTAATGTTGGCGACCCGTTGTCGCGGCGCCTTCCGTTTGGAAAGCTTCTCTATTTCTCCGCTGAATTGCTCCGCAGCTATCCCGGGTAGTTTCCCAAGTTCGCGTAGATACTCGCGGGTGAGATCACTCAAACGGCTGATTGCGGTGTCGGACTTAGTTCCTTCCTCATCGACTCTTGCGAGTTCGTCGCTTAGAGCCTGCGTATACTTTTCAGCCGACTGAGCCCATCCGGCCCAGAACTTCACCACTGACGTCATTGCCGCCAGTTGCACCCTGGCCGCTTCAACCGTCAAGTCGCGCAGCTCTCTGGTTCCTGGAGTGGAAGCGTCCGGCGCTTTTTCGGTGGGGATTGTGGAATCCATAGTCGTTCCTTTCTCTTGAGGTCATGGTAGCGCATACGGGACTCGAACCCGTGATCTCTGCCTTGAGAGGGCAGCGTGTTAACCAACTACACCAATGCGCCACTTGAGTGGGAAGTGATTATAGGGGCGCGCCCTCACCGCGCGCAAGTTGGCCCAATCCGCGGTCATCCGAACTGGAAGTTTTGAGCGCGGCGCGCGCCGGATGCTATACTCCCGCCGCAATCCAAGCCCCGTAAATTCGCCGGCATTCTACAGAAACTTCATGAACATAGTGGTGCTCAGAGAGACGACCGCCGGAGAAGAGCGCGTCGCTTTGATGCCTGAATCCGTCAAGAAACTCGTGGCGCTCAATGCGGCCGTACAGGTTGAGAGCGATGCGGGCCTGGGCGCCACGCGAACGGATGACGATTATCGCGAAGCCGGCGCCGAAGTTTCATCAGATCGAAATGCGTTGTTGGCCGCGGCTGACGTGCTCGTCGTCGTTAACCGGCCGGCGCCCGCGGACTTCCAGGTCTTAAAACCAGGGACCGTGGTGCTCGGGTTCCTGCGACCGCTGGATGAGCCGGCGGCGTTGGAGCCGGCGGTGAAGAGTGGCGTCACGACCTTCGCCATGGAATTGATTCCGCGCATAACTCGCGCGCAGGCGATGGATGCGCTTTCGTCGATGGCGACTGTAGCCGGCTACAAAGCAGTGCTGTTGGGCGCCCAAACAATTCCGCGAATGTTTCCGATGTTGATGACGGCCGCCGGCACCGTGCCGCCGGCGCGCGTGCTTGTTTTGGGCGCTGGTGTGGCCGGCTTGCAGGCAATTGCAACCGCGCGGCGTCTGGGCGCGGTGGTCGAAGCCTATGATGTCCGCGCGGCGGCAGGCGAACAGGTACGTTCGCTCGGCGCGATTTTTCTGGAAGTAGATTTGGGTGGACTCAAGACAGAGGACGCCGGTGGTTACGCGGTCGAGTTATCAGAAGAGGCTTTGCAGCGCGGACGAGACTTGATCGCCGAACATGCGCAGACCGCTGACGTCGTGATCACGACTGCGCAAGTGCCGGGTCGTCGCGCGCCATTGTTAATGACTGAGGAAGCAGTAGCCGGCATGAAGCGTGGTTCGATTGTGATCGATCTGGCAGGCTCAACTGGCGGCAACTGCGCCACTAGCCAACCGGATAAAGTCGTGGAACGCGACGGCGTAATAGTTATGGCGCCAACCAATCTCTCAGCCACTGTGCCCGTGCATGCCAGTCAACTCTATTCCCGCAACGTTACGGCGTTCCTGAATTTGCTAATCAAAGACGGCGCCTTAAACCTCGATCTGACTGATGACGTAGTTGGCCCATCGTGCGTCACTCATGCCGGACGAGTCGTGAACCAACGCGTCGCCGCAGCTCTCAGCCCGGCAATGAAGTAGGAACCCGCGCATGTTCGCGGTTGATCTTATATGTTTGTGAGGACTCAAAGATGACTCCCGGAACACTTATCGCTGCACTTTATGTTTTCGCGCTCGCCGCATTCCTGGGCTACCAGGTGATTTCGCGTGTGCCGCCGCTGTTGCATACGCCGCTGATGTCGGCGACGAATGCGATTTCCGGCATCTCGCTGGTTGGTTCGATCGTGACGGCCGGCGCGCACTACAACAAGGTCAGTACGATCCTGGGATTTATCGCGATGGTTTGTTCGACGACGAATGTGGTGGGCGGATTTGTCATCACTGATCGGATGCTGGGAATGTTTAAGCGGAAACCGGTGACGACTGAGGCGAAGAAATGATGTCAGTACCACCTGCGATAGAGGGTGGGGCTTTGGCATCGGCAGGACCAAGTTTTACTAACGAACGAGATTTATTTTGCAGCTACCTGGATGGGAAGCTGAGATACTTCAAAGATGTAGGGTTTCAAGTTGGAGGTTTCAAGTTCCTGTCAGAACCGCCTGCGGTAGCGGGCGGGCCTGCCGATTGCAGAATGAGGATTTCGGACTGCGGATTATAAGACACGCGCTTTCCCTATTCTGCGATCTAAGAATCTCAAATTTGAGATTTAAGATTTTAGAAATCTAACTTCCGAAATCTGCAATCCGAAATCGCATGATGCACTGGCAAACCTACTTCATCGAATTCAGTTACCTGCTCGCCTCAATCCTTTTCATTCTCGGATTGAAAGGCCTGAGCCATCCCGAAACCGCCAAGCGCGGGATGCACCTGGCTGAGATCGGCATGCTGATGGCCATCGTGGGCACGCTGATGCATTTCGAGATCATCAGCTACACCTGGATCATCGTCGGTCTCGTAGTCGGCTCGCTGATTGGCCTGGTGATGGGCGTGTGGGTGCCGATGACTGCGATGCCCCAACGGACTGCGCTCTCGCACGCGTTCGGCGCGTTCGCGGCGGCGCTGGTCGGTATCTCGGAATACTATCGTCACTATGGATTCGGCGGTCGCCTCGATCGCATCACGATGGGCGCGCTCGGCTTTGAAGTAATGCTCGGCGCGTTGACCACCACCGGCAGTTTGCTGGCATTCGCCAAGCTGCAGGGTTTGGTGCGCGGTACGCCGCTTACTTATAAAGGGCAAAACGTCTTCAACATGGCGTTGCTGGCGAGCACGGTGGGCATATTTATTTACCTGATCTTTGTCCCCGGTTCGATGCCGCTGTTTTTCATCATGGTGGGACTGGCGTTTATTTTTGGCCTGCTGCTGGTGATGCCAATCGGCGCGGCCGACATGCCGGTAGTGATGTCTCTGTTGAACTCGTACGCGGGTTTGGCTTCGGCCGCAACTGGGTTCGTGCTGGCGAACAACGTCCTGATTATCGCCGGTACGCTGGATGGTTTTTCGGGATTCATTCTCTCGATTCTGATGTGCCGCGCGATGAATCGCTCGATGACGAACGTGCTGTTTGGCGCTTTCGGCAGCGCCACGACCGCGTCTGGCGGCGAGGCGCAACAGGGCACAATGCGCGAAATCAATCTCGAAGACGTCGCGGTCCAACTGGCTTATGCGAAGCAAGTGGTTTTTGTTCCCGGCTACGGCATGGCGACGGCCCAGGCGCAACACATCGTGCGCGAGCTCGGGGAAACTCTCGAAAAGCGCGGCGTCAGCGTCAAGTATGGCATTCACCCTGTGGCCGGCCGCATGCCCGGGCACATGAACGTGTTGCTTGCGGAGGCGAATGTTCCCTATTCGTCGTTGTATGAGTTGGAACAGATTAATCCGGAGTTTCCCTCAACCGACGTGGCCGTCGTGATTGGCGCTAACGACGTGGTTAATCCGGACGCGCGCGACAATCCGGGAAGTCCAATTGCCGGTATGCCAATCCTGGAAGTTGACCGCTCGAAATCCGTGGTGGTCTTGAAGCGAGGACAGGGCAAAGGATTTTCGGGATTGGAAAACCCGCTCTTCTTCAAAGACGTAACAGGCATGCTGTATGGCGATGCCAAGGATTCGCTGACGCGACTGGTCCAGGCCGTGCAACATGCGTGACGCTCGCAGGTCCGACATCCCCAAACTTAACTTCCAGACAAGGAATCATTAATGCGCAGACTTAGACTTTATTCTCTAATCGTCCTACTGACACTTTCTTTCGCGCTGCCCACTACTTTTGCTCAGCGCAAAAGCTCCAAAACTAAAACTTCCAACATCGCCGCGACCGCCACTTCGCGTGGCGCCGATGTCATTACTGCGGCGCAACTGAAGGACTATCTCTCCTTCATCGCCTCGGATGAGATGGAAGGGCGCGACACGCCATCGCGTGGTTTGGACACCACCGCGAAATTCATCGCCATGAATCTTTCTCGCTGGGGCTTCAAACCGGCGGGTGACGACGGCTACTTTCAACGCATCGGATTGCTCCGCAATCAGCTTGTCGCAGCGGGCAGTCACGCGGAAATCAACGGCCAGCAATTCAATTTCGGCGAAGACTTTCTGCCTGCCCCGGTCGGCGGCACGATCACTGGGCCGCTCGTGTACGTTGGCAACGGCTGGATGATCAAGTCAAAAGACATTGACGCTTACAAAGGGATCGATGTTAAGGACAAGATAGTGATCATCTCCAGCGAAGGCATGCCCAAAGGCATCAGCCAGAGCGATCTCCGGGGCACCCGCGGCGAGGATTGGGCGGATCCCCTGCTTCATGCGCGCCGCCACGGAGCGAAGGGCGTGCTGTCCATGCCTAATCTGGCAACGCTCCTTAACTGGGAACGCATCCGCCAGCGCGCTCCCGCACGCGGCAACACCGTAGTCGAAAAGTTTCAAACTCAGGCCAATGCGCCTTTTCCATCCATCGGGTTATCGGCGAGGATGACGACGGCGTTATTCGAGGGCGAGAAGTACGATGCAGCTTCCCTGCTGAATCGAGCTGCCGCCGACGAGGCGGTTGAACCCTTCGAACTGAGCGCGGGGAAAAAAGTGAGTTTCACGATCAATGTGAAGACTGATCACATTCCTTCACAAAATGTCGTAGCGATCTTTGAGGGCAGCGATCCTCAATTGAAGAGTGAATATGTCGCGCTGGGCGCCCACTATGATCACGTAGGAATCGGCGCGCCGGTCAACGGTGACGCAATTTTCAACGGCGCGGACGATGACGGGTCAGGCACCACGGCGCTGCTGGCAATGGCTGAGGCTTTGGCCCATGCGAAGTCGCGCCCCAGGCGTTCGGTCCTCTTTGTATGGCACATGGGTGAAGAGAAAGGCCTCTGGGGCTCGCGTTACTTCACGGAGTATCCGACCGTTCCCCTGGATCATATCGTGGCGCAAATAAATATCGACATGATTGGTAGGTCTAAGAAGGAAGGCGACACCAACGTTCGCAACCGTAATCTGTCGGGGCCAAATGAGATTTATGTGATTGGCTCAAAGATGATGAGCACCGAACTGGGCGAGCTGACTGAGGCGGTCAACAAGTCTTACCTCAATCTGACTTATGATTATCGCTACGACGATCCGGCTGATCCGAATCACTTCTTCTTTCGCAGCGATCATTACAACTACGCGCGGAAAGGCATTCCCATCGTTTTCTTCTTTGACGGAGTGCACGAGGACTATCACCGTCCCGGCGACGAGCCGCAGAAGATTGATTATCAGAAGATGGAGAAGGTCGCGCGGACCGTTTACATGATGCTGTGGGAGGTCGCCAACCGCGCCACCCGGCCGAAAGTTGATAAAGAACTTCCGGCACAATTGGCGCCACCGAGGGAATGATCTTCCCTCTCTTCCAATGGGAGAGGGAACAGAACTATTTCGACTCGCTGATCAGTACCGCATCCCGCAGAAAAATTCCGCGCGAACAGACCAGTTGCTTTCCATCACGCGACCAGGCAAAGCCGCTCATGTAACTGTCTTTGAATTCGGTTACTTGTTTGGCAGGACCGCCGTCAACCGGCTGGCGCCAGATATTGGTCACGTTATTGACGTTAGTGGTATAGAAAATCGATTTGCCGTCGCCTGACCACTGCGCGAGCGTCGTCACCGTTCCAGCACCCTGGAAATTGAAGGTTTTTAACACCTCTCCACCTTCGAAGGGAATGATCGCAATACGGTTGTTGGGCGCAAACGGATCCGCAGAGTCAGGATACAGATAGGCGATCAGCTTTCCGTCCGGCGAAATCATGGGGAAGGTGGCAACTTGCTGAGTCAGCTCAACCGACGCGCCGCCTTCGATGGACACTTTTCGCAGTGTGGGCCGGGTGGCGTTGAGCGAGGTATAGACCACCCACTGACCGTCCGGAGAGATCGCGGGGACCGCATCCACTACACCGTCGGTGAGGGATTTAGGATTACTCCCATCGATGTTCGCCCGCCAGATGTGCTTGACGCCCCCTCGCGTTGAACTAAAGACAAGATAGCGGCCGTCGGGAGTAACGACCGGGTTTGTGTTGAGACCGGCATTTGAAGTGATCTGCTTACGATTTCCACCGTCCGCATCCATGATCCAAAGGTCAATGGTGTTGCTCTCCGTCGTCGCAAAAATCACCCGCCCATCCGGCGTCCAGGTCAGGTTGTTCCCCAACGATGAGAAGAAGCCAAGATTGCCGACCGGCATTTGCACGGCGCGTTTGGCATCGCCTTCGGGCGCGACCCAGATATTGACCAAACCCGTGGCTACGACCGTCACAAGCCTGCGCGCGTCGGTAGTCAAGCCAATCGCTCGATGCTGGTTCAAATCATTAGTGATCTGTCGCACGTCTCCGTTGGGATACGACTGCAACCAGAGTTGAGATGTGGCGGCATTAGGCCCCGCGATGATCAGCAGGCCACTCATGTCGGGAAGCCATTCGACGCGACCGATGAACGGCCCTGACAATTTCGTCAGGTCCTGTTCCTTGCCGTCCTTAACGCGAAAAGCGAGCACCCGGCTTGGCGACGCAACTTTGCTGACTGCGGTCGCGATCCACTCTCCATCCGGTGACCAGGATGGTCCGGTAAAGAAGATTGGGGCAAACGCTTCCGGCCGCGAGCGTTTCGCCAGAACCTGTTCTCCGGTGCCGTCCGCGTTCACAATGATTAAAGCGCTTTCGCCTTCAGTCGGGTAGTTGCCTCGCACCAGAACCATGCGCTTGCCGTCCGGTGAAAAGCTGACAGGACCATCGATGCCTTCCAGCAGTTTTGCCGGCGAGCCGCCAAGGATGGGAATCCGGTAGAGAGTTCCCCGGTCCAGATTCTGCTTAACCGCATAATACAATTCGTTACCGTCGCGCGAGACGGTGATCCCGAACAATCCGATCGGTGCTGGCGGAACGATCATCTTATCGTTGGCGGTACGTACCTGCCTGATCCAGATGCTTTGTTTTCCTGCGTCGCTGAGCGAATAGACAATCAGGTTCCCATCCGGAGAAATGGTGGCATCGATAACTTTGCCGGAATTAGTGATCTGGGTGACTTTCGTTGCCTCAAAATGAACCGGCGTCCGTTGTAAAAGTTTGTAGATACCGTACCCGGCGCCTATCAATGCTAAACCGGCTAGTAACGCGACCATCGCCGCCGCCAGCTTATGACGCTTGATCTCAATCGTCAGTGAATCGGTGATGGTAGAGATTGCACTCTTTATCTCGGTGGGCTGCGCGACGCCGCCAGCAGTCGGATGGGCCACCTGGGATGAGACTTGGGCAGCAGGAACCAGGTCGGGCGCTGTTGTTTGGTCCAGCTTCGCTTGAAAGTCCAGATCCTGCTTGAGCGTTCGCAAGTCAATCAAGAGGTCCTTGACCACCTGATAGCGTTCCTCGCGATCCTTGCGCAGTGTTTTGGTAACGATGCGGACCAGCTCCGGCGACGCTTCGGGAATGAAGTGCGAAAGCGGCGGGGGATTGGTCTTCAAAATGGACGCGAGCACATCGCTGGGAGTATCGCCGGGGAAGGGCTTTCTGCCCGCGACCATTTCGTAAATGACGGCCCCCAGACTGAAAACGTCTGAGCGCGCATCGACCCCGTGACCCCGCGCCTGCTCTGGCGACATATAACCGGCCGTGCCGATTACTACACCTGAGCCGGTGCGTACTTGTTTGGTAGGGGCTTCAGCCGCGTCTGGCGATGGTGGTTGCTCCGCCAGCTTAGCCAAACCAAAATCGAGCACCTTCACATAGCCGTCAGGCCGCAACATGATGTTTTCGGGCTTGATATCCCGGTGAATAATGCCGGCCCGATGGGCCGCGACCAGCGCATCGGCGATCTGGATAGCGATGTTCAGCGATTCGCCAAGGGTCAGATGTGTATGCGAAAGCCGCCGTCGCAGTGTTTCCCCCTCCACGAATTCCGTGGCGATCAAGTGGGTTGAATTTGCCTGGAGGATTTCGTAAATCGTTATGATATTCGGATGATTCAAGGCCGAAGCGGCGCGCGCTTCCTGCTCAAAGCGAGACAAACGATCTCGATCTTTCGTGAATGAAGCGGGCAGGAGCTTCAAGGCAATCTTGCGGTTCAGTCGACGATCCTGGGCCGCATAGACTTCACCCATGCCGCCCCGGCTAATGAAGGAGGTGATCTCGTATGAAGCGATGCGTTGGCCTGCCTGCAATTCGGCGCTCTCATCCATGATCATCTCGGCGGCCGCTTCATAAGCAGGAGAGTCAATAAAGGTCCCTGTTTCGTCGTGCGAGTCGAGCAGCGATTCGACTTCCTGGCGCAGGGATTCATCCCCGCTGCAGGCGCTGGAGAGAAACGCTGGTCTCTCAGCCGGCGCGTATTGCAACGCCGAATTGAATATGTCCTTAACCTGTTTCCACCTTTCGGGTGTCATCGCTTCAGCCTCAACAGACCTTTCTTTCTATTAAATAACGCGCAGGTTACACCGAAAATCCCTCAGACCGCTTTTACGTTAGCTTCCGTCGCAGCCACGCCCGCGCCATCTTCCAATCGCGTTCGACGGTCGCATGGCCCAATTGCATCACTTCGGCGGTTTCCTCGATCGAAAGGCCGCCGAAAAACTTCAGCTCAACGATGCGGCTTTGTTTGGGATCAACCTCGGCAAGTTCTTCTAATGCTTCGTGCAGCGCCAGCAGATCCAGATCGGGTTTGTCCGAAACGTCCTGGGCACTGGTGATGGAAAGCCGCTGCTGATCGGAACCTCCGCGTTTGGCCGCCTTATGCTGGCGCGCGTGGTCCACCAGAATGCGGCGCATTAGTTGCGCAGCAATGCCGTAAAACTGCGCCCGGTTTTGCCAGTTGGCCTGGTTCTGGTCAACCAAACGCAAGTACGCTTCATTCACCAGCGCCGTAGGCTGCAACGTATGGTTCTGGCGTTCGCGGCGCAAATAGTTTCCCGCCAGCCGGCGCAACTCGCTTTGCACCAGGGGCATTAGCTTCTCGAGTGCTGCCCGATCGCCGGCGTGCCACCGAATCAGAAGTTGCGTTATGCCGTCAGGTGTTTGCATCAGTTAACTGTTTGCGTGCTGTCGAGTCAGGTGAGAATCCGGAAGACTCCGGAACTCCAGCCGCCATTGGGTTCAAATGCTCGGGGATTCTACCGCAGAAGTTTTGCGTTCGTGAGGGATTTTCCGCGAACTCTCCGCGTTAGTAAGTGAAGACAGTTTAGCGGACGAAGCACAGGCCGAAGATGGCCGCCCCGGAACAAACGCATGGACTCAGCTTCAGTCCCGGCGAACTAACGAAGGAGAACATCGATGAAAAAGCAAACTTACATAATGATCGCCACGATGATTCTGGCAGGGCTCGCGGCAGTGTCGTCAGCCAGCGCGCAGACGGGCAACAGCCGGCTGGTGGCGAGTATTCCATTCGAGTTCCACGTCGGCACCAAGACCTTGCCGGCGGGTGAATACAGTGTCAAAAGGATTAACGACGCACTCTTAATCCAGAGTATCGGCGGAAGCGACGGCGCGATGGTGCAGACATGGGCGGTTCAGAGCGTGGAGCCGCAGAAAAGCGCCAGGCTGGTGTTCCATCGCTACGGTGATCAATATTTCTTCAACCAGGCGTGGACCACCGCTGAACGGCAGGGAATGGAAGCGCCAAACTCCCGCGCCGAGCGCAATGTGGATTCGAACAGACTCGCGCGCTTGAATCGCACGCAGGAGTTCGTCGCCCTGGCGGCTCGCCGGTAAGAGTAGAGCTATAAAAAAGAGCTTCAGCCGGCAGAAGGTAAAAGGAACTCCCTGCAAGCTGAACCACGCAACAGCCTGAAGCGACAAGCTTCGGGCTGTTGCTTTGTGCGTGAATGGCGTTCATCGCGCGCGGCGGTTCGCCTCGTTGGCGGGCGCGCCGGGAATGTGATACACAACCGCTGAAATTTCATCTCGCCCGCAAGGAAACAACCACGAAGATGTCCGCGACGAATATTGAATCGGTGATGCATGAGGAACGCGTCTTTCCACCACCGCCGGAGTTTGCGGCCCACGCTCATGTCGGCTCAATGGAGGAATTGGAAGAACTGCGCCGTGAAGCGTCGGCCGATCCAGAAGGATTCTGGGCCCGTATGGCGGAAGAGCTGCAGTGGTTCAAGCGTTGGGACAAGGTCCTGAATTGGAATCCGCCACATGCCGAATGGTTCGGCGGCGGCAAGATCAACATCTCTTACAACTGCCTCGATCGCCACCTGGAAACTTCGCGGCGTAACAAAGCGGCTATTGTCTGGGAAGGCGAACCGGGCGATCAGCGAACGCTGACTTATCAACAACTGCACGCAGAAGTCTGCCGCTTTGCGAATGTGCTGAAGAAGCTTGGCGTAAACAAGGGAGACCGGGTTGCGCTTTACATGCCGCTGGTTCCAGAACTTGCGATTGCGATGTTAGCTTGCGCCCGCATCGGCGCGCCGCATTCCGTCATCTTCGGCGGCTTTTCCAGTAGCGCGCTGGTCGATCGTATCAACGATGCCAAGTGCAAAGTCGTCGTCACGGCCGATGGCGGCTGGCGCCGCGGCAATGAAGTGAAGCTGAAGGCTGCCGTAGATGAAGCGCTCACAGAAACTCCTTCAGTCACTGCCTGCGTCGTGTTGCGCCGGACCGGATCTGAAATTCAAATGCAAGCCGGGCGTGATCACTGGTGGCATGAGTTGATCGAGACCGTCGATGCGGATTGCCCCGCGGAAGAACTCGACAGCGAACATCCGCTTTTCATCCTGTACACCTCCGGCACCACCGGCAAGCCCAAGGGAATACTGCACACCACGGCGGGTTACCTGTTGCAGGCCCACCTGACGACGAAATGGGTTTTCGACCTGAAGGATGAAGACATTTACTGGTGCACTGCCGACATCGGTTGGGTGACCGGCCACAGCTATGTGGTCTATGGCCCGCTATCGAACGGCGCCACTTCGTTCATGTATGAAGGCGCCCCGAACCATCCGGAGCCCGACCGCTTCTGGCGAATCATCGCCAGCAAGCGCATTACTATTTTTTATACTGCGCCGACCGCCATTCGCGCGTTTGTTAAATGGGGTGAGCAGTGGCCACTGAAACACGACTTGTCGAGCCTGCGTCTGCTGGGAACGGTCGGCGAGCCAATCAATCCCGAAGCGTGGATGTGGTATCACAACGTCATCGGCAAACAACGGTGCCCCATCGTTGACACCTGGTGGCAGACAGAAACCGGCTCGATCATGATCACGCCGCTGCCGGGCGCGACACCGACGAAGCCTGGCTCGGCCACCAAGCCTCTGCCGGGAATCGAAGTTGATGTGTTGACGCGCGATGGCAAACCAGTGGGCGCGAACGAAGGTGGTTACCTGGTCATCAAACGTCCCTGGCCTTCGATGCTGCGCACCATCTGGGGCGACGATGAACGCTATCGCGAACAGTACTGGTCGCAAATCGATGGCATCTACTTTGCGGGTGACGGCGCCCGCCGCGACGCCGACGGCTACTTCTGGATCATGGGCCGGATAGATGATGTGATTAATGTTAGCGGTCACCGGCTGGGCACAGCGGAGATCGAAAGCGCGCTGGTCTCGCATCCGGCGGTGGCCGAAGCGGCCGTCGTCGCTCGGCCTGACGAATTAAAGGGATCGGCCATCGTGGCCTTCGTCACGCTGGAAGGCGGACGCGCCACCTCGAATGAATTGAAAGAGGAGTTGCGCGGACACGTTGCCAAAGAGATTGGCGCGCTCGCCCGGCCGGATGACATTCGCTTCAGCGACATGTTACCGAAGACCAGGTCTGGAAAAATCATGCGCCGGCTTTTGCGCGAACTTGCCACCAGCGGAAACGTCGCCGGGGACACCACGACGCTGGAAGATTTTTCCGTGTTGGAAAAGTTACGCGCGGAAGACGAATAGATCGAGGCTTGTTGACCGATCCGCAACAGGCTATCCGCAGATTACGCAGATTACTCAGACTGAAGAGCAAACCTGGCCCGCAAAATACTTCGGTGAATACTGATTTGCGTATATGATACGCCGTTGACTTTTAGCTATTCCCACTTGCCCAGGAGATTTAGATATGCCTCGCAATCCTACTGTTGATACTCGATCCGGTCCGCGGTATTTTGCCGCGGTAGAGGTGCGCGCCGAATGGGACACCAAAGACGGCGCCCACATTATTGCCGAGGGTGAAACAGAAAATATCGGCCCGGACGGCGCGCTGGTCCACTTGCCCCGGGGGCTGCCTGACGTCGGCAGTCGCGTGCGCCTGGAGGTGATGGGCGACAAGAACGAAAAGCTGCAAGTGGTCGCCGAAGTTTTGCGCATCGAACGCAATCCCGGCCATCCGCTGGCTGCGTTGCAATTGCTTGATGCAACTGACGAATGGCGGGGGCTGGTTTGGGAACCCGCGGCGCCGCAAGTGTCCGCCCCGGCCAGTGAATCCGAAGACGACGAGGACGATGACGAAGATGTAACCCATTAGAAACTGAAAGGAGTTCCCCTAATGCTCGACACCACCCCCAACGCATTATCCTTTCAAGACCGGCGACAATACCCGCGTTTCTTTATTACCACGCGCCTGACTCTGGCCGTCGAAGACGAGAGTCAGGGCGAGTCAATCGGCATCGGTGAACCGGGGGACATCAGCATTGGCGGCTTGCGGGTGCGCAACTTGCCCGCGTGCCCGAACGTGAAGGTCGGCGATCATCTCGGACTGTTACTGATCGACGAAGACGATGCGCTGTCCCTGCGAGGAGAAGTCGTTCACCACGGCACGGAAAACACTTTCGGCGTCGAATTTCAGCGCCTGTCACTAATGGATAAGGAAGACGTGAACGAGTTGATCAAGCGGATCGAAAGGCGCGCGCTTGAGCGATAAGCGCGAGCCAAAGGAACTGGCGGAAGCTGCGACCCTCGCTGCCATACCCGCGTGGCTGCAAACGCGCGCCGTCTTGCGCGTAATGCTAATCGCGCTGGCGCTGGCCGCGGCGCTGTGGATTGTCTACAAACTGACCGCAGTTATCCTCCTCATAGTTCTCTCAATTTTCTTCGCGTACCTGGTCGCACCGCTCGTCGAGTTTGTCCATCGTCCGCTAAAAATTGGCGGACGCTCGCGCACGTTACCGCGCGGCGTGGCCATCGGGATTGTCTATCTCTTCCTATTTACGGCTGTCAGTTTAGTCATCTATCTGCTGGTGCCGCGGCTGGGTTCTCAATTCCCTGAATTCGCCGAACAAGCGCGCGTTTATTCGAAGACGGTGGGCGGCAGTATCGAACACTTGAACGAGTATCTGCGGCAGCACAATGTGCCGCAGAATATCGTCGACGGCATCAATAGCAATGTGCCGAAGTTCGCCGAAAAAGTCGGGGAATTCGTGAGCGTCATCGCCACCAGCGTGGTGGGATGGCTGCTGGCATTTGTTCCCTGGCTAATTCTGATTCCGATCTTTAGCTTCTTTCTTTTAAAAGATGCCGCAAGCTTTCGCCGTTCGGCGCTGCAAATGCTACCGCGCGGTCGCTGGCGCTGGCGCGGTGACGAGTTTTTTCAGGATGTAAACAGCACGCTCGCAGCTTATGTGCGGGCGCAATTGACGGCGTCTGTCTTGGTGGGAGTGGTTTGTGGTATCGGTTTCGCTGTGCTGGGATTGCCGAATGCTTTGGTGCTGGGCGTCCTGGCCGGCGTGTGCGAATTCGTGCCCCTGGTGGGACCGCTCTTGATTGCCACCATCGCCGTTCTACTGGCGGCGCTGCATAACGGCCTGGGCACAGCCTTTTTGGTGGTGGTGTTCCTCGGCGTGTTGCGCATCGCACAGGATTACGCCATCTATCCGCGGCTGATCGGCCATGGAATTCACCTGCATCCAATGGCCGTGATTCTTGCCATTCTGTGCGGAGCAGAACTTGCCGGAGTCGCGGGAATTTTTCTAGCGATCCCGGTGATTGCTTTGCTGACGGTTAGTTACCGGCACTGGCTGGAGCATCGCGGGAGCGAGGGTTTGGTGGCCGATCTGCTGCAACCCGTGGATCCAGGCACCGCAGCCACCGCGGCCCTTAATGCTTCTACGAACGAACTCTCACCCACCACGACGCCTTCCGAAATGACCCGCGCGCGGCCCGACCTTACGACTGGTGAATTGAAGTTACCGGCGAAGGATTAGCTCGGCTGCTGCATTGATTACTTAGCCAGGCATCCGTCTTCACCTGCAACACCTTCTCGTAGAAGTCTTGCAGCGAGACGCGGACCGGCAAAGATAAATACCTGGAATGAGATTCTCCGGGCCAGGCCAGCATCAGCCGGCGCGTCACAAGCTGCGCCAAAAACTCCGCCAGCCATTCGTCATCAGTCTCCGGAAATTCAGCCGTGATTTCAGACTCCGTCCGCGGTTGTTCGCAGAAACCGAAAATCTCCTTTTCCAGATTGGACAGCTGCAACAGTTTTAGTTTCGATTCGCGACGGTCGGCCAGATACAGCACGTCTTCAGACTCAGCCGCGATTAAAGCATCAGGCTGGTAACCCTGCTGCCATTCGGTTACTGCGTCGTCCAGCCTCTCCCGCGCATGGCCGAGCTCTCGATCCTGATCCGAGTCGTGGTCGTAATAGAAGATGTAAGCTATCCGCTCGTAATCCAGCGAACGGCCGCCGAACATGACGGGGTATATCGGAGCGGGGCGGATGTTGCGGATGCCAAACTTGTCGGGCGCCATGAAGTAAGGACTAAATCTCTCGAGGAAGACAGGAACAACGTAGTTGGGCGGCGCCAGATGACGGATGAAAGGCACGAGGTCGGTCATTTGTTGGCAATCATTGGCTGTCTCTCCGGGATTACCCCAGAGGATTCCGTAATGTGTCGTGATGTCGTGGGCGCTGCAATCACGAAGAAAGCGTACCTGATTCAATCCGTGGGTGCCCTTGTCCATCAGTTTCAAAACGTGGTCACTGAAACTTTCGATGCCGGGCTGTATCTCATTAACGCCGGCCTCCTTCAGGGCCCGGATCTGATCGGTACGCAGGTTTGACTTCGTCTCATAGAAAACATTGATTCCGTATTCTTCGTGCAGCAACTTCAGGCCAGGCAAGAGAGTCTTGAAGTAAGCCATATCGAAGATATTGTCAGTGGCCAGAAAGTTCGGGCGGCCATACCGGAGGTATTGTGTGCGAATCTCATCGAGTACCTTCTGCGGTGACTTGGCACGATAAGCGAGGCTGGTTCCGTTTAAGCCGCAGAATGAGCAAAGGTGTTTTTGTCCCCACCAGCAGCCGCGTGACGATTCAAAAGTCAGACGGGGTGTGTCCTGAAAGTCGAGACCGTCCACCTGTTGGAAATAATCGTCATAGTCTGGAATCGGCAAATCATCCATCGGAATTTTGTTTTCCGCTTGAATCCCCGAAGCGCCTTGATCGGTAAACGAGACGGCCGTGGGTTGCAACCCGCTCACTACTACGCGGCTGCTGGCGCGAGCGTGGACACGTGGCAGATGGTTCACTGGTTGCTGCGTTCGCAGGGCGCGGATCAAGGGAACGATCACAGTGTCGGCTTCGCCGCTGACAACGACGTCCAGCATGGGGAATTCCTTCAGCAGAGCCGGGCCCATCTCGCCGTCGCAGGCGGCGCCACCAAACATGATGATCTTTTCCGGACACTGTTGCCGGATGCGCCTCGCCATGGCGAGACTGGCGACGGTTTGGTTATAACCGGTGGTGAAGCCGACGATGTCGTAATCGTCCCAGGCGATTTCGGCCATCGCGTGGTCCAGTAACGCGAGGGATTGGCGAGCGGCTATGCCAACAAAATCGCTCTCCAATGCTTCCATTGTCGCCGCTTCAGGCACCGGGGCGCCCCGGTTGACCTCCAGATACTGACGCCACAACTCTGCGGCCGCGACATCCGGGAAAAGCGCGGCTGTAAAGCAAATTTCCGAGTGAATCTTTTCACGCAATTGGTTATAACGCTCTTCGCCGATGGCGGTGACAAATGGGATATTGAGGTAGCGAACGTCGGAACTGATGCCTTCAAGCTGGCCGATGGACTTGAGCGTACCGAGAGCCAGACTGCCCCAGGAGGCCGACGCGAAGGGCATGCAAATGTAAAGTACCTTCTTCATCATTCAGCTCGCTGTTCCACTTTTCCCACCAGAGTCAGCAGCAGGAGCCATTGGGCCGGGTTCGACAAGATCATTTCCTCCAACAGGCGCGCGACGCTGGCTCCCACCAAATGCATTGTCCAACGGCGATCACTCACGCCGTCTTCGGGGGGAGGCACTTCAACGGGAGGCGCGAAGTGCATGGTCAGGTCGTTAGCCACGCGGCGCATGTAACATGGCAGCAACATGTTTCCGGCGCTGGCGCAGAGGGAAATGAAAGAAGAAGAGAAGGGCCACTTCATTCCGAAAAACCGCGCATGATGAACTTTGTGGCCGCGGTAAACGAAGTCCGGGTAGGTCAGGAAATAGCCGCCGTGTCGCAGCACTCGCACCACTTCGCGGGCCGAGGCCGGAGTTGAGCCCACTAACCGCACGTTACTCAAGTCCATCACCGCTCCGATCTCGTCGAAGATACTGTCATCAATGAGGTCCTCGCCGTAAACTGCCACCTGGCGGGAACCGGCCAACGAGTGCGTTAACCAGAGCGCGTCCTCATAAGCGAGCATCATCGGCGTAATTAGTATTGTCGGGTGACCGAAAGTAGCCTCGATGTGCTCTGCGCCTTCAACGCAAAAGCGGCAACCAACTGTCTCTGCCGACCGGATGCGCCCGCTACCCCAAAGCGCTTTGCGATGTTCGACCCACAACAAATGTTCGAGATGCGCGTGGACAAACTCTTCCAGGTCCAGCGCTACCGGGAGGAGTTGCGCAGCAGCGCGAATCCCCGACGCGTAGTTGAGCAGGTCGTCAGCGGCAACCACGCGCGCTAACTCCGAAAGTTGCTCCGGGGTCGCCAGCTCAAGCGGGAATCCGCCAACCTTCTCCGCCAGCAGCTGGGCGAGCGTGTTTTGGGAACTGACGTCAATTTCTTGAACCATAACAATTGTTCAGGTAGTCGCGTAGGCGCGTCGACTCAGCCAGCTCACTCGAGATTCGATCAAAAGCATTGAGAGCCAATTGACACTCATCTTCACAGATACCGTCGAGGCTTTGCGCGCGCGCCAGACAAGTGCCCCCGCAGACCGCCAGCCAGAGGCAACGTTCGCAGCGTCCCTGTTCCACCTTCCGTGATCGAATCAAACGTGCTGTGTCTGAGTCGCGCGCCCTGGTCAAGGTGACCAATTTCATATTACCCAGGTTGGCGAGTGGGCCATGCGGATCGATGCAGTCGCAGGCTTCAATCGTGCCGTCGGATGAGATCGAGAGCAGGTCCCGCCCGGCCCCACACTCCTTCCGCATACACATGTTGCGTCCGGGCCCATTGATGAAGTTGTCGAGGTATTTGAGCACCGGAGATACAGCGAAGCCGTCGAATTCACCGCTGACGACGGCATCGAACAGTTCGTTCCAGGCACCCACCAACTTTTCGATATCGAAATAGATTTCAGTATGCGAACGTCCGCGTCCGACCGGCTGGAATAGTGACCAGTCCCAACCGCGGAGCCCAAGAGATTGGAAATCTCGCGAGATACCGAGCAGGTTGTCGTAATTGGCCGAGGTGATGGTGGCCATCGCATTACAACTCCGCACAAACTCCGGAAATTGCGCCACCGCCTTTTCAAACCGTTCGTAGGTACCGGCGCCGCTGCGGAGCACGCGGAAGACATCATTCTGGCGCGCCGGACCATCCAGAGAAAACCCCCAATGGATGTCGTGCTCGAGGGAAAAGTCTACAGATTCCGGTGTCAGGCGGCTGAGGTTGGTTTGCCCGCGGAAGATCAACCTCTTGCCCAGGCGAGCAGCCAAAGGCTCGCCGGCCAGGACAATTCGTTTGATATGTTCGAAGGCCAGAAAGGGCTCGCCCCCGTGGAAAATGATCTGCAACCCCTTAGTGCATAACTGCAGAGCTTCCGCGACGGCCCGAAGCGCAACCTCTAACTCCAACGTGGTCGCGGTTTCTTCCGGCTCATAGTCGTAGCAATAAGTGCAGGCGTAGTTGCAGGCGTTGGTGAGTTTGAGAATGAGAGTATTGAGCGTCTCCGCCGGAGGCGGGACCGCCCCGCCGACGCCGTAGCCAGCCAACTCCGTCATTAGATCACGGCGCAGGCTGGCAACGTTCGGCGGTAAGCGATCCTCTTCCGTGCCGAGCAAACGCAACAACTGATGGCTGGTCTGAGGTACATAGACCGAGCGTCCGGTGACGCGGTCCATGACCAGCAGCTTGGAGCCTCTTTCCAGTGTCGCGATCCGCCCAGCCGCAACTTGGGATAGCGGCGTGCCCATCGGTGTCTACTTCTTCTTGCTCTTCTTGGTTACTGCGGCGGCCTTGCGCGCTTTGGTGTTGATTGTCACTCGCCCTGATCCGCCCGCGAGCTCCTCGGTGTTCAGACGATCTACGAATACTTCAGGGTTCACCACCAGGCCTTCACGCGTGAGGTCGGCGCGTCCGCAGCCGCGCGACCAACTGACTTCGACCCCGACGCCAACCTGACGCATGCTCACGCCCTCGACGCCTAACAGAGTGGATCCTTTGGGAAGCGATTTCGCCACCTTGCGCGATGTTTCCAGCGCCAGGCGCTCGATTTCAGCATCGGACATGTCTTTCAGATTGACGCCCTTTGGCACCTGCAATGACAGGCGTCGTGGTTTCTCAGTCTTACCATAACCATTACTCATATCGACTCCTTTCAAGGTTGAGACAGGTACTAGTTCCGCGTTAAGCCGCGGTTGAAGAAACCTGCGTGGTAGGTTGTGACGCTTTTTCAAACCCCCGCTTACTCACTCCAAAGGGAATCCGAACGCGCGGTTCGCCAAATAGCATTAATCGACCGAAGGCTAATGGCCCACAAAGAGGACGCCTGAAGGTCGCAGGTGTTCGAACACAGTTTCGCCGCGGCCCGAAAGACTTATGCTAATGCGAAGTTCGGTTCTCATGAAGATGGTGGTGGCAGTAAGCGTTGTTAGTGAGAACTGACAACACTACTGGTTATTGCGAAGCTGGATCAAGCGAGTTTGTAAGGAAGCAAGCTCGTGAGAATTCAGCCCTTGCACAATTCAATATCTTAAGAAACAACAAATGCAATGGACGAGGTGCGGAGACAGTATTACTAAGACGGTCATCTGTCAAAGGTTTTTTGGGAGAAACTGCGAAATATTTTTGAAGGTTAGGAACCAGGGAGGAGCCAGCTGGAGTTTGGCAACGAATCCTGGGCTTCGGCGCCCGTTCCAGCGAGTCGAGGTCTGGCCGCGAGGCCCCGGAGCGGCAGCGGACCCGCTCAATCCAACCCCTGACGCAGCCTTACCGCTCCATCAACTCAATGAACCGTTGGAAGTGATGTTCCGCGTCATGCGGACCGGGGGCCGCTTCCGGGTGATATTGCACAGAGATGATTGGTAGTTTGCGGTGCCGCATTCCTTCAACGCACTGATCGTTGAGATTGATGTGCGTAACCTCCACGTCTTCCGGCAGGCTGCCGGCCTGTACAGCGAAGCCATGATTGTGCGAAGTGATTTCGACGCCACCGTCCACTAAATCCTTCACCGGCTGGTTCCCACCGCGATGCCCGAAAACTAATTTGAAAGTCTTGCCACCGAAAGCGCGTCCCAGGAGTTGATGTCCAAAGCAGATGCCGAAAGTCGGCTTGCCGGACTCCGCAATGCGCCGCACCTCGTCGACTTCCTTCAGCATGGAAGCGGGATCTCCCGGGCCATTGGAAAGAAAGATGCCGTCCGGATTCTGCGCCAGCACATCCGCGGCCGGCGTCGAAGCGGGAACAACCGTGACCCGGCATCCAGCGCGGGCCAGCTCACGTAAGGAATTTGTTTTCACACCGTAGTCGTAACAGATCACGTGAAAACGCTCCTGGCCTTCGGCAGGAACTTCATAAATCTCTTTCGTCGTCACAACGCTGGCCAGCTCGCGGTTCTCCATCGACGGAGAGTTTCGCGCCTTCTCAATTACCCTGGTCTCGTCCAGCTCGATTGTCGACAGGCAAGCCCGCATTGCTCCTTTGTCACGAATGTGACGCACCAGCGCCCGCGTATCAATGCCATCGATGGCGGGGATTTTCCAGCGCTGTAAATAGGAATCAAGCGTTTCTTCCGAGCGCCAATTCGAAGCTATGCGGCTGGCTTCACGCACGACGAATCCCTCGACCCACGGCCGCGATGATTCGGCATCGGCGGCGTTCACGCCGTAGTTGCCAATCAACGGATACGTCATGCAGACGATTTGTCCCGCGTATGACGGATCGGTCAGGACTTCCTGGTAGCCGGTCATGGAAGTATTGAACACCATCTCGCCGCACACTTCGCCGTCGGCCGCCCACGAGCGGCCACGAAAAACGCGTCCATCTTCGAGCGCCAGGATTGCTGGTTTATCCATTCGACTCCAAAAACCTATTTGTCTTTCCCGGCGGGTTCGTCCATCCACGCGGAAATGCTGGTGAGCTCGCGGTCCTGGACCTTTCGCCCAAGCTGTTTCTGCATCCTGCTCTTCATGACGAGCTTGTGGATAAACATATAGATCGCCACAATCACAAGGAAGATTAGAAGATAGAGAAGCACGTGTTGTTGTCCCTTTTGATGAATTGAAAGACTATTGCTTGCTACCTACTGCCTCGTGCCGGTTGAGTTTCAAAAACTGTTGCGCTTCATTCAACCAACGTTTTTCCGTGCGGTACTTATAGGCCGGCGCAGTCTTGACCGCTTCGATGCAAGCCTGCATGGAGCTGGTCGCTTCGCGCCGGTGACCCAGGCCCGCATGCGCGCGACCCATTAGATAGAGGCCTTCCGGATCCATCTGCCGGTTATCCAAAAACCGATCGAGCGCGTCACGTGCATCGCCAAACTGTCCGGCCGAAATATACGTGGCGCCAATCTCGCGCCAGATTTCATTCTGCGCATGCGTGGGATCGCGGCTGACAACCTGTTCAAAGGCCGCGATTGCATTGGCCCAGCGACCCTGGGCCCTGGCAATACGTCCCAACTGATAATGCGCATCCACTTCGTCGGCGTCGATGTGCACGGCGCGTTCAAAACGTTCACGGGCCTGGTCCAACTCCCCGCGATTCTGGTGAATCAGCCCCAGATTGTAATGCGCCGACGCATCGGCGGGATTCAGTGTGGCTGCTTCCAGATTTTGCTTGAAGGCAGCGCGTGCCTTGTGACTCCTGGTCACTTCGCTGAAGTAGCCGCGCAGCAGGAAGAAAAGCATCAACAAGAGAAAAGGCGAAACCAGAATCCTGCTAAACAACAACGCCCAAACCGGCGAGGTCAGCAAAGCTCCCACAAAACTGCCCACGATGATCGTGATCGAACGCAACAAACCAACGCGAAACGCGACGCGTACACCGGCCACTGCACCAATGGCGAATAGTGTCAGCTTTACCGTGCGGAACATATTCGCCGCCACGATCTGCGGATCCATTAGCTGCGCTTGAAACTGTGCCTGCATTTCCGCCGGCATCCTGATCATCGCGGTAATCTGTGGGGCGGATTGAATTGAGCTGGCCACGTAAGCGGCCTGGAATCCGGTGAAGTGGAAAAATGCGGCGACCAGAATGGCAAAGATATCGGCCGCTATCACCACGTACAGCATCACGGATGCGAGTGAGGCATACTCCTGCTGGATGACCACACTGAAGCTGCCCCTTCGCTCAAAGACATTCGTGACCAGCGCGATTAGCGGCACGAAAACAATGCTTACCTGCAAAAGTGAAACCGCGGCCTGGAAGAGCGAACTAAAGACAAGGCCGGTGGGGTTCCGCACCAACGCCTGACTGCCGGCGAGCCATTGAGTTAAGAGGATATAAGCAAACTGCGTGATGAATGCGGCCAGCATCATCGGCGCGAGCGAGCCGCGATCGCGGGCCTCGCGCATTCCGCGCAGAGGCGCGTAAAAGATCATCGCAATTAGTTGCGGCCAGCTTGCCATGTGCAACTGAGGCTTCAGTCTGAAGACTGTTTCAACGCGCGTTCGGTAACTTCGGGATGCCCTTATGGTTCATTTTCAAACCCGGGCGTCGAGTTAAATTCCGGTCGGTAATTAGCGGGCGAAGGAATAGTCGCGTAGTGCGCATCGTGCGAAATGACGCTCACCGCGGTCAACGGCCAATAACGGAAAAGCGCCTTACCGTAAATATATTTCTTGGGTACCAGGCCCCAGCTACGCGAGTCGCTCGAGTTATCTCGATTATCACCCAGCACGAAATAGTAGTTCTGCTTCACGCGCACAGCCGGCCGGGTGGCATGGGCGACATTCAACTGCGAATCAAGGTAAGTCTCATCCAGCTCCTGCCCATTCACGCGAACTCGTCCGTCGTTCATTTCGACAATGTCATTCGGCAGGCCAATCACGCGCTTGATATAACTTTTCGAAGGGTCATCCGGAAACCAGAAGACCACGATGTCGCCCCGGTAGATCCGCGGCATCCAGCGATAATCATCATAGTAGATGAGCTTATTGACGAAGATTCGCTCGCCGTCATGCAGGTGCGGCAACATGGAGGTGCCTTCGACCTTGACCGGCTGAATGATGAAGACCACAGCCAGCGCCGCTACCATCAAAGCGAAGATGAGATCGCGAAATAGTAAACGGCCTTCGCTCCACAGGTGGCGCCGGGCCACATCACGAGGGCGATAGACTTCTATATCCGGATCGTCATTCGCGTGAATACTGCCAAATGGCGGCAGGCGTTTATTTCTATTGCCAAACATAGTTTCAAGGGACAATGGACCATTGACCATGGACGATGCCAGGAAATACCTGATCGCCCATGTCTGTCGTCTATTGTCGTAGTCTCCACCTCCATCGTCGCTCGCGCCAATTGCTTTGTCAACGCAACGGCTGGTGACCCGGCGATGAGCAACTGGCTTCGCGAGGATGTGCTTGACAGGCTCTGGTCTGGTTCCTATCATCGCATCACTGAATTACCGACCTCGAACGCGACCCGATTTCACAAAGCCAACTGGATGAAGGGATAGCAGCGATGATCAAACTGGACATTATCAATCGTGTAGCTGATCGGACCGGCGTGCCAAAGATGAAGGCCGAGCAGGCTGTCGATGCCCTTTTCCATTCCATGAAAGAAGCCCTGACCCGCGGCGAGCGGATCGAACTGCGCGGGTTCGGTGTGTTCGTGGTCAAACCGCGGAAACGCGGCGTAGGTCGCAATCCCCGCACCGGTGAAGAGGTGGCCATCCCATCGGGCAAAACCATTCGCTTCAAACCCGGCAAAGAGCTGCAGGCTCATGAAGGCGATGAAGGCGCAGGCACGCCGCACCAGGAAAGCAACGATTCAGACTTTTAGTGTTTTCCAATTCGCAAAACGCGTCTTCGGCCAGATTTCCCTCTGCAATTTGATCCTCGCATCTTAGATCCCGACGCATGTCACAAGTAACTGAAACGGTCCGTTCGTTCGGCGAGATTTCGCAGCCAGTCAGAGCGCGGGCGTTGGCTCGCCCGACCGCCGGTGAATGGGCAAAACACCTGGCTTTGTTCGTTGCGACCGTCCTCACCACTACTATCGCCGGCGTCATGCTGATAAGTCCCGAAGTCGAGCCGTCCGTGCAAGCTCCTAACGGACTCGTTAGCTATCTGTTGTTTCTGCCGCAGTATTATTTGGCCTCGGTAGCTGCGCTGGTCGCCCATGCGATTGCAAACCCTGAGGTCCTGATGCAGGGAATTCTCTTTTCCGCTTCGCTGCTCGCGATTCTGGCCAGTCACGAAGCCGGACATTACATCGCGTGCCGTCGCTACGGAGTCGCGGCGACGCTGCCATTCTTTCTGCCGGCGCCACCGCTTTTTCTTGCCGGGACCTTCGGCGCCTTTATTAAGATCAAAGCACCGATCCCTTCGCGACGGGCTTTGTTTGATATTGGGCTGGCGGGCCCACTCGCGGGTTTCGTCGTCGCCCTGCCGGTCGCTATTGCGGGCATCGCCAGGCTGCAGATTATTCCTCCGCTCGTAGGCCCGGGAATTACTTTTAACGATCCTTTGCTATTTCGCTTGCTGGCGCTCGCATTCAATGTGAATCTGGATCACGCAGCGGTGAATCCTTTCTACATGGCAGCGTGGATTGGCCTGCTGGTGACGGCCCTGAACCTCATGCCGGTAAGCCAACTGGACGGCGGTCACGGGACGTTTGCCCTCTTCGGGCCGCGAGCGCATAAAGTGATTGGCCGCGCGGCCTTCGTCGTAATGGCGTCGTTGGCCGTCCTCGGATGGTTTTGGCACAGCAGCCCCAGCGGCTTTCTCTACGCGGTCCTGCTCGGAGTAATGTTGCGCATTCGTCATCCACAGCCGCAGCAGATGCAACCATTGGGACGTGCACGTCTGGCTATTGCAGTGATCACATTAGTCGTTTTTGCCTTGTCCTTCTGGCCTTTTCCCATCACGATTACCTAGAGGAGGTGGCGATGAGATTACGTGAAATTGGAACTGCACTGGTCTTGACTGTGCTGGTCATTCTTTCGCTCAGTGGCTGTCAAGCTATTCTTGGCGAACCGAAGGTGATTAAGAGTGGCGAGGGCAGTGGCAGTTTCCAGGTAACTGTTCCGGCCGATTGGCGCGAGGATCCCGAGCTCAACGAAAACGCCGCGATCAGAGCTTCAAAACGGCGCGACGAGCTCTACATTATTGTGTTCAGCGACAGCAAGGAGGAACTTAGAGACGCGGTGATGCTGGACGAATTCACCAAAGTCGCCAGCAGCGAACTGGCGAAGAGCTTTAAGTCGACGGAAGTAACTACGCCCGTGCCTGTGCTGGTCAATGGCACCTATCCCGGTATGAGTTACCGAATTTACGCCGAAGCCAACAATCATAAAGTCGTCTACCTCATAACTAACGTTGAAACGCCGCAGGCTTTCCATCAGATCATCACCTGGACGCTGCTGGAGTTAATCGACCGGAACCAGAGCAAGCTGCAGCAGGTCACCGATACCTTTAAGGTAAACTACTGACGTCATAATCCCTGCGACGTCGTGCTTTGCTCTCCCGGCTGTACTCCGCATAGAATCAACGTGCGACGGCGAACCTTTTCCTTTGAGACTTTAGTAAATTCCTCCTCAGCATGTCTGAAGCAAACGTCATTCTGAAGGAACGCGTCCGTGCTTTTTGGCAGGCGCATCCGTGCGGCACTAAATTCAGCGACGCCGCGCCGGGCACTCAACTGTTCTTTGAGAGAGTCGCAGCGCATCGCTATGCAACTGAATGGCACATTCCCGCGGCAGCTGACTTTGCCGCCGCTAGTGGTAAGCGGGTACTGGAAATCGGCTGCGGTCTGGGGACGGACGGGGCCCGGTTTGCGCGGGCGGGAGCGGACTACACCGGCGTTGACCTGACTGAGGCGGCGATCGATCTGGCGCGACGCAATTTTGCGTTCCAGCAGTTGCCGGGAGAATTTCGTACGGCCGATGCTGAGAACCTTGAGTTCGCCGATGGGTCGTTCGATGTGGTGTATTCACACGGCGTGCTGCATCACACTCCGGACACGGCCCGCGCCATTCGCGAAGTCCATCGCGTGTTACGTCCGGGCGGCCGAGCAATAGTGATGCTCTACCACCGCGACTCTTATAACTATCGCATCGGCATCCAGGTGTTGCGCCGGGCGGGCTCGAGCCTGCTGAAGAGCGGAGTAGGATTGAAACTAATCCAGCTGCTGACAGGTGAGCCGGCGGAGTCTCTGCGAGAGCACGCACGACTGCTGCGGGAGGAACGGGAAAACTATCTCGCGGCGGATGAATTCCTTAGTCAGAACACTGACGGCGCCGGCAATCCTCTGGCGCGCGTCTACACGCGAAGCGAGGCCAGCGATCTCTTTAGGGACTTTGCCGACGTCGAATTACGGACGTACTTCCTTCATACTCGCTGGTTGCCGATCATTAGCAAAGTGCTGCCGCGCGGTTTGGAAGCGCGCTTGGCATCGCGTTGGGGTTGGCATCTGTGGATCTATGCAACGAAGTGAGCTTGCTAAAGCCCTTTGTGCCTTTACGTGTGAATTATCTCTAAGTATGAAAAACATCCTCATCACTGGCGGCGCAGGATTTATCGGCTCGCATCTGGTCGATCGCCTGCTCGCGGAAGGCGAATGGCAGGTAACTGTCGTCGATGATTTCAACAATTTCTACCAGCCGGAAATCAAACGCGCCAATGTTGCCGCACATCGTTCTGATGAACGCTTTGGCTTGATCGAAGCCGACATTCGGGATCGCGATGCGCTGGCAAAAGTTTTTACGGCCCAAAGCTTTGATTGCATCGTTCACCTCGCTGCCCGGGCGGGCGTCCGTCCCTCCCTGGAACAGCCCGAACTCTATGCCGAAACTAATATCAACGGCACGCTGAACCTGCTGCAACTGGCCCGCGAATACAAGGTCAGGCAATTCGTATTTGGGTCGTCATCGTCTGTTTACGGTATCAACGCCAAAGTGCCTTTTAGCGAGGACGATCCGATCCGGCAACCGATTTCGCCCTATGCGGCCACGAAGGCGGCCGGCGAGTTGCTGTGTCACACATACACGCATCTCTACGGCTTGCGCTGTGTCTGCCTGCGGTTTTTCACGGTGTATGGCGCGCGCCAACGGCCCGACCTGGCGATTCATAAATTCGCGAAGTTGATTAGCCAGGGCCAGCCAATTCCAATTTTCGGTGATGGTACGACGCGTCGAGATTACACTTACGTCGACGACATCATCGCCGGCGTGCGCGCGGCCATCGACTACGATGCGACCGAGTATGAAGTGTTTAATCTCGGTGAGTCGCGCACCGTTGAATTGAATGAGCTGATAACGTTGCTGGAAAAAGAGTTGGGTCAGAAGGCCATCATTGACCGTCAACCCCTGCAACCCGGAGATGTGCCGCAGACCTTCGCGGACATAACGAAGGCACGCCAGCTGCTGCATTACAACCCGCAAACACAGATCGAGGATGGTATCAGGCAATTCGTCGAATGGTTCGAGAGGCGGTAGATTCCTCGACGCCTTCGGCGTGAACCAGTCGAGTCTTCCAGTCATAGCCAGAAGGGTTCTTGCGCAAAGCCACCTGCTACAATAGATTTGAATTCTTAGTTCGCCAGTAATTCTGATGACACCTGCAAAAGTCCTTCCGCAAACATTGCCCCGCGAGATGCAGGAACATACGTATGCCATTACGTATGAAGAGGAGCACAAACACTGGTGGTTCGTGGGCCGTCGCCGGATAATCGCCGCTTTTGTAGAATCAATCTGTCGCAAAATTAACGTCGAACGTCCCCGCATCCTCGACGTGGGATGCGGCACGGGCGCGAACCTGGAGTTGCTGTCTGAGTTTGGCGACGCGGAGGGTGTCGATGTCTCGCCCCAGGCAATCGAGTTTTGTCACCTGCGCGGACTGGAGCAAGTCCATCTGGGCGCTGCGGAACAACTACCGCAACCGGATGCTTCATTTGATCTCGTAACCGCACTGGACGTGGTGGAACATCTGGATAACGACGTCGGCGGCTTGCGAGAAATGCGACGCGTGCTGCGGCCGAACGGACGCCTGCTATTGTTTGTTCCGGCTTTCATGTTCTTGTGGGGCGTGCAGGATGACGTCAGCAATCACCGGCGTCGCTACACGCGCAACGGATTACGCCGCGCCGTCGGAGCAGCAGGTTTTGAGGTCGAAAGGTTGACGTACGCGAATCTCACTTTCTTCGCGCCCACGCTGCTGGGTCGCGTGTTGATGCGCATTACGGGTGTACGTCCGGCTTCGGAGGCCAATATCAATATCGCCGCGTTGAACGGCCCGTTGGGCCAGGTGTTGGGATCGGAGCGTCACATTTTGCGGCATGCGAATCTTCCCTTTGGAGTTTCCCTGATTTGCGTGGCGCGGCCGTTGGCATAAACTTCAATCGGGAAAGATGGCTTGGACTTGACTTGAAGATGGAAACAGGAAGCTCTGCATCATGAAAGTTCTCGAAGAACGAATGACCTCAACTGCGGCAACACGCGATGGCGCCCCGGAGGTTTCTGTTTTTCTTCCGGTGCTTAATGAAGAGCCAAACCTGCGTCCCCTGCATGCCAAACTGGACCAGTCACTGGCGGCCCTGGGTCGCTCTGCGGAAATTATCTACGTGGATGACGGCTCAACTGACGGCAGCCTGGAAGCGTTGCGCGAGATTGCCCGCGCTGATTCGCGCGTCCGGGTCGTCGCCCTCCGGCGGAACTACGGACAAACTGCCGCGATGGCGGCGGGGATCGACGCTGCCCGCGGCGAGGTGTTGATTCCCATGGACGCCGACATGCAAAACGATCCGGCTGATATCGTGCGCCTGCTGGCAAAAATCGACGAAGGCTACGACGTCGTCTCCGGCTGGCGCAAAAACCGGAAAGACAAAATGATCACGCGGAAAGTGCCTTCGATGCTGGCCAATCGCCTGATCTCCTGGATCGGCGGAGTGCCGTTGCACGACTATGGTTGTTCGCTAAAGGCTTATCGTCGTGAATCGCTACAGGACGTCCAGCTCTATGGCGAAATGCATCGCTTCATTCCAATTTACGCTTCATGGTCCGGCGCGCGCGTCACCGAGATTCCGGTGGAACATCACGCGCGGACAATGGGCAAATCAAAATATGGATTGTCACGAACCCTGAAGGTGGTTTTCGATCTGATCACCATCAAGTTCATGGCTTCCTATCAAACGAAGCCGCTGTATCTGTTCGGTTGGGCCGGAATGCTGACGTTCGCTGTGTCGCTGTTTTCGGCGATTCTCGCTTGCCTGATGAAGTACGCAGACTGGCCGCATCACGCAGACTTTATCCAGACGCCGTTGCCAGTGATGGCAATGGTAACGCTGGTGTTAGGCGTCCAGTTATTCCTGATGGGATTGCTGGCGGAAATGCTGGTGCGCACCTATCACGAATCACAGGCGAAACGAATCTACGCAGTGCGGGAAAGGATTGGATTTGGATCGCAGTGAGAAGTGGGCAGTGGGCGGTGAGCAGTGGAGATAAACTGCTTTAAAACTGCCCACTGCCCACCGCCCACTGCCCACTGACATGTGTGGCATAACGGGTTGGGCCAATCTTGATTCGCGGACGCCGCCACCGGACGGCGCGAAGGACTTGCTACACGCAATGTGTCAGCGCATGGTCCATCGCGGCCCTGATTCGGAAGGCTTGCTGGTGCGCGAAGGTGTAGCGCTCGGTATGCGGCGTCTCGCGATCATCGATCTTGTCACCGGCGAACAGCCTGCACTGAACGAAAGCGAAACCGTTGCCGTCATCCTCAACGGTGAGATTTACAATTACCGCGAGTTGCGCACGCGCCTGGAAAAGCGCGGCCATCGATTCCGCAGCACCTCTGACACCGAAGTCCTCCCGCACCTTTACGAAGAACATGGCGCCGGGATGGTCGAGCATCTCAACGGAATGTTCGCCTTTGCCGTGTGGGACTCGGAACGACGCAGGCTCTTCATTGCGCGCGATCGCTTTGGCGAGAAACCGCTTTACTGGGGCGTCTTCGACGGCACGCTTTTGTTTGCCTCGGAACCCAAAGTTCTGTTGGCTCATCCCGCGGTGCGCCCCGGGCTCAACCTGAACGCGCTGCGTCATTATCTTTCCTACGATTACATTCCGGCCCCGCTGTCGATTTATGAAGGAATTAACAAACTGCCCGCCGCGCACACGCTGACGCTGGCAGACGGCCAAGTAAAAGTCGAGCGCTACTACCGGCTGAGTTACAAGACAACCACGCCGGTTCCGAGCGAGCGCGAAGCCGCCGATCACTTGCAGGGGTTGCTGGCGGACTCGGTAAGCATGCGCCTGGTTTCCGACGTGCCGCTCGGCATCCTTCTCTCGGGAGGCGTCGACTCCTCGACGGTCGCGGCCATGGCGGTGCGCGCTTCATCAGAAGCAGTGAAGACGTTTTCTATTTCTTTCGCTGAATCTTCGTTCGACGAATCATCTTACGCGCGCGCGGTGGCGAAGTTCTTGGGAACTGACCATCACGAAGAACGCCTGAGCGCAGACCTGGCGGCTAATTTAGTAAGCGAGATCGGCTCATGGATGGATGAGCCCTTCAGTGATCCTTCGCTGGTGCCGACGTATTTGTTGTCGCGATTCACGCGCAAGCATGTGACGGTGGCGCTGGGCGGCGACGGCGGCGACGAGCTCTTTGCCGGCTATCCGATGTACTGGGGCCATCGCTGGGCGAGTATTTACGAACGAGTGCCGCAATCTCTGCGTCACGCTTTGATAAATCCGCTCGTCAATCTATTGCCGGTGAAAACGAAGAACATGTCGTTTGATTACCGGGCGAGGCGATTCGTGTTGGGCGCCGACTACGACGAGGTAGCGCGGCATCATATCTGGTTTGGCTCTTTCACTCCCGCGGAACAAGAGGCGTTACTAACAGGCGAAGTAAAGCGAGCGAGCGAAGCGGACATCTATCGCCAGGCACGAGAGATGGTTGCTGAATGCGACTCTCACGACGTGGTGGAGCGCATGCAGAGTTTGGATACCCAGCTTTATCTGGCGGAAGATATTCTGACGAAAGTCGATCGCGCCAGCATGGCGGTTTCGCTGGAGGTGCGGGCGCCGTTTCTCGATCCCCGTATCGCCGAATATGCGGCTTCGCTGCCGTCCGATTACAAACTTCACGGTCGCAAAGCGAAATATATTTTGAAACGCGCCGTCACGGGCCTGCTGCCGCCATTTGTGATGAAGCGCGGCAAGAAGGGATTTGGCGTGCCCGTCGCGGAATGGTTGAAAGGCAAACTGCGGCCGATGGCCCGCGACCTTTTATCACCCGAGCGTTTGCGCCGTAGTGGCTTGTTCGATCCGGTTTACGTGACGCGGCTGCAAAGCGAACACGAGCGCGGCGTGGCCAATCATCGCAAGTTGCTTTGGACACTCCTGATGTTCGAGTTATGGCACGAGTCTTTTGTCGAGACGCCGCGGCGGATTGAGACTTCGGTGCGCGCCCGGCAGTAGGTCAGAACCGCCTGCGGTAGCGGGCGGTTGATCTCTTAATCCGCTCCGTCTAAGAAACCTAAGATCAACCGCCCGCTACCGCAGGCGGTTCTGACAATGACAACTGATATTGAAACTGCGCGTCGAACTCTTTGGGAGTGGTGCCGCGCTCGAGATTTCAGTGGCTATGATCCATTCGATGCGCTGAACAGCCGGCTTTTTCAAGCTCTGCCTCTGAAACATTCGCGAATTGCCCGCCTGGCCTGGACGCAAACCCTCAAACGTTCACCGCTGAACCTGCGGCCGCTCGCTCTCGTGCCCTCCGAACGAAATCCCAAGGGCACGGCGCTGTTCGCCCTGGCTGCGCTGGCTGATTTTCGCCGGCTACCTAACGCGACGGCTGAGGCTGACGCTCGCTCGCTACTCAAAGATTTGGGAAAGGCGCAACTTGCATCGGCAACAGGCGCGTCATGTTGGGGCTACAATTTCGATTGGCAGGGACGCGCGTTCTTCGCGCCCCGTGGCACGCCAACTATTGTGCCCACAGCCTTCGCTGCCCGCGCATTCTGTGAAGCGAGCGTAGTGTTTTCCGATGATAACTATTTGCAGACTGCGCGGAGCGCCTGTGATTTTATTCGCCGCGACCTGAACCGAACCGAGGAAACTGCCGGTCAGGTTTGCTTCAGTTATTCGCCTTTGGATCGCACGCGTATCTTCAACGCCAGCTTGTTAGCCGGCGAAACGCTGGCGGCCGTTGCTGCCCTCACCCAGGAAATCGAGCTGTTGGATTTGGCGATGCGCGCAGCGCGGTTTGTCATGCAACATCAACGAGACGACGGCTCCTGGGCTTACGGCGCGGATGATTATCAATTGTGGGCCGACAACTTTCACACGGCTTTCGTGCTGGGTAGTTTGTCACGGATTATCCGCACCTGCCGAACCCAGCAAAGCGAAAGCAAAAGCGAATTCATCGAACAGGCGGAGGTCAGCCTAAGACGCGGCTACGAGTTCTGGTGCGAGCGCTTCTTCCTTGCGAACGGCTGGCCCAAGTACTACGCTGACCGGCTCTATCCAGTCGATGCTCATGCAGCCGGTGCGGCCATTGCCACCCTCGCGGATTTGCAATGGTTCGATCCGGGCGCACTCGATTTGGCTGAACGAATTGCGGATTGGATCATCGCCAACCTGCGCGACCGTAGAGGTTTTTTCTACTACCAGCGGCGGCGGTTCCACACAGTTCGCACGCCCTACATGCGTTGGTCGCAAGCCTGGATGCTTTACGGTTTGTCGCACTTAACAGAAGTTCAAACCCATGCGAATCTGGATTGATCTCGCAAACTCGCCGCACGTGCCATTCTTTCGCGCACTCGCGCCGGAGTTCGTAGCACGCGGGCATCAGGTGGAATTCACCGCGCGCGATTTTGCGCAGACAGTCGAACTCGCTACCAACGCCGGCCTGCTGCCAGTTGTAATTGGCGGGCATGGCGGAAAGCGTCTGAGCGGTAAAGCCGGCAATCTCGTCGGTCGCGCGGCCGCGCTGGCGAAGTGGGGCCGCGGGCGGGGATTCGATCTGGCGGTTAGTCACAATTCTTATGCGCAGATCGCAGCCGCAGCAACGCTGGGAATCAAAAGCGTCACGCTCATGGATTATGAACATCAACCGGCGAACCACGTGGCCTTTCGTTTGGCGTCGCGGGTGATCGTGCCGCGCGCTTTTCCCAGCGCAGAGCTGCGACGGTACGGCGGCGGCACGAAAAAAGTCAGCCGCTACGATGGCACCAAGGAAGACGCTTACCTGGCAGACTTCGTGCCTAATCCTTCATTCGCGGAGACCCTGAGAGTGCTGGGAATCAACGAAGAAGACATTCTGGTGATAGTCCGTCCGCCGGCGCACGAAGCGCTCTATCATCGCTTCGAAAACGAATTGTTCGACGAGTTACTGACGCGACTGAGCACGGCTGCGGGTGTTAAAGTCATACTTCTCTCGCGGACTGAGGTGCAGCAGACTGACTACGCGGGCCGTTGGCCTAATATGATCTTTCCTGCCCAGGCGTTGGATGGCGGAAACCTGATTGCGGCGGCTGATCTGGTCATCAGCGCGGGCGGCACCATGAATCGCGAGGCGGCGGCGCTCGGCGTTCCGGCCGCGAGTATTTACGCGGGCAAGTGGGCTGCGATCGATGAAGAGTTGGTGCGCCAGGGGCGTTTGCAGCGCCTTAACTCGCCGGCTGAAGTTGCTTCGTTGCCGATCGTGAAGAAAGATGCCGCCAATCCGCGACGTGCGAAACAAGTGCGCGGTCAGATCGTGCGATTGATACTGGAAGCGTAATTGACGATTTAGAGTCAGTTCCCGGCGGCCGCACGGCTTGCCGCCTGATGTGCGGAAAGGCTTGCCTTTCCGGGAACGGCTCTGAATTAGCGGGGCCACGCCCCGAACTGGGCACAGCCGCTTGCTGGATGGATTTGAACGGAAGAGCCGGAGGCCTTCCGCACATCGAACGGCAGAGCCGCGGAGACGACGTTCCAAAGTCTGATTCATCACTTAGCCGGTCAAAAATGAAAGCTGAGCGCCTCAGACCAAATCTACCCGCTGCGAGCACCGTGCGAGTGCCGGCGCGTGTGCCTGGCTGGGTGGTGCCCGCGGTAAAGACTGCGCTGACCGGAGTCGATCTGGCGCTGGCCCTGCTTTCTTTCCTCGCTGCCTTTTACTTGCGTCATCGCACACCTATCTTCATGCAGACGACTGGAGGCACGACGTTTACCGATGCCTTCAGTCCGTATGCCGCCTTGCTGCCGTTCATAGTGGTGCTGCGCATCGTGTTGTTGCGTTATTACGATCTATACCGCCTACGCGGCGAATTCTCGTTTGTCGAAGATGCGGTGCGGATCTTCAAATCCACTGCCATCGCCTCGCTGCTGATGGTAGCCACCGCGTTTATGTATCGCGGCGTCGTTACGTATCGCACCTTCTCGTATTCGCGCGCCATCTTCCTGCTCGACTTTGTTTTTTTCCTGCTCAGCATCGGACTCGTGCGCGTGATCGTACGCCTCGCGCAAACTTATGTCCGCCAGCGCCAGATCAACTTGATTCCTACATTGGTGGTGGGGCGCGGGACCGAAGCGGCGTTGTGCATCCGCGAAATGCGCGAACGGCCTGAGCTTGGCTATCGCGTTATCGGCGTCGTTGATAATGGCAACGCAGGCGAGCCGCATGCTTCCACCTTTGAAGACGTCCCGGTAATTGGTGATATCCGAGAGCTGCCCGAAGCGATCCGCGAGTCTGGCGCTAACGAGGTGATCATCACTGATCCCAGCGTGCCCGGGGAATTGTTGTTCGACGTAATGATGCAATCCGGTCGTGGCCGCGGGATCGAATTTCGCATCGTCCCCAGCCTGTTTGATTGCCTGCCCAGCAAGACGGAGATCGATCAGATCGGGGCAATGCCAATGATCAGTTTGTTTCGCTCTCCGCTTTCCGGCATCGCGCGCGGCACTAAACGCACGTTCGATCTCCTGATGACGATTTTGGCGCTTATCATTCTCGCGCCGGTTTGGCTGGTCATCGCTCTGTTGATAAAGCTGGATTCCCGCGGACCGATCTTTTACAAGCAGGAGCGCGTCGGCATGGATGGGCGGGTCTTTCTCTTCTACAAGTTTCGCAGCATGCGCGTCGGCGCCGACGACGCGGCGCATCGGGAATTTCAACGCCAGTACATTCGCGGCCGCCCGGAAACAAATCTGGGCGACGAGGATCGTCCGATCTACAAACTTCAGGGAGACCAGCGGATCACGCGGGTGGGAAAAGTTTTGCGCCGCACCAGTCTCGATGAGCTGCCACAACTCTTCAATGTGCTGCGCGGCGACATGAGCGTGGTGGGACCGCGCCCGCCGATACCATATGAAGTGGAGTCCTACGATCTCTGGCACCGCAAGCGCCTGGATTTGAAGCCGGGCCTGACCGGGCTATGGCAAGTGTCCGGACGCAATCGCCTGCCGTTTGAAGAAATGGTGCGGCTGGATTTGTACTACATCGAAAACTGGTCGCTGCTGCTGGACTTGAAGATTATTCTGCGGACGCTGCCGGTGATGCTGCGCGGCGACGATGCTTACTAAACTCATGAGCGAAAGTTTTGATGAAATAATAAGAAAAGCCAGGGCACTTCCACCGAAAGGGAAAGCCACACTAGCCCGCATCCTCATCGAGGTTGGATTCGTCGCTTGATCCCGATGTCAAGCCTTGTGGATCGCGGAAGCAGAACGCCGCAATGAAGCGTATTTGCAGGGCGAACTTCAAGCCCTTCCCGGTGAAAAAGTAATGAAGCGAGCTCGCATGCGCCTCAAATGATCGGCTATCGCTTTCTTCCTTCCCCTCCCACTGGGAGGGGGTAGGGGAGGGCCTACGGTGCCAAGCAGAATAATGATCTTACGCGCGGCCTCGAAGGCCGCATGTAGTTTTTTTCAGCCAGGCTCTGGCATCAAGCCCTCCCCAAACCCCTCCCAGAGGGAGGGGCTGATCAGAAGCTATTGAACACCCGCCAGCGCCACCTCCAACAACAGAATCTTCTTAATCCCTTTATACAGCGGTTCGATCTCGCAGTTCTCAGTCAGCGCGTGGGCGTCGTCGCAGGGGCCGGCGCCGGTGGAGATTGACGAGATGCCTTCGCGCAACGCCGCGCTGGAGTTATTCGAGCCCGTATTCGTAATCGGCGGCTTGAATCCCAGCGCTCGATGGACCGCCTCAGACATTCGCACCAGGTAAGAGTTACGGTGGCCGGGAATGGCTGCGACCGGCGAAGCGGAAATGATCTCTGTCTTCAGTGTCATCTTCTCGCGGGCGGCTTCCTCATTAAGAATCGTTTGAATCTTTTGCTCCAGGTCGGCAATCACCTCGTCGCTGGTCGAACGCAGGTCGACTGTAAACCATGCGTCGGAAGCTTTAGCGTTCACCACCTCCGAACCGCCCTGCATGCCAATGTTGAGGTTCGATGATGGCGCGGCCGGAATCTTCAACTCATAAATGCGCGCAATTGCTCGGGCCGCCGGCAGCGTCGCGGAATATGGCGGCGTCTGCGAACGCGTGTGTCCGCCAGGTCCGATAAAGTGGTGGCGATACCAGTTGATCCCGATGCCGGCGTAAGTAAAACCCTCATAGCCTCCATCCAGCGCTACGTAATGATCGACTCTTCCCTTGTTCGCTTTAGCAAATTCTTTGGCGCCGCGCATCGAGGTTTCTTCTTCCACGGTAAACACAAACACCAGATCGCCTTTGGTTCTCAATTTGCCCGCGTCGAGCGCGCGGATGGTGGCCAGCAGGGCTTCTATGTTACGCGTATCGTCGCCAATGCCGGGCGCGTAGATGCGGCCATCGCGAATGATCGTCTCGATCTTTAGACCGGGTTGAAAGACGGTATCGAGGTGCGCATCGAAGACTATGGTTGGTCCACCGCCAGCGCCTTTGCGAACTCCAATCAAATTGCCTGTTGCATCGTAATGGACATCAAGCTTATAGCTGCGCAAGAGCTTCTCAATAAACGCGGCCCGCTCTTTCTCCTGGCCGGAGGGCGCATTGATTTCCGTGATCGTGGCCCACTCGCGCAGGATGCCATCGTGGTTTTGATCAATGTAGCCATTCGCGGCCACGACGTCGGGCCGGGCCAATAGCGCGTTCACCTGCTCGTTGAATTGATCCCCGCCGGCTGTCTGGCTAACAACCGTGATGGCCGTCCCGAACAGAACGAGAGGCAGGATAAGAATCAAGATCTGTCTTCGCATGCAGATTTTCCTCAACCGTCGCATATAATGATTTCCCCGTGATTCTAAACACTTCCAGCACAGATGCGAAGAGTCTTTCCTCGCACAGCGCCTCGCGATCCAAATCCAGAGATATGAAGAAGCCGGCGGGTCCGGGAGTGACGATCGGCCGCTGGCTGGAGTGGGGAACCATTTTTTGGCTGGTGGTAATGGCCGTCGCGGCGCCACACTCGATCGCCGCAACTCAAATCGGCTGGCTCTGCGGCATGCTTTTCTGGATCTTGCGTTTCCTGTTCAAGCCGCGACCAGCGCTGCAACGCACGCCGGTTGATTATCCGCTATTCGGTTTTTTTATCCTCACGGGACTGGCGGCATTTCTGTCTTACGCCCCGGAAATCTCTGTGGGCAAACTGCGGGCGGCGTGCCTGTTCACCATCGTCTACCTGGTGGCGGAAAATCTTTCTTCCGCGCGCATCGTGCGAGTGTTGGCTCTGGCCCTCGTGGCCTCGGCGATGATCAATGTGGTCTACACGATGGGTGAACGCGCGATTGGGCGAGGCTTGAAGGTTTCCGGCATGTCTGAAGCCAGTCCGCTGTTCATCGCCGGTATTCGCGAAAGCGATACGCTGCTGGAAATCAACGGCCAGCAACTGCGCACCCCCGATCAGCTTGCTGCTGGTTTGGAACCGCTGGCAGGAGTCTCTCCGCCGGCTGAAGTAAAACTCTATCGTTATGAATGGATCCCAATCTTCAAAGTCCCGCGCGGCGCGTTGCTGCCTGGGCAAACTTCTCTGGAAAAGTTGGGAATTAAGGGATCGTCACGCGGCCGTGATTGGCGCGCGATGGGGTTTTTTGGACACTACGTCACTTATGCGGAAGCCCTGCAACTGATTGTCTCGCTGGCGCTCGGTCTATTCATTTGTCTGAAGCCGAAACGAAGTTTGACGGGCACGCTGCTTGTGCTTGCGATTGCCGGGCTCGGCATCGCATTGCTGCTAACTGTTACGCGCGCCACGTGGTTGGCGTTCCTGGTTTCCGGCTTCGTCATGTTGTTGTTGGGCGGAAGCCGCCGGGCAATTTTAATCGTTACTGTTTGTGCTTTACCGCTGATCGTCGGGGGCCTTTTTCTACTTCAACAAAAGCGTAACGTTGGATTCTTCGATCAGAAGGATGACTCGATTCGCTGGCGTGAGACGGTACAGCGCGAAGGATTTAACCTACTGTTGAGCAAGCCGCGTCACCTGCTGGTCGGCATCGGGATGGATTCAATCAAGGGATATGCGGGTCGTTGGGGCATGTTTGATAACGGCCGGCTGCCCATCGGGCACATGCATTCGAATTTTCTGCAAATCGCCCTCGAGCGCGGCGTGCCCGCTCTCCTGGTGTGGCTGATTCTAATGTTTGTTTACGCTCGAACACTGTGGCGCACCTTTCGCCGGCTGAAAAAGCCGGTCAATGATAACGACCCCGCAAAGCCCGCAAATTGGATCGATCGCGGAATCATCCTGGGTGCGTTGGGCGGCTTGGCCGGCTTCTTCACTAGCGGCATTGTCCATTACAACTGGGGTGATTCCGAAGTTGTAATGATCTTCTACTTCATCATGGGATTGAGTCTGGTGATTGCGAGGCAGCAGCAGGACCGAAAGACAGAAGCAAAGATTAGCTGAGCTCTTTGGAGTGCGGCGACCTGTCGTCCCTTTGTTTCTAAAACGAGTTCACTTGCGGGGCTTGATGTGTTCTTCCAGCCACTTGGCTGGCTCCGTCAGCGGCGCGATGTTGTGAACTTCTCCCTTCCACACGCGGATTATCGAAATGATCAGAAAGACGAAAGCCGCCACGCCAAAGAACTTCGATCCGGCTGAGCTATTGGTGACCAAAGTGACGAGTGAGAAGAGAACGCCGATCACCATAATGGCCAAATGTAAGGCCAGGCCCTGGGCTGCGTGAAAACGAGTGCGACCTTCGTTGCGCGGGGTCAGGAATAACTCGATGGCCGCTGCTACTGCGCCGATGTAGAAGGGGAAGTACGGCAGAATTGTGGTCCATTTTTCCGGCAGGTTCAGCCCGGGCACGTGACGGCTACCGGGAGGCTGCGCAAAAGGTGCATGGACCAGCGGTTGATAAGGAACCGGCGGCGGCTGATAAGTTTGCGGGGCGGAATACTTCGGCGGCGTCTCGTAAGTAGGCGGAATAAAAACCGATGGATACGAGCCGTCTAATTGGTCCTGCAGCTTTTGCGTCGGGACTTCCGAAGCTGCATTCTGACGCGCCGCTTCGTTCGCCGTCCTTCCCACGTCGCGGGTAGCGCCCTTCACCTCCTCCGTCTCCCCACCCAAACGCACTGCGCCCCAATCATCATCGGCACGCTGCGCCACGTCCTCATCCAGCGGGTTGGTTTCGTACTTACTCTTCTTCGGTTTCATTTCCAGTAGCGAATCTTACTCGCCAACGATCTCATACTCAACTTGTTCCCAACGTCGCTCTTGCTCGCTGATGCGAAAAGCGTGCATCGCCGGCGGGGTCTGCGCCAAACCGATGATGAAATACGTGGCCGCCGGATAGAAAGCCAGGCGCACGTCAGTTTCCGATGGCGCCGGCTCGGCCGAACGAGGATGTGAATGATAGATGGCCAGCAGTTCTTCGCCGCGCTTTCGCATCTGCCGCTGCGCGGCGAACAATTCTTCCGGAGCCGCTTCGTATGCGACTAAAGGATCGCTGGCTATGTTGGCCATCCGATAAACAGTATTGGCGCGGCCTTCGCGACCACCACCAATCAATCCGCAGCATTCGGCTGGAGCGGCTTCGCGCGCATGCGCATATAGCTCGTTCACGTGGGTCCGCGCCAGAGTAATCATTACTCGAATTTCGATCCTGGATCTTTGATCTATGATCTTCGAAACTGGCTTTGGTTTTCAATGACCAAAGCTCAAGAATTAAAGATCAATCTTCAGGTGCAACTCATCCAGCTGTTTTGGATCGACTTCACCCGGCGCGTCGATCATCAGATCGGCCGCCGACGCGGTCTTGGGAAAAGCCATTACGTCGCGAATGTTTTCCGTGCCGGCCAGCACCATCATTAGCCGATCGATGCCCGGCGCGATTCCGCCGTGCGGCGGCGTGCCAAACTCCAGCGCATCAAGGAAGAACCCGAACCGCGAACGCGCTTCCTCCGTGGACATCCCCAGCGCTTTAAATACCAAACGCTGCACATCCCGCCGGTGAATACGAATTGATCCGCTGGCCAGTTCGACGCCGTTGATGACGGGATCGTATGCGCGCGTGCGAATCTGGCCCAACAGTTCAGTCGCACCACCTTCGACCGCCCGTTCCAGCAACGGCAAGTCATCATCGACTGGCGAAGTGAAAGGATGGTGCATCGAGTAATAACGCCCGTCCTCATCGTGATACTCGAACATGGGAAAATCAGTCACCCACAGCGGGGCGTACACGTTTGCGGGTATCAGATTTCGCCGTCGGGCCACTTCGTTGCGCAAGGCCCCCAAACTGGCAGCAGCGATCTTTGGTTTCCCCGCCACGATCAGAATCGCGTCGCCCTTGCTCGCAGCGGCCAGTTGGGCCATGTTGGTAACCACGCTTTCGCCCAACGCTTTCAAGAGCGACGACAGCGTTTCATCTCCCAACTTGATCCAGGCGAGCGCGCCGGCGCCGTAGCGCTTCGCAAATTCCTGCAGCTCGTCCAATTGCTTGCGCGAAAGATCGCCGCCGCCACGGACCACGATTCCTTTCACCACGCCGCCGCCGGCCAGGGCCGATGCGTATGGCGCGAAATCGGTTCCCGCTACTGCCGCAGACAGGTCCTGCAACTCCATCCCCTCAATTCTTAGATCCGGTTTGTCGGAACCAAACCGCGCCATGGCTTCGGCATAACTAAAGCGAGGAAAGGGCAAAGGCAACTCAACCCCGATCAGGCGAAACACGCGCGCAAACAAGCCTTCCACCAGCGAGTAAATCTGTTCCACCGTGGCGAAACTCATTTCAATGTCGAGTTGGGTAAATTCGGGCTGGCGATCGGCGCGCAGATCCTCATCGCGAAAACAGCGTGCGATCTGGAAATACTTATCCAGCCCGGCGATCATGCACAACTGCTTGAACACCTGCGGTGACTGCGGCAACGCAAAAAATCTCCCCGGCTGAATACGCGCTGGCACGATGTAATCGCGCGCGCCTTCGGGCGTGGATTTGATCAGGATTGGCGTTTCGATTTCGGTGAAACCCTGTTCGTCCATGTACGAGCGAATCGCGGCCAGCACTCGATGACGCAATCTTAAGTTCGACTGTAGTTGCGGCCGCCGCAAATCCAGATAGCGATACTTCAAACGCAAATCTTCGCTGGCGAGGCCCTCAGAGCTTTGCGTTTCCAGTTGGAACGGAAGGGTGCGCGCATCATTCAGCAGCAGAACGGAGCGTGCCTGGACCTCAACGTCCCCAGTCTCCAGCTTCGCATTCCGCGCCGCCTCATCGCGCAGGACCACCTCGCCGGTGACCGCAATAACGTATTCGCCGCGAACATCCTTCGTCTTACTATGCGCTTCCGGCGCTTTTTCTTCATTGGCCACAACTTGCGTGACACCGTCGCGGTCGCGCAGATCGATGAACGTAAGTGGACCAAAATCGCGGCGGCGGGCCACCCAACCCATCAGGGTGACGGTCTTTCCCACATCTTCAGCGCGCAGCGATCCGCAGGAATGCGTGCGCTGTAAATTTCCCAGGTTATCCAACATCACTTACTCTTACTCTCCGGTTTGCGTTCTACTATCTCGAATTGGTTTCCGCCAGGATCGCGCACATAGAAACGCGACGTGCCCGCTATTGGCCTCTCATCGGGAATTATTTCCACGCCGGCCTGGCGAAAACGTTCGCCGGCCGCGACAAGATCCGATACCGTAAGGCAAATGTGACGTGAGCTCATGCGGTGATCGGCGTCTGCTTCGATCGAGAGGTGTAACTGCACCACGCCAATTTCATACCATGCGCCGCTCTTGCGCGTTCCTTCCGGCTTCGGCAATTCTTTCAACCCCAGGATTGAACGATAGAAGTCTTTGGTGGCCTTTTCGAGTTCGGGCGGCACGGTTACGTTCACATGATGAAGCCGTTCGATCATTATTGGTGAAATCTCTCGAACAACCACTTCGTCCCCCGCTGGTGCTTACTGATACGCCTTTGAATTCCCCTCCCCGTGGGAGGGGTGAGGGGAGGGCTTGCGATTCACTTACGACATAGGTTCGGCGCGCGGCCTCAATGGCCGCGCGTAGATTCATACTATTCTGCGGTTGCGCCTAAGCCCTCCCCCAACCCCTCCCAAGGGGAGGGGCTAAACCTTCGTTTCGCCTTCGGGTTTGCTCGCAAGATACGAATTGAATTCAGCCGAACGATTTCGCGGAATGCTGAGCGATTTCCACTCGTGCGAACGAAAGTGTTTCGCGAGAAAAACGATCTGGCCAATGTGCATTGCGTAGTGCATGAGCTGCCGTTGAAGCGCCTGCAGAACCGAATGTGCTTCCGCGCGAATCATGACGGTCGTTTCCAGGTCAACCGGTCGCAAAGGCTCAATCGCATCGTACAGACACTGCCAACCTCGCTCCCAATAGGCGCGAATTTCATCTTTGGTTGTATTCGGCTCGATCACAAATTCCATATCGCGCTGGCGATTGGGCTTTTCGCCGTCGGTCGTCAGAAAGTCAGTCCAGCGCGAAAACATGTTCCCGGCCATATGCTTCATAATCACGGCGATGCTGTTCGACTCCGCGTCGAGCGTGAGGAAATACTCATGGTCCTGAAGCTGATCCAGCGCTTTGTCAGCCAGCTTTTTGTAACTACGAAAGCTGGCGCACGAGTCGTCGAGATAATGTTGCGCGAGTGATTCGTTCATGATTCTCCGGTTAGCCAGCGAAGTTCAAGCTGGCCGTTCGCGAATTGCGTTCACGACTTCGTTGCGCGGCACGGCTCTTTGCTCTCCTGAATTCATGTCTTTGATTGCAACCTGACCGCGCGCGCGTTCGTCATCGCCGACGAGCGCAACAAACTGAATTCCACGCGCTGCGGCGTACTTGAATTGTTTCCCCATCTTATCCGCTTCGGGATAGAGGTCCACGCGGACCCCGCTCTTTCGCAATTCGGCGGCCAGCGCGATTGACTCAGCCAGTGAATCTTCACTCCAAATTGCAACCATCACCTCAGCCGGCGATGACGCCAGCGCGGTGGGAAACATCTCGCGCTCAGCCATCACTACGATGATGCGCTCCAGCCCGAGCGATAAACCGCACGCCGGAATTTCCTGGCCCAGAAACATTCCGACCAAATTATCGTAGCGGCCGCCGCCCGCGAGACTTCCCGGCAAATCCGGCACATTGATTTCAATGATCGCGCCGGTGTAATACGACAGTCCTCGCGCCAAAGTTGGATCGACGGAAATCCGTGAAACAACATTTGCCGCAGTGGCCAGCCGGATTATCAATCGCAGTTCTTCGACCCCGCGCGAACCCGCCTCGTGACTGCCGACAAACTCGATCAACCGCCCCAGAATCGCCGCATTCAAGGCTTCTCGTTTAGTGGCGGCGTTTTCGCCGACTGCGATCTCGGCGGCGTGATCAAGTGCGCCCAATCCATTAAAAAAGTCTAACAACCGGTGCGCGGCTGGTTCCGCGACGCCGCGTTCACCCAGTTCTTTCTCCACGTCTGCACGGCCAATCTTATCGAGCTTATCCAGCGCGACCAGGGCGCTTTCATGCTTTTCCGTGGCAACGCCGGCATTATCAAGTATCCCTTTCAGCACGTCGCGATGGTTCAACCGGATGACAAAGTCGTCGAACTTAAGTTCCGACAAGGCATCGCTCGCAGCCGCGATCAACTCTGCCTCCACCGACATGGATCGCGAGCCCAGCACATCAACATCGCACTGATAGAACTCACGAAACCTGCCGCGCGCGGGCCGATCGGCGCGCCAGACTGGCTGAATTTGATAGCGCTTGAAGAACTTTGGCAGCTCGTTCTGATAGTGCGCCACCACGCGCGCTAACGGCACAGTCAAATCGTAGCGCAGCGCCAGATCGGCTTCTCCTGTTTTCGCATGCACGCCGCGTTTCAAAATTTTGAAGACAAGCTGATTGCCCTCTTCACCGTACTTACCCAGCAGCGTCTCGATGTTCTCGACCGCCGGTGTCTCGAGCGGTTCGAACCCGTAGCGCTCATACACCGACTTTATGACGCCGATGACGTAATCGCGTTTGCGCACGTCGGACGGCAGAAAGTCGCGCATGCCGCGCGCTGGTTGTGTTTTGGCGGAGGGCATCGAGCGTCTCGGCAAAAATTTCGGATTTGAAGTTCTGAAACTCGCTTTCAATCATAACCTGAATCCTTTGACGCCAGAAGGCGACGGCGCTCCAAACTGGACAGCGAAGCGCTTTTGGAAATAATGCTAGCGTTCCGCGGCGCGCGGTGGTGCGAAGGCGGAACCACCAACCATGAGTCATGCATCTGTCGCCGAAGAATTCACAGCACTAAGCAGGCCGGCGCCTCTGATGGTGCCGCTGAAAAATGTCGCGCTCACGCTGACGCTGACGATAGCCAGTCTCGCCCTAACGGGATTTCTGTGGCGGGAACAGGGCTACGAGATGCTCATCGTCGCAATGGGCTGGCCGCACGTCATCCTTGGTTTCCTGTTTTTCTTTGGCAAGGTCGTCCGCCGCGAAGCAAAGGCGCGAGAGGCGTTTGTCATGCTGGCCTGCGTGACGCTGGCAATCTGGATTGTCCACTACAACTACGCGATCACCGGGCTGATCTATCTCTATTTTCTTTATCACGCGTTCCGTGACGAGATCGTCGTCTTTCTGCAAACTCGGGCGCGACATCGCCCGGGGCCGGGCATTTATGCCATCGCGGGAGTGGCGCCGGCGATCCTTTTTATGTTGCTGGTCCCGCAACAGCAGAACTTCAGGCACGATCTGCGGCGCGTCGACTTCGGCGAAACTGCGGTGCATGCAGCGGGGACGTTGATTGCGTTCAAGCCGGTACCGAACTCACGTGGCCGCGATTTCTATTTTTACTTACAGGCGCCGCATACCGCCGGTCGGCGCGCCTTTACCACACCGGCGACGACGGCTGACGTCAAGAGCGATGGCAAAGTGTTGGTCAACGATCGCGCGTACCCGCAGGCTGGCGATCTGGTCTTTCTCCCGCACTACTCCGGCGAGCCACTGCCCTCCGCAGAAGTATCCGCAACTGCGGAAAGTATTCCCGTCCTATTAACCGGCGGTCATCGCGTCGGACAAACGTTTCGCGCGGATCGCGATAATCTTGACGGGGTCTGGCTACCAATCAGCCGTCTGGAAAACAGCAGCGACTCAGCTCGTTTCACCTTTCATCTCGCATCGCCGCCACTGCTCCCCTATCCCCGGTTTCTGGCTGACATGCGTTTCGTATTGCTCATAATCCTGGGCTTGCTGGTCATCTGGAAATTGTGGCAACAGCGTGGTCACAATCACCAGTTATGGGTCTGTTTGATCGTGCTGGTAGTGGGAATGGTCGTACTTTTCAACGTCCTGAAGAGCGCTAACAATGCCGGTTATTCATTTCCGCTAATTTTTCAATTCGTGGTCGTATTTCATTATTGGAGCTGGTACGTCTTTTCGTTTGACAAGCTGCGGGCGCTGCAGCATGCGCCGCGCAGACTCAATCCGCCAAACCGTTACGATGCCATGCTGGCGCGCCTTCGTTCACCCGCCAACTTCGCTACGTTTCTGATCCTGTTGAATCTGATTTCAGTAATGGGAGTCTTTTGGTATTACAAACTGAACGGGCCGGCGCCCTTGCGGTTGGCGTTTGACTACAACTATTTTCTCTACTTCCTGGTTTTCCACGTCACGTTCAGCTTCGCGCCCCTGGCAGGCAAGGCCTGGAGTCTGCGAAAACGACTGGCATGAATATGTTTTGCTTCGTTTCGCTTCGATCTCCCTCTCCCGATGGGAGAAGGCGGGGAGAGGGCTTGAACTTCACGTCTAAATAAGAACCAACGCCGGCCCTCGATGGGTCGGCGCTTCCATTCGAGACTTCTCTCGCTAGCTCTTGCGAAGTTATTTGGAGGCGCCGACCCATCGAGGGTCGACGTTTGGTTCTTATTTGAAGGTGAAGCTCAAGCCCTCTCCCCAACCCTCTCCCATCGGGAGAGGGAGATCGAAGGGTAGAAACCCGGTAACAGAATGAACTAGGCAGACGGTTAAAATTCAACGGCTCCGCTTAACGCCCGTCTTCCAAATAGATTTTTGAAAACGCAACATAGTTCTGCCAGAAGAGATTGAGGCCAGCGACTTCTTCATCCGTCAACGGTCGCTTCACTCTTCCCGGCACGCCCATCACCAGTGAGCGCGGCGGAATGATCGTTCCCGGCGAAAGCAATGAGCCGGCCGCGACTAGCGACTGGTACCCGACGCGCACATCGTCCAACAAGATCGAGCCAATCCCAATCAGCGACCCCCGCTCCACGTAACAACCGTGCAGCGTAACGCTGTGTCCTACCGTCACTTCATCTTCAAGGATCGTCGGCTTTTCGCCGGTGCGAGTATGAATCACCGAGTTGTCCTGCACGTTGGTCCGGTTACCGATGCGAATGTAGAACATGTCCCCGCGCAAAACGGCATTGCACCAGACTGAGGATTGCGCGCCCAGTTGGACGTCCCCGATCACCTGAGCGCTGGGATCAACATAAGCCGACTTATGGATCTGCGGCTGAACTCCGCGAAATGGTCGAATCATGGTTGTAATTTCTCTTTTGAAGCCCGCACTGCGCGCGGCATGTTACCAGCCCACAGCGTAAGCTGTGGTAGATCGTCAGTCGGAATCAAGCTCGCGAAGCGAGTGACATACCTGTGATGGCGACACTGAATATTATCATGTCGCTCCGAAGGGGCTCTGGTTCGATTGCCGGAGGTTATCCACAGCTTGCGCGGTGGGCTACTAGTATTTCGTTGGCTTCGCCAACTGTTGAATGGTGGCTTGACGTTTCGAGCCCGCCATGACAGATTCCGCATCGTGACCGGCGAAATCAAACAAATATTCACTCGCATATTCTGCTTAACTTTGTCTGGATTTATGGTCGCCTGCGGGTCGCTCTATAAAGTAAAGCCGGTGGTCGAACTTCCGCCCATGCCGGCGGATGCGAAGGTCGCTGACTTCGGCAATCTGAGCGTGCGCGTGGCGCCGCTGATGCTCGACGAGGAAAGCCAGGAGTTGTTCGAAGCAAATCTGCCGCTAAGCGGTTTGTTGCCTTTGCGGGTAGAGTTGATTCACAACAGCGGCGAACCTGTGGAATTGAAACGGTTGCGTTTGCGCTTGCGCGACGGCGAAGGCAATGCCTGGAAAATGATTTCCGCGAAGCAGGCCATCTCGCACATCCTTAAAGCGAACAAGATTTACACTTACAATCCGCAATCACGCAAAACTTTTGAAAAGGAATTCCGCACCTACGAACTCGATCTAAAATCGCCGCTCGATCACGCAGAGCGACTGCGCCACGGCTTCATCATTTTCCAGGCCCCCAACAAAGCGCCGGTCGCGTCGCCGCATGGTCTGGTGCTTTCACTCGAAGGCCTGCCCCAGCCGGCGCAGATTCATTTGAACTAGAGACCGCCTGTCAGAAATAAATTCATCAGAAAAGGAACCATCCAATGCCAGAACCGCAAGCCAGTCCCCAGGTTTCTCCCGCACTTTTCTTTAACACCATCAACTCATATCAACGCACTGAGGCGCTGAAGGCCGCCATTGAGCTGGGCGTATTCTCCGCCATCGCGGAAGGGCACACGACTGCCACCGATCTCGCTAAGGCCTGCGCCGCCGCCGAACGCGGGATTAGAATTCTCTGTGACTTCTTGGTAATTATGGGCTTTCTGAGTAAAGAGGATGGGCGCTACGGTCTTACTCCTGACTCGTCAATGTTTCTCGACAAGAAATCGCCGGCCTATCTCGGCGGCACGATTGATTTTCTCCTTTCGCCGATGTTGACCGGCGGATTCAAGGACCTGACTGCTGCCGTGCGCAAAGGCGGCACGGTGATGGACCAGGAAGGCACTGTCACTCCCGATCATCCGGTCTGGGTGGATTTCGCCCGCGCGATGGCGCCGATGATGGCCCTGGCGGCGCAGATGATGGCCGAACTGGTTGATCCCGTCGCGAATGGAGAGTTGAAAGTTTTAGACATCGCGGCCGGGCACGGACTTTTTGGTTTGGCCTTTGCGAAACGCAATCCCAAGGCGGAGATCACCGCACTTGATTGGCCCAACGTCCTGGCGGTGGCGACAGAGAATGCCGCGAAAGCCGGAGTCAGCGACCGCCATCATCTGAATCCCGGCAGCGCTTTTGAGGTTGATTATGGTTCGGGGTTTGACCTCGTGCTGTTCACTAATTTTCTTCATCACTTCGATCCGCCGACCTGCGAGGTTTTGCTGCGAAAGGCGCACGCCGCGCTGGCGCCCGGTGGCCGCGCGGTCACTCTGGAATTCGTTCCTAATGACGATCGCGTGTCGCCGCCCGATGTTGCAGGCTTCAGCATGGTGATGTTGGGCTCGACGCCCAGCGGTGATGCATATACTTTTAAAGAGCTCGACCAGATGATGCGAAATGCAGGCTTCGCCCGTAACGAATTGCACGCGCTGCCGCCGACGCTGCAACAGGCGATTATTAGTTATAAGTAATTAAGTAATCGGTCGTTCGCGCCATGAGTTAGATGAAATAGATGAAATGAGAAAACACGGCCCAGGAATTGGCGTGGCTTTGGTGATGATTTCGGCTTTGACGTTCGTCAGCGCCGCGCATCCTGATCAGCGCCATGCAGAGCTGGCCAACTTTCACCAGGTAAACGAGCAGCTCTATCGTGGCGCTCAGCCGAAGGGCGACGGCGTGCGCCAGCTGGCGGCGATGGGGATCAAGACCATTGTGAACCTGCGCGGTGAAAACGATCGCACGCAGGAGGAAGCGTCACTCGCGCGGCAGTTGGGGTTGCGCTACTACAACGTGAAGATGCGCGACATGTCCCGGCCAACCGACGAACAGGTCAATCAAGTGCTGGCGATAATTAACGCGCCGGAGAACCGGCCAGTGTTCGTGCACTGCCGGCGCGGGGCCGATCGCACGGGGGTAGTCATTGCCTGTTATCGGATCGCACATGACGGCTGGTCCCTTAAACAAGCCAGCCAGGAAGCCAAACACTACGGCTTGAGCTGGACCCAATTCGGCATGAAAGACTACATCGAAGACTTTTATAGCCGGCACAAGCAAGCAACCGGCGGCAACGATGATCGCTGATAGCAAAGTAAAGATACGGCTGCTGCGCCGCATGGGCGAGGCGATTGCCGATTTTGGGATGATCGCCAACGGCGATCGAATAATGGTCTGCCTTTCCGGCGGTAAAGATAGCTACACTCTGCTGGACTTGCTGCTCGATGTGCAGCAGCGAGCGCCCGTGCAGTTCGATCTGCTGGCGGTGAATCTCGATCAGAAACAGCCGGGTTTTCCCACTGAAGTTCTCCCGGAATACTTGAATAAACTTGGAGTACCTTTTCGCATTGTCGAGCGCGACACTTATTCCGTAGTCAAGCAACTGGTGCCGGAAGGAAAAACCTACTGCGCCGTCTGTTCGCGGCAGCGGCGCGGCATTCTTTACGACATTGCGGTGGAGGAAGGCTGCACCAAAATAGCGCTGGGCCACCATGCCGACGACATCATTACTACTTTCCTGCTGAACCTGTTCTACGTGGGGAAGTTGAAGGCGATGCCGCCGGTGCTGCGGTCCAACGACGGGCGGAACACAATCATCCGGCCACTGTCGTATTGTCGCGAACGTGACATCGCGGAGTATGCGATCGAACAGGAGTTCCCTATCATTCCCTGCGATTTATGCGGGGCCCAGCCCAATCTCAAACGCGCGCGCATTGGCCGCCTGATTACTGAACTCGAGAAAGAGATACCCGACGTTCGCGCGTCAATGTTGACGGCCCTGCAAAACGTGGTGCCGTCTCACCTGCTGGATTCCGAGCTATTCGATTTCCGCAGGCTGGGTGCGGCGACCGGCGACGTTGAAGCGGAACTGGACATCGTGCTGGGCCACACCGACGTCGAACCGGCATTGGTCGAAATCGGTTAGGCGCATCCGCAGATTACACAGATTACACAGACTCATAAACGGGTTGGGCGGTCTGATGGCTATTTGTTTTGGTCTACGTGGCTTTTTGTATCGCTCTTTCTGCGTAATCTGCGAAATCTGCGGATGCTTGAACGTTGTGAGTAAATGCTCTCATGGCAACGAAGAGTAAGGAACTGGACCTGAGCGCATTTCCGGCCGGAACGGTTTCGGAATACACCACGCTGGTCTGCCTCGCCTGCATCTTCAAAATCTTCACCAAACAACTCGGCCTCGCGCCGCGTACGGCTTATTCTGAAATCAAGCGTTACGCGCCTTCCACCGAAGAACTGACCGCGCCGCAGGCCGCGCGACCTTTCTTTGATAGCGAAGACAAGAACCCACACTGCCCATACTGTAACGCCGCGCAACGGTGGTTGGCGCGATTGGATACTTACCGGATCGAAGGCAGCAAAACGACTGACGCCGCGCGCCGCACGTTACTGAAAAACCTACCGCGCAAAGACGATCAATTCATAACCCTGGAAAAGAAATCCGACGCGCGGGCTTTGTTCTTTGAATGGCTCGATACGATGGGCCAATCCTTCGACTTCAATGACGAGACCTGGTTAATCGAAACCGCTCAGGCCTACCTGGCGCGTAGCCGGCCGAAGGAAGCGTGGGGTGAAACTTTTACCGGAGCGCGAGCTCTGCGTCGTTCCACCCGTTTGTCAGAGGGTTGGGAACGTGACGGCACCCGATTGTTTTTGTCACCGCCACTCTATTGTGAAGTTCTGCTGGTCCAATATCTGGTCAGCCGTTCGCACGCGCACGGCGGCTACACCATGGAAGGCCGCCTGACCCTGATGGACCTCATCCGCCGGTTGCGTTACGGCGGCTATCTGGATTCGCTGGGAATCAAAGAAACCGATCCCGGCGAGGTGTTTGAGAAATTGGTGGGCCACCTTGCCGGCGATCAAACACCTGGACCGCTGCCGGTTAGTCCTGTGAAAAGCGGGGCGAAAAAGAAGGTCACGAAAGGCAGTAAAGCGACTAAGGGCAAAACGAAACGGGCTGCGACAAAAACCGCGGCTCCTGTACCGGATGAGCCCACGAGCCAAACCGTCCGGCTCTATTTCATTGTCGATCGTCGCGATTTTCTGGCGAAGGTAAAAACTGTCTATGCCCGTTATGCGTCGTGAAGTGGCGGAAGCGACGTGCCATGGGAATTCAGTCGGCCAGGATGCGAGCCCTTGTTTCCAGATCTTCACCCGTCAAATCGTAGTAGCTCTTTTTCAAACGATTCTTTCGGATTTCGTTTGATTCACCCATGTAGGAATTAACAATCGGATTCAGGCTCTCCCGGGTAACAAACGGAAACGCCTGGAGTTTGTGAACTGCGGCTTCAGCATGTACCGCATCGCCGTAAAGGATGGCATCAACCGAGTTGGAAACACTCTGAGATACCTGTATGGCGAAAAACGCCGGCACGCCAAGCGCTAGAATGAAGCCCATCATCATGAGCGGCAGCCAGGAGCGGGTAACCGGATAGTAAACGTCAGCCCGCAAAGCCCTCCCTCCATTGCGCAGGTAAACAAAGGCCGTGAGGAATGGCGTAAAGCCAAAGATGCCGATAACCATCATTAGGCCCAGTAAGCTGAAAGGTAGAATGGCGAAACCGATGACGGCCGAGAACACTGAGCCGGCGATCAAAAAGCCGGCCAACAGAGCGCTGACAGATCCGAGTCTGCTGCCGAGGAGCCAAAGCAAGAGGACCGTGACTTCAATAGCAGTAACTGAGTATGCGAAAACCTGGTAGCTGCTAAACAGTGGTTCACCTAACATTCCGCCCTGGAACACAATCGGGTCAAAGTAAAAACACAAAACGGGCGCCAGCAGTCCGAATAAGACGTCAAAGACAAGTTGCGGCGAAGTTCGGGTGGGTGCGAACTGTCCTTTCCAGAAGCCCTGCCTCTCTGGATCCTTCCCATTGAAGATCTGATCTGAGACTTCGCTGTTATTCATAGCCCCTCTTCGTCACAGAACCTCCCTAAGCTCAGGCCAACTCCCCCGCCGGCTGTTCGGATGGTCCAAGCTTGAATCTCTCCGCCCAGCGAATGCGTCCGGTAACCTGCATCACTACGAACAGCGTGACGATTGACCCAATTGTGATCGCGAGACCAGTAAATCCCTGCAGGAAAAAAGCGTAGGAAAACATCACTAGGTAGACAAATTGCGCCAGCGCGGCTTCGCGAGTGGCAAAACGCAGCCCTACAACCAGCCGCAGATAGCTGACCACGAGAAACACAGAAACGACTGAAGCCAGCCCAAAGGCAAGGTGGATCGAAACATGATCCACCAGATAAGCCATCAACAGGTGAAATGAAAAGAACGCGGCCGCCAAAAAGAAGTAGTTCATCGGATGCAAATCGATGCCGCGCATCGTCGTGATGATCAGCATGAGGAAGAAAAAGAAAAACAACGATACCGGGGCAAAGAAACTGATCCGCCCGGCCAGCGGCCCTGGCTGCAACTTCTCCGGCATCACCATCGCGATCTGATATCCGGACATCAAATTCTTGTAAGTCCAGTTCAGACTCCAGCCATTTGCGGTTTCGTGCTTTTCATACGGCGAGATGGTGTTGTCGGGAAAATCAATGTCTTTGAAGTTGGTTTTCATGTTAAGCGAGAAGTCCTTTACCTGGGCCACGTCGCCGGCGCCAAACCGGTAACGCCATTCATTCAAACCTTGTGATCGATAGGCGACTTTCAAAGTCGCGACGCTGTTGGGAGCAATCTTAACCACGCCGCTGGCCGTATTTTTTTCGTTCGTGGTAGGCACCGCCGTGTCATTAACCATGAACACCAGATCGTCGTAGATGGCCTCTTGCGCAGGGAAATTGAAAAAGAAAGTTACCTGCTGTTCTTTATTGCTCGGGTTGCGAAATCCATAAAGGCTGTCAAACCCGACTTTGTAAGTGCTGTACCACAGCAGGCCTTTTTGGCGATGCTCCAAATCGAGATCGACGTTGATGTGACTGCTCTCCAGCGGCAAGGCCGTATCAATTCGCTCGTCGAACTTTCGCAGGATCTTCTTTCCGTTCTCAGTTCGTTCTTCGGTCCTGGCGATGTATTCGGTGAACATCGCGGAGGGCGGTCCCTGGTTTTGCGGCGACCCCCAGGTCGAGACGACCCGTTCGCCGGCGGCGGAATTAGAGTTGTACGTGCGCGTGAAGATCGTTCCGCCGAGCACAGCCCAGGCCACTGAGGTGCAAATAAAAATAAAGACGATCGCGATAATTCGGCGAGTCATGGAGAAATTCCTGACCGTGGAGACCTCATTAAGCCTGGGGAAATTCGGTGGTGACTGAAACATGTTGGTTAACTCCTTTGAATTCCGATTCTGTATGGCCTTGTGTTTCCCGATAACGTGGATTGCCACAGACAACGCATGTACCGAGGTACGGTCGTTGGTGTCGCGCGACCCAAAATTCTCGTTACGTCGCTGGTTGCGGGGCGAACTCGACGTCGGTATCGGGGAACGAACCGCGCCCGAAAAAGACATGCCAGGCGAAAGTATTCAATAGCGGTAAACGCATCGCGGCACATCCCAACTCCAGCAAGTGCGGACTGCGAATGGTGGCCGCGGCGCGCCGCATCCACAGGCGCGAGACAAAACGAGCACGAAACAGGTTTCCCGAATAAGCTTCCAATACACGCGCATCTTTACGGTGGAGGTACTCAGCGATGACTTTCGCTGCGAGCGTCGATAGACGCATGCAGGGATCGAGGCCGCCGGCCGTGAGCGGTGAGACAGCTCCGGCCGCATCGCCGATTAGCATGCCGTGTTCATCGGCAATGCGGCGCAGAACCCCGCCGACGGGAATGCGACCGCTGCGCCGTTCAATCAGACAAGCCGGCCGCAAATCCACAATGCCGTCGAGGCTGTCCCGAAACTTCTGCAGCGATTCCAACGGATCAAATCGCCTGGCATATCCGGCGACTCCGATATGCGCCTCTTCGCCGTCGTGGACCACCCAGGCCAAATACCCGGGAGCAAGTTTCGGGTCAAGAAAACAATGAAGTCGCGGCGGCCCGTGAAAGGGAACGCTGCCAAGGACTTCTTCAACGCCGACAATCCATTCCCGATTGGTGTCCAGTCCGAGCGCCATGCCAACACGCGACCTGGCTCCGTCACTTCCTACCAGATAGCGAGCACTGACTGTGCGCGAGAGCCCACGCGTCTCAACTTGCACCAACAGACCGTCGTTCGTGGAAATGTGACCGGCATACTTTGTGGCCGGCATCCAACTCACGCCCGCACGTTGGCAGTCCTCCAGGAAATGACGGTATAGCGCCCCCATCCGTCCCACGCGAAACTCATCGTGCGGGCTTACCAGTTCCATTACTCGTCGGGCCGGTGAATAGACCGTGACGTGGCGGACTGGAGGACCGAGGCATGTTTCCGGCAGTTCGAAATCCTCCAGCGTGCGGCGGACGAAGATCCCCGTGGTATGAATCGCACGCTCAAGATCAGGTTTCTGATCCACCAGCAGAACTCGCACGCCGCTTCTACCCAGTAATCGCGAACACTGCAGACCGGCCAGACCGGCGCCGACTACTACCACGTCAAATCGTTCCATGATTCAGAGTTGAAACCTCGTCTTCCTGTGCAACGGACTGTTCTCATGCCCAATTATGAAGTGCGTAATCCAGTCACTCTCATTAATCAAAAGAGTCGGGCTTTTGACTTCAGCGGGCAGGTCAAACGCGAGCGTGGTGGTGTAGGATTCGCCCGGTCTGAGCGGTGTGGTAATCGGAGTGCCAGTTGCTGCGGCAGACTCCAGGGCTTGCCGCCCCGCAGGGGAAACTGCATAACTGCGTCCTTGATCGTCAACCAACGTGAATGATCGAGGGTTCGGATAGAGCCTGCCATTTCCGCGGTTTGGACCAATCGTCTTTTCGTCGAAACGTGTCTTGACGGTGACAAGCGTGAACATTCCGGTGGCGGCGACTTGCTGTGGCGCATTGCCAAGAGTCTTTAGCTGGCTGACTTTGTCGATCGAATACGCCAGGTGGCAATCCAATTCGCAAAAATGTTTTTCCTGTCCGCGGCTCAGAATCTGTTCACTACTGGAAAACGAAAAAGCGAGAACCGCCGAGAGATAGACGACGCCAATCGCTATCGCCGCCAGGACCACCAGACGAGCCCTGGCAAAGTACCGCCTGATCAGCAGGTAGAGCAGAAGCGCTGCCGCCACCGCCAGCAGAAAGGCCATGCCGAGAAAAGCCAACATGCCCAACGGAGCCGAAAAGTTTACATTCATGTACACTTCGCCATCCTCACGACCCAACGGTTCAACGTAAAGCGCTCTGCCCTACAAAGTTGCCAGACCTAAAATTAGCACAGACTTTTTAGCCTGTGCTCCTGGTCAGTCCCTGGGACTGCGGTCTGTGCTACTAACGGCGCGTCTGCTGGATCAGGGCTTCCATGTGGCCGATGTAACTTTCCAGCGCGCGCCGGCCGGATGCGGTCAGCTTGTATTCCGTTTTGGGCTGACGTCCTTCAAAGTATTTGGCGCAGGCGATGTACCCTGCTTCTTCAAGCTTGCGCGCGTGGACGCTCAAATTTCCGTCCGTCGTATGCAAGAGGCTCTTCAAATCATTGAAGGTCAGCGAATCGTTAGCCGCCAGCGCACTGACAATTCCCAAACGCAGGCGCTCATGGATTAACCGCTCCAGCGAAGGCGCTGGATTGTTCTTGCTCGGTTGCACGTCACGCGGCCTCGCCGCCACTGGCGCAGATTTTCGCGCACTGTTGTGTTTTAAAGCCGGCTTACCCACCATACCTCCTTGCGATGATCAGTCCGAATATCAAATGCAGCCCGCCAAATCCGGCGGCCATAAACATATTTCCCCAACCGGCGGGACAGAAAAGCGCAATCGCCCCGAGCAGGATGAAACTGAGGCCCATCACCGGAACGACCCGGACTGAGAACATGCCGCCGGTGAGCACACCCGTGCCGTAAAGCAACAGCCACATACCGGGGATCAAACCGATCGCTCCGTGCTGGTAGAGCGCCACGGTCAGCAGGACCCCGACAAACATCGGCGGCGTTAAGCTAAATCCCACTTTGCGGCCGGGCCCGGACAGCAGCGGCACCTGCAAAGCGCGTGCTTTGCGGTCCATGGTCCAGCCGGCGATTAGCAGCGAGACTATCGCTTCCCCGATCCATAACTGCAACCAGGCGCGCGGCGAGATTTGGCGCGCAGCCAGATAACTGGCCATCAGCGCGGATGCTCCGATCGCCACCTGACCCCAGCCCGGCACGGCGGTAAAAGCCGAAGAACGCTCCATGGTCTCGCGTATGTAGCGCAAGTTGTCCATGGCGCGATCATGCAGCGCCGGAGGTTCTTCAGCGGATGGTTGAATCAAGCGGATGGAGGTCACCCTGTTATGATACAGGAAGGTTTTGTTGTGTCAAGTACTTTGCAGCTTAAAGCCAAGATGAGGATTCTCCATATATCATTTGACATTGCCGGATGAGAAATGAGAAATGACATATGGAAAACCCGCCTCCCTTGCTTGTCAACCAGCCTTCTTAACAGTATCCCGCTCCCCCGACAGCAATCTCTCTTTCCGCGAAACTCCCCAGCGATAACCGCTTAACTTGCTGTCTTTTCCGACCACGCGATGACAGGGAATTACCAAAGCCACGCGGTTGCTGGCGCAAGCTCGGGCCACCGCGCGAACGGCCTTGGGCCGGCCGATTCGCTGCGCAATCTCGCTGTACGACGTCGTGCTGCCATAAGGAATTTCTTTCAACGCCTGCCAGACCTGCAATTGAAAGGCGGTGGCCTGAATGTCGAGCGGCAACTCCAAATGAGGCCGGACACCGCGCAGGTGTTCCAGAATCTCGCCGACCCAAATCTTCAACCGGCGATCGTCGCGCGTAATAGCGGCGGCCGGATATTCGGCCTGCAGCCCCTGTTCCAGCTCTGCATCAGATTCGCCAAGTGACACGGCGCAAACTCCATTGGGCGTAGCCGCCACCAGCAAACGCCCGAGAGGCGAATCTGTCATCGTAAAGGCGATGGTCATGCCGCGACCGCCGCGCCGGTACACTGCCGGAGTCATCCCCATCAGGGCCGAAGATTTTTCGTAGAGTCCGCGACTCGATCCATAACCAGCGTCATACATCGCCGTCGTTACCGAAGCTCCCGCGCGCACACGTGATTTGAATTGATTGAGCCGGCCGGCCTCGGCATATTCGCGGGGTGTAATGCCCATCACGCGTTTGAAGGTTCGCTGCAGGTGATGTGGACTAACTCCAGTTTGCGCGCTCAAGTCGGTCAGGGTTACCGCCTCATCAATTTTCGCCTCAATGATGCGGCAAATCCGGGCGACGAGGGATAGCGCCGGATCGGTTACGTGGATCGCGCGCGGGCGACAGCGCAGGCAGGCGCGAAAACCTGCGTTCTCGGCAGCGGCAGGCAAAGGGAAAAACCGCACCTGGTCGCGGCGCGGCCGGCGCGCCGGACAGGATGGCCGGCAATAGATTCCCGTCGAACGCACGGCAAAAACAAACTGGCCGTCGTTCGCGTTGTCGCGCGCCATTACTGCGCTCCACATTTGTTCGGAGCGCGGTGCGATTTGTTCCTGACTGGTCATAACTCTCTCCTCAATTCGGGTTTTCTGTGATGGCATGATAGGCCCGGATCAAGGCAGGTTCTATCCGAATCTTGCGCTCAAATTCGCGAGTGCGCCGGCCGCGGCTTTGCCGCCGCAAAGTGCGGAAAGGCTATGCCTTTCCGTTGGGGAACATTATTACTTCGTGAGGCTGGGCCTCAATATTTGGAGGCGTAGCCTCTCTATTATTAAAAGGGCGTCTCCGGTAAGGCGGAGCCTTACCGCACTGTGCGGCGGCAGAGCCGCTGCACACTTGATGCCCGCTATAGAGGCGTTACTTTACGTCGAGGGCCTCTGTGATCAGGCGCTCTTGCTCGAGCAAATAGATCGCGTACGAGCCGGTAGCCGGGCTGGCTGAGGCGGCCCTTCCCACATAACGTGGCCTCGTCTCGTTCCCCAGAACGCCTTCCAAACGCGGTTCGACAAACGTCCACCCACCCATGTTCTTTGGCTCTTCCTGGCACCAGAGCAGCTCACTAGTATTGGGATAGCGGGCGACGATTTCGCGCAAACGATTTTGTGGGAAAGGATAAAACTGTTCCAGCCGGACCAGCGCGACGTGTTCCGCGCCGGATTTTTTTCTCGCCTCCTGCAGATCATAGAAGACTTTGCCGCTGCAGACGACGATGCGCCGAATTTGATCCGCCTGTTTCATTTCGGAGTCATCAATCAGCGGCTGGAACCCGCCCCCGGTGAGATCGGAAACGCTGGAAGCCGCTGCCGGCAAACGTAAAAGACTCTTCGGCGTCATCACGATCAGTGGGCGTTCAAAGCCGGGGCGAACCTGCCGGCGGAGCAGATGAAAATACTGAGCCGGCGTCGACGGATAACAGACCTGCAAATTGTTTTCCGCACAGAGCTGCAGGTAGCGTTCGAGGCGGCCGCTGGAATGCTCCGGGCCTTGTCCTTCGTAACCGTGCGGCAACAACATCGCCAACCGCGATGTTTGTTTCCATTTATCCTCGCTCGCTGCGATGTACTGATCGATGATCACCTGGGCGCCGTTTGCGAAATCGCCAAACTGCGCTTCCCACATAACCAGGTCGTCACTCGCGACAACGGAGTAGCCATACTCAAAACCGAGCACGCCTTCCTCCGAAAGCGAGCTATCGAAAACTTCAAACCGCGCGCTCGGATTGGCCGGCGAAGACAATTCCCCCAGCGGCGTCCAGGCCTGTCCGGTTTGCGTATCGTATAAAACCGCGTGACGCTGGCTGAACGTGCCCCGGCCGGAATCCTGGCCGCTGAGGCGCACGTGCGACCCTTCGATCACGAGCGAGCCAAACGCCGCGGCTTCCGCAAATGCCCAATCCAAAGGCGCCGCCCCGTCTCCCATCTTCGCGCGGCGAGCCAGTTGGCCCACCATTTTGGGATTAATGTTGAAGCCCTGCGGCACAATCGCGATCTGGTGCGCGATAGTCTTCAAAGTTTCCGCGCCTACCCCAGTGGCGACCACCTCTGAGCCTTCGAGTTCAGTGACGGGCGCGGCCAATGTTTTTGCCGGCTTCTGCTCTGCCGCAATTTGTTTCGCGCTGGCCTGGGCCGCTTCGTAACGCTTGATCCGCTCATCGATTAGTTTTTGGACTTCCTCTTCATCGATGACGCCTTCACGAATTAGTTGCTGGGCATACTTCGCGCGCACTCCCTGATGCGCTTTCACTCGCGCGTACATCAATGGCTGCGTGTAGCTCGGTTCATCAGTTTCGTTATGGCCCAGCTTGCGAAATCCCACTACATCAAGCACGACATCCTTGTTGAATTCCTGCCGGTAACCGAGGGCAATACGCAACGCGCGGTAGGCCGCGTCCGGGTCGTCGCCGTTCACGTGGAAGATCGGCAACTGCGTCATGCGAGCCACGTCCGTCGAATAGATGGTTGAGCGCCCCGCTTCCGGTGAAGTAGTGAAACCGATCTGATTGTTGATGATGATATGAATCGTCCCGCCCGTGCGATAGCCTTTGAGCTGCGCCAGGTTCAGGGTTTCCATCACGATGCCCTGGCCCGCGAACGCCGCATCACCGTGCAGCAAAACCGGCAGCGCGCGATCGATGGCTTCCTCACGCGGCACGCTGGCGCCGCGCAACTTGTCCTGTTTTGCCCGCACCATTCCTTCCACTACTGGATCGACGAATTCCAAATGGCTGGGATTGGGTGAAAGCGTCAGCTTGACCTTGCGTCCATCTGCTGTTTCGCGCTCGCCTTCCGCGCCCTGGTGATATTTCACGTCGCCTTCATCGGCGGGAAACTCCGGATGGACCGATCCTTCAAATGAAGTGAAGATGCGCTCGCAGAAATTTCCCACGACATTTGCCAGCACGTTCAAGCGCCCGCGATGGGCCATCCCCAGCGTGATGTCATCAACGCCGCGGCTGGCGGCGCCTTCGATCAACTGATCGAGGAGCGGAATAATCGTCTCGCATCCTTCGAGGGAAAACCGCTTTTGACCTAAGTACTTCGTGTGCAGGAAGCGCTCAAATTGCTCCGCCGAGATCAGTTTCCACAGTATCTCTTTCCTGGTCTCCGGCGGAATCGGTTCCGGATCGACCAGCTCCCGTCGAATCTGTTCCCGCAGCCAGAGCTTTTCTTCCTTGCTCTGGATGTGCCGGTATTCGATTCCCACCTTGCCGCAATAAGCGCGCTGCAGAATGTGCAGAATCTCGCGCAGCGTGGCGGTTTTTGTTCCGCCCAGTCCACCGGTGATGAAAACTCGATCGAGGTCCCAGATCGTCAGGTTGTAAGTTTCGATGTCGAGTTCGGGATGGTAAAGCACGGGCATCGCGTGCAGCGGATCGATGTCGGCGATCAGGTGGCCGCGGACGCGGTAGGCGTTGATTAACTCCATCACACGCGCTTGTCGCATCGATTGCTCGTGCGTTTGATCGACCCCCAGAAAGAATGGATTTCGATCCAGGTTCCAGCGCAAGGGCGTGTGGGCGATTCCGAGGTCGGCAAAAATGTCGTCGTAAAACTTGTGCTTGCCAATCAACAATTCGTGCACGCGGGCCAGGAACGCGCCCGACTCTGCGCCCTGGATGATGCGGTGATCGTAGGTGCTGCTGATCGTGATTGCTTTGCTGATCCCGAGTTGCGACAGCGCCACCGGGGCCATCGCCTGATACTCCGCCGGATACTCAATCGCTCCCGTGGCAATGATGACCGATTGGCCCGCCATCAGGCGCGGGGTTGAAGCGACCGTGCCGATGGTGCCAGGATTCGTCAGTGAAATCGTCGTGCCCTGGAAATCGGAAATCTGCAACTTGCCTTCGCGCGCATTCTTTACGACTTCATCGTAAGCGTTGAGAAATTCAGAAAACCGCAGGCCCTCAGCATTCTTGATGTTAGGAACCAACAAACTTCGCGTGCCGTCTTTCTTTTCCAGGTCAATTGCGATGCCGAGGTTTACCGCGCTGCGGCGAATTCGCGCCGGTTTTCCGTCACTCGCAACAAAGCCATCGTTGAGTTGGGGAAACTGATCCAGCGCACGCAGGAGGGCCCACGCTATCAAGTGCGTGTACGAAGCCTTGCCGGCAAAATTCTCGCGCAAATGCTCGTTAATGATGAGACGGTTTTCATCTAAAAGTTTTACCGGAATCCGGCGCTGCGAGGTGGCGGTGGGGACCGCCAGGCTGGCCTCCATGTTCTCGACTATCTTGAGCGCGGCGCCACGGATAGGAGTCGCTTCTCCTGCTGGAGGTTCTGCAGTTTTTGCCTCGGCCGCTTTCGCAGCTTTCGGTTCGGTCGCGGCAGGCTGCGCGACCGGAGCGGGCGCAGCAGATGTCGCTCCGGCCGCTTTGTGTCCGTCACGTTGGCCGTCAGCCGGCGGGGTCGCGGCGGATTCAACTGTCGCTGGTGTTTGCGCGTGGTCCGGCGCGCCGAGCAATTCGCCAAAATAGGTCCGCCATGATTCGTCAACCAACGCGGGGTCGCTGCGAAACCGGCTGAGCAAACCCTCCACGTAAGTCGCATTGGCGCCGAAATTCTCGGCAATGGTTTCGGAGATATCCTGATTAATCTTTGCTACCAACTTTTACCTCAAGTCTACGGTTGTTTTAGCGCCTTAGGGCGCAGGTTGCTCTTGTCTCCGAGCCGTCCAGCCCAGGATCCCATTCAAAGGCCTAAACGTTTCGCCAACAGTTTTGGGTTTGATAACACGTGTTCCCGCAGATCGTTTTCAAGTAATAGACTAGCACCTTCCGCGGCTGTTTGCATCCGGCACCCCGAGGAAGCGCCGCACCGGGAAAACGAGGAAAAACCTCGAAATAGGGCGGTACCAATGCTATCGTAGGCGCCCAATCTGAACGCTGCACTTTGTTTGAAACCAGACAATCTTATGAGAAGAGAAAAAACCGATTCATGCGCCGGGCTGAAGATCGCGCTCGCCTTTCTGACAACGTTTGCCTTCGCCGTAGCGGCGCCGATCTTCGGCTACTCCGGCAACTACGACCGGGCTGTAACGACCGTAATCCTGGTCCGCCATGCCGAGAAAATGACGGAACCGAATAATCCCACCCCCAATCCCGATCCGGATCTGAGTCCGGCGGGTGTGGCCCGGGCGCAGGAGATTGTGCGGATGTTTGGTGATGCCGAGATCACGGCCATTTACGCCACGCAATACAAACGTACAGTGCAAACGGTCAAGCCTTTGGCGGATAAGCTGCGGGTCGCCATCACTCAAGTGAATTCAAAAAACACCGCCGACGTTGTTAACCAGATTCGCACCAAGCATGCCGGGGAAGTGATTTTTGTGTCAGGCCATAACACAACGGTGCCGGAAATTATTAATGGCCTGGGCGGACCGAAGTTGCCGATCATCCCAGAGACAGAGTTCGATAATCTTTACATCCTGACGATCGACAGTGCCGGCAAAACGGATTTGGTGAAACTGCGGTATGGCAGCGCGATCCCTGTGCCGGTTAGCAAACCGATGATGCAGCCGTGATGACGGGTAACCGAGTTGGAGTATCGGCGCAATGAGGTTATGCATTCGAGATCTAAGTCTGTTCGCGCTGTTTTCTTTGATGCCTGTGCCGGTGAGCAAACCGATGATGCAGCCGTGATGACGGGTAACCGAGGATCTGCGGAATGAGGTCATGTGTTCTTCGAGATCTAAGTCTGTTCGCGCTGTTTTCTTTGATGCCTGGTGAGCGAACCGATGATGCAGCCGTGATGACGGGTAACCGGGAGTATCTGCGGAATAAGGTTATGCGTTCTTCGAGATCTAAGTCTGTTCGCGCTGTTTTCTTTTCGGATGTTCGCGCTGCTTTCTTTTGGGATTTGAGATCTGAAATTTGAAATCCAAAACAGAACCCTATGAAAAACCAAACCCCGCCGCGCGCAAAATCTGCCAATCAAATCACTTCTAATCAAGCCACATCTCTTCAAGCCACATCCGAGCAGGCCCCGTCCGATCCGCTAACCAACCAGCGTGCGTCCGATCAAGCGTCGCCGAACCCGCCGTCTCGCGATAAAACGACCGACTTGATCAATCGCCGTTCGTTCGTGACCCTCTTACCAGCGGTCGGCGCCGCCGGAATCGTGGCCGTGAACCTGACACCATCTGCTTTGGCGCAAACTACGACACCGACACCAACGCCAGCCGCTACGCCAACACCGACACCAGCGCCGTTACGCGTGACCAAGGAAATGCTGCGCAATACCGAAAAGCTTATCGGCATCGAACTAACTGAGGCGCAGGAGGCAATGGCGCTTTCCAACGCCAATACGAATCTGGATCGCTACGAGACTCTGCGAAAAATCGATGTCCCGCTCGACACTGAACCCGCCACCGCCTTTCATCCTGCGCTGCCGGGAAAGAGATTCAACTCGCAAGCGATCAAGTTCAAGTTAAGCAAGACTGCCGCACCGTCCTTCAATTCCGTAGAAGACCTGGCCTTCGCCACGGTGCCGCAACTCGCCGAACTGATTCGCACGAAGAAGCTCTCGCCGGTAGAACTAACAAAAATGTATCTGGCGCGGCTAGAGCGTTACGGCCCGAAGCTCAATTGCGTGGTTACGCTCACAAAGGATCTGGCTATGGCCCAGGCTTCCGCGGCCGAAGCGGAAATCAAGCGCGGCAAGTATCGGGGTCCGCTGCACGGGATTCCCTGGGGCGCGAAGGATCTATTTGCCACGAAGGGAATTCCCACCACCTGGGGCGCCGAACCTTATCGCGATCAGGTTATTGATTACGACGCTACGGTGATCGAACGGTTGCGGGCGACGGGTGCAGTGCTGGTGGCCAAACTTTCGATGGGCGCCCTGGCCCAGGGCGGCAGATGGTTTCGCGGCGTCACGCGTAACCCGTGGCAACCGGAAGAGGATCGGGTTGGTTCGAGCGGATCATCAGCGGGCCCGGCCTCAGCGACAGCCGCCGGCCTGGTCGGCTTTTCCATTGGCACTGAGACTCTGGGCTCGATTGTTTCACCGTCATCACGATGCGGCGTGGTGGGACTGAGGCCAACGTACGGTCGCGTCAGTCGCTATGGCGCCATGGGACTTAGTTGGACCATGGATAAGATTGGACCAATTTGCCGCGGCGTGGAGGATTGTGCGGCCGCACTCGATGCGATCTATGGCCCGGATGATCGCGACATTACGGTAGGCAACGCCCCCTTCAACTGGCTGCCCGACATCCCACTCAACAAACTACGCATCGGCTATTTGAAAAGCGAATTTGACGGCGCCGGCTTTCAGCCCACGACCGATCAGCAGCGCCAGCAGTTCGAACAGCGCCGTACGATGTACGCCGACGCATTGGCCGCATTAAAGGGCGCCGGCGCCAATCTCCAGCCGATCGAGCTGCCAAAGTTTTCCACTGGCAGCCTGCGCATAATCCTGGTGGCCGAAGCTGCCGCAGCGTTCGACGACCTCACGCGCAACGGTGGGGTCAATCAATTGTCCGGGCAGGAGCCCAGCGACTGGCCTAACACTTTCCGTTCTTCGCGTTTCATTCCGGCCGTGGAATATTTGCGCGCCCAACGCGCGCGGACACTCTTGATGCGCGAGATGGATAAGCTAATGTCTGATTGGGATGTTTTCGTTTCTCCGGCGCCTGGCAGCGCCAGTCTGGTTGTGACCAACCTAACCGGTCATCCGGCCGTCTGCGTGCCGTGCGGATTTCTGAACAAGCTTCCGCAATCGATCATGTTCACCGGCCGGCTTTACGATGAAGCCTCACCGTTGCGCGTGGCGCTCGCTTTCGAACGCGCGACCCAATGGCACACAATGCATCCGAAGCTCGAGGGGTAACGAGACGGCCCTTCCGCAACTACCGCGAAGCGGTTCTACTCCGAGGCAGCCTCCAACAACGCCGGGACATCGAGCACCAGCGCCACTGACCCGTCCCGCAGCTCATTGGCTCCAGTCACGCCACGCCAACGTGTCGCATGTCGTCCCAAACCGCGCACCAACGCCTGATGCTCCCCTTCGATACCATCCACGATAAGCGCGATGTGCTCCGTCGATGGTGCATCGCTCTTAACTGAAGAGCCGTTCGCAATTGCCGCGCAACGAATTATCAAAAAACTTTGTGACTCGCTGTTGCTATCACCATGTTCATGGCCCAACAAAGCCTGTAGATCGCGACGCGGCACCGGCTTTCCATGCCATTCAATGGCGCCGTTTGTCAGTGAAGCTGCGGCACCGACTGCTCCCCGATCCAAAACAGACCGCGAGTCGATGTGATAGAAACTGTCGCGCGCTTTCACCAGCACGGTTGAGACAAGGGCAAGCCGGGCCGGCAAAATCATTTGAAAAGTTGTGCCCGCCCCGGATTCGGTTCGTACGCGAACCTCACCGCCGGCCTCCGCCATCGCTTGATCGACGATTTCCAAACCAATGCCGCGACCTGAGGTTTCGGAAACCTCGCCGGCGGTAGAAAATCCCGGGCGGAAGATTAATCGCAGACACTGATCGAAAGTAACTGAAGCCGGATCGGCGATAATCTCGCGCTCCGCGGCAGCGCGACCTACGCGCGCGGCGTCAATGCCGCGTCCGTCATCGGCGACGTAAATCTCAACGCGATTGCTTTCCGATAACGCCGACAGTCGAATTCGACCGGCTGTCTCTTTCCCCGCCGCGGCTCTCTCGGGCGGCGACTCTATGCCGTGGTCCACAGCATTACGCACCAGGTGCATCAGCGGATCGGCTATCGTGGCGGCCAGCGATTTGTCGATCGAAACTTCGCCGCCGCTGATTTCTATTGTCACTTCTTTGCCGGTAGCTCGCGCTGCCAGGCGCCCGGCTCGAGCGGCCCGCTCAAATGTCGCCGCGAGTGGAATCATCCGCAGCTTAATCAGCCGTTGTTCGAGCTCAACGAATTGCTCGCGGATGCGCGGTATCGTTTCTTTTGTCGCGCTGCGGTCGACGCCATTCGAATCCGCTGCGCCGGATTCGAGAGCATTGGCTGTCTCGCGGAATAACTCGCTGGCCCGGCTAATCAAATCATCTAATTCCGCCAAACTTACCCGCACGGTAATCGCCACCGGAGCTGAAGATAATGACGCGTCGTCGCCTCGCAAACTCGATGTCACCGCGGGCGGCAGATTCGTGTTTTGGCCCGCTCGATTAATCTCAAGCTCAGTGACGGTTACTTTTCTTGTATCGCCTTCCTGCGTGAGCGCCGCCACCGAAGCAGAGTCGGTGGCGTAAAGAAGGCGAAAGTTGATTGCTCCCAACTCCACCATTTGCGCCCCGGGAACGGTGGCCAGAATTTCCCCGCTCTCAACCAGTTGGGCGCTGAGCCGGCGAAATTCCTGATCGAATTCGACAAGCGGAAAGGTGGCGGAAATGATGAAGAGGCGCGTGCCCTCAGCTAAAGCTTCGCGAAGGTGACGCTCGTCATACCGGCTGAGCGCCCCGGCAATATCTCCCGGCAGCGAAGCACGGACATCGAACAGAAACTGAGTTTTTTCTTCAACTGCGGACGCGGCGAATTCCCTCAAGCGCTGAATGAGATCGCTCGCGTCTGCTGCCGAGCGGGTGCCGGCGATTGCCGCCAAGTCCTCTGAGATGGCATAGGCCGCATCTTCAAATGCGTCCAGCATCGCGTCATCGATGGCGAGGCGCCCCAGCCGCACATTATCGAGCACGCTCTCGAACTCATGCGCGATCTGCCTAATTGATTCAGTCTCGGCCGCCCCGGCCGCTCCCTTCAGCGTGTGAACGTGGCGAAAGATTTGCGCGGTCAATTCGCGCCGGATTCGTCCCTCAGCCCGTCGCAGGCGCAACTGCTGCAAGGCGCTGAAGAGGCGCTCCAGCAACTCTTCCGCTTCCAAAAAAAACTGGCGCTGCAGTTCGTTCATCGCGAGTTTCGGGTTTCGAGTTTCGGGTTTCGAGTTCGGATTTCGAATTCGGATTTCGAATTCGGATTTCGAGTTTCGAGTTCGGATTCGGGAGAGCGAAGGTCTGCGAGAGGTAAATTGAAACCTAAAATCTGAAGCTCGAAACTCCGAACTCGAAACTCGAAACTCGAAACCCGAAACGCTATTCCTCGTCTTCCTCGATCTCTTCTTCGTGGTGTTCTTCTTCGAGATGCTCAGCGCCGGGAATTATTTGCTGGGGAAACTCTTCATCCAAATCGCGTTTAATCGCGTCGAGTATTCCGTTAATGAATTGGGTCGCTTCGTAAGTGGAGAACCGGCGGGCGATCTCCAGCGCTTCGTTGATGGTGACAGTCCGCGGAGTAGGTTCGTGAAGAAATTCATAGACAGCCAGGCGCAGCACGTTGCGATCGACAATGGCCATCCGCGAAATGCGCCAGTGTTCGGCCCGCGATTTGATTCGCTCATCCAGCGCACTCAGATGCGCCAGCGTGCCGGCGGCCAGGCGCGTGGCAAACTCGCGCGCCGATTCTTCCAGTTCGGCATCGCAAAGTTCTGCCCAGTAGGTGCGCACCAATTCATCCGCGCGCGCCTCCGAAACATCAGCCGCAAAGAGCATTTGCAAGGCGCATTCACGCGCCTTACGCCGCGAACCCATATTAATTCAAGGATGAAAGCGGAAGGATAAAGGATGACCTGCTAAGCAAGTATCCGGCTTTTCATCCTTCAGCTCTCAACAGTCATCCCTTGCCAAAGCCTTCCCGGTAAAGATTTGCCAACTCCACTGCCGCCGTCGCAGCTTCAAACCCCTTGTTCCCCAACTTCACTCCCGCGCGATCCATCGCCTGTTCCAATGTGTCGGCCGTCACTACGCCGAACACGACGGGCACACCGGTTTGCATGCCGGCCTGCGTGATGCCGCGCGCCACTTCGCCGGCGATGTATTCGAAGTGCGGCGTCTGTCCGCGAATAATTGTGCCCAGGCAGATTACCGCGTCGAACTTTTTGGTCTGGGCGGACTTCAAAGCGGCGAGCGGAATTTCAAACGCACCCGGCACGCGATAAACCGTCACTGACTTGTCTTTGACGCCAAGCCGTTCGAGCGCATCCAACGCGCCGTCGAGCAGCCGCGAAGTCAGCAGCTCATTCCAACGGCTGGCGACAATCGCAAACCGAAAGCCCTTCCCATTCAAAGCGCCTTGATGAGTAATTGGTTGCACGAAACCCGTTGCAATCGATTCGGAAGTAAAGTTCGCTGGCAGTATAGGTGAACGAGTTGAGTCGAGACAAGCGAGGGTAGTGGGAGGAAATGTCCAAATCTCATTGGTCATTCGCGAATGTCAAATTAGAAGTGCAACCAATGGACGTTGAAATTGAACCATTGACTCAGCTGGCGAAACCCAGCCGGTTGCCGTTGTGGTTTCCTCGCGCCGGCAGGCGCGGAAGGATGGTAGCCAGGTGGCAAGCGTGCAGCGCGCGGCCACTGGATCCGTATCCCCAATTGGATTGCGCCCCGCACGGGCGCCGGGAGGTAACGGCACTCCTGATATTCCGCGCGCCCTTGCCGGGCGCCCTTCTCGTTTTCGGATGTCCCAGTGGCCGCGCGCTGCGCGCTTGCCACTGGCTACCTTGCCACTGCGCCTCT
>Ga0163162_10000024_pt1 | contig 188515 bp, 165 predicted proteins | sample S55metaG_FD_115310 | JGI IMG/M metagenome (GOLD analysis project Ga0163162, IMG submission 115310) | Switchgrass rhizosphere microbial communities from Kellogg Biological Station, Michigan, USA - S5-5 metaG | ecosystem: Host-associated > Plants > Roots > Rhizosphere > Soil | place: USA... | reverse complement strand
GCGACTTCATTGGGCGCGTTGGATAAACGTTTCCAGGTGAATTTAAGCTACGGCACATCAGAACCAAGCGCAAACAATTAATTTCGCGATCGTAAAATAACATGCGTAGCCAGGAGTCGAATAATTCGAAGCCATTCATCATGGGTATAGCCGGCGGAAGCGGCTCAGGCAAGACCTTTTTTCTAAACCGTTTCCTTGATCATTTTACAAGGGATGAAGTCTGTTTGGTTTCGCAGGATGATTATTATTTCCCGATTGGTCACACTATGACCAAAGAGGAAAATAAGGTTTACAATTTCGACGTTCCTGAAACTATTGATCGCGAGCATTTCTATGCAGATATAGCCAAGCTGATCAATGGAGATACCATTTACAAAAAAGAATACACCTTTAACAATCAGGATGCAGTCCCTAAAATATTGGAGATAAAGCCGGCACCTATTATGATAGTTGAGGGCTTATTCATTTTCCACTTTAAAGAAATTGCTGATCTTCTCGACTTAAGAATATTTATAGAAGCTGATGAAGATGTGGCTCTGCAACGCCGCTTAAAACGTGACCTGGAAGAACGTGGTTACTCTAATGAGGACGCGAAGTACAAATGGGATAATCATGTGATGCCTGCTTATAAAGAGTTCCTTCTGCCGTATAGGAATATTTGTGAACAAGTAATTGTCAACAACACCAACATCGGGGATGACATCATTAAAATAACCGAAGAGATTTCAAGGGAGCTACGCGAAAAAGTTCTTTAATTTTACCGGAATAAGTCATATTTTTCCATCCTACATTCCGATACGTTCGATTAATCACAAGCCGGTCTAATTTTCGTTAAAAATTCTATCTTTACGATTCATTCACATCATTTTATGAATAACCGATTTGACCGTAACCTAAGAATAGGTTATGGTTTTTCTCTGCTAATCGTTCTGGCGATCGGCTTTGTATCTTTTTTTACGCTGCAAAGATTGTTAAATAGCAATCAGGCAGTGTCGCATAGCAGCCAGGTTATGCAAAAGCTGGAGAGAGTACTTTCTTTAATGAAAGATGCGGAGACAGGTCAGCGTGGTTATCTGCTAACCGGTCGCGAAAATTATCTACAGCCTTATAATGGGGCTTATCACGAGGCTTTGGATTTGACCGGAGAACTATCTACACTCACTTCTGATAATCCAAAGCAGCAGGCCAACATGGCCAGTATACGCAGCATATTGCGCCAGCGAATGGATATTCTACAGAAATTTATTGACAAAAAGAAAAAAGGACAAGTAATAACAGCTGACGACCTTGACGAGGGTAAACTAGCAATGGATGCATTAAGAGCAGCAATTGCAAAGGCCGAAACAGATGAACAATTACTTTTGGACTCACGGACTGACAGACTTAACCATTATACCACCATTGTTCCGGGTTTTATTGTGCTGGCAGGATTGATTGCTTTGGCTGTAACAATTTATTCTTATCAAAAAGTCACACAGGACATTAACGTAAAAGAACGTTTGCGTGCTGAACTAGAAGTTCGGGAACAGGAAACAGCCGCGTTAAATGAAGAACTGACTGCTGCAAACGAAGAAATTACGGCCTCTAATGAAGAGCTGACGTCAATCAATGAGGAACTTACCGAAGCCCGTGAGGAATTGCAAAGTCTGAATGAATCACTTGAGAAGAAGGTTGAGGAACGTACAAAAGCACTTGCTCTCAGCGAGCAGGAGACTCAGGCATTGAATGAAGAACTTTCAGCTACCAACGAAGAGCTCGCAGCGGCTAATGAGGAATTGGTAACTACCAATGAGGATTTGGCAGATAATGACCGGCGCCTTCAGCAGTTATTACAAGAGGCAATACTAGCCGAGGAGCGCAGCGCCAAATTAGCCGCAATTGTTGAATCGTCTGATGATGCTATAATCAGCAAAACTTTGGAAGGAATTGTTACCAGTTGGAACCGCGGCGCAGAAAAGACCTTTGATTATTCAGAACAGGAAATGATCGGGGAGTCCATCCTGAAATTAATACCTGAAGACCGACATTATGAAGAGCCACAAATCATATCACGTCTAAAAAAAGGCGAACGTATTGAGCACTTCGAGACGGTACGTCAAAAGAAAGATGGTACCCTAATCAATGTTTCGTTAACTATTTCGCCGATACGCAACATTGCAGGCGAGATCACGGGTGTTTCTAAAATAGCCCGTGATATTACCGAGCAAAAACGTGATGAACAGCGAAAGAACGATTTCATAGGTATGGCGAGTCACGAACTCAAAACACCACTAACTTCACTGACCGCCCTTATCCAGGTATTGCAGCAAAAAGTAAAAGAGAATGATCACCATTTCATGACCAATGTGCTTGCCCGGGCAAATTCGCAGACTAAAAAAATGGCTGGACTGATCAATGGCTTTCTTAATGTATCCAGGCTGGAGTCAGGTAAATTATCGATCGAGCAACACCCATTTGAACTTAATCACCTGGTTAGCGAGATTATTGAAGAAACACGATTTAGTGTTAACAGCCATACCCTGATATTCGAACCGGTTGGTGAGATGAACGTGGATGCAGACCGTGAAAAGATCGGTTCTGTTTTATCTAATTTGCTTTCTAACGCAGTAAAATATTCGCCAAAAGGCAAGGTTATTACTATTAAATGTACAGCAGGACCAGAAATGGCAACTATAAGCGTCCACGACGAAGGAATTGGCATCAATCAGCAAGACCTGGAACGGTTGTTCGACCGCTATTACCGCGTTCAAAGCGAACACACTAAGCACATTTCCGGGTTTGGTGTTGGGTTATACTTAAGCGCAGAGATCATAGAACGTCACGGTGGTCGTATCTGGGCCGAAAGTGAAAAGGATAAAAGCTCGACGTTTTATTTTACGTTGCCTTTGGTTTGATTCAAGTTCAGTGTTTTTAGTTGAAAGTATTTTAGTGAGTGGTTAGATTACCATCTCCGGGATTTCACCTTCAACTATCAATCTGCCTGCCGTTGCTGCTTTTATTTCTTCAACACTTACACCGGGAGCGCGTTCCAATAGTTTAAACCCTCCTTCGGGAAGCACTTCCATTACAGCCAATTCAGTCACGATCTTTTTTACGCAGTTCACACCAGTAAGCGGAAGGGTGCATTTAGGCAATAGTTTTGATTCACCTGCTTTATTCACGTGTTGCATCGCTACAATGATATTCTCTGCCGATGCTACCAGGTCCATGGCCCCTCCCATTCCCTTTACCATCTTTCCGGGTATTTTCCAGCTGGCTATGTCTCCGTTTTCAGATACCTCCATTGCTCCCAAAATAGTTAGGTTAACTTTTTTTGCTCGAATCATCCCAAAACTCATAGCCGAATCAAAAATAGCGGAGCCAGGCAAAATAGTGATGGTTTGTTTACCGGCATTGATCGAATCAGGATCTTCTTCCCCTTCAAATGGGAATGGGCCAATACCGAGAAGCCCGTTTTCTGATTGCAATACCACATCCATGCCTTTGGGAATGTAATTAGCTACGAGCGTAGGTATACCAATGCCGAGGTTAACGTAGTAACCGTCTTTTATTTCTTTTGCTATACGTTTTGCTATTCCTTCTTTATCCAACATAATTTTCAAAATAATGTCATTGCGATGAACGGCCTGCGGGGTGAAGAAGCAATCGCAGACTATGCATATCCGCTCTGTATAGTATGCGATTGCCACGCTATCGCTCGCAATGACAAGAATTTATTTTTTTCTAACTGTTCGTTGTTCTATTCTTTTTTCGTAGCCTTCTCCTTTGAAAATCCTATGAACATATATCCCCGGAGTATGAACATGATCCGGATCTATTTCACCTGCATCAACCAATTCTTCAACTTCAGCGATAGTTACCTTTCCTGCCATAGCCATTATCGGGTTAAAATTCCTTGCTGTCGACCGATAGACCAGGTTGCCCATCGTGTCACCTTTCCATGCTTTAACGATGGCAAAATCCGCCTCGAAGGCCATCTCCATCAGGTAATCTTTTCCGTTAAAATTTCGTACTTCTTTTCCGACAGCTACTTCAGTCCCGATTCCGGCAGGTGTAAAAATGGCGGGCATACCATATCCCGCAGCCATACATCTCGTAGCTAAGGTACCTTGTGGAATAAGCTCAACTTCTAACTCGCCGCTTAACAGTTGTCGCTCAAATTCTGCATTTTCACCTACATAGGATGAGATCATTTTTTTTACCTGGCGCTGCTTGAGCATCAAGCCAATACCGAAATCATCCACACCCGCATTATTAGAAATGCACGTCAGGTTTTTCACACCTTTTTTTACCAGGGCCGCGATACATTTTTCTGGTAATCCGCACAAACCAAAGCCACCAAGCATAAGGGTCATACCATCCTGGATATCATGGACAGCCTCGTCAGCACTGCTAACAACTTTTAACACGATTTTATGATTTAAAAGATTTATAATAGATGTTGCCCCCAGAGGCATCATTACAAATAACGCAATTTCGATGCGGATTTAGAACACGATTTTGAGATTTATGCGATTTATAAGAGCTAAAATTACCATCTTATCAATTCAATTAATCCAGGCATCGTGTCACCACTTGATATTCTGATCTATAAAAGCGATCAGATCGTCAGCCATCGCCTGCTGTTCTTTTTTGCTGGGGTGACCTGGGGTATTTTTATAAGGAAAAATGTGCACGAATATTTTTTTATCACCTATCTGGTCGACTGCTTTTTTAATATATCCCGGCCATGGCGCGCCTTCTTTAACAGCATCCATACTACCCAACGCACAAATAATCTGCGCTTTAGGATATTTACTCCTGATGGTTTTTACGAAGTCTTTGTAGGCTTTTACTATCTGATCGTCAGTTGGTGTTTTTGTACCAAACCTGGCTTTAAACTGGTCGTTATCGGGTAACTTTACGATCCAGCAATCATTCTGAAACAGATTGATCACCACCAGATCAGGAGTGTATTTTGAGAAATCCCATTTGCTTTCAGCATCTGTGGCATCAAGTCTGTAATACATTTCAGGCATAATCAGAGGAGCCCAGCTTACCATGATCCCGATACCGCTTCGCGAAGTGCTATGCAATTCGGCATCAAAGTGCCGTGCAGTAATCGAGGCATAACTTAAATAAGCATTTTCGTACGGAGCCGTTCCCCTGTCCTGTCCCGTGGTATCTTCATTGGCATATCCGCAGGTAATGGAATTCCCGAAAATCTCCATTTTACGTTTTTGCTGTGCCGGGGGAGATAATACGCTCGCATTCTTATCAAGCTCGAAGCCATAAAACCAGGTCCTGCCCATGGCCCATTCGCTGCGTTTAAATAGCTCAATAGTATGATTGCCCTCGGGAAGGCCTGTTGCAAGCGTGTATTGCTTTTGGATGCTATCAGGCTGAAGAACAGAGATTACCTTACCATCCAATATCACATTCCAGTAATCATTACCGTGCTCGTCCTTGAGGGTGGTTTTGATAAAGCTCCCCTTAAAATTCATCTTGATAGAAGATGCTGACCATGAAAGTTCAGCTGCCTCGTCTGTCATCGCTATACGCCCCGAATAACGGATATGCATATCATGACTTTTGACAACTATATTTTGTGCATAGGAAGATGCCGCTACCAGCAGTAGCACCAGCGAAAAGTACAGCTTTCTCATGTTCAGGTTGTAATCAGGTTATTTCAAATATACATAAGTTATTCCATCCCCGCCCCTGTCTGCATGCTCGTCCTCCATCCTGTCTACCGCATCATACTTCCTCAGGTAATCCCGAATCAATTTACGTAATATTCCGTCACCTTTACCATGTAGTATCTTCAAATTATTAAAGCCCATCATCAATGCCCGGTCGAGCATCTTTTCAATATCATATAAAGCTTCTTCGCCACGCTTGCCACGCACATCTATCTCCGGACTAAAGTTGGCGTAGTCGTTCGTCTGACCACCAAAACTTTTTCTAACCTCCTTAGGCACCTCTTTCTTGCTGATCCTTTGTACCCGGTTCTTTTTAGCCACTGTTCTGAGATCGCCAATAGCTATGATCAGGTTGTCTTTGGATATCTCCATGATCTGGCCTGTAGTTTCCGAATCATTCAGCTTCACCCAGTCGCCTGGCTTCAACTCTTCTGATACGATAGGTTTAGGGGCCTCGGGTTTAACTGTGTTCTTCTGTAGCTCCTGATTTAGGTTTTCGCGTAACTGTCGTGTCTTTTCTTTATCGGCTTTGCTGCTTTTTATATCTGCAATCGTATTCTCAACCAGTTTATTGGCTTTCAGGATAATATTTTTGGCTTCCTGTTTAGCATCACGAATGAGGGCCTTCTTATTTTCTTCAAGGTAGCTTTTCAGCTTTTCATTTTCCGAGAGTAATTCATTTACCCTTTTCTGCTGTCTTTCAAGTTTTACCTTGGTATCGAATATTTCCTTCTTATCACGCTCCAGGTCGACCAGCAATGTATCTACCTTCTTCTGATTGACACCGATCTTGTTTTTAGCCAGGTTCAATACCTGTTGTGGCAAACCAATTTTTTGTGCGATCTCAAAAGCATAGGAGCTACCAGGCTTTCCTACTTCCAATATATAAAGTGGGCGCATTTCGATGTTGTCAAACAACATCGAGGCGTTTTCAATGCCTTCTGCATTACTTGCAAAAACCTTTAGGTTTGAATAATGAGTTGTAATTACTCCCCTCACCTTTTTGTGGTTGAGTGTTTCCAAAACAGCCTCGGCAATCGGTCCGCCAAATTGCGGGTCGGTACCTGTACCAAATTCATCTATCAACACCAGTGTTTTTCCATTTGCCATTTCTACAAAATCCTTCATTTTGGATAAATGGGCACTGTAGGTACTCAAATCACTTTCAATGGATTGATCGTCACCGATATCAACAAATATTTGCTTGAACACCCCTACTAAGCTATTATCAGCTGCGGGAATCAATAATCCCGCCTGCGCCATCATTTGCAGCAGACCTACAGTCTTCATACAAACAGATTTACCGCCCGCATTCGGTCCTGACACTACAACTATGCGAGTACCTTCATCAACATTGACGTTAAGCGGCACAACAGACTTCTTTTCTGCTTTAAAACTCAGATACAGCAGAGGATGCCTTGCATTGATTAGCTTTATCTTAGCTTCATTCACCACTTCAGGCATCGAAGCTTCAATATCAATAGCAAACAAGGCTTTAGCGCGCACGAAATCAAGCTTGGTTAACAAGCTGTGGTATGATAAAAGCAGTGGCACATAAGGCCTTAATTCATCAGTTAAAGCAGTAAGAATTTTTACGATCTCACGACGGCGTTCAAACTCCAGGTCTCGGATGCGGTTATTTAGCGTGAATACTTCTTCCGGCTCAATATAAACTGTTTGACCTGATGAAGATTCATCATGAATAAAGCCTTTGAGTTTACGTTTATTTTCAGCCAGCAGAGGGATGCATAGGCGACCATCGCGAATGGTTAATGACCCGTCGGCCGTCCAGCCATTTGCGGCTGCATTTTTAAATATCTGGTCGATCTTTTTCCTTGCTTCCTGCTCCGCTTTTGCTATCGAAGACGTAATTTCAGCCAATTCGCGTGAAGCATTTGGTTTGATCTTCCCTTTCGGGTCAATTACCTGTTCTATCTTTTTAATGATCGATCTTTCAATAGGCAAATGCTCAAATAAAGCCTCAAGGTTTGGATATTGTCCTTCACGATCATTAAAATAAGCGATCACTGCAAATACTGTCGCCAGTGACGCCTGTACCTGGTAAAATTCTTCCTCTGTTAAAAAAGCGCCTTCAATTTTGGCTTTGTTTGCAAGGGATTTTATGTCAAAAAAATGATGAATAGGCAATGCTTCATCATTTTCCAATATATTCTTAAACTCGTTAGCCTGGCTCAGAAACTTATGGATCTGGTCATAATTATTCATCACCTGTATCTTATCAACCATCTGCTGACCCATAATACTCAGGCAATGTGTTTTAATGAGTTCCTTTATTTCGCTAAAACCAAGCTTATCAATACTATTCAGCGGGAGCAGCATGTGGGTTCTTTAATGGTTTGAGGACTGGAGTAAACCTTCTTTTAATAACGGGTTTTGTCGGCTGTGGCTTTACTTGTTGCGGTTGTTGCTTAGGTTGAACCTGCTTTGGCAGCTTATTGAGGGAATCAGTCCGCCTCTTATTATCCTTGTTTATCTTATCCAGGTTAATTTTGTTAACAGAATCACTTTTCGTTTTTATGTTTATCGTGACCTGGTCGTAAATAGCCTGCAATTTGTCGGGATTCGAGGCATAATATTGAAAGCTTTTTTTAAACTGAACCGAATCCGTTTGATACTTTCTGAAAACCATCTGGTATTTGTCCGTCCCGTATTTGTAAAGGGAGTCAGGCAGTTGCATCACATTGTACATGCTGCCATCTACAATATGGATATCGGTAAGCAGGTTGGTCATTTTGTCTTGTGCAATTATCCCATCGGGTATTTTGTTTCCGCTGCAGGCGGCCAGAAAAATCAATACTGAGAAAAACAGCTTATTATATTTATGCATTCTGTAATTTAGCGGCATTATTAAGCAAAACTACGTATAAATGAGCATTGCGGATAACATCAAACGCTTAAAAAACGAAACTGATACGATAAAAGTACAATTGATTGCGGTATCTAAAACCAAACCCGAAGAAGAGGTCATGGAAGCTTATGATGCGGGGCAGCGGATATTTGGCGAAAATATGGTGCAGGAGTTGGTGGATAAGTATGAGCATCTGCCAAAAGATATCCAATGGCACCTGATCGGGCACCTGCAAAGCAATAAAGTAAAATATATCGCCCCTTTTATCAGCATGATACAATCTGTTGATAGCTTGAAGCTGTTACAGGAAATTGATAAGCATGCACAAAAATATAACCGGGTAATCGACTGCTTGTTGCAGATATACATTGCTGATGAAGAAACTAAATATGGATTAGGCTTTGATGAGGCGATAGAACTGTTACGTTCGGACGAATTTACAGTCCTAAAAAATATCAGGATACGCGGGTTGATGGGTATAGCTACCAATACCGAAAATGAGAAGCAGATAAAAGAAGAATATTACGAATTAAAAACCTTTTTTGATGGCATAAAACAAAGCTTTTTCAGAAAGGAAAGTTCTTTTGATACGCTATCGATGGGTATGTCGTCCGACTATAAAATAGCTATTGAGCAAGGCAGCAACATGGTACGCCTGGGCAGTACCATTTTTGGTCAAAGAGTAATAAAACATTGGAAAAATGACACGATTTAATGATTTTAGAAATTTGAAGGGATTAACCCTTTCCTATAAATAAAGTCTTATCATGTTTAATATTTAAAATCTTATAATCGTGTTTTTATGCAGATAAGTTTACGAGTAGCCGTTAAAGAAGATTGTCCGCGCCTGCTTGAATTGGTACATGAACTGGCTTTATTTGAAAAAGCGCCCGAAGAAGTTACCGTTACGCTAAAAGAATTTGAAGATGCCGGCTTTGGCGAAAAACCAGTTTGGAAGACGTTTGTTGCAGAAGTAGATGGGGTAATTGTAGGGTTCGCCTTATATTATATTCGTTATTCAACCTGGAAAGGCTGCCGTATGTACCTGGAAGATCTAATTGTAACCGAAGACTGGCGCGGCAAAGGTGTAGGCAAGCTGCTTTTTGACAGGTTGATAGTAGAAGCGCGTGAAATGGGCTTTAATGGCATGAGCTGGCAGGTACTTGACTGGAACGAACCTGCTATAAAATTCTACAAAAAATATGAAGCTGCGCTTGACGGCGCCTGGATAAACGGATCTTTATCAAGAGAACAAATAATGAACTAAGATTATGAATTTGAGGTATATCCTTTTTGTGATGATCGCATGTGGCTTGGCCTCTTGTAATTGGGGTACGTCAACAGAAGATAGGCCTGCCATCACAACGGATACACTTCAGTTCGTTTATAAGAACATTAAGCAGAAAGCGGCCGGTTCGACTATAGATATCTCCTATCCTATTTTCAATAAACAGCCTGCTTTAAATGACTCACTAAACGGTTATTTAAAAACTGCAAGTAGTCATGATTTGCATGCTGTAGTTCTCAGGCAGGATTCCAGCTTAACGGTAATCGAGGTAAATGAGGTCTCAACTGTGTCAGGTAGTTCAGGCAAAATCATGGCAACTCATTTTATTAACTGGGATACTAAAAAATCAAAGTCAATAAAACTCAGTGATATTTTGGTCGATCATTACTCTGATCAGCTAAATAAAACTGCTGAAACAATATTCAGGAACAATGAGAAACTAAGTGCAACTACATCACTAAATGGCTATAGTTTTAAAGGTGACCAATTCGCATTGAACAATAATTTCTTGATTACGCCTATCGGTCTGAAGTTCTTATATAATAATGGCGAAGCAAAACCTGTCAGTTATGGTCAGGTTGTAGTATTCGTTCCTTATTCTCAAATCTTAAATTTACTCCGGCCAAATACGGTCATAGATCAATATCACAAATAATGCTTGTTTTCAAATTCGGAGGCGCATCGGTAAAGGATGCTGCGGGAGTGATCAATCTCTCAAACATTGTAAAAAAATACGAAGGCCAAAAACTACTGATCGTGGTTTCGGCCATGGGTAAAACTACCAATGCGCTGGAGAAACTGACCAAAGCTTATATCAATAGCTCTGATGATCTGCATACTGTTTTTGATGAGATAAAGGACTATCATTTCAATATTGCAAAAGAACTTTTTGCACCTAATCACCCGGTTTTTGATGAAGTGGCCAATACTTTCGTGGAGATAGACTGGATGATTGAAGACGAGCCGCATGCCGACCATGATTTTATTTACGACCAGATCGTATCCATCGGCGAACTGGTTTCGACACGTATTGTTGCTGCTTATCTGAATCAAGTAGGTATTAAAACCCAATGGCTGGATGTGCGCGGTTATATCCACACCGATAACAACTACCGCGAAGGCAATGTAAACTGGGATAAAACCAAAGCCAGCATTAGCGAAGAAATACCTGCGATGCTTGATAAAGGCGTCGTAGTGACTCAAGGCTTTTTAGGCGGAACATCGGAGAACTTTACCACCACTTTAGGTCGTGAAGGGTCAGACTATACTGCTTCTATTCTTGCCTCCTGCCTGAATGCCGAGTCTGTTACCACATGGAAAGATGTTCCGGGTATATTGAATGCCGACCCGAAATACTTTTCAGATACTGTTAAGTTTAATGAGCTGACTTATGCAGAAGCTATCGAGATGACCTACTACGGTGCAAGCGTCATCCACCCGAAAACTATAAAGCCACTACAGAATGCCAAAATACCTTTGCTGGTAAAATCGTTTAATGATCCCACTGCTGAGGGCACCATCATCAAAGAATCTGCCGAAATGCATTTTGATAAACCGGTGATCATCCTGAAACAAAACCAGGTGCTGCTTTCTATATCTGCCCGGGATTATTCATTTATATCGGAAGTTCACCTCAGCGAGATATTCAAACTATTTGCGCAGAACAACATCAAGGCAAACGTAATGCAAACCTCTGCCCTCAGCTTCAGCGTCTGTTTTGATCTGAACCAGGAACGTTTTGAAAAGCTTTTGGCAAGCATCAGCCAGGATTTTAAGGTGAGATATAACAGCGAGCTTACGCTGATCACCGTAAGACATTACAAGCTATACGACCTGAAAGGTCTGGTAGAAAACCGTTCGATACTAATGGAGCAGGTAAGCCGGAATACAGCGCAAATGGTAGTTAAATAATATTTTATCTATTTAATTTTTAATAACTTACTGACTTTATTTAAACAAATAGATAAACTATTCCTGCAAATAACGCCGCAATAACTGTATTCAAAAAATTAACGCCATTGTTCGTGAGCAAATGCTTTCTTTCAAGCAGTGCGCCTAAAATGGAGTCGGATAAATTACCTATGGTACCGGCCAGGATTATGATCCAGAAGCTCCTATCCCATCCTAAACTCATCGCATAGATCAAGGCTGTAATTGCAGACCCAATTAAACCGATCAAAGTCCCTTCAAGACTAATTACCCCATCCAAACCTTTTGCGTCTTTCTTCCATGAGATGATATTGTAAAATCGTCTGCCATAGATCATACCCAATTCAGATGATAGCGTATCAGCCATAGCAGATGATAAGCTTGCAGCCATCATTAGGTTAAATAAATACGATTCATTGGGAAAGAAATAACTAAATGCCCCCATCAAACCAGCTACTCCGCCGTTTGCAACCACCTGTCCGGCATCTCTCCTGGTGGACTGGTCATGTTGTACTTTGACTGCTGCTTTTTCTTTTTTCTTCCAGATAGTGGCCGCAGTTCCCAGTATAAAGAAGGTAGCCAGCATCGATACACCAGTGTATCCAAAACCTAAATATATCAGGATAGCCATCACTGCTCCCGTAAAAGCACCGCCGATAGTTAACTTCTTCATTGCAATACTCGCGACCACAATCGCAATCAACAATAAAACAAAGGGCAGGGAATGATAAATGTCCGGCATGCAAATGATTAAAACTGCATCCAATTACGCTAATAGGTTTACAGAATTAAAATTTATTTTACATTTGTACCAAACTTTAAATGATGAAAAAGATCAGCATATTACTTATTATTATAGGCATAGCGGTGATTATCTATTGCCTCTATTTTTTCCACCCATTACTTAATGCAGCCGATTCTGATACCATGAGCGTAAATCCGCATGGTGTAAGATCACCGCAGTGGCCAATATTCGTAGGTATCCTGACCACTTTTGTGGGTATTTGCTTCTATTTCATCGGCGTTGGTGAAGAAAAGAAAGCTAAAAGATAATTAAGAAAATATCCTGTTTACATAAAAGGGATATAACCGGTTGGTTATATCCCTTTCTTTTTGCGGTTATAAAAAGTTTACTTCTTATGTCCTATCAGGTAACCTATTATGAATGCCAGCACGATGAGTCCCCACCATATATATTGCAGCATTTGCATTCTTTCAATCTTTTTCTCAAGGTCCCTCCGCTCCGACTCGGCAGATAATTTAAGATTTTGCAGGCGCATATTTTGCTGCTGTAATTTTGCCAGCGTTCCACCTATCTCAACAGGCTTTTCTTTTTCTGTTTTGAACTGCTTTGTAAAACCGCCCTGCTTCAAAAACTTTTCGCCCTTGGGTTTCAAAACCAGCTTATCAGGCAATTCGTAATCGCCGTGCTTGCCCGACTCAGCTATCAGGCCTTCCCGCAATAATATTTGCACCATGGCGAATGCAGTGGCTTCATCCTGGTCAAACAATTGCAGCAATTGCAACCTGGTCAGGCTGTCCGGAATACCGAAGGCTTCCAGCACCGCATCCAGCATTTCGCACTCATATTCATTCAGTTCAGTCATACGCACAAAGTTGCTTATAAAACTTCAACATGGCAACTCATTTACAGCACCATATTCAGATTTGTCATACTTATTCGTCATGACCAAAACGCTAACATTAGGAAATTGTTGGAGGTAAAAAATATAAAGATGGCCGGGCTGAGGTTATCCGGCAATAGACAGGAAATAATCTACATCGTCATACATGCTGTAAGGCTTGCCTACCAGGCGAACCTGCTGCTCGTGCCTGATCCCTTGCAGTTGCACGGTTTGATGGCGAACAACGGCTTCTTCATTAGCCAGTAACTGGTAGGCGTCTTCCGACAGCAGGAAATCATTGTTCAGCTCCTTGGTTTTAGCCTGTAGACGGGAAGCAATATTAACCGGCAAACCCATTACCGACAATTGCGGCGTTTCATCTAAGCCAAATTCGCCCACAAAAACTTTCCCGGCATGTAAACCGATACCGATCTCCAGCGGACCGCCATAGTAAGGCTCAGCATACGCTTCATTAAATAACTTAACGGTCTGGAACATCCCTTTAGCGGCTTGGTAAGCATTATTTACCGACTCCTTTAACCCGGTTTGCAAACCAAACACGGCATATAAACTATCCCCGGCAATTTCCACCACCTTGCCCTCGAAGTTCTTGATCACCTGGTTAAAGGCCGTAAACAAGCGGCGCACCACCTCGATCACCGTTTGCTCGGGCTGTGATTCCATCAGGCGGGTAAAGTCGCGGATATCCAGGAATAAGATCGCCAGTTCCTGCTCCTTGTCAGGTTGGGCGGATATGGGGTTCAGTATTAAGTAATTCTTTTCCATGGTAGCATATATAATAGAGTTGACGAATAGCCATTAAAAACATTTTAAGTAAAAGTAAAATGACAGCTATACTACCACAATGAAAAAGTGGTTAACCGGGTTGGGAAATCGGTAAAGGGGTGGTTTGGGGCGGTGAAGGGTGGGGGTGAGTTTATTTTGGCCTTTGGGTCGATGTTACTAATGCATAAATACCATCCAAAAAAAATTCATGAAAGGTACCTTGGGTAAATGATGGGGCTCGAACCCATGAAACTCATATCTTAGCAATGCCTAAATATTCCTTTTCGTAGTTCAATTAATTTATAGATTGTGTATTTTTGTATATGCAGACGCTCGAAATAAAGGTGCCGGACAATAAGACCCGCCTCGTTAAAGAAGTTTTAAAAGAATTTGGGGTAATCGTTAAGGAAAAAAAAGAAGCGAAGGTTCCAAATGCCGATACCATAGCGGCAATGGATGAATTAAAGGCAGGTAAGGGTAAGAAATTCAAAAACGTTGAAGAGCTTTTCAAAAGCATCTGAATCTATGTTTGAAATCGTCGCCTCTACCAAATTTCTCAAAGATTTAAAGCTGCTAAAAAAACGTTCGTTGAAAGACGTGGAATTGTTGCAGCAAATAATTACTGTACTTGCTGAAAATGGCCATAAAAGTCTTGACAAGAAACACAAACCTCACAAACTTGCCGGCAATTACAAAGGATATTGGGAATGTCATGTAAAACCAGATTTATTACTGATCTGGGATGAGAATGAACAAATAAATCTTCTGGAATTAGTAAGGACAGGTACACACTCTGACCTATTTTAATTTTACCGATCCCAATTACTTCAGCACCATCCCACACAAAAAACCAGCATTCATTTATCCACGACACGTTTCAAAGTAATATGAGTCGATCTGGCACCCACCCGCAGGCTTATGGAGTCGCCGTTGGCATAATACCGTCCTTTGTTTTTGATCTTCATGGTATTGATGTTGGCCGTGAACCATAAGCTGTCGCCTTTCACTTTGCCACCTGAAATATCGAAAGTACCTATCTCCGACGTCACCGTACCTGTGAGCGTCGTGTCAACGGTTTTAAAAGTATAACTTATTGGAAATTCGTTGCCATCGGGCCCTTTTAGCATTGCAGACCATTTGCCATCTATGCCAGCAAAATATGCGAATGCCGCACCAAAGGAAAGGAGTAAAACCGCTGTTGTCAGTATCTTTTTTTTCATGATATGGAAAGGCAAATGATTTATTAAAAGTAACCATTAATTCTAAGGATATATACCAACCACTTAAAGGAAATTCGAAGTAATGCAATACTCTTATATACTTTTCAATTGTGGCCTTACCTTTGCAAAAAACGCTTGATAATCACTCTTGTGCTCTATGCTTGTTATTCTTGAGAAGCCACAATTTTCAATACAAATTCGCAGATAATTTATAAACGTGGTGCCATTAGGCTCATTTAAAAACAAACTATCGATGCTTCGTTGCTTTGTTAACTGAATTGAATAAGGCAACCCACCGCTAATATTATCTTTATGCAGATAATCCGGGGCTAATTCTAAATATGGTGATTGAGAATTATCATCTTCAAGAATTTCGCCTAGATATTCTTTCCAGTCGTCATCTGAAACGTAACTAACAATATCATCCAGACTATCGATTTGTATTGGATCGGCACATTCCCAAAACATTTCTGGCCTGGTTTCATAATCCCAGGTAAAATTACAGGAACCAACAATTTTGTAAAATAACTTTAAGGATAAAGGTATCTGTCCAAAATCGCTGATGGCATTATCAAGTTTTACTAATAGCTCTTCTGTATCAGGTAATGGAGACCATAAGGGTCTTTCAGAATTGAATTGAAATTCCGTTCTGAATGTGTAATTGATATTTTTTAATTCTGAAAAGATAACTTCAAGATTAAAAGCAACCCTGTTAAAAGTTTCAGTCAATACCTTCTGTATATCCTCAAAATGTTTATCGCTAAATGCTTCTTGCCCTAAATTGTAAATTTCAGAATACACAGACCTACCATCTTCTCCGTCTATATATCGATTATAAAATGTCATGTTACTAAGATAGCATTTTCTGTTCCAGCAAGGTTTAACAACAATGCCGCCTACCTTTTTATTCCCTATCTTTAACTCAAAACCTCACACCATGAAAAAATTCACCCTACTAGCCCTGCTTTGCTTAGCCTTCCTGTTAGGCTATGGTTTCAGCCGTATAACCAACCCGGTCAACAGCGGTCCGCGGGTAACGGGTATTGGCGGTATATTTTTTAAGGCCAAAGACCCTGCGGCGCTCAAAGCCTGGTACAGCAAAAATCTGGGTATCCAGATGACGAGTTACGGTTCGACTTTTGAATGGCACCAGGGCGTGGACAGCACCAAAAAAGGTTTTACCGCCTGGGCGCCGTTTAAAGAAACCACCAAATATTTTCTTCCCTCGGAAAAGCAGTTCATGATCAATTACCGGGTGGAACGGCTGGACCAGCTTTTGGCCCAAATGAAAGCGTCGGGCACGGTGCCGGTCGACAGCGTGCAAAAGGTGAGCTACGGTAAGTTTGTACACGTAATGGATCCCGAAGGCAATAAGATCGAATTATGGGAACCTAATGATGTGGAATATGCCAAAATTGGTAGTGTGACTACTAAATAAGTGTAATCGTATAAATTTTTGTCATTGCGATGAACGGCCTGTGCTGTGAAGAAGCAATCGCATACTTTTCAGGGCGAAGATGCATAGCCACTCTGTATAGCATGCGATTGCTTCGTTGCGCGGCTCACACAACCCGCCTTGCGCCTCGCAATGACAAAAAAAACGCTGATTATTTATAAAACCCGCTTAACATATTTTCCGTAAAAGTCTATATGCCAATTACATGGGTAGACTTTGACGAATGTATAAATGACCGTATTGCACATTACCAGCAGCAGTACGACCAGGCTACGCGCGTTTATAAAAAGCTGCTTAAAGAAGGCGGAAATAACCAGGAACAGGTGATAGATATCTTATCCGTTCAGCAAATGATGGCCGATGAGCTGTGTAGGCTGCGAAGACTACGCAACAAATACGCACAGGATGCTAAAATGATGATCACCGACCGAAAATTGGTCACCATCAAACCAGACAGGCTGAATTAATCCTCTGTCCCCTCCTCTACTTTCACCAGAGGCTTTTGGATATAGTGATCTTCTATAGCCCTTTTTAAGTATTGTAAGTCTGTCAGCAGCGCTTTTTTATTTAGCTTTAATATGGGCCACAAGAACAAGTATTTGGGTTTTAACAAAAGGTCGGCCATACAGGTAATAAGGCAACCGCTACCTGAAGACTCGGCGCGCATAGTCCAAACTGCATGCTTAAACATATCCGACTTTTCCAGTAATATTTTAGCCTGGTAATCAGGTATAAATTCTGTAATCCGGTACGACATTCTCAAGCCCTCCTTTTGCCCTATTTTTTTGGGAGCTATCGTATCAAAAGTAAAACCCACTGCGGTCGTGTGATCGGTCGACGTCGGTATCATTTGCTCAACGCTGCGGTCCCACTTTGTTAAAAAAAATGGATCATTTAACAAAGCCCATACCTGGCCGGCAGACTGCGGGACTTTAATATGTGATTCTAAATGCATACTGTACTTTAGTTATTAGGTGCATAATGCAACTAATTATTGTCATTTATTGGGTCTTGTTCCTGTCTGTAATGCCAGCGCAACTTTTTTAAATGCGCTTATTTCTTCGTTGGACAGGCCAGCTGTTAATTCAATCATCATTTCAGCTTCTATCGCTAACACCTGGCGCAATACCGATAAACCTGCTTTTGTAATTATTATCATATTCTTTCGCAGGTCGGTAAAATCTCCTGTTCTTACTACCCATTTTTTTTGCTCTAATTTGTTTATCTGACGCAGTATAACAGATTTGTGCTTGCCTTCCATATTGGCAAAATTTTGCTGGGTAATTTTGTCGTCGTTCATAGTTGAAAGCCTGTAAAGCAATACAAACTCAACCATACTTACATCAATGCCGCTGGCATTAATCCGCTGTTCAAATTCATCGGTAATAAACTTATGAGTGCGGCCAATTATAGTTGCCAATGGCATTTCCGGGTGTTCCATACATCAGTATCTGAGGCAAATTTATTAAAATAGTTGCTACATGCAACTATTTTAATAGAAACTTATTTTAAACCGATACGCAGGTATTGTGGCGTAAAAATCCTGGATTTTGTCGCAATTGACCATACTTTTACCGGATACATGTGCTTATTTTTATCCTCATGATAAAGCTGCTATTGACTTCATCCGGCATTACTAATAAAAGCCTGCGTGATTCACTAATTCAACTCCTGGGAAAACCTATCAATGAGTCAAGCGCACTTTTCATACCGACAGGTGTATACCCGTTTGTGGGTGGTCCTAATTATGCATGGTGGCCCATCGCCGGGAAAAAACAATCCGCATTGGTTGGACTTGGCTGGAAATCGATGGGCTTGTTGGAGATCACCGCTCTTCCGAGTATCAATAGAGACATTTGGCTGTCTGCAATTAAAGAAACTGACGCGCTGCTGGTTTGGGGTGGCGATCCGCTTTACCTCGCCTACTGGTTTGAAAAATCCGGACTCGCAGCCGTCTTAAGGTCTTTAGATAAAGACCTGGTCTACGTCGGCGTGAGCGCCGGAAGTATGGTTGCAAGTACCATTTTCGGCGAAACCTACAGTTCGGTCCGGGCCGGAAGTGGTACGCCGCTAACTTCGGAAAACATGGTATTCAATATAGACGGGCGCGAAATTAGCAGGACATTCCTAACCGCTGAAGGCGCGGGACTTGCTGATTTTGCCATCATACCCCATTTCAACAATCCAGACCATCCGGATGCCTGTGGACTAAATGCAGAGCAATGGGCTGTAAAGATTCCGGCACCTGTATATGCCATTGATGAACAAACAGCTATTAAAGTGGTAGCCGGCCAGGCCCAGGTTATTTCCGAAGGTGCCTGGAAATTATTCAATAGTCTGTAGACTTAACACCAGTTGAAGGTTAAAAACTATTCTGTGAAAGTTATTAACTTGGATAGTAATTGTGTTGCCCTTTTTAAATGTTCAAAATCAATCAAATCTATTTTATCCTGCGGTGTATGATGTTCATCAAAACCACCTGAGCCAAGTAACACCGAAGGAATGTGTTTATTCATGAAGGAATAAGTATCAGTATTGCTTAATTCTTCCCTTACCGAATCTGTGGCCGAAAACTGCAGATCATGAGTTGCAAAATCACTCCCGGCATGGTAAAATACTTTTTTGAATACAGTATCACCCAATGCCCACACTCCCCTGAACGACCGGTGTTTGCTGCCGAGTTGTTCCAGGTTAATAGTCATCGAAATCGTGCCCGGGGTCACCGGCAAATGACCGGCAAACCAGCGGGAACCTTTCAACCCGAGTTCTTCGCCACAAAAAAAAGCGCATATGACAGTATGTTTTGAAGGATGCGCCATCAACATTCTTGCCGCTCCCAGCTCCGCCACGCAACCGCTTGCATCATCATTGGCGCCATTATATATATGCTGTCCGATACGGCCAATATGATCCAGGTGCGCGCAAACGACGATCGCCTGTTGCTTTAACCTTTTATCCGTTCCCGGTATGATGCCTACCACATTATAACCTGTGCGGCTTTCAGCTCTGTATTTAATATGAACTTCAATGCTATCGCCGCGAACAAGCAGTTTTGCCAGCGACGGACTAACCAGGATGGCGGGCGTACCTGTAATATCACTAGTACCATCTGGTAAATAATGCATATAGCCAAACCTGTACTGGCGGATCACCGTGGTTGCCCAATCGCCTGTTTGAGCCGGGTTTGGAAGCAGCACTACACCGGCGGGATCACCTTTTACCGAATCACCCGCGTTTAATACCACCCATTTGCCTGCCTTGGCTATGCCCCTTTCCACAACAATAAAGTTTTGCGCATCATGCCCGTAAATTTTTCCATTAACAGCCAGCTTACTGCCTGTATAATCATCCCAACTAAAAGGAACAGGCTGCAAGTAGGACTTTTCGCCTTTCTCAGTCCAGCCCGGTTTTACACCGGCAGCTTTTAACTGGGCTATCACATATCTGGCGGCCTTCAGATAACCCGGGGAGCCTGTAAAACGTCCCTCTGTCGCATCCGAAGCGATGCCATACATATCTTGTCTTAATTTTTTGATGGATTGTGCCTGTGTTGCTAATGCGAAGCAAAGCAGTAAGAAAATGAGATACTTTTTCATCTTATTGGCGGTTAACTTTCAGAACCATTTTACCACTTTCAAAAACGACCATAGAATTTGCATCAGGGAATCTGATCTGTACATCATATCCATCCAGGAAGAACTGATTGGCCGACTCGGGATAAACAACAGCGGTGGGTATACCATCGCCTGAAACCTTTAAGGCGTTGCCTGCCTGCTCTACCTTGATCAGTTTACCATTACTTTGTGCATAAGTGCCTGTATAGTTTTTTAGTAACTGATCGGCTATCGCGATCCTTATGTGGTTACCGGCACCTTTATTCATGGTGGCCAATACTTGCTCTCCGTAAGGAAGCGCACGTTTTATAATGCGATCACAGATAAAACCGCCATTGTCGCCATTGGTCATCACTACGATACCGCTTTTAGACTTAGGCAGGAACACAGCCATAGTGCGCACCCCGATATCGGAGCCGCCATGTTGGATGGCATAAGCACCGTCCGGCAGACCATCAACTATTCCCCAGCCCAAGCCAGAGGCATTGCCAGGCTTGGTCCTTCTCTGCGGTTTGACCATATCGGCATAAACTGGTCCACCTTTGTCAGCCAGTTGCATAGCGTATATTCCCAGGCGGCTGTAATCCGCAATGGTTGTGATCAGGTCATCGGCAGCATTTACTGAAGTTTGAATAGAAGCAGGATAGCGTTTTCCCTGGCCGTCGTGCCACATGGCAAAGCGGTTAGTATCCAATTTTTCGCTCCAGTAGTAAGTATCCCCCATGCCCAAAGGCTTAAACAGCAGCGAATCCATCAGCACAGCAAGTGATTTATGAAACTTCGCTTCCAGTGCCCGGCGCAAATACTCAAAGCCTTCACCAGAATAACCGGATGCAGTACCAGGCTCAAAATTGAATTTAAGTTTGGTGCCCCCATTATCTGAGCGCCAGTTCGGGAAACCGGTTTGGTGGCTCAAAACAAACCTGGTGGTTAATTTACCAATGTAAGGATCGTTAGCTATATCCGGGTCGATCCAGTAATGTCCCAGTGGTTCATCCAAATCCCATTTACCCATTTCAACCAGCTTTAAAGTTAGCATGGCGGTAACCGGTTTGGTCTGTGAAGCGATATTGAACAACGTATTATCCGGAGCCGGCCGGCCGGTTTTCAATTCGCCAAAGTTTTTGACCCATTTGATCTGACCGTTTTCGATGATACCGACGCCCACACATGGTACATGATACTCCGCCATCCACGCCGGAATATCCTTTAGTAAATTAGTTTTAAGTGTATCATTTTGTGCGAATGCAGTACCCATAAAACCGAGCAATGCGATGATGAGGAAGGTAAGTTTGGTTTTCATTTGTATTTGATTTTAACCAAAACTATTCCCGCGAAAACACCTCTTAAAATAAAAGTGTCGAACCACTTTAACCCGGTGATGAACGTGTTTACCGCAATGATGAAACGTTCATCATCAAAAAACAGATGTTTATCACCAATATTTGGTGATCAGTTTTCCATCCGCTTTCTTTGATATAATGAAACAGTTCGACTGGACACGCTTATTCACCTGGCCATACAAGATTTACACACAATTGCTGTTCTGGGTCATTGTCTTTGCCCTCTATATCATACTCAAAGAATACCCGCAGCGTATGACTGGTTTTGCAGTCGTCTGCATCGTATTACAGGAAACTCTGGAGCTGGCTATTCCCTGCTATATGCAAAATTTATTAGTGCTGCCATTTTTCAGGCGCCGCAAATGGATTTTTGCTATCGGCATCTATCTTTTACAACTGCTTATCCTCGTTCAATTTCTGCCTTACCTGCTCAACGCGATCGGGTTGCTCTTTAAAAATGGGTTTCACGTTGCAGACGTAGTCACGGATTGGCAAAATCAACATTTTGCCTTTACCATGGTAGCTTTTACAATAGTTGCCTCGCTTACCAAGGCTGGAATAGACAGGGTGATCCGCGAAAAAGAACAAAAAGAAAATGAATTGCGTCACCTGAAGGCCCAGCTTAACCCGCATTTTCTTTTTAATACTTTGAATAACCTATACGGTCTGTCGGTAGCCGAATCCAAAAAACTACCCGGATTGATGCTAAAATTGTCCGACCTGCTGCGGTATTCGCTTTATGATACCGGTCAGCATTACGTGGCGCTGCAAAAAGAGATAGACTATATCGCCAACTATGTAGACCTCGAGCGTTTGCGGTTAAGCGACAGCATAGACATCAATCTTAAGCAAGAAGGCGACACCACTGAACAGTATATCGCACCTTTGCTCATGATCGTATTTATCGAGAATGCATTCAAACATTTTTCGGCAGTTAAAGGGGAAAGAGCATTTATTCATATCTTGCTTCTTGTGAAAGACAACGAGTTAAACCTAAACATTAAAAACTCTATTGATCCCGGGTTTGTGCCGCCGCCGGCCGGCAAGCGAAAAGGCGGCCTTGGCCTGGAGAATGCCCGCCAGCGGCTGAACCTGATCTATCCAGGCCAGCATAGTTTGAATATCCATAAAGGCCCCGACTTTTTTGAAACCGATCTCATCATTGAACTGACATGATATTAAACTGCCTTATAGTAGATGACGAACCTATTGCCCGGGATATTTTGTGCACATATATTGCGCAGGTACCCTATCTGAAACTTTCCGGAGAATGCAGTAATGCCTTTGAAGCCATGCAATTTATCAACAGCAATGCTATTGATCTGGTCATCCTTGACATCAATATGCCCAGGTTAACCGGGCTGGATATGCTGCGCACCTTAAAAAAATATCCTGCTGTTATTATCACCTCAGCCTATCCGGATTACGCGTTGGAGGGATTTGAGCTATCAGTAACGGACTACCTGCTCAAGCCCTTTTCATTTCCCCGATTTGTGCAGGCGACAGAAAAAGTGTTGAATCAAAGTCAAAACAATCAGCGTGTGCCCGCCCAATCAGCACATGATGATTTCCTGATGGTGAAATCAGACAAGAAGCTTACCAAGGTGTTCTTTGAAGCTATAAGTTATGTTGAAGCTTATGGCAATTACATTTTTATCTATTGTGGTACAGAACGGATCATGTCCAAACAAACCCTGACCCAGTTTGAAGATCAGTTGCCAGCTTCAAACTTCGTCCGCATCCATAAATCTTATATTGCTTCGTTGAGGGCTATTAAATTCTTTGAAGGCAATGAGATAGCCATTAATGATAAAAAGCTACCAATTGGCAAGGTTTACCGAAACGATGTGCTCAAAAAGCTCAGCAGGAACAGCACTAACTAATAAAATTCTCATTGAAATCCGTCGCCATAAGATGACCACTAAGGGTTATATACCGAGATCGGTATCAACCGGCAAAAAGCAGGAGAAATTTCAAACAGATTTATAATCGACTTACAAGCAATTGCGCTTTTTAGGTAGGAAAATCGCAGCACAAATATCGAAACTGTTAAAGTTGATTTGAAGAGAATCATAATGTTGCATGCGGCGAGACGCCAGGTTTCTACTATCACCGCCAATCATCCGTCCGAAAAGTATTAACAGGAAGCCCCTCTTTGTTGAATAGATTTGGTACGGCTGCATTGCTGAAACCAAATCTAACCGCCGTTGGATCTTTAATTTCCGGGTTATAAACGATGACAGTATTCCCTTCTATTTTAGCAGTTGCAGGAAGAAACTTTTGATCAGAGCCTGCAATCAAAAAATCAGTTGGATCGCCATCTTTACTTATCAGCCCGCCTTCCGCATTATTGAAAAACAACTTTATCTTGTTTGTCTCAATCTTCATGCTTTTATAAACAGGAGTTTTGTAAACAATACCGGGAATGTGATAATTATCGCCCAATGCATAATTGGCTAGTCTGAAACCAACATCACGTTTATTTTGCGGATGTATCTCGTTAACATCATCGACCAGGTCATAGATCACTACCATCCCGGTACGTGGTATTGTCATACATTTTGACTGTGCTTCCCGCAGCCTTGCCCCGGCATCATTTGCCGCATAACCGCTATAAGGGGCAATCTGCACATAATAAAAAGGGAATTCTTCGTGCCATGCTTTTCTCCATGAAGTAATAAGCGTCGAAAATAATTGCTGGTAAGACGACGAAGCATCAGAATTACTTTCGCCCTGGTACCATATCGTACCTGCAAGGGTAAAATTTGTTATGGGATTAATCATCGCATTAAAGCATACACCGGGTTTTGATGGCCACCATTCATCCGATTTCCAGACTTTGTTCGCCGCCAAACGCAGCACAGAATCTTTTTCAACCAGTTCTGCCGGCATCCAGTCCTCAGCAGAGGTACCTTCCCATGCAGCATCAATCAATCCGATCGGGCAATGCAGGTTCTCTTGCAATTTTTTTCCGAAGAAATACCCTACGGCACTGAAACGTTTAAAGTCTTCGGGATTGCATACAACCCAATGACCTTTGCAATCCTCCTGGGGATAATCTGCGCTACTTTTTTCAATATAGAAAAGCCGTATCTGATGATTATTCGCTTGTGGCGTTTCATCGACTGCTTGTTTGATTCCCGAAGAAGCACTCAAAGCCATATTACTTTGCCCCGAACAAAGCCACACCTCTCCTATCATTACATCTTCCAAATCAATCTTATTGTTTCCTGAGATTGTGATGTGATAAGGCCCACCGGCGGCAGGAGTTTTAATTTTTGTACTCCATTTTGCATCATTTCTTCCTTTTGTCTTATAATCCAGGTTATCCCAGCCTGTATGAATGGTGATTTCTTCCATTGGGCCGCACCATCCCCAAAGCATCACTTCCGAACGTTGCTGCAAAACCATATGGGAGCCAATAATAGCCGGCAAAGTGATATTGGCGATGCTTTTTAGAGCCGGGCATAATAGCAGTATAAACAATAACAATTTTCTAAGCATATAATTCTGTCTTCACTATCTCAAAGATATTCTGTCACCACTGCGGATAACGATATTCGTAAAATAATCCAAGCTTTCCGATAAATTGTCTATCCCACGCAGGATGATGGTTAGTTATTTTAGCTCATTACCATTTCGGTATCAGGGATGAAGCGTCTTTTTTATATAATTTAAAATTCCGAATGATCAAATATTCCAAACAGACCCGCATTTTGTTGGCTGTTGATTGCATTATTTTTGGCTTTGATGGTGAGCATTTAAAGATACTGCTTATCCGGCGCGACTTTCAACCCGAAAAGGGACATTGGAGTGTCATGGGAGGTTTTGTTCAAGCCAATGAGAATCTTGACCAGGCAGCTAACAGGGTTTTGAAACAATTAACCGGCCTTGATGGGGTTTATTTGGAACAGCTACACACATTTAGCGATATTAACCGCGATCCTGTCGAAAGAACCATCTCGGCAGCTTATTTCGCCCTGATCGATATTCACAAATACGAACAACAGCTTAGTCCTGATTACCATGCTGAATGGTTCCCTTTAAAGCGTTTTCCAAAATTGATATTTGACCATCAGCACATGGTGGATGCGGCAAAAGAACGAATCCGGTATAAGGCAGCAATGCATCCAATATTATTCGAATTGCTTCCCGCCAGGTTTACACTTCCGCAGTTACAGATATTATATGAGAATGTTTTCAACGCTGCGATCGATAAAAGGAATTTCAGTAAGCGGGTGCTTTCAACTGGCTTGCTGGTTAAACAGGCGGCCAAAGACAAAGCAGGATCTAAACGCGGAGCCTTTTATTACCAATTGAATATGCGTAATTACTATGCCAAGTTTCAGGCATTTATGAATTTTATTCCCAACCCCGATAGCCTGCGCGATTAAGAATATGAATTTGAAAATAAGGCGCATTAGAATTCATGCGCCTTATTCATTGAATCTCATTCAGTTGAGATAACAGTTTTCGCAGATATCAATCCGGGTGCCGAAGCCTCCAGCGTAATGTTTCCCGCTGTCCCTGTTGGACGCAATACTACCAGGCACTTGCCTCTGAATGTATGATGCTTCGATTGCCTGAAGCTTTCCATTTCTGAAGGATTGGCGCTTCCTGTACCTTCCAGTTCACCCTTACCAGTTATTTTAAATTTAATAGGGATATCCGCATTCGGAACTACCTGTTCTTTGTCATCAATCACCAGCACTTTAACATAACAAAGGTCGTTGCGACTCGCTTTGATCTTCGCCCTGTCGGGTACCAATTGAATACGTGCAGCCTTTCCGGCGGTCTGAAGTGAGAAATGTCCGACTTCTTTATTTCCTGCTACAGCGACAGCTTTTAATTCGCCGGGCGCATACGGTAGGTCAAATTTTGCTGTAAACAAACTATCCGGTTTCTTTTCCGCAATCATCTTTCCGTTAAGCAATAGCCGCACTTTTGCTGCACGCGAGTACACGTTAATATGCATTAATTTCCCTTCATTCCCTGGCCATGTCCAGCTTAACATTTCGTCGGGCCAGCCCCAATAACTTACTGCTTCTTTGCAGCTATCAGCAAGCGGGGTGTGAACAGCCATTGCAATTTTGGTCCTGCGCCAAACCGCATCACGGTAATACGATTGTGGTTTTTTGTCGCCGATCAAATCGATATCGCCGCAATAAGCATTAAACCAGGGCCATGGCATTAAATTATTGCCCTTTTCTTCCTTACAAGTTGTGTGACCTATTCCCGATTCGCCTAAGTAGTCTATCGCTGTCCATACAAAATCCCCGATAACATAAGGATGCTTTTCAACCAGGTTCCAGTTTTGGGCAGCTTCTTTTGGAACCGATTCTGTCCCCATCATAATGCGCTGCGGGTACTTCTTATGGTCATTCTCATATTCCCACCATTGATAATTATACCCGCTAACGCCAAGCAATGCAAAGGCTGGCGCAGTATAATCCCATTTATTACCCGGATGGTCCCAGGGGTCGTTAACAGCTTCTGTTATTAACCGAGAAGGATCGAGTTTTTGTAATACCTCTTTGAATCCTTTTACAATCTTAGTTCCTGATGGCTCAGCGCGCTCATCGATCTCGTTGCCAACACTCCACAGGATTATCGATGGATGATTCCGGTCACGCAGAACCATTGACGAAAAATCTTTTTTCCACCATGCATCAAAAAAGCGATGATAGTCGTCAGGGTTTTTACCCTTCTCCCACTGATCGAAGCTTTCATCAATCACCAGCATACCCAGCCTGTCACAGATTTCGAGGAACTTTTCGGAGGGAGGATTATGACTGCAGCGGATGGCATTGAATCCGTTAGCTTTCAGCAACTCGATTTTTCGTTCCTCAGCTCTGTCAATCGTAGCTGACCCGAGTACGCCATTGTCATGATGTACGCATCCTCCGTGTAACTTAACCGGCTTGTCATTAAGTAAAAAACCTTTATCAACACTAAAACTTAGCTTCCGGATTCCAAAAGGACTAGCTGTTACATCTTTTACTTTTCCCGCAACACTAACGGTCACTTTGGCGCTGTAAAGATTAGGCGTTGCCAATGACCATAGTTTTGGCGTTTTAACGGTGATATCTTGTAAGATATTAACATTACTATCTGCCTCAACAATTCCACTAGATGTTGTGCGGCCGACTTCTTTGCCAAATTTATCAAGAAGACTTGTTTGCACTGAGACAATTGCCTTTTTGCCTGTTTCGTTCGCAACGTTTGTTTGAACGGCGACAGTTGCCGATTTACCTGAAACCTCGGGGGTGGTAATATATACGCCCCATTGAGCTATGTGTACTGGCTCCGTCGCAATTAACTGCACGTGCCTGTAAATCCCTGATCCGCTATACCAACGGCTGTTTTTGCCATAGTTGACAACCCGGACAGCAACAACATTTGGTTTGCTTACCGGATTACAATACTTTGTAATATCAAAATAAAAAGAAGTATAACCGTATTTATGATCGCCAACATGATGCCCGTTTACCCAAACGTCAGTCTCCATATAGGCACCCTGGAAATAAATAGAAATGCTCTTGCCTTTGTAAGCCTTATCCAGCGTGAAAGTTTTCCGGTACCATCCGGTGCCACCGATTATATGCCCGGTAGCCATGTCGCCGGGACTCTCTTTTGAAAACGGGCCGATAGTGACACCCGGCTTTTGTTGTGGAATATCTTCGATACTCCAGTCGTGTGGTAAATCCAGACTACGCCATTTCGAATCATTAAAATCTGGTTGTTCAGCTCCTGTTATACTGTCCCGGGTAAATCGCCAGCCGGAATCAAATGACAGAATCCGTGCAAATTTTTGTTGTGCTGACACAGTAATAACTATCGTGCAAAAAGCCACGACAAACGACATTTTTAAAATGGTACTCCTCTTTTTCATTAGTGATTAATTTTATCAGAAGGCATTTTCATCATCAAATCTTCTATTGCTTTGGCAACAACCTCCGGTTTTTTCTTTAAAGACAAGTACTTTACCCGTTTGCCTGATATGATCGTATCCTTTCCGTCATCTTTGATGGTGAAGTTCAGCCAACGATAGTTAAAATACGAATTGATTCCGCATACCCCGGCTATTACGGCTGTCTGATCCCAACTATATCGACCGATCTTACTCCCATCATACTTTATTGATATGGCGTAAGCATCTTTTACAGGACTATTTTGAATGGCGGCGTTATTTATCAGTTTCATTCCTGTAAATACATCCCTCCCTATCTCAAAACCACTAATTATGATCTGCCCCGGCCACTTTTTAAATACTAATTGGGCAGCAGGTATATCGGTTGTTACGTTACTTTCATATCCGCCCCTGCCTGTGCTGTCTATTGCTCCGGCCATCGCTACAAGGCGCTTTACTTTTATACCGATAAGTTGTACACCGTTAAGCTTGCTAAATTCATCAGCGCCTGAATTCAATAAATTTGCCAGGTTGGTGAAAGGCCCTATGGAAATAATCACCACGGATGAGTCCTTTTGCGCAGCTAATATTTTCCTGTAAAGCTTCACAGCTTCTATTGCTTCATTATTGGACTTTATCCGATGCGGGTATTTCGCTATAATACCCTGTGCCCATAACCTTGGGCATAAATAAGAATGCTTTTGGTCTGCACTTACTCCAACAGGTATTTGTTCCCTGTGATAGTAGGTATTGATCACACTTAGCGTGGGGGCCGCGGTTTCATAGGCATTACAGGATATAGTAGCCAAAATTTTGGCCTCACCTTTATCTGCCAGGGCATGCAAAACAGCCAATGCACCTACGTCGTCATAATCAGGGCCTATATCTGTATCCAGAATAACCGAAACAGGCTTTGCCCTTGGCGACGTCTTAAACGATACGCAAGCAAGAATGACAGCTAATAGTAATATATATTTCATAAGACTGGCATAGTCTACCTCGATACCATAGTTATTTCGGAAGATTTAACCCCATTACTTGTTGCAATCAACCGGATATTCCCTGCGTTCTTTTTAGTTTTCACGATGACAAGGCATTTACCCCTCCAGGCTTTTCGTTGCGGCGATTGATAACTTTCAAGGCTGACGGGGTTTGCGTTACCTACGCCAACTATCGTCCCCTCACCTGTCAGGCTAAATTTTACCAGGTTTTCTGTTTTAGGGTTTAGCAAGCCTTTTGAGTCGGTTAGCTCCACTGTCACATAGCTTAAATCTTCTCCATCTGCGGCAAGCTTAGTTTTATCTGCTGTCAGTTTGATAGCGGTTGCTGTCCCGGCAGTTCGCAGTATATCAGACTTAACCACTTTACCATCGCGATACCCTACAGCTTTTAACTCACCCGACTGGTAAGGAACATCCCATTTCGCCATAAATTCAGTTGAACGATCCGTCTTCTTCCTGCCAAGTGATTTGCCGTTCAAAAGCAGCTCAACTTCTTCGCAGGATGAATATACGGATACCTGCAAAGGTTTTTGTTCATAGCCTTTCCAGTTCCAGTCGGCAACAGCATCGTGCCATTCCCATTTGCTCCATGACTGTTTCTCCGTATTTATTGGGAAGCTTGGAACAGGCGGCTTCACAAATAAAGCCAGCTTGTCTTTTTCCCATAGCACTTCCCGGTAATAAGATTGTGGCCTCCGCCATCCGCAGATATCAATATCGCCGCAATAAGCAAGGCTCCAGGGATAAAAATTACTCTCTTGCCAATAGCCGCGCCAGCCTATACTGGCCTCGCCGATATAATCAAATGCTGTCCACACAAAATCGCCTATTACATAAGGATGATCTTCCACATCCATCCAGGTGCTGAATGTTTCCATCGCATAGGATTCCGAGCCAAACATCACACGCTCGGGCACCCGTTTATGATCCAGGGCATAAATATCCTCTTTGCCATGGTCACCTCCGGCAGCATAATTATACCCGCAAACGTCGAGGTTAGAGAAGAACTCATCTTTTTGTGGTCGCAGATTATTAACTGCTGCTGTAACCGGGCGTGTAGGGTCCAACCTGCGAACCTCTTTGCCCAGCATCTTTTCTACTGCTATCACTTTAGGGGTTTCCATATCGCGGATCTCGTTCCCGATGCTCCATAGTATAATTGAAGGGTGATTACGGTCGCGGGTTACAAAACTTTCGATATCCTGCTGCCACCATTCGTCAAAATATAAATGGTAATCGTAAGGATTATTTTCGATGCGCCACATATCAAATGCTTCGTCCATCACCAGCATGCCTAACCGATCACAGGCATCCAGAAACGCAGGTGAAGGCGGGTTGTGCGAGCAACGTATGGCGTTAAAACCAGCATCCTTTAATATCTCAATACGTCGTATTTCGGCCCTGTCATAGGCTTTTGAACCGAGCGGCCCATTGTCATGATGCACACAGCCGCCACGCAGTTTGACAGATTTTCCATTCAGTAAAAAGCCATGTTCTGCATCAAATGATATTGACCTGATGCCAAATTGCGTCCGTATCTGGTCGACCAATTTATTGTTGACGTATACTTCTGATACTGCATGGTATAGATTTGGCGATTCAACCGACCACAATTGTGGCGATGCAATTTTTGCTTCCTGGCTTATTTCGACATTTACATTAGCACTGATATTTTGCGACGATTCGGTCTTTGCCACTTGTGCGCCATGTGCATCAAGAACTGAGGTTACCAACTTCACCTCAACAGACGCAGTATTTTGATTTTGTACAATTGTCCTGATCTTCACCTGGGCCGATGAGGCATCAACAACCGGGGTGGTAATATAAGTTCCCCATTGTGCTATATGAACGGGTTCCTGAATTTTCAACCAAACATGGCGGTATATACCTGAACCTGAATACCAGCGACTGTTCTGCCCCTCATTTTTCACCTGTACTACAATAATATTCTTTTCTCCAAATTTCACCTGGTCAGTTACGTCCAGGCAAAAACTGGTATAACCGTAAGGATGCTTTCCAACTGACGTGCCATTAACCCACACCTCTGCATTCATATACACGCCATCAAACTGGATGCTGATACGCTTTCCTTTTTTGTCCGCATCTACGACAAAAGCCTTTCGATACCAGCCGGTCCCGCCAACAGTAAAACCTGTACTTACCTGCCCTATAGCTTTCGGATCAAATGGCGACTTTTTCCCGGGCAGATCTTCGATACTCCAGTCGTGCGGCAGATCAACTGTTCGCCATTTGGAGTCATCAAACTTTTCGCTTTCGGCATTTTGTGCTCCGCCTAAAAAGAACTTCCAGTTATCATCAAATAACCGGGTCTGACTAAATGCGTTTGCAGCAAAAAAAGCCGCGAGGACAACAAGTATAATTTTTCTGAACATAATGGACTATTCCTTATTTCTATTAATTTTTAATTCTATAACATTGATGGAAAATGGCTTAAGCAAATAACTACTTATTGACTTATCATTTCTCACTTGCCATACAGGTTTCATATCATCCGCATCTTTTCCAAAATACTCCCATGATTGGGCGATGTTACTTATTTGGTAACCTCCAAGGTTTAAACCGATACGCTGCTTTGTTTCCGATTTGTTGATCAAATACAAAAGCAACTTGTCGCCGTCTGTACAAGCATAACTGATGATGGGCGCAGACGATTCAACCCTTACCATTTGATTACCCATAAACTTACCCCAAATCCCTAAAGCGACACCGGTTGGATTGATATTTCCATCCTTGTCCAAAGCATCATGATCTGCACCGGGATGGCTCTCATTTTCGATCCAGCGCGTTGTCCAGAAGCACGAGTACTCTATCTGGGGTTGTACAATTAACTGACCTGCCATATCAAATACTACTATCGCATGCCCCATATCGTTGATTCCTTTCCAATGATTGGCCCAATCTATAGAGCCGAATTCGGCGACGATCATTTTGAATTTCTTCTTCTGATCCGGCGTAGCATATTTATTCATTGCGTTCAAAGCAGTCTCAGCTGGCTCGATCAGATCCTGGATGGTGTCTTTATAAGTATTATAACCTTTGAAAAAATTATTCACGCCATAATTACTCACGCATAACCTGTCAAAATAATTGCCAGCCTTTTGGATTACTGTTCTGAAAAAATCATCGCTTGCCCCATTGGCAATAGTCAGTATTGAAGGATCGACAGCCTTCATAGCTTTAGAGAAATCGATCACATCCTGCGCATAAATATTGACGTTCGAGTTTTCATTGTTCGAATTCCAGCTCTCATTACCGATCATCCAGTATTTTACACCATATTTCTTTTTGATATTAGCATAGCGCACCCATTCCACGGCATTTTTGATCAGTTCTTCCCTGGTGGAAAGTCTCTCGCCCGGTTTAGCGTTTAACAAATAACAATCAGCCGCCACAACGATCACCGGTTCAGCATGATTGGCTTTACAGATCGTCATAAACTCGTCAAAGTCGAGCGGATCATAAGTAAACCCCTTTTTATCGGGCGTAATCACACCGGGATAATCACCTAAGCCCGCTGTTCGGGCAAGATGGGGCGAAGATTTTTCATATGGCGGAACGCTGAACAGATACAGGTCCGACTTTTCTCCTCCCGGATAGCGCAGGTATTTCATGCCCATCTTTCCAAGGTCCTCCTGAACAGAATGTTTTGCATTAGAAAACCTGCCACCATCCATAAAAAAATCGAGGTTGATGCCAATGGGATGATTTGAAACATCTTTAATGACACTATCAGGATAGCATTTCACCGTAATTGTCTGGGCATGACAAAAGCTTGTTAAAACGCACGCAAACAGGCAATAAATTAAAAAACGTTTCATTTCAAATTGTTAGTTATACCCGATAATATCCAAGACCTTTACCTGTTTCCCACCCATCGGCATTGTTTTATCCTTTAAAAAATCGATCAGTTTATCCCAATTTTTGTCTGATGAATTGTACCACATAGCCTTATCAAATTTTCCGTCATAGTGGGCAAATCCTTGTTTAGGTGTTTTCAAATCGCCAACGAACAGGTTATCCTCAAAAACATTATGAATGCCATTTTCTACATTAACGGCCAGGTTAGGTTCTTCTACATAAATAAAGTTACCCTTAAAAGTAGTGCTGTCAGGGGCATTGTCTTTACCCCAATTGTCAAGGTCGAGGATGGTCTTATCTATTTTTTGTTCAGGCTTTTTGAGAACATAGATCAGGTTTTTTTCGACAAGCGAATGAGTTATGCGACCAGTGCAATGTATCACCGGCGAAAAATATCGTTTGGCTCCATGTCCTATGTAATTTCGGAGGCCATCGTTAATGCTGACATTGTAGCGGATCACCGAACCATCATTTCCTACGCTCCAGTCTTTTGGCCAGCCGCCCGAGTTACATACTAAAAGAAAGCCACCGGAATTATTAAAGCTCAAGTTATATTGGAATAGCGAATTCCGGCAGTTATAATCTGCGTCATAACTGTAAGCATCCCATTGTGATTTGATATCGCTAACCACGTTATACTGTACAACAGAATTGTCGCAGCTCCATGGCCATATACCATCTACGCCTTCGGGATCTTTAGCAAACTGGGGCGCGTTTTTGATCACGTTATATTCTACCAATGGGCCTTCGCAGGCTACGGGTACAATACCATGACCGGATACGCCATCAAGCACATTATGTCTGATAACCACATTCAGGTTAGGATCCCAGCGTTTACGCTCCCAGTTTCCCCACATGCCGATACCTTCGTACTCGCAATCTTTTATCAGGCAGTTTTGAACTAAAACACCCTCAAAATGTGACGACTTTTTATCCGTCTTATTATCGCGGTAATTGCTGATCGATATAGCTTTACCTCCGCTTTTATCCTTATCTTTTAATTCCCCTTTCACATCATGCACAAAAAGGTTGTCGATAGTGATGCTCTTGCCTTTGCCATAGTTATACAATTCGATCAGTAAACCATTTATTTTGTCAACCGGCTTCGTGGCAGTGTTCGATATCTCCAAGTCGCGGATCACAAAATATTCCGAATTATAAACATGCATAGCCTGGGGTTGAAGTCCATTGGCTTTGATAAATGGCCTCGCTTCGCCGCCATATTTCCCTAACACTATTGGTCTTGTTGAGTCTCCCTTACAGGAAATGAAAAGTGCATCGTTGAAGGTTTCTCCCGATTTAAGCAACACACTGTCACCGGGTTTCAACACCAGCTTCCGGATCAGGGATAAACTTTTGAATGCACGATCAGGTCTGGTTCCGTCATTTTGGTCATTCCCTTTTTCTGCATCAAAGTAATAGTTATGAGTATTCTTATTAGAAGTACACGATGTCCACAACAAGCATAGCAAGATGCCAGCGCCGAACCAAATAGTTAGTCTCATCTTTATTTTATCAACGATTTAATTTTATCTGCACTCACGGTTACTTTTGGCTGAAAGGCGTCGCTCAACATATATTTCTTTAAGCTGTAAAGCAACTGGCGCGCTTCGGGTCTTTTGTCAGCATCGTTAACCAGATCGATACCCGATACCAACAGTTTACCTTTGCCAACACGACACTCAAAGAGCAATGCCAGCGGCCTTGCTGTAAACCAGTCGTCTATTACGCGTACAATTGGCTTTATTTTTTGATCGACTGAATCAAGGCGTATAGCATTGGAATGGCTCATTGCGTCCCACCATTGATAATTGCTGTAGGATTCTGTAGGGAAAGCAGCAAGTGCCGGATGTTTTGGATTGCATAAAATACCCAGTGTATGTGGCGCCTGGCCATTTGTCCAGGCCGTGTTCCAAAAAATGCTCGAAAATCCGATGGCAATATTGCCACCATACTGATCTTTCAGGGTACCTTTTTTGATTGTGAGCAATACGGTGCCGCCATTATTCAGATAGTCTTCTGTTTGCCGATCGATTTGCTGTACCACCTTAATTTTATCCTGATTTTTTACAACAGGCGTTTGTACCGGGTATACCCAAATGTTCCAGGAGTTTTTAAATGTGTCAATTTTAAAAGTGAGTGTTAGCTCCTCGGCCTTGCTTATCATATTCAATGGTTTGCTGATGGAATCGAGAACTGTAAGTTTACCCGTTTTTATATTACGGCGCTTCAGCTTACCCTGGTATATAACCCGGCCATCTGCATGAGTTAATGTCCACTCCGGAACTACATTTTTAAGTCCATTTTCGGCAAAGTGCGCTACTTCGAATTTAGCCTTTAACAACTCATTATTTGTGTAGATCAGCTTATGAATGCTGGCCAGGGGAACTGTGAAATTGCAAAACCGTTTATATTCTTTAGCAGTTACGTATCCTTTGTTGTCCCAGAATGGATCCAGTACGCCCACCAGCGCTGTGCCTTGTCCGGGAAAATCATGCAAATCGAGCAATTGGAAACCCGCGAAATCAGGCGTCCGCAATGCAGCTTCAATATCAGCCTTATAACAAAGCGCCTGCAGCTTACCCGATGCGTATAAGAAGCTGTCAGCTAAGGCAAGCATACCATGCTCCTGCAGGAAATCTCTGAATATCTCGAAGTTCTTCGGCTTCAGCACGCCGTTGTACTTCACCATCTCCTTAAAATTGGGATACACGCACCATTGACCTATTTCGTGGCTCACAGTAGGTTTATCTTTTTCAAGGTATTTTGTCCATTCAAAATCTGTAGCTGGCGGATTGGCATTGATCGGGCTGGTCAGACCACCTTCCCACCATTGTATTCGTGCAGCACCTGAACTCGTGTAATCATTTGCAGGGCTTGCCGGAAATCCTGACGCTGAAGTATAGATCCTCCTGTTATCTTTCGCTTTCCAGTATTTTACAAAATTGGTTAAATAGGTTTCAGCGTGATCGCCGCTTGCCTCGTTACCATAAGGCATCATGCAATAAGAGGGATGGTTACCAAAATTTGAGACGATACGATTACTTTCATCATAAATATACTTATCGATAGGCTCTCCGTTACCCACTTGTGCCCATGCTGAATTTTCTACAGACAGGTACATCCCGGCTTTGTCAGCAGCATCAAACGCAGCTTCGGGAGGGCACCACGAATGAAAGCGAACATGGTTGAGCCCGTAAGCTTTGCAGATGCGGAATATACGGTCCCATGCGGCTTCTGTGGTTGGTGGGAAGCCTGTCTTCGGAAAGATAGCACACTCCAGGGTTCCGCGAAGGAAGATAGGCCGCCCATTAATTGCGATCTGCTTACCCATCGTTGCAAATCTTCGCATGCCAAAACTAGCAGTCCGTTCATCCACACCGCCATTACCAGATAGCTTAACAGTCATCCTGTAAAAAGTCGGATGAAATTCATCCCATAGCAAAGGCTGGGTGCCCATCGGATAGGTTACAATTATGTGAGAGGAATCCGCGCCGACGTGCACATTCTGAGCCAGCGGGGCTACATGATCTTGAACCGGACTGTTGGTGGCATCAGCCGAAACCTGCAATTGGTAATTCGCATTTTTACCAGATATATTTTTGATCGTTATATGGGCAGTGACAATCTTTTTATCAATATCCGGAAATAATTGTATACCTGTAATATAAACCGGCGCACGGCTTATCAGCTGCATTTTACCGATGATACCATTCCAGTTGGTTTGTGTGTTGTCGCTTATACTATGCGCATCCAGTCCGGGGTTAATATCTTTCACCCTATTGTCAATACGAAGCGAAAGGCGGTGATGACCGGGTGTTATAATTTTAGACAGATCATATTCATGAGGTGTACCAAGTGCGTTCCTCATACCGATTTCTTTGTCGTCAACCCAAAGTGTAGTTTCCCAGTGGCATCGCTCCAGGAAAAGTTCAATGGCTTTCCCTTTCCAATCAGCAGGTACATCTACTTCTTTTTGATACCATGCCACGCCAACAAAACGCTTCACAGGCTGCAGCCAGAAAGAGATTTTCAAGTTACCCGGTTCCCAGTATTTTGCGTACTCAGGTTTCTTAAAATAATCGTTATTCCAGATACCCCCGGTCCAGTTTTCGTTCAGTTTAACATCATGCCCTTTCCCATTCGTTGTAGTCGATCCGGGCAAACGCACTACGTCAGTTAGCTTTTTAGAAAACCATTTTTGCGACACTCCCTGGTCGAGTGAATCGATCTCAAAAGACCACTGACCCGCAAGATCAATTGAATGTTTTTTCTCCTGCGCAACACCGCTGCCAGGCATAAATTGCAAGACAAAAATGAGTATCACTACAGAGGTAGAAATAGAAAAACTCCTTTTCATTATCGGTTATTTATTTTAAGATGACCGGTTCGTGTTGGTTTACCACAAAGAGCAACCATACCGCATTTTAAAAACTACTCCAGGTTTATTTTTCAAACATAATTGGAATAGGAATCACAGAACATGGATTTTTTTTAGAATTGAATAGACAATTTAATGAACTGTCATTAAATACATTATTACCTCGTTAACTTGAACCGATTTTCCAATTCAAGCCGATTCAACATGTCTGCAAATCCAATTATGTATTAAATTAATAGTATGATATTTCAAACTGTAAAAAAACACGTATTAATTGTCATTGTCCTGTTCACCACAAACAGCATGGTGCATGCGCAGGGCCTCAATATTATCCCACGTCCACAAAAAGTAATAGTAGGAACAGGAAGCTTTAGTCTATCCGGTGCAACCAAAATTATTTATGACGGCGGGTGTAAAAATGAAGCCGTGTATTTTAAAAATATCCTAAAAGATGAATTTAAACTTACGGCATCCGTAAGCGAAAGACATGGTACAAGTCCGGATGTTGCGAAAAGCGGCATCTATCTGCACATTGATCCGTCTAAACTGGCAGCATTAGGCAAAGAAGGGTACGCCATCAAAGCAGATCAAAGCCATGTTATTGTTACCGGCGCCTCTGCGGCAGGTGTTTTTTATGGGATTCAAACTATAAGGCAGATCATTCAAAACAGTTCCATACCATCGGTAACTATTGAAGACAAGCCAGCCTTCTCATGGCGTGGTTTTTTATTGGATGAGGGGCGTTACTTTAAAGGTGAAAAGGTAGTTAAAGATCTGATGGATGAAATGGCCCTGCTTAAAATGAATGTTTTTCACTGGCACTTAACCGACGATGGGGGTTGGCGTATTGAAATTAAAAAATATCCGAAACTAACCGAAATAGGCAGCAAAAGAAGGATGTCGGAAACAGGCACATGGCTCAGCGGGAAATATGACAGCATCCCTCATTCCGGCTTTTATACCCAGGCACAGATCAAAAGAATTATTAAATATGCCGCTGACAGGCATATAACCATTGTTCCCGAGATTGAGATGCCAGGGCATGCCAGTGCAGCCATAGCATCCTATCCGTGGCTAGGTGCCGAAAACAAGCAGATTGAAGTACCGATCAGTTTCGGTATAAAACTGGACGTGTTCAACGTAGCCGACCCGAGGGTGAAACAATTTATTCACGATGTACTGGACGAAGTAATGGCTTTATTCCCCTCAAAAGTTATCCATATCGGCGGCGACGAAGTAAAATTTGACCAATGGAAGGCATCATCTCAAGTTAATGCTTATATGAAGGAGCATCATATACAGACCCCGGCCGATCTGCAGATCGATTTTACCAATGGAATTTCGGCTTACTTAGATCAGCACCATCACCGCATGATGGGCTGGAACGAAATATTAGGCGGCCATAACCAAAACAATGATAGTACCGATGCACATGCCAGTAGCAAACTCGCTTCAAATGCCATAATCGATTTCTGGACAGGCAGTCCAAAAATTGTTGGTGAAGCAGTTGCTAAGGGATATAATGTAGTTAATTCATACTGGTGGTTTACCTATCTTGACTATGATTATAATACAACTACTCTTGAAAGGGCATACAGCTTTAAAGCAATCCCGGACAGCATACCTGAGAAATATCATAGCAAAATACTCGGGATAAATACACAGATGTGGGGTGAATGGATACCAACTGTACAAAGAATGAATTATCTTGTTTACCCAAGAATAGCCGCCATGGCGGAAGTTGGCTGGACTAAGCCATCCCAAAAAGATTATAGACGATTTTTTGATGCCCTTGTAAATGGCTATCTTAAAAAACACTGGGAAAGTGAGGGCATCGAGCTCTCGCATGAGCAACTTTATGGCGGGGATAAAGCTCCCAAACAATAACTCCCATTATCATGAAAAAACTGATTCTGATTTTTGCTATGTTCTTGTCCTTAAATGTGAGTGCTCAAGGCAAAAAGTACTATGTTGCAGTATCTGGTAATGACCAAAACAACGGTTTATCACCGCACACTGCCTGGCGTTCGATACAAAAAATAAACGGAACCAATTTCAAGCCCGGAGATACGGTGCTTTTTGCAGGCGGAGAGGCATTTGATGGCACTATTAAATTATCTTCTGATGATAGCGGTTCATTAGCACGTCCGGTGGTTCTCACCAGTTTTGGCCGCGCCAAAGCCATAGTTAACGGAGGTGACAGCGATGGCCTCCTCGCTGTCAATACCTCTTTTATAAAAATTAAAGACCTGGTATTTACCGGTAGCGGGGTAAATAAAAATAAAGGTGGCGGTATACATTTTTTTAGCAATGATACTTTAAAAGCGCCATCTTATATCGATATAGAAGCGTGTGATGCCAAAGGATTTCTTACTTACGGTATTGTGTTTGGCGCCGAGGGTAAGCTGTCTTGTAAAGGTTACCGGCATGTACGAATAACAGGGTGCAATGCCAGCGAAAACGGGCAGGGTGGCATTGGCTCCTATGGTGATCAGCGTGGCTTTCAGCATAAAGACTTTATTATTAAACGATGCAAAGCTTTTAACAATCGCGGAGTATTAGGTCAGACTAATGGTCATTCAGGCAATGGCATTGTGATGAGCATGATAGACGGTCTTTTGATAGATCATTGCGAAGCATTTGAAAATGGTGCGGATAACCGTTGTGATGCGGGAGGGCCAGTGGGGATCTGGGTGTGGATGTGTAAAAATGCCATTATTCAAAATTGCGTTTCACATAACAATCACGCGGGCGGTACAAAGGACGGTGGCGGGTTTGATATTGACGGTGGTGCATCAAACTGCATCATGCAATACAATTATTCATATGACAATGAAGGTGCAGGTTATCTATTGGCTGAATTCGGAGCTTTGTTTCCATTCACTAATAACATTGTACGCTTCAATGTCAGCGTTAATGACGGGCGTAAGAACAATTATGGGGGCATTGCCATCTGGGGCGCCAGCAGCGAATACAGTGTCACCAACAGCGCAGTTTATAACAACACAGTTTGTGTAGATGATAGTCATTTAATTAATGGTATGCCCGCGGCCCTCACATTTATGGGCGTAAACTTTAAAAATGTACTGATCGCCAATAATATTTTCGTTACCAAAGGCAGTGCTCATCTTATCAACGCTGATACAATTATTGCTAAACCAGCAGCGTATCTGCTGCACAATAATTATTATAGTTTCGATAATCAATATGCTTTTGATTATGGCCATCAAAAATTTCAATCCATCCAAAAATGGATTGAAGGCAATCCGGAGCAGGAAATATCAAATGGAAAAGCTTCGATGATTAATATCGATCCATTATTTGTAAATAACCCGTTTGACAAGCAAAGGAAAGCTAATTTCTCACTTCAAAAAACATCTAAGCTGAGAAGCAAGCTATTTGTTGTGCCCGTCTACTCAAAGAAAAAGGCGTTTCCGGGTGTCGCCCAATAAAAGCATCCAAAAGAAAAAATCGCGTATTATGACCGATTGCCGGTCATAACCGCGATTAACATTAATCAACTAATTGAGAAAAGGTATTATATATATTTATTTTAGGGTCTGAATTACACTGATATTGTCAAAGTCATAGTAGGCGCCGTCATCATATTCTCCGCCATTGTAGGGCAAAAGAGCAAACTCTATCACGAAATTCTCGCCTGCGTGCGCAGAGCCCGCAGGTAACGAAAAAGAACCTGCCATCGGCCCCCAGTTATTGCCATAGCCCGGGAAGCCACCTGTTTGAATAATTACAGAATCGATGGTTTTTCTTTTGGCAGGGTCGCTGCCGGTATATGAACTGAATCTTACACACAAATTAGTGTTATAACCATTCCCCCAATCAGTCCAATCATAATTACCGTCAAACTTAATGGCAAAATCTGCTGCGTCTGAAGGCACTGTCCCCACAACCTGGTAAAAGGATTTAGCAGAGCTTCTCATCCAGGCATATTCAGTTGGATTTCTTGGATCAGTGCCCCTACCGATAATTGTATTGTCGGTTTCATCAGTCTTCCAGTTGGTTGTCTGATTAATGGTCACCACATTAGGATCAGCCGGCAGTTCAAAATTGCCGTTCATAATAAGCTCTAACGGAACCGATGCGAGAAATTTCACATCATTACCATAATACGTAGTTCCGCTACTGATCACATAGGCTCTTAGATGGTAGCTTTTACCATAAACCAATCCTGGGATACTCCCATCAAAGTGCCCTGCACCCGATCCTGCTGCAGCTTTGTGCTTGGCGGTAGTTGGAAGTGTGTCTGTATCCCATACAAAACCCCGTTCTGAAATAGGCTGATTATTAACCACAGCAATCTCGCCACCCCCTGTAGCCGTGATAGAAGTTGTGTTACCTGCGGCTGCCGCAATATTGGTTACCGGGTTGGTACTCACAAATACTTTAGGGGCATCTATTTTAGCATCCTTTTTGCAGCTTGCCACCAAAAATAAGCCAGCCAGAAAAGGAAGTGTCAATAAAAGTTTTTTGTTCATGACTTATACTTTTAAGTTTTTTTGTTAATCATTAATATCCAGGATTCTGAATAAGGTCCGTGTTCTTATTCATTTCATCTACGGCAATAGGCAGGAAATATTCCTTATTATCCCATTTTCTCCCTGCGTCCACCATTACCTTTTGGAAAGTAGGATTTGCAAATGAGCCCTGCACCGAGTAACTAATTTTCACCCCATTTCCGCTTATCGCAGAAGCAGGACCTATCATCCATCGTCTTACATCAAAGAAACGTTGTTCTTCGAATGCTAATTCAACTCTGCGTTCATTACGGTAACGTTGTCTTAAGGCATCACCTGTTTCGGTAACCGGCGGCATACCAACCCTGGCTCTAACCATATTGATGTATTTTTGCGCTTCCGCATCATTACCCAGTTCTATATTGGCTTCGGCATAATCAAGCAACACTTCGGCATAACGCATGCGCACCCATGGCGGGCATGCAGTAAGGTCGGTATAGTCAGGAACTTTGCCTGCGTTCACATCAATATATTTCCGAAGCCAGTAATTGGTAAACTGTGCGTCCGGACCAGTTGTGCCGTCGGGCCAGGTACCCATACGCATCTGACCGTTGGTAGCCGCTCGCGGATACCAGTTGGCGCCTTCATACAACACAGAGGCTGATAAACGTGGATCACGATTGGCATACGGATTTGCCGCTTCAGCAGGATTGCTCCAGCTAAAAGGAGTGCCATCATTCATTTCAAAAGCATCCACCAAATCGCCCAATACGGCATTTGCTCCCGAGCCTCCATAACCCGGCGAATTCTGCCAAAGTGGTGTACGGTTCAAGGCATAATAATAATCTACTTTCTGATCACCATAGCGTATAAACATATCCTCGTCTGAACGGGACAGGAATACTTCTTCAAAGTTGCGCTGAAGGTCTGGGTTACCGGTATGCAGGCTATATTTTCCAAGATCGATCACCGCTTTAAATGCATCAGATGCCGCCTGCCACCTGGCGGTCGCGTCGCCGCTGGTATAGCCTATTAATTCCGGGTGTGACCCGGCGATTGCGCTATTTTTCGCACTGTTATGCAAATCACTTGCAGCATATAGCAAAGTTTTAGCCTTCATCGCCATCGCAATACCTTTATCCCCTCTTGTTTTAACGGTCGCAATGTCAGCATCCTTGTACAAACTTATCGCGGCATCAAAATCAGCTACAATAAAGTTTACCGTTTCTTCAAATGTACTTCTTGGCACTTTGTAGCTGGTACCGAACTCCACAGGGTCTTTATATAAAACCACCCCGCCATATTGAGCCATCAACAGGAAATAAGAAAATCCACGGATGAAATGGGCATCCGCAAGTGCTTTATTTTTATCATCAGGAGTAGCAAAGGGCACGTTAGGTAAATTTTGCAGTGCTATGGTTACGTTCCTTATATTGGAGTAAACCCAATTCCAGTTCCAGTCCTCCTCTCCCCAGGCCCAAACCGAGCTTGCAAAGCTGCCCAGCGTTTGTGGGGTTACAGCGGCCATGGTGTAGGGAGTTCCCAGGTCGTTGTATTGGAACATACCTTCATCTGTAGCCGACATCATCATAAACCAGGCATGACCGGCCGGCAAATTATCATAGCAGCCATTAATAACCTGGTTAGCTAATGCGGGTGACTTCCATACGTCGGCATCTGATATCTTATCTTCCGGTTTGGTGCCATTTAAAAAGTCCTTCTTGCACGAAACCGTAACAATTAACAGGAGGGCAAGTACACTTATAATTCGTTTCATTATTCTGATAATTAGAAATTAACATTTAAGCCAAAATTTATAATTCGCTGCAGGGGATAGCTTTCGCCATAAAACTGGCTCCTGATAGCTTCCTCAGGGTCGGTGTACCAACCTTTCAGGCCCGGGCAGTAGGTAATCAGGTTCATTCCATTGACATAAACCCTTACATGCTGAATTTTAAGCTTACTTGTAAGCGAGGCCGGCAGTGTATATCCTATCTCCACATTTTTTAACCTTATGTAGTCGGTATTGTGTAAAAAGAATGTATTGTAGATACCGTTTGGATCGGTCCAATATGTGGACGCACCGCTTGAAAACCTTGGGAAAGCCGCGTTGATATTGGTCGGCGTCCAGCGCTCTGTATAGAACGATTCCAGGTAATTGGTATTCAAACTAAAATTAGGCCTCAGATACATAACCCCGCCAAGCGCTCCCTGGAAAAGGACCGACATGTCAAATGCCTTGTACTTAACATTAAAATTAACACCGCCACTAAATGTGGGAACCGAACTTTTGTACGAACGGATCTGGTCAAGCTGGTCGACCTTACCGTCTCCATTAACATCTTTGAAAATAAGGTCCCCCAATTGTGGCGTCTGGCCATTTACAGTCGCCGGATATTTAGCCAGATCAGCTGCCGTACGGAATATGCCTATAGCATCGTAATATAAACCTGCGCCAATAGGATGCCCCGTTTGTTGCTGATAGGTTGGAATGCCTACTACTTCATCAGAATATAAGTACTTGTTTTTGGCAAGCAGGCCGTTTACACTCACACCCCATTTAACCTCGTGATCATTATTTTTATAAGCAAGGTTAAAATCAAAACCCTGGTTTTGGAACCGGCCGATATTCTCATCAGGTGGTATAATACCTGTACTGGCAGGCAGGCCGCCGCTGAGCGGGGTCAGGATATCCTTACGAAGATTGTGGAAATAATCGAAGGTAAGCGATATTTTGCTGTTGAACAGATCTGCATCAAAACCAATATCGGTTTGCTCAGCTGTCTCCCATGTTGCATTTTGATATGCAGCTACGCTCTCATGCAAAGTAGGATATTCTGTTAGCGCACCTGTAGGCCCAACTTGTTGTACATAACTGGTGATCCCCGGCTGATACAGGCTCAGGTATTGGAACGGTGGAACCAAATCGTTACCGGTTCTGCCCCATGATGCCCTGATTTTGAAGTTATTAATAGCCGGCAGATTATCTTTCCAGAACTTTTCTTCAGATAACCGATATCCGATTGATCCACCAGGGAAGAAGCCCCACCTGTTAGCGTTCGAAAAAATAGATGATCCCTGGTATCTGAACAGGAACTCAAGTAATAATTTGGACTTGAAGTCGTAATTTACCCTACCCAGGTAATTTTGCCATCTGCTCAGCCCGGGGTTATCCTGGTTGATTACCTCATTGGCAGATGATCCGAAAACAAGCTGATCTAAATTATCTGCATCAAACCCCCGGCGGGTAATTGCTAATGTAGAGCTTCCCCTTTCAAATTGCTCATAACCCAACAGGAATTTAAAGTTGTGATCGCCAAATTTCTTTTCGTAGTTGGCGAGGAAATTTACCAGGTAATTGCTCTGTTGATTTTGTGTAACGGTTAGCGTACGCTGAGTATCACCCTGGACGTCTTGGGTGAAAGTAGGATTGGTTGTACCAGAAGCAACATTCCACTCATTATAAGTCACAGGAATACTCCAGTATTTACCGCTGTAAAATACTCTGTCCAATGTACCTGTTCCGGTTACCGATAGACCATCTACGCCGGGAATTTTGACAGTTATTTTGCCGGTGCCGTTCAGCACATAATTATTGCCTCTGTTATAACCTGCCAAAGGTGTACCAATAGCTACAGGGCTGCCTGACTGACCTGTAGGATCGGTTGGCTGACCAATCAGGCCATTGGGCCAATATGCAACCCGCGAAGGCGGGGCTAGTATAGTTTGTTCGAAAATTGTTCCTGAATCATCAACCGGGAAATTGGTATTATCCAGGCGGGTGTTTAGATCTACCGACATAGAGACATACTTGCTTGGGTTCATGTCCAAATTTGCCCGCAAGTCGTATTGATTATATTTGCCGGAGCCTTGGCGGAAAAACCCGTCCTGGTTACGGTCGGAGAATGAAACCAGGCTGCGTATTTTTTCTGAACCTCCGCTTAAATTCACGTTTGCATAGTTCTGCGATGCCCATGGCTTTATCATTTCATGTATCCAGTCGGTATTAGGATAATTCCATGGATCATTGTTACCTGCATAACCAGCAAGTTCATATACACTATATTTACCAGGGTGGAGCGTAAGCGTGCCCGTTGCATAATTATTATCTATAGCCTCATTTTGTAAAGCGGCTATCTGGTATGAATTAAGCATTTTAGGCAATGCTGTAGGCTGGCTAAAACCCTGGTTAAAATCTGCCGAAACTGCCATAGCGCCTGCTTTACCGCGCTTGGTTGTTATCAATATAACGCCATTTGCACCTTGAGAGCCATAAATAGCAGCCGATGCATCTTTAAGCACCGATATAGATTCTATTACACTTGGGTCGATGTGCTGTAATTTATCCGAATTCTGTTGCGGAACGCCGTCTACTACAAATAATGGTGTGCTATTTTGGAAGGTATTCAATCCCCTGACCAAAATTGTGGAGAAATCATTTCCCGGTTCGCCGCCCTGCCCTATTACGGCGACACCAGGTATGCGTCCTGCCAGGCTATTGCTTACGTTGATTGCCGGTGATTTTAATACTTCCGAGCCTTTTACACTCGCCACTGAACCTGTAAGTGTCTCCTTCTTTTGCGTTCCATAACCTACTACCACCACGTCGTTCAATTGTGCAGTAGCTGATTGCAAGCTTACGTTTATAGTATTTGAACCAGTAACAGGTACTTCCTTAGTACCATAACCAATAAAGGAAAACACCAGTACGCTGTTAACTCCCGGCACTTGTATTGAATACTTACCGTCGGCGTTGGTAACAGTGCCTGCAGGCGAATCTTTTACTTTAATGCTTACGCCGGGCAATGTTTCGCCACTCTCGGCCCTGACAGTACCTACAATAGTACGAACCTGGGCAAATGCATTCGCGGAAAAGATTATGAGAATCAAAAACAGACAGCTTATGCCTTTGACCCCATGTTCGAAAAGTTTGACAAAGTAAATTCTACTCATATTTGCGGTTTAAATTGATGGATAAATTTTCTTAGATCCGGACAGTACAGCAATACCCAAAAAGGCGAGCAGCCGGAATAAATTTTAAAAAGTTTTATAGTTGGTTGACCTAATTAGTATCTCTTCCGCGCAAATTAATTTATTTGTAAAACACACAGTGTTTCCGCAAACACATTTTCTTTACTGTAGAAAAAATAATAAGTGCGTTTTTAACACTTATTAATCAAAACTACTATCTTTACACTTCAAGGAGATGGATTAATTTTATGTAATGATGGATTTTTTTATGACACATTTGTAATTAGTACACTATGCAGGAGAGACTTACTATAAGAAAAAAAGAAGGGTTTCAGGGCCAAAGGGCTATTATTATTCCTAAAAGGATCATCTCTGCGCAGTGCGAGAAAAATGAGATCATATCCCCTTTGTACATTACTGATATAGGGTACTATCCCAAAGCAAAGTTCCATTACAGGGAGCGCAGCCAGGGAGCCGACCAACATATCCTGATCTATTGCATCGAGGGAAAAGGAACAGTTAAAATAGGTAAAACTGTCTATTCGATACATGCAGACGACTTTTTGATCATTCCAAGTCATACCCCCCATCAATATGCTGCTGACCCAAATGATCCCTGGACCATTTACTGGATCCATTTTAAAGGATGCACATCCGGGTCAATTGTTGATTTAGCTTTAGCACGCTTTAATGGACATAAGGGTTTCGTTAATTACAATGAGGAGAGGATCCATCTGTTTAAAAATCTTTACGATACCCTCGAACGTGGTTATAAAAGCGATAACCTTGTTTATATCAATATGAGTCTATGGCATTACCTTACTACTTTTATTTTTATGGATAAGGTGGTTGCTGCGGACGAGTCAGTTGGAACACAACTGATAGATAAGGCGATCGATTTTATGAGTAAGAAAACCGAACAGGTAATTACACTGGAGGATATAGCAAAAACAGTTAATTTATCAACGGCCCATTTTTCGTCTATTTTTAAGAAAAAAACAGGCTTCTCGCCCATTGAATACTTTAACCATCTTAAAGTTCAGAAAGCCTGCCAATACTTATTATTTTCGGATTTGCGGGTTAAAGAGGTTGCCTATAAATTAGGCATCAACGATCCTTATTATTTCTCAAGGCTGTTCAGTAAAGTGATGGGAACTTCACCTAACGAGTATCGGAGCCGCAGTAATCCAACAAACTCAAAGCCAGCCGCTTTAAAAGCAAAAATTAATATGAATCAGGTATGAAATTACTGCCAAAGCAGCATCAATGTTATTAATGATAAAACTTTCTTCATTTTTAGAGTACCAGGTAAATAAATGTTTTTTAAACACTTATTAAAAAAAGTCAATAAAAACTCGCGTGTGCGCGAACACTTTTTTCAAAAAAGCATTAATGATGAATATTGCAAAATTTTTCCCTTTAAAATAATTCTGCTGATGTGTTAAATATTAACTAAAAGTTTTCAAAAAATCTAAAAACAAAAAACGCCCCTCAATTTCTTGAGAGGCGAAAAAAATGGGTAAATGATGGGGCTCGAACCCACGACCCTCGGTACCACAAACCGATGCTCTAACCAACTGAGCTACATCTACCGTTTTGGAGAGTGCAAATGTAAAAATTTACTCTCTAAAGTCAAGAGATTTTTTAATATTACAATCACTTTACCATTTTTCGCCTATTTGGTACCGACTTTTGTTTTATGGCAGAGCAGTTAGTTGAATTGAATGTTACCGGAATGCATTGCAATAATTGTGCAATGTCTGTCCATAAATTATTAGAGAAAAAAGGCTTTCATGATATATTGGTAGACTTTGCATCTGAAGAGGTAAAATTCTCTGCGGAAGGCGAAGATAAGATCAAAGATGCGATCAAAGGCATTGAGGGGTTGGGTTATAGAGTTGCAGAGGACGCCAACCAACGCCAGGAGAAATTCTACGAAAAGGTTGAGAACAAACTTATTTTCTGCGCCATTTTTACCGTACCCCTCCTATCTGCCATGATCATTCCTTGGCATTTTTTGCATATGCCGCTTGTACAATTGATCTTATGCCTGCCGGTATTTATAGTGGGCTGTCTGCATTTTGGCAAAAGCGCATGGAACTCTGTTAAGGGCGGTGTGCCCAATATGGATGTGCTGATATTTATAGGATCATCATCGGCTTTTATCTATAGTCTCATTGGTACGCTGCAAAATCTGGGTATGCGCTACCAGTTTTACGAGACTTGTGCTACCATTATCACCCTCGTTCTGCTGGGTAACCTGTTTGAAAAGCGTTCGGTTACGCAAACTACTTCGGCGGTAAAAGACCTGATTAAAATTCAGCAGGTGAATGCCAATCGCATAATAAATGGTGAAATTGAAGTGATCAGTGCACGGGAAGTACGGCCGGGGGATACCTTGATTGTTAATACAGGCGATAAAATTCCTGTTGACGGCGAGGTATTATCGGGGAATGCATCAGTAAATGAATCAATGCTTACGGGCGAAAGCCTCCCCATTGAAAAAGGCAAATACGATACATTAATCGGCGGTACAATAGTCGAGCACGGCAATGTGACCATGATCGCAACAAAAGTAGGCAGCAATACCGTGCTGTCGCAGATCATCGAGTTAATGAAGAAGGCACAAGCTGCGAAACCTCCTGTACAAAAACTGGGGGATCGCGTGGCAGCGATATTTGTTCCGGCAGTTGTGTTGATTGCATTGATCACTTTTACACTGACTTATTATATCGGCCATGCGGGCATGCAACACGCTATAATGAATGCAATTGCGGTATTAGTTATCTCCTGCCCTTGCGCCATGGGACTGGCTACTCCTACTGCGGTTATGGTGGGATTAGGTCGCGCAGCTAAAAACGGCATTTTGATTAAAGGCGGTGACACCGTTGAAGCGGTAAGTAAGGCCAAATACATTGTGTTTGATAAAACCGGCACTCTTACCACCGGGAAGTTCCATATCAATAATATAAAGACTGAAAAGAGTGCTGATATAGAAATTATACATGGTATCATAACTGCGATAGAAGAACGCTCAAATCACCCTATTGCGCGTTCGCTGGTTCATGAGCTAAAAAGTCTTCCTCAAAAGAAAACAATATTAAAATCGGTCAGTGAGGAAAAAGGTTTAGGTATGCGGGCCGAAGATGTGGAGGGCAATCATTACTTCCTGGGTTTGGGCAAAAACAACACGGATGACGATTTTAACGTTTCACTTTATAAAAACCAGTCGCTATTAGCGCAGATCGAGATTGACGATGATATAAAACCTCAGGCTGCAAGCCTCATCAATGATCTGCGCAAAATGGGCATTACACCTGTTTTATTAAGTGGCGATAAAAGAAGCCGCTGTATCAAAGTAGCTAAGGCAATCGGCATTAATGAAGTTCACTTCGAAAAACTTCCGGCTGAAAAGCTAAACGTGATCGATATATATAAAAAGAAGGGAAGAACCATTATGGTTGGCGACGGTATTAACGATGCACCAGCCCTAACCAAAGCAGATGTTGGCGTATCGATGAACGACTCCAGCCAGGTGGCTATACAATCTGCTAAAGTTGTCCTTTTAAATACAGACTTATATTCGCTGGTGAAATTTCTGCAGATCAGCAAACACACGTTACTGACCATCAAGCAAAACCTGTTCTGGGCATTTGCTTATAATATCATTGCTATACCTGTCGCGGCTCTAGGTTTCTTAAACCCCATGGTAGGCGCATTTACTATGGCTTTTTCTGATGTAGTCGTTATCGGCAATTCATTGAGATTAAAGGTGAAGAAGATCGATTAATCCGTCCATAGACAATAGACCATAGTCAATAGCCAATAATTAAATATTAACAAGAACAGTCATTTAAACAGATGTTGTTATTTTTGGCGAACAACCATTGACTATCAACAATGGTCTATGGACTTAAAATCACATGATCGAAATTTTTACCGATGGTGCATCAAGCGGAAATCCGGGCCCGGGCGGCTATGGGGTAATTCTCCGCTCAGGCAATCACTATAAAGAACTCTCTGCAGGATACCGTAAAACCACCAATAACCGTATGGAGCTTTTGGCAGTGATCCGTGGTCTGGAAGCATTAAAAAACCTGAATCAAACTATTACCATTTACTCCGACTCGAAATATGTGATCGATTCCATTGAAAAAAAGTGGGTCCACGGCTGGGTAAAAAAGGGCTTTGCAGGTAAAAAAAATAAGGATCTGTGGTTGCGTTATCTCGAACTAAGTAAACTGCATCAAATCAAATTCAATTGGGTACGTGGTCATGCCGGTCACCCCGAAAATGAGCGATGTGACCAATTAGCCGTTGCGGCCGGTAAACAAAAGGATTTACTAATAGATACCGTTTTTGAAGCGGAAGCGGGGAAAGTCAATTTATTATAGTTGATTAAGTTAAGTGGTTGATTAAGTTAAATGGTTTACCAAGTAACCTAATCAACTTAATCCAACTCAATCAACCATTCAACTTTACTGAATAGACACTACTCCCTCAAATGTTTTCTTAGTCCCCTGCGGCGAAAAGAAAGACATCAGCTCCTCTGCTTTAAATACCATATTCTCCGAACCGATAAAAATAGCTGTGCGCTGGTGCAATTCGGTTACATCCAAATCAAGAATGCGGTCGTAACCATTACTTGCCTTGCCGCCTGCCTGTTCAATAATAAAGGCCATAGGGTTGCATTCATAAACCAGTCTTAGTTTGCCTTTTGGTGCGCTTGCCGTTACCGGGTAGATGAAAATACCGCCTTTGATCAGGTTACGATGAATATCAGCAACCATAGAGCCGATATAACGCGATGTATATGGGCGCCTGGTCTTCTCATCTTCTACCTGGCAATATTTGATATATTTTTTAACGCCGTCAGGAAAATGAGCATAATAACCTTCGTTTATAGAATAGATCACGCCATCCTTTGGTATTTTCATATCCGGATGCGACAGGCAGAACTCTCCTATTGAGGGATCAAGTGTAAATCCATTTACACCTTTGCCTGTGGTATACACCAGCATAGTAGAGGAGCCATAAATTACATAACCTGCGGCAACCTGTTCAGTACCTTTTTGCAAAACATCTTCCATGGTCGCTTTCCCGGATGTCGACTTCCGGCGATAGATAGAGAAAATAGTACCGATGCCTACGTTGACATCTATATTAGATGACCCATCCAAGGGGTCGATAGCAACAATGTATTTTGCATCTTTTGAAATTACTGAATCGATATGGATGACGTCATCATTTTCTTCGGAAGCGACAATGCAACATTCGCCGCCATGTTTCAATGCAGAGATGAATTGCTCATTAGCATATACGTCCAGTTTCTTTTGTCCCTCGCCCTGGATGTTGGTTGTTCCATTCTCACCAAGTATATCAGCCAGACCAGCTTTATTGACTTCACGATTCACAATTTTAGCCGCTATTCCGATGTCTCTTAACAGTCTTGATAATTCACCCTTAGCGTACGGAAAGTCGGCCTGCTTCTCAATAATAAACTGGCCCAATGTTTTGGTTATTTTCATATACTTAGTGTATTTAATACATATTATTTTTGCAATTCTATGGCTTCTAAGGTATGAATTTTTTCCTCAGAAATGCAAAATCTAAGCATTGTACGTACTTTATGCCAACCTTGTTTCCCGGCCGCTCCGGGATTTAAGTGTAAGCAACCGATTTTTTTATCATAAATAACCTTGAGTATATGAGAATGCCCGCAGATGAACAATTGAGGGGGCTTAGTGTAAATTTCTTGTCGGATTGACGGATTATATTTATCCGGATAACCGCCGATATGCGTCATCCACACATCCACATTTTCACACTTAAAACGCAGGTGTTCGGGATAGACCAAACGGACATCTTTTCCATCAATATTTCCATAAACTCCACGCAAAGGTTTAAAGGCAGCCAGCTTATCAGCCAATTCTATATTGCCAAAGTCTCCGGCATGCCAGATTTCGTCACAATTTTCAAAATGCTTAAAAACGGCATCATCGAGGTAGCCATGGGTGTCGGAAAGAAGGCCTATTCGGATCATTTAATTTTAGAGTTACGAATTACGATTTTAGATTTAAAAGATGGTAAAAAAATCTTTCAAAACTTCCCTGTATTGTTCAGTGTAGACTTTAGGTGATTCATAGATCACAAATTTCTCATCGGTGGTTTTTTCTGCAGTTAAAGATAAAAACACAATTTCCCTATGAGGTTCAGAATCCTGGTAAGAAAATACCGAAATAGTTTTACTTACAAAAAGGTCACACTTAACTGATAAATTTTTGACAAGGCTTACTGTATCTAACGGCAAGATTAGACAAATTGCGCCATCGCCTGTCAGATGTTTTGATGAATAAGAAATCAGGTCACTGAAAAAATTACGACCGGCATGCTTTGCCAATTCCCTTTTTGCTTCTGGTGATTTTAATGAATTGATATAAAACGGCGGATTAGAAACTATCAAATCATATTTCCTATCAGGATACTGATCAAAAAATTCTGCAAAACTCATTGAATACATACCCAAACGATCCGTAAATGGAGAGTTTTGAAAATTCTGTCCCGCGGTATCAGCAGCAGACTGATCGATTTCCACTGCATCAATCTTAGCATTTACAAATCGTTGCGCCAGCATTAACGCAATCACACCAGTTCCAGTACCTATATCAAGAATTGCTTGCGGATGATTGGCATCAGCCAATACACCCAGCAAAACTCCATCCGTGTTGATCTTCATAGCACATCCACTCTGATCAACACTGAATTGCTTAAACTGAAATATTTTAGATTGCCGCATTACCTCTTCACCTATCCCAATGACTAACTATTAATGACTAAACGCAACCGCGTAGCTAACCGCATATTCCGAAGGATAATTTTTTGAGGGCTCGATAGTCAATTCCACATCATTCTGCTTCCATGTTATTTTCTGGTCGCTTCCAAGCATTTTAATAGACGAAACTTTACCATTTCCTGATTTCAACGATAATGATTTAATACCTAGCTGAGCATTGGGCAAGCCTAAAGCAGTGACGTATAAAACATCTCCTTTAGTTGTAAACCGCACATCCTTCCAGGTAAACGGCACTTTTTGATCAGCAAATGAACCACTTGCCGATTTGGTTGGACCCTCGCCGTAGACTTTCCATGGGCGGGTAGCGTAGATAGCTTCGCCGTTTACGTCAAGCCATTTGCCTGTGCCCAATAAAACCTGCGTTTCCTGCTCGGTTATTGTGCCGTCAGATTTGGGGCCGATGTTTAATAATAGATTTCCATTTTTGCTTACTATATCTATCAAATTAGTAACTACATAGCGTGCATCCTTAAAAGTGTTTGTTGTAGTATACCCCCACGATTGATTGCCAATAGCATCATCTGTTTGCCAGGCTTGTGGCCTTATTTCACCTAATTTACCACGTTCCAGGTCAAGTACAGCAACGCCGTCAGGGTACGAGACATTCTTATAATTGATCACCACTTCCTTGTTCCAGTCCTGTGCTTTATTATAATAAAATGCAGCAAACGATTTGCGGTAAGGCGTCAGTGCAGGCTGCTCTATCCACCAATCAAACCAAACCAGTTGAGGCTGATAGTTATTCACCAGTTCTATATCACGCATCAGCCAATCGTTCATATATTCAGGTGACATGGTTTCATTCTCCTCGTGCGCCGGACCGTAGTAGGCATCCAATTTTGGATCGAGCACGTCCGAATCAAACTTCTTTCCCCCATTAAAAAACCACCAATGCTCAATACGATGGGAAGATAGGCCGAATATCAACCCCTGCTTTTTTACTTCGGCAGCCAGCTCGCCAACAATATCGCGGTGAGGCCCCATGTCAAAAGCGTTCCACTTAGAAAGCGAAGTTTTATACATGGCAAAGCCATCATGGTGCTCGGCAACAGGTACTACATATTTGGCACCTGCTTTTTTAAATAAAGCCACCCATGCCTGCGGATCAAATTTTTCGGCCTTAAACATGGGAATGAAGTCTTTATACCCGAATTTGCTTTGTGGGCCATAAGTTGCAATATGATGTTTGTACTCTTCAGTACCAGCTAAATACATTTGTCGTGGATACCACTCTGACCCAAAAGCGGGAACAGAATACACTCCCCAGTGGATAAATATCCCAAACTTAGCATCGCGAAACCATTCAGCAGTTTTGTATTTGGACAAAGATTCCCATGTGGCCTGGTACCTATCTTGAGCATAGATATTTGATACTACCAAAAAAGCAAAAACAAAAAGGGCGGCTTTTATTCTCTTCATAGTGCTGGTTTTAGATTTGGTTATGAAGATAACGACTATTCGGGAAAATTCAGATGGTAAGCTTACTTCTCGTAAAACTCGATGGGCAATCCATCCGGATCGGCAAAAAAAGTAAAATGTTTGCCGGTAAATTCGTCCACCCTGATCGGCTCTACAGGAATATAATGCGATTGAATATAACGAGCTGCCTCTTCTATATTGTCCACTTCAAAAGCCAGGTGGCGTAAACCAGCCGCTTCAGGGCGTGATGGCCTCAGCGGTGGTTCGGGAAATGAAAAAAGCTCAATCTGGTATTGCCCTGCAACTTCCAGATCAAGCTTATATGAATTTCTTGCCTCGCGAAAAACTTCCTGTTTGATGGTTAAACCAAGTACTTCAGTATAAAATTGCTTCGACTTCTGATAGTCGGAACAAATAATAGCGATATGGTGTACCCGGTTAAGTTTCAGCATTTATTCGCCAAGGATGCTATGTAATACGTTATCGTAAACCAATTTCGTATCAGTAACATAACCGAATGATTCTTCGTCAACCGTCATATAACCGTTTGTTACAGTACCCAACAGACTAAAATCAATTTCACTAGTCGCCATCAGCTCGACAAAACGCTCCTGATCTTCAGCTGAAACACTCACCACTATCCTACCCTGAGCTTCTCCGAACAGGAAAGCATCTTTACGGATATCGCTATCTGATGCAATTTCAAAGCCTAAACCATTTGGCATCGCCGATTCGGTCAGGGCAATAAATAAACCGCCATCAGATACGTCGTGAACTGATTGCACCACCTCGTGTTTGATCAATTGCTTGATCACCTGGTGTGTAGCGTATTCTTTTTCCAGGTCGAAAAACGGAGCCGGAGATTTTGATATTTTGTGGTAAGAAGCTAAATATTGTGATGACGCGATGTCATTAACAGATTCACCGATCAGATAGATCAGGTCGCCAGGTTGTTTGAAATCGGCAGTCATGATCGTATTTAAATCATCCAACACACCCAGCATACCGATAGTTGGTGTCGGGAATACCGGACCTTCATCTGAAGATTGGTTATAGAAACTAACGTTACCACCTGTAACCGGGGTCTCGAATTTTGTACAAGCCTCGCCCATACCTTTTATCGCACCAACAAACTGCCAGTATACTTCAGGATTGTATGGATTACCGAAGTTCAGGCAGTTGGTGATAGCCACAGGCTCACCGCCTGCGCAGGTAATATTACGGGCAGCTTCGGCAACAGCAATGGCGCAGCCTTTTTGCGGATCGGCATACACATAGCGTGAATTGCAATCCACTGTTAAAGCAATAGCTTTATCGGTACCACGAACGCTTACCACAGCAGCGTCGCACGGACGATTGGTTGTCATAGTTGAAGCGCCCACCATGGAATCGTATTGTTTGGTTACCCAACGTTTTGACGCAATATTAGGATGAGCTAAAAGATGCTCTGCCACTTCAACTAAGTCGGCAGGCTCTTTTACATCTTCTATTTTAAATTTCTGATTTTCCTGGTAATAAGCAGGCTCGCGGTAGTCGCGTTTGTAAACCGGTGCACCTCCGCCCAAAACAAGGTCCTCAGCGGGAACATCGGCAACCAATTCGCCATTCATATAATATAATAGACGTTTAGTATCAGTTACCTCACCGATGATGGCGCAATTCAAATCCCACTTATCAAAAATAGCTTCTACTTCCTTTTCTCTTCCTTTATGAACCACGATCAACATACGCTCCTGTGATTCAGAAAGCAGTATCTCGAAAGGTTTCATATTTTCCTGGCGCGTTGGCACTTTATTCAGATCGATACGCATACCGTGCTCGCCTTTGGCTGACATTTCAGAGTTTGAACAGATGATACCTGCCGCACCCATATCCTGCATACCTACAACAGCACCGGTTTTGATCACCTCAAGCGTAGCTTCCAGTAACAATTTTTCCTGGAATGGATCACCTACCTGAACTGCAGGCAAATCGTTTACCGAATCTTCAGTAATATCTTTTGATGCAAATGCAGCACCATGGATACCGTCTTTACCTGTAGCAGAACCTACAATATAAACCGGGTTACCAACGCCATAAGATGTTGCTGAAACTGTCTCACCGGCTTTAACAATACCAGCTGACATGGCGTTCACCAACGGATTTACATTGTAGCAATCGTCAAAAAACAATTCGCCGCCTACGGTTGGGATACCGAAAGCATTGCCGTAATCGCCAATGCCTTTTACAACCCCTTTGATCAGCCATTTTGTGCGGTCAAGCCCAAGATCACCAAAACGCAATGAGTTCAATTGCGCAATCGGTCTAGCGCCCATGGTAAATATATCACGGTTGATACCGCCCACACCTGTTGCAGCACCCTGATAAGGTTCCAAAGCAGACGGGTGGTTATGTGATTCTATTTTAAAGGCACAGCCTATTCCATCGCCCAGGTCAACCAGTCCGGCATTTTCTTCACCGGCTTTCGCCAGCATACGCGGACCGTCTTTCGGCAGGGTTTTTAACCAGGTAATTGAGTTTTTATAAGAGCAGTGCTCGCTCCACATTACCGAGAAAATAGAGAGTTCGGTAAAGTTTGGCACGCAGCCCAGTATTTCTTTTATTCGTTCAAATTCTTCGGGTAGTAAACCTAAATCTTTGGCGGTTTCGACGGTGGTTAATTCCAGGTGCTCCAAGGTAATTTCGTTTTTTTGAAAAGATGCGCAAAAGTACGAAAAAGAAGCGGAAAGCTCAAAGCCGAAAGCTTAAAGGCAAAAGGTGAAAGGTAAAAGGCGTATAACAACCTTTCGCCTTTTACCTTTAAGCTCTCACCTCCAGCCTATTCCTGGTCAGGCAATACGAAATTGATGGGGATATTATACATAACACGAACTTTGTGCCCGTTTTGAATGCCGGGTTTCCAGGCCGGTGCAATCCTGAGCACCCGCAAGGCCTCTTCGTCCAGTCCATATCCTACACCGCGCTCTACCTTAAAATTTGACAAATGACCATCAGTTTCAACAATGAAACTTAAAAACACTTTTCCGTGTACATTATTTTCCGATGCCTGAGGCGGATAATGTATATTTTTCTGAAGGAATTTTGCCCATGCTGCCGCACCGCCATAAGGCTCAGGCTCAACCTCTACCGCCTTATACACCTCATCATCCTTATGCTCTGTCACTGCGTCCATGCCACGTCCATTACCCTGATCTGGGATATCAATATTGATGATACCCTCATCACCGCCACTTCTTGTTTCTGAGCCTATTGCTTTACCCTGAAGTTCAATCAATGTTGGCGGATTTGTAGCGTCTCTATCAACCACGGGCTTCATAGCCGTGTACTGTATTGTTGCTTGATGTGATGGGGGCCTGGATGTTGCCGGCGTGGGAGGTATAATTGTTCTAGGATGCTCAACATTAACAGGTGGTTGTATAAAAACCTCTCTTTCAGTGAATGTAACGTGTTGCGGTTTAGGTTTTAAAACCACATACCCAGTATACAAAATCGCCACACTACAAAATGTTATTGCCATCGATTTGGCAAGCGTTGCTGCATAATGGCGGCGCAGGTCGTAGGCGCCGTAATCTTTGTTTTTGTCGTCGAATACAAGCTCGAGCCACTCGGGATTGTACAAATCTAATTTTGCGATACTCATGTTTTAGGAATTTAATTTTACATTAGAACGTTTTAACAAAATAAAATATTGTATAAACAATATTTTATTTTGTCTTGAGCGATAAAAATTCCTATTCGCAAAATATTATTCCAGGAAATGATATAAAAAAGAAATCCCTCTCTGAGATGGAGAGGGATTATGCAATACATTAAAGCTGAAAGCTTTGGCATTTACACCACGAGCTGTAAGCTCGCGGTAGCTAATAGGATTTAATATGAGAGCTACTGTCTACCATTTATCCGTCACAACCTTCTTCACCGGCTTATCTACTTTAGGCTGAGCCTTCCCTTCTACCATATACTTTTTCAACTTATCACCCAACTGTTTGCAAAATGCCCCCGTCTGCTCAAAATAGCCTTCTACATCTTTCTTCTGCAGTTTATCCGAAGCTTTTTCAAGCGGGACATCTTTCCCGTTTACCGGAACAAACATACCGTAACGATCTTTCTCGTAAGGCGTAAATACAAAGTTGGTTACCCAAAAACGGTATTTACCGTCCTTGCATTCTATATTTAAGGAATAAGCCATTTCGCCATTCTCATGCTTGATCAGCGAAGTATAGGTCAGAAATTTATCTTTTACCGAGGCTTCCGGACCATCTACCTTCAATGATTTTTCCTTCGGATAAAACTCCTTCATAAACAAAACCATATTCTTTTGCAGACTGTCTGCTTTGATATTCGGCATATCAACAACCTGGTAATAGATGTATTTATTGTTTTCATCCATCGACAATAAACTCTTCTGAGCGTATACCGCTCCAGACGCCACCAAACCTGCAATTAGCAATAAAAATCTTTTCATACCATAAAGATAAAGCCGCTCGCGATAACGCAAGCGGCCTTCATGAAATTTAATATAGATCAGTTAATTAGAAAGCATATACGGCAGCAATTACAAATTGATTGGCTGACTTGGTCGGAGCGCCATTGCTATCTGTAAATATCTGATTTTTAGCATTGTCAAACCTTACTTCAGGGATCAAAGTTAATGCACCTGCTTTAATATTTGCCGTTGCAGTTAGCGCTTTAACATTAGCGCTTGGATCAGTGCTGGTAGACTTTGTCTCAAAATACTCACCTCTCAGACCCAAAGTAACTATTTTAGAAACAGCGATTTGAGGATATAAAGCAACACCGTCATAACCGCCACCGCCATGAGCAGGTGTATATGTCGCGCCATTTAAACCTAATTTAAATGCATCGGTAATCTGGTAAGCAGTTGTCAAATCTAATATGGTACCAGAAGTTGGGCCCGAAGCAACGTTCAGGTAAGCAGTCCACCCTTTTACAGGAGCTACCATTAACTGCGCACCAAAGGTTGACACATCATGCTGAGATGTATAAACATTCCAGTTATCATTAAAGATACCTGCCATTAAGCTCACTTTATCAGAGAACGCATAAGTTGCTTTGAATCCTGCATTCTGGAAAGGACCACTGGTGAACAGGTATGAAGTTGAATAGTTAAAATTTCCTGTCGGAGAGATTACCTCATAACCGATGAAAGTCGCCATATAACCCGCTGTGAAGTTTAACTTGTCGGTTACATCATAAGACACATACAGATTCTGAATATGGAACGAGTTGCCAGCATTTGCGCTTGAACCATCTCCGTTGGGGATAGATTGATATTGCCCACGCGGACCGAAAGCCAATTCGCCTACAAAAGAAGCTTTACCAACTTTCTTTTTCAAACCCAGGTCGAGCATACCGATAGATACCGAGTTCTGGTCGGTAGCAAAGCTGGTTGGAATATTTGAATGTCCGGAGAAATCATATTTATAATAAGTATCTACGGAACCAAAAAAGATAAGCGGTGGATCTTTCGGATCAGCAGAGGTGCCTACTTTTCCGGTATCGGCAACTGCCGTTGGAGTTGCGGCTTTAACTGACGTGACAGCAATAACGAATAGTGATAGTAGTAAAAGTATTTTTTTCATGATACTAGTTGTTTGTTAAATTGATTTGAGTATTAGTTTGGTTTGATTTGATTGAACTTTTAAGCATAAAATCCCCCTTTAGCATAAACTGATTGTTTTGCATACAGAAAAGCCAGGAAGATTTTAAGATTTAGAAATACCGTGTGGTTGGATTTTCAGGATGGTAAAATTTGCGACCTTTTACCAACCACACGGGTTATGAGAGTTACAGCGCTTATTAAGCTTCTGCAGGTAATTTAATGCCTTTGTCAAATAAGCCGCTCAGGCTTACTTCGTCGTCCTGGGCAGGATATACTTCGATACCGTGATCGAATACGTCCAGGCCACCCAATCCTGTTTCGCCATGTTCTTCAACACGCAGTCTCCATGGATTTGGTAATTTATTGATGATGAACATCATGGCAAATGTTACCACGAACACTGCTATTGCAATAGTGAATGTACCGATAGCCTGCGCTTCGAATACGCTCCAGCCACCGCCGTAGAATAAACCAGTTACAGGAGCTGAGTTATCCGGACCGGTTGGACCAGTTGCGCCGAACTGACCAGAAGCAAATAAGCCTAATGATAATGTACCCCAGATACCGCAAAAACCGTGTACTGCAACTGCACCAACTGGATCGTCGATACGTAACCATTCGATAAAGTACATTGCGCCAAATACTACTAAACCAGCAACAGCACCTAACAAGGTAGCGCCCAGCGGACTAACCCAGTAACAAGGGCAGGTAATAGCAACCAGGCCACCTAAACAGCCATTAAGTGTAAAGCCCATATCGAATTTACCTTTGGTATCACCCCACCACAGGCCGGCCATCATAGCTATCATACCGCCCGCGCAGGCTGCAAGTGTTGTGTTGGTAGCAACACGACCGATACCCTGAACATCCATAGCAGAAAGTGTACTGCCCGGATTGAATCCGTACCAGCCGAACCACAGGATAAATGTACCTACAGCGGCAACTAACATATTATGTCCCGGTGGCATGCCGCCTTTCTCTTTATCGTCTCGTTTAAATATGCGTCCTATACGAGGGCCTAAAACAATCGCTCCTGCTAATGATGCAACACCACCAATAGTGTGTACTACGGTTGAACCAGCGAAATCGCGGAAGCCTTGACCCAATGATTCAAAGAAGTTACCTTTTGAGCCCATTAAAGCTAAGAAGCCGTCAGGTCCCCATGCCCAGTGGCCAATGATTGGGTAAATAAAACCAGTGATACCTATACTATAAAGGATATCGCCACGGAAGCTTGTACGACCGATCATAGCGCCGGATACGATAGTTGAGCAGGTATCAGCAAAAGCGTACTGGAATATCCAGTGTGCAATTACAGGGATACCGGTGCTACCATAAGTTTCAGGGGTGTTCTGTAAAAAGAACCATGAACCGCTGATCTTTCCGGCAGGATCACCATGCCAGCCGATGAAGCCGTTGCCCCATCCGAACATGAAGGCATAGCCTACAGCATAAAATAAGATACCGCAAAGGCAGGTATCAAATACGCACTCCATTAATACGTTCACCGTTTCACGCTTGCGGGCAAAGCCGGCTTCCAGCATTACGAAACCTGCCTGCATCCCGAAAACCAGGAACGCAGCAACCAATGTCCACACTGTATTCATCGTATTCATCATCGATGTTTCCAGGTCTGTTGGTTTAGCTGGTGCGGTAGCAGCGTGCGCAGCGGTGGGTAATAGTCCAGGGATAGTCATCATGGCTACCAGCACTAAACCCAGTCCGATCATTTTTCCGGAAAAAATGGTCGCCCCGAGCGCCCACTTTTCACGCGTCAGTTGTCGGAGAAGACTGAACAAGTTCATTTTTGGAGATTTTACTTTCATTGTTTGTTTACTTTAGTTTGATTGATATGAACGAATTTTATGATATTCTGAATCTATAGCACGTTTGTCTTAAATATTTCACCTAAACATTTAATAGAATCATACATTTTTTAATTTTTCAATATGATTTTATTAATTTTTCATGAAATTATGTATGTTTTTCAAAAAAAACAAATTTTTGATTGCCATTTTTTAATAAAAACATGAAGAATTATGAAAATCATAAAAAATATAGAAAATTACAACAGCATTTTACATTTTTTTCAATCAAAAAAGATCAAAATAAAATCACATTGAAGAAATAAGATGTAAAAATTACACCTTTTGAAATTTTACCTGTCAATTTTCAGTAGTTTTTCAAAAAATCACCAAAAACACTTCTCAAAATAGGTAGTTTTTGAAAAAACAGGGTGATTTTTGCTCATCAAAGGGTCATCAAACCAAAAAAGTGTCGATTTCGGCTTCGATTTTTTAAATAATCAGATATTTTGGGCAAATATTCTGCGAATTCTCACAGATAATTTTACTTTTGAAATAACCTTTAAATCAATAAAGATGTCAAACATTCGATTTCAGGCTCTGCAGGCAGTACTAAACAGGACCACGCCTGACGTGAAGCTACCATCAACCAAAATCTCAGACTATTTCAGTTCCAACGTATTTGATAAGCTGAAAATGAAAGAATACCTTTCAAAAGAAGCTTACCAGGTTATTATCAATTCAATTGATAAAGGAGAGCCTATCCCCCGCGATATGGCTGAGCAGGTTGCATCGGTAATGAAATCGTGGGCAATGAGTAAAGGTGCTACGCATTATACGCACTGGTTTCAGCCGCTTACAGGTTCGACAGCAGAAAAACATGATGCCTTTTTTGAACCAACCGGCGATGGCGGGGCAATCGAAGTTTTCTCTGGTGATGCATTAGCACAACAGGAACCTGATGCATCAAGCTTCCCAAGCGGCGGTATACGCAATACTTTTGAGGCAAGAGGCTATACAGCATGGGATCCATCTTCTCCTGCATTTATTATGGGGCGTACCTTATGTATACCTACTGTATTCGTTTCCTATACCGGTGAAGCCTTAGATTATAAGGTGCCATTATTAAAGGCATTAAGCTCCCTGGATAAAGCAGCAGTTGACGTATGCCATTACTTTGATAAGAGCATTGAAAAAGTAAACGCCTCATTAGGTATCGAACAGGAATATTTCCTGGTAGATGTTGCCTTATTTAATGCACGTCCCGACCTTTATTTAACAGGACGTGCGTTGTTCGGCCACATGTCTGCCAAAAACCAGCAGTTAGAGGATCATTACTTCGGTTCGATACCTGAACGTGTTTATGCTTTTATGCAGGACATGGAAACCGAGGCATTGCAATTAGGTATCCCATTAAAGACCCGCCATAATGAGGTTGCGCCTTCACAATTTGAGTGCGCACCTATATATGAAGAGATCAACCTGGCGATAGATCACAACCAATTGCTGATGGATCTGATGGATCGTGTAGCTAAGCGTCATAACTTTAAGGTATTACTGCACGAGAAACCATATGCCGGTATCAACGGATCGGGTAAGCACAACAACTGGTCGATGATCACCAATACGGGCAAGAACCTGTTATCACCTGGCAAGACTCCGAAAAACAACCTAATGTTCCTGACTTTCTTTGTGAATACCATCAGGGCTGTTTATGAGCATGCTGATTTGTTAAGGGCATCAATCGCATCAGTAAATAATGATCACCGTTTGGGCGCCAATGAAGCTCCGCCGGCTATTATATCTATATTCTTAGGTAGCCAGCTGAGTGATGTGCTTGACGAAATCGAAACATCAAGGATCAGCAAGAAGATCAAAGACGATGCATTGTTATGGCAGGGCATACCGAAAATACCTATGATATTAAAGGATAACACCGACCGTAACCGCACCTCGCCTTTCGCCTTTACAGGCAACAAGTTCGAACTGCGTGCTGTTGGTTCATCTGCAAATTGTTCGGGACCAATGACCATTTTAAATATGATCATGGCCGATCAGCTCAGAAAGTTCAAGTACGATGTAGATAAACTGATCAAAAAAGGCGAGAAAAAAGATGTTGCCTTATTAATGGTTATCAAAAAGTATATCAAGGAATCAAAAAATATACGTTTTGAAGGTAACGGCTATAGCGATGAATGGGAGAAAGAAGCCGCAGCAAGAGGTTTATCTAATTTCAAGACCACTCCTAAAGCGTTGGATGCTATCTTATCCGAGAAATCGACTATACTATTTGAAGACACCGCAGTGTTCAGCAAAAGAGAGGCACATGCGCGTCATGAGATCTTATTAGATAGTTTCTACAAAAAATTACAGATAGAAGCCCGTGTTATGGGTGAGATCGTAACCAACGTGATTATCCCAGCGGCTATCTCCTATCAAAGCAAACTGGTTGAGAATGTTAAAGGGCTGAAAGATATCGGTTTAAAAGAAACTAGCTACGCTGCCCAACTGGATATCATCAATAAAATATCTGAGCACGTTAATTTTATCAAGTCGAACGTGGAAGAGATGATAACCGAGCGTAAAAAGGCAAATATTATCGAAGATATCCGCGATAAAGCCATCGCTTACGATGAAAAAGTAAAAACTTTCTTCGACCCGATCCGCTATCATGTTGACAAGCTGGAGCAATTGATCGACGATGAACTGTGGCCGTTGCCTAAGTTCAGGGAGTTGATATTTATTAAATAGTTGCCACTAATTGCTCTAGTTGTATCGAATGCCACGAATTAATAAAAATAATTCGTGGCATTCGTTTTTAAATTAACGACTTTTGCAAAGCTGCAATGTCGTTAAAAAAGTATAAAAGCCTAAAGAAATACCTCGAGTTTGTTGAATTCGTCAAAAAGTCGCGCAAGTACAGCTTAAGAAAAGTAAGAAGCTACGAAATCGCCATCCATTGGCTCAATACCAAATTATCTCATAATCAATTTCTTATATTTTCAGGCATATTGGTTGGCTGCTCTGCGGGGTTAGCGGGTGTCGTTTTAAAATCCCTCGTTCATTATATACACTTTATTATTACCAGCAAGGTACATTTCAGCGAACAGATCATTTTTTACGGGCTGTTTCCCTTCCTGGGCATTGTACTTACTACGCTTATTGTAATCTATTTCTTCAAAGGCCAGGATCGCAAAGGCATACCAGCTATACTTTACGAAATTGCCCGGAACTCAAGTTTTGTATCATCTGTAAAGATGTACTCACAGATTGTTCAAAGCGCGGTTACCGTTGGTTTAGGTGGATCGCTTGGTTTGGAAAGTCCTATTGCTGTAACCGGATCAGCTATTGGTTCAAACTTCGCACAAACCTATCAGTTAAATTATAAGGACCGAACTCTCCTGCTCGCCTCAGGTGCCGCAGCGGGCATTGCAGCAGCGTTCAATGCTCCGATTGCCGGGATCATGTTCGCTTTCGAGATCCTGCTTACCGGTGTGGTATTTACCGACTTTATCCCATTAGTAGTTGCGGCAGTATGCGGAAGCCTATTGTCCCGTATTATATTAAAGGAAGAAGTGCTGTTTAATTTCAGGGCGCGCCACGATTTCAATTATCACAATATCCCCTACTACCTTATCCTGGGTATCGTCTGCGGCTTATATGCCCGGTATTTTATTGTGATCGCCCAAAAAGTGGAACATTTTTTCCATAGAATAAAACTATCAAGAATTGGTAAGGCTATTGTAGGTGGTGTTATCCTTTCTATATTATGCCTGCTTTTGCCACCACTTTTCGGCGAAGGATATGAAAGCATCAAGTCATTCACCAACGGCGATATCAACCATATTATTGAGCATAGCTTTTTTGGATATATCGGCTATAAGGAATGGGTAGTCGTGAGCTTTCTTGGACTGGTTTGCCTGCTTAAAGCTGTAGCCAGCCCCGTCACCTTATATGGCGGAGGTAACGGTGGCAACTTTGCTCCCTCTTTATTCGCGGGTGGAACACTGGGTTGTCTTTTTGCTTTCATTTGTTCATGGATGGGGATAAAAGATGTTCCGACAATTAACCTGATCATCGTAGGAATGGCGGGAGTAATGAGCGGTGTACTATACGCACCCTTAACCGCAATTTTCCTGATCGCCGAATCAAGTTCGGGATATGATCTTTTTCTCCCATTGATGATCGTTTGCGTGATATCGTTCCTGATAGGTAAATGGTTCTCGCCCATTTCTCCCGATCTGAAAAAACTGGCAGATGAAGGTAAAATATTCACACGCGAGCATGATAAAAACTTACTTCTACAGATCAATATTGAAGAGTTGATTGAAAGAAATGCGCTTACATTAAATGTACAATCATCTTTCCAGGATCTGCTGGAAGTAGTAAAGCATGGCAAACGAAACATTATTGCTGTGTTAAGCGACGGAGAACTGGCCGGAGTAGTTTATTTAGATGATTTGAGACCAATCCTGTTTAATCCTGATTTCGGGAAAACTGATATCCATACCTTCATGAAAATACCAGTGCAGGTAATAAACAGTAATGAAGATATGGTTTCCGTTATCAATAAGTTCGACGAAACATCAACCTGGGTATTGCCTGTAGTAGACAAGCAGAATCAGTTTTTAGGATTTATATCCAAATCAGCAGCGCTAAATAAGTATCGGCAGTTATTAAAAGAATATTCTTGACTTGGGTTGTAATGGTTGTAGTCGTTTTATTGGTTGAAGTAGTTGCAGTAAGCACATAATCAGCATTGACCATTGACTACTCACCACTCACTAATCACCGCTATTCACTATATTTGCCCATGATTTCTTCGCAACGATACGATCAGAGAGGCGTCTCGGCCTCTAAAGACGATGTTCATAATGCTATAAAAAATATTAACAAAGGCATTTTTCCGCAAGCTTTCTGTAAAATAATCCCGGACATACTAAATGGCGACAAGGATTATTGCAATATCATGCATGCTGACGGTGCGGGAACAAAATCATCACTAGCATACAGCTATTGGAAGGAAACCGGCGACATATCCGTTTGGCGGGGTATAGCTCAAGATGCAATCATCATGAACCTGGATGACTTGCTTTGTGTGGGCGCTATCGATAACATCCTGCTTTCATCAACTATTGGTCGTAACAAGAACCTGATACCCGGAGAAGTAATTGCTGCCATAATTAATGGCACTGAGGAAATTCTTGCCGAGCTGCGTGATGCAGGTATAGGCATCTATTCTACCGGTGGCGAAACAGCAGATGTAGGCGACCTGGTTCGCACGATCATCGTCGATTCAACCGTAACCTGCCGCATGAAACGCGAAGATGTGATCTCCAATGATCATATCAAACCCGGAGACGTGATCGTTGGCCTGGCTTCTTATGGCAAAGCGAACTACGAAAAAGAATACAATGGCGGCATGGGCTCAAACGGTCTAACATCCGCGCGTCACGACGTATTTAATAAGGCCATCGCAGATAAATTCCCTGAAAGTTATGACCATGCAGTCCCTTACGACCTGGTATTTTCAGGAAGTAAAAACCTGACAGATCAGATCGATATAGGAAACGGTGAAAGCATGACAGCCGGAAAACTGGTGCTTTCTCCGACCCGCACCTATGCGCCTATCATCAAAAAGATATTAGACAGCTATCGTAACCAGATACACGGTATGGTGCATTGCAGCGGAGGTGCACAAACCAAGGTGCTGCATTTTATCGATAATCTGCATGTGATAAAAGACAACCTGTTCCCGGTTCCGCCACTATTTAAACTGATACATGAAGAATCCGGCACCAGCTGGCAGGAAATGTATAAAGTATTCAATATGGGCCACCGGATGGAATTATATGTTCCGCAGGAAATTGCGGCCGACCTGATCCAGATATCCAAAAGCTTTGGCGTAGACGCGCAGATCATCGGCCGCGTTGAGGCATCAGAGAAGAAGCAAGTAACTGTTAGTTCGGAGTTTGGCGAGTTTATATATTAAACAATTTAGAAGGCATAAACGAAAACAGGCCCCGATAATCGGGGCCTGTTTTCGTTTAATAACTATACAATTAATTTGTCTTTGGAGGGGCTACCCATGCTGTGCCGTTCCATTGAAGGGTAAACACAGTAGGCACGTCAGTACCTCCGGTGTAGTTCAGATAGGTAACATTGTAATTTACGTTTGGAGTTGGATTAGGGAAGTCTGTAGTCAACACCAATGTAATAGCACTTTGAAGATCTGCAGCAGACCATCCCGAAAAATCACCATATTTTCCCAGATCGGTTCTTTGAGCCGCAGTACCAAAACTCGAATTAGATATCAATTTGGTATCGACAGACGTAAGTGTATAATAAACTGTTGGATCAGGTATCCATGTACCGTTACTTTTAACAAATGGTAGTGTGTTAGTTACTGTCGGAGTATTCACAAAATTAGTACCATCAAAAACAAGAGGCACTACCCTTTGAGCAGTAACAGGCTTAGCATAATATTTGAAACTCACATATTCAACATCACCTCTTTTGACTGTATCCATTATGGTAGGGTCAGCTTTTAAAAGCGTATTGAAATAACCGGGCAGGTTTGCATTATCAGCAGCTATAATTTCACCGTAGCTCCCGCGGCCGAGTGCGGTGTATTGAGCAGCAGATAAAGTATATATTTCCTGCCATTGACCGTTCAAATACAAAAATGAACTTGTCATCGGTATGCCAGCACTAGGTGTTGCACCAGATTGGTAATAAGTGTAAGTCAATACCGCCAGCTGATTATTTACAGGTGCAGGATATTTATAAGGTAGCCATGATAATATTTGTGATGTACTAAAATCGGTATAGGTGTTACCCGGCAATAGCGTATAGTCGGCATCAGTCAGAGTATAAGCAACATCGCTGTAAGTACTGTCTGCTAGTTTAAAATAAGGTGACGACACCGTATAGGTAACATTTGCAGGAGTTCCGTTACTTAGCTGCGGATCCCTGGTGTTTAGAATTATCGGTATATATTTCTTCGCATCAGCAACATCATCAATCGTATATGTGCTGTATGGATAATCTGATTTAGGCAACAATTGATAATCTGATTGTTGCAGGGTTAGGTTCAAGACTGAAACCTGTGGCGTTACAGAATGTAATGCCGGCTCTTTCTGGCATGCTGTGAAGGCAAATGCTATAAAGGCCGATAGATAAAATATCTTTTTCATTTCAAAAATTCTTTGTGATTAAAATTTAACCTTTAATGCTGTTGTAAAAGTCCTTGCGTTTAGCCAATAAACCTGCAATGCAGCAAGGTTAGCATTCCCATTATAATCTTCAGCGTCAGTAATCAATTTGGAGTTTAATAAGTTGTATACCGTACCTATTAACTCCGCGTCAAAGCCGGCCATTTTGAACTTATATATGGCATTCATATTCCATATTGCATAGTTTGGCAATACATACGGATGCATGTTCTGGCTGGTATAGTTTTGGAAAGGGACATAGGCAGTATAGTTCCAATAATAGTTAACCGAAGCTCCTACTTTTAATTGCGGAATAACGCTGATTTCGGTAAATGCATAGGCTGTATTCTGTGGCACATCCCCCACTTTCTGACCTTTCAAATATACTGAGGCCTGTGTTCCAACTACGGTTCCGTTATTGTTTTGTACAGATATTGGCCCGGAATTCGAAGTATAATGGTAATCACCTATAGAAAGTGAACCTCCCAGCAATATACTTTGTACAGGTTTGTACTTTAATTCCAGTTCGGCTCCCTGGTGCAGTTCGTTAACACCTGAAACATTAGCAGTATACAATTGTCCGCTTGTTGCATCATCAAATGTAGAAGCAAATGCTCTGTCCATATAGGATGTCCTGAACAAGTCTACTTTTGCGCTGAATGATGAAAGCTTCAAATTATAGCCTAATTCATAGCTGAATAATTTCTCGGTTACAGTGCTGTTATTAATATGGTTGGTATAATCCACGAAAACATTGCCAAAATATGGCGGCTTAGTTAGGTAACCGATATTCGCAAATATGTTCATTTGTGAATTGAGGTTATAGTTTGCACCTGCCTTAGCCTGGTAAGTAGTAAAATTTACCCATTTGCTGGTTTGGTTCGGGTCACCATTCAGATAATCAAATGGATCTTTACGGCTATCGGCACTTTCCGTTCCGGATAGTGTAGCAAATAAGCTAAAATTATCTTTTGAATATTCAGCCTGTGCAAATGCACCTCCCGATTCGATATAATCAATATTATGGTAGCCAATTATTCCATTAATACCAACAACACCCGAAGGATCATTAATATTTCCACCAGTTTTGCCGTTGGCAGGGTCACCTGTATAAGGCACTGCTACATAGTTGGCGCCCAGCAGATCAGTTACCTGTTGATAGTGATTACCCTCATAATACCTCAGATCGACGCCGGCAGACAGGTCGATATATTTACCTATTAAAGTACGATAAGTACTTTTTAAACCATACCAATGTGTTTTGCTGTGCGAAGCGTAAGCATAGGTAAGTGCCGAACCATCCGCATTGGCTGCGTTTGCCGCCTGTATAGCGTCATAGTTAATAGGTGTATAAATATTACCAGAGCGCGGTAAGCTATTTACGCTTGAATTATCGCCATCGATGCCGCCACCTCCATCACCTTGCAATGTGTACAATACGGTTGAGAGGCTTGATTTATCATTAATCGTCCACTCGTGATTGATAGAAATGATTGGTTCGCTATAAAAATTATTATATGGATTGTATTGTTTTCCATCTTTATAACCAAACCATTCATTCCAGTTTATGCCTTGAGGCGCACCAGAATAACCTGGTGTACCGGCAGACGCATTTAACAACTGCTCAGGCCTTTGTCCGTGGGTTTGGTTTGCACCAATTACGTTTAAAGAGATAGTCTGATTTTTGCTTAATACCTTAGAAAGGTTAAAGAAGTAATTATATCCCAGGAAATTCGATCCGTCAAACGGATACGCTCCCTGGGTTCTGCTTCCCTGGAAAGTCGCTGCCCAGCCATTTGAAGTTAAACCGGTTGATATCAATATACCTGTTTTATTCCAGCCATAGCTGCCTATGCCTTCATAAACATAGCCGCCTGCCTGCTGATCAGTAGTGCGGGTAGTCACATTGACAGTACCGCCAAATGAAGGTACAATGATCTTAGATGCACCTAAACCGCGCTGAACTTGTATAGAACGGGCCACGTCGGTAACACCGGCAAAATCAGACCAGTAAAGTGCGCCTGTTTCCGGATCATTCACCGGGATACCGTTTACAGTGTAGGCAACGTTACCATTACCCGATCTGCTTGAGAACCCGCGAATGCTGACACGACCATCACCATAACCACCATCGCCCTGCGAGGTCATAACCCCAGGAATGCTTATTAATAAGTCTGGGATGTTACCATTACCCAGGTGCTCATCTATATATTCGGTACCGATGGTTGATACTGCAACCGGCGTTTTTCTGTCAATAGCGACGTCGCCGGTAATGGTAACTTCTTTTATTGAAGATGAGTTTGGCCGAAGTTCAATTGCACCTAGGCTCTTACTGGATTCAGAAATAGTTATTTCCTTAGATACGTAGCCAATAAAGCTTACGATCAGTGTATTGCTACCTGCCGGGACTTTTAATTTGAATGAACCATCAAGAGATGCCGATGTAGCGATTGTTGTGCCCTTAACCAAAACGGTTGAACCGATAAGCGGTTCCTTCGTTATGGTATCTACAATCTTACCTGTGATTTGTGTTTGTGCATTGGCACTTGGGGCTATTGCCACAAAACTTATTGTGGCAAACAGGGCCAATAAAAAGAGAAGTAAATGCTTCCTCATACGTTGTCTGTTTTTGTTAATTATTGAGTTTGAAAAACAGAGCCAAAGTACTTAGTCCCATGTTAAGTTTTCGTTAAGCGAGATGTCGAATTTTACTTTGTAATAAAATTTTTGCAATCAAGTTAAGAAAAGCACCAAAACCGTTAACTCATTAGTTAACAAATGATTGTTGTTAAAACCAAAAGCCCCGGCCTGAAGGCCGGGGCTCAATTAAGTATAAGTGGTTTAATCTATATTAGTTAAATATATAACGTAAACCTAACTGGGCCTGCCAGCGTGATAATTGGCTGATGCCATCGATAAATGAAGTAGTTACCGGTGTTGCTGTAGCAGCATTCAAATAAGGGAATGAATAAGTTGGCCTTCCATTCACTAAACCTTTATAGTTAAGGATGGTGGTACTTCCACTATTAAATCCATTGAATGATGTTTGATAGTTACCCCAGTCTTTATTCAAAAGGTTACCTATGTTGATGATATCAAGGCTTATTTCTATTGTATTTTTTGATTTGCCAACGTTCACATAGAAATCCTGTACTGCTTTTAAGTCAACTCTTTTGAAATAAGGTAATACTACGCCGTTTCTTTGTGCATACTGACCTCTATGGGTACGCAGATATTTATCCTGGTTAATAAAGGCGTTTAACTGCTGCCATTGCTGATCTGCAGTACGGGTATCTACCGGGCCATTTGCCGCATTGGTGTTATTCGGAACCAGCACGATATCGCTTTGGTTTTTTGGGATATACATCAGGTCATTTGTCGCACCATCATTATTAGGGTCGCCACCTGTGATGTAAGATACTGCTCCATTATTAGCCATTTCAAATACTAACCCAACCGAAGTTGATGCATGATCCAGATAGCTCTTTTTATAAAATACTGAAGCAATAATACGATTTGGCATTACAAATGAACTATTCGATAAGTTATCCGCATTAGGGTTACCTGCTACATAACGTGTGCTCCAGATGGTTGAAGCAGTAGAACCGCCATCATTCACATCTTTTGAACCGCTGTGTGTATAAGCAACGTTGGCATACAAACCATTTGAAAAGTTTTTCTGCAACTGACCGGTAACAAAATATGAATATCCTTTATTGGTGTTAGTCATATAGTACAACCCGGTAATTACAGGATTTTTAGCACTTATTGGTGTTACTGTACCATCAGGCAATACCGTTTTGTCAAGTGGGGTTATATTTTTTGAGTTATAATGTATCTGGCCTTCCGGACCTGCATCAACAGTATACCCATTTGAGATAACCAGGTTTTGATGATAAATGGCATTGATATCTTTGGTATACGATCCTTCAATAGTACCGATAATGCCTCCTGGCAGTTTTTGATCAACTGCTAAATTTGTTCTCCATATTTCAGGATATTTCAATTTCGGATCCGCAATATCTAGCTCATAAGATGTATTTGCAGCAGCCTGACCTGTAGGACGGTTGTGGTTAACATCCTGGTTAAAAATCAATCTCGGATCACCCGGAGTGGTAGTAACTCCTGAACTAAATAATAAACCATTGTTTGAGGCCTGGTTAGATATCCATACAAAAGGTACCGTGCCAGCAAATATACCTGAACCACCGCGTACCTGGGTGCTCTGATCGCCATTAACATCCCAGTTGAAACCAACACGCGGAGAAAGCAACACTTTGTTTGATGGTAATTTAGATGGATCTACATGTATACCATTTGCGTAACCGCCCTGGAAGGTAAGTGCAGCAGCATTATCATTCTTAGCCAATGTTGTAGGGAACGCATCGTAATCTGCGCGCAAACCGTAGGTTAAACGGAAATTGTCAGTTACGTGAAATTTATCCTGCACATACACACTATATATGGATGCCTTGATAGACGCATAAGGAAACTGACCGCTTGATAATGCCGAGTTACGGTAAGTGTAAGAAGCCGCAGGCGCTCCGCTCAGAAAATCAGCAGCAGAATTATAGGTATATAGCCCATTGTAATCCGGCGCAAAACCATTTTTGTAGCTCTGGATCTGATCGTTAGTACCAAATGTCAATTCGTGTTTCCCTAAGTACCAGGTAACATCATCCGAAAATTGCAAGATATTTGTATTCAGTAAGTTACCTGCTGTATAAAGTTCGTAGCCAAAGCTTGTAGTCAGTGCTGATATTTTACCGGTAGTGGCGTCGAACTGGCCATTACCAATATCAACCATCGGAATAGCTGAGCTGCCCAAAGATGCACGATAATCACGCAGAGCTGAATAACCGACAGTGGCTTTATTTGAAACTGAGCTGCTCAAACGGGAATCAAGCTCCACTATACCGATGTTAAAGTTGTTATTGATACGATAACCGGCACCATAAAATGGTAGTGTAGTTACGCTGGCAGCGCGTGTAGGTGTATTGATATTTACCGTACCTGAATTGCTTGGTGGCTGATCAGCATAAGATTTCAGGTAGAAATATTTAGCGCTCAACACGTTGTTTTTATCAATATTCCAATCCAACTTAGCCGTAAGCTTGTTGCTAAAAGTCTTGAAATCATAATTCTGATAGGCTCCCGGATCATATTTATAGTTATCAATCAGGAATTTTCTGATCTGGTCAAGTGTAGCAGCATCAGCTTGTGATACTTTACCACTTGCACCCGAACCCGTTGCAACATAAGACGAATAAGGCTGGCTGATACGCTCTTCTTCACCAGACAGGAAGAAGAACAATTTATTTTTTATGATCGGGCCACCAACACTTATACCTGTCTGGCGATAGCTGAATGGTGTTTTTGCGATAACATTATCACCTGCTTTATACCCGGTAAGACCGGTGCTGCGGATATAATCATAAACCGTTCCTTTGAAAGTATTAGTACCTGATTTTACCACAGTGTTAACACCTGCACCTGTAAAGTTACCCTGGCGAACGTCATAAGGAGCAATATCAACCTGGATCTGGTCGATAGCGTCCAATGAGATTGGCTGTGAGTTAGTCTGGCCACCTAATGTACCCGACAAACCGAATGAGTTGTTGAATAAAGCACCGTCAACAGTAATGTTGTTAAAACCGCTGCTTCGTCCGCCGAAGTTCAGGCCATTTGCAGACGGCGTTAACTTGGTAAAATCAGCCAGTGACCTGTTAATGGTTGGCAAATTTTCAATTTGTGCGCGGTTTACTGTTTCACGGGCGCCGGTGCGCGAAGAGTTGATCACTTTACCTTGTGTACCTGTAATGGTTACCTCCTTCAGGTTGGTGTTGTTCTCTTCAATTTTTGCATCAATACGCTGATCCTGTCCAATGGAAAGGTTCATACCGTCCTGAACAAAATCTTTGTAGCCAATAAATGTAATTTTAACGGTGTACGGACCACCTACCCTTAAGTTTGGTAAGTTGTAACGGCCGTCGGCGCGGGTAACGGTAGCGTATACCGTTCCGGTAGGGATGTGTGTTACTGTTACAGTCGCCCCAGGTATTGCTCCTTTACTGTCGGAAACGATACCGTTGACTGACGCAGTTGTCACACCTTGTGCATTTGCGTTCCTTATCCCAAGGAAACTGATGCCGGTTAACAATAAGATTAAAAGTAAAAACTTCCTCATACTTGTTCTAAATTTTTAAATAAATGTGAATGAACTGATGTGGCGGCAAAGATATGTAACGGACTCGTTACTAATGTTAAGTTAATATTAATATTTTTTCGACAATTACCAACATTTAATACACACAACACACAAGTTTTAACTATGTAGATACTTTTACAACATTTTGATACAATTCCCTCATTTATAAACCATTAGTTAATCTACAATTCTTATAGATATAGCATATATTTTTATATCCTTTCTGTAAAAAAATAAGCACCATCGGGGTGGATTTTTTCTATTCGCGCCTTTTTAATTAGCTTTGGCCTCGAATTCAAAAAAAGGATAAAAAACATGGACTACGATTTAATTGTAATAGGGTCTGGCCCCGGAGGTTATGTAGCTGCTATACGTGCTTCACAGCTTGGCTTGAAAACCGCTATAGTTGAGAAAGAATCATTAGGTGGCATTTGCCTTAACTGGGGTTGTATTCCGACAAAGGCTTTATTAAAAAGCGCACAGGTATTTGAATACTTAAATCATGCTGCTGATTATGGTGTGAAGGTAGCAGGCGGCGAAGTTGATTTTGAATCTGTAATAAAAAGAAGTCGTGGTGTTGCTGACGGGATGAGCAAAGGTGTTCAGTTCCTGATGAAGAAGAATAAAATTGAAGTAATAATGGGTACCGGCAAGCTGAAAGCGAAAAATACTGTAGAGGTAAAAGCTGCTGACGGTGCCACCAAATCATATACTGCAAAAAGCATCATTTTAGCTACAGGAGGCCGCTCACGCGAATTACCTAACATCAAACAGGATGGTATAAAAGTAATCGGTTATCGCCAGGCAATGAACCTGCCTAAGCAGCCAAAATCAATGATCGTAGTTGGTTCAGGCGCTATAGGTATCGAGTTTGCTTATTTCTACAATACTTTGGGTACCAAAGTAACCGTGGTTGAGTTCCTGGATAACATCGTTCCTTTAGAGGATGAAGAAGTTTCAAAAGGATTGAACCGCATCCTTAAAAAGCAAGGTATCGAGATCATGACCGGCTCAAATGTCGAATCGGTTGACAGCAGCGGTAATATTTGCAAAGTGAATGTTAAAACCCCTACCGGAAATGTTTCCCTGGAAGCAGAGATCGTATTATCAGCCGTAGGTATCAGTACCAATATAGAAGGCATTGGCCTGGAAGAGTTAGGTGTTAAAACGGATAGAGGTAAAGTTGTGGTTGACGATTTCTACAAAACTAATGTAGAAGGCGTTTATGCAATCGGCGATATCGTTAAAGGCCAGGCGCTAGCACACGTTGCTTCTGCGGAAGGTATTATCTGCGTAGAGAAAATAGCAGGACATAATCCTGAGCCGTTAAATTATAATAACATCCCTGGCTGTACTTATTGCAGTCCTGAAATTGCATCAGTTGGTTATACTGAAAAGGCGGCCAAAGAAGCTGGTTACGAGATCAAAGTGGGTAAATTCCCATTCTCGGCATCAGGTAAGGCCTCTGCCGCTGGCGCTAAAGATGGCTTTGTAAAACTGATCTTCGACGCAAAATACGGCGAGTTCCTTGGCGCACATATGCTGGGTCATAACGTAACTGAAATGATTGCTGAGGTAGTTACCGCACGCAAGCTGGAAACTACCGGTCACGAGATCATTAAATCGGTTCATCCACACCCAACCATGAGCGAGGCAGTGATGGAAGCTGCGGCAGAAGCTTATGGCGAGTGTATACATTTATAATTTAAGTCTATAGTCGATGGTCCATGGTCAATAGTAAAATCCATGGACTATTGGCCATGGACCATCGACTTCACTATGAAACTCCACACCATCGATACCGGCTTTTTTAAATTAGACGGCGGTGCTATGTTTGGTGTCGTTCCCAAATCGATCTGGAATAAAACCAATCCTGCCGACGAGAATAACCTGTGTACATGGGCCCTTCGCTGCCTGTTGGTTGAAGATGGTGATCGCCTGATACTGATAGATACCGGCATTGGTGATAAACAAGATGCCAAATTCTTCAGTTATTACTATCTGCATGGAGATGCAAGCCTGAAGTCATCTTTAGCCAAGCTCGGATTTACAACTGATGATATTACCGATGTATTCCTCACCCATATGCACTTTGACCATGTTGGTGGTGCAGTGAAGCGTGATGGAGAAAAATTGATGCCCGCTTTTAAGAATGCAACTTATTGGAGCAATCAGCAGCATTGGGACTGGGCAGTTAATCCGAATGATCGTGAAAAAGCATCTTTTTTAAAGGAAAACATACTGCCTATACAGGAAAGCGGGCAGCTGAAATTTATCGATACAAACGATGGTGTTAACTTTATGAGTGGCTTTGATGTCCGTTTCGTTTATGGGCATACAGATGCTATGATGCTGCCACTAATCAGCTACAAGGGTCAAAAAATATTGTATATGGCTGATCTTCTGCCATCTGTGGGTCACCTGCCTCTGCCCTATGTAATGGCGTATGATATGTTCCCCCTAAAAACTCTCGGCGAAAAGAAAATATTTTTGAGCGAAGCCTTGGAAAACGAATATATTTTGTATTTTGAACACGATCCTGTGAACGAATGCTGTACATTGCAACAGACTGAAAGAGGGATACGGGTTAAGGATACTTTTAAACTGAAAGAACTGTAAACCAAATAGTTAACAAATCAATTACTAAGTTTAAAAAGCTACTTATTTTAATTTGAATGTAAAGATAGATTGGGTTGTTATTTTTTCATAACAATTTTATACCTTTGCACGTTCAATTCATAAAGTAAGAATTGAGGTAATACATATAGATGAGACAACTCAAAATAACCCAATCTATTACCAATCGCGAATCACAATCGCTTGATAAATATCTTCACGAAATTGGTAAAGTTGACTTAATCACTGCAGAAGAAGAAGTAATTCTGGCACAAAAGATCAGGGAGGGCGATCAGGCAGCTCTTGAAAGATTAACAAAGACAAACCTGCGCTTTGTTGTATCGGTAGCAAAACAGTATCAGAATCAGGGTCTTACACTCGGTGACTTGATAAACGAAGGTAATCTGGGTCTCATTAAGGCGGCAAAACGTTTTGACGAAACTAAGGGTTTCAAATTTATCTCTTACGCTGTATGGTGGATCCGTCAATCTATATTGCAGGCTATCGCAGAACAATCCCGTATCGTACGTTTACCGTTGAACCAGGTAGGTTCATTAAGTAAGATCAGCAAGGCATTCTCAAAATTAGAGCAGGAGTATGAGCGTGAGCCATCTCCGGAAGAATTGGCCGACATGCTGGAAACTACTGTCGACAAGATATCTGATACATTAAGCAATTCTGGACGTCACGTTTCGATGGACGCTCCTTTTGTACAAGGCGAAGAAAACACTTTGTTGGACGTATTGGAAAACCAGGAACCCAACACCGACTCTATTTTGATCAACGAGTCGCTGTCTGAAGAAATTAAACGTTCGCTTTCTACGCTTACAGAGCGTGAGCGCGAGATCATCGTGTTATTCTTCGGATTAGGCACTAATCATCCGCTTTCGCTGGAAGAAATTGGCGAGAAGTTCAATTTGACACGCGAACGCGTCCGTCAGATCAAAGACAAAGCGCTGCAACGATTAAGACATACATCCAGAAGTAAAATTCTGAAATCATATTTAGGTTAATCACCTCTGAGGCCCCCGGAATACCACCGGGGGCTTTTTTGTGCGCAAAAATCTGTAACACTCGCGATTTTCAAGACGTCTTATGGTAAAGTTTCATACTTATCATGAACAGGCTTGGTTTATCACTATTATTGCTGCTTTCAGTTTTTTACTGGAACCAGGGCCTGTGCATTGGAAAACCCAAACCGAATCCGGTAAAAACCATCTTCCTTAAAAAACTTCACCTTAAAACTATTGCGGGTGATCCGGAACCTTTTGGTGACTATAATAACCTCGTCGTTCCGATAAAAAGAGCAGGGAACCTGATCATTGTAGAAGCCCAGATCGATACCATGCAGGGCAACTTTATATTAGATACCGGTGCCCCTTATCTCGTTCTAAATACCACATACTTTAGAAATATGCCCAGGATTGAAGAACAGGAAGCAGGAGGTATCAATGGCGCTTCTTCAGGCACGTTTTCTACAATAGTAAAGAACTTCTCTATTCTCGATCTGCATTATTCTAGACTGACAGCTGATGTCACCGATCTTTCAGCGCTTGAAAATGGCAGGCATATCAAAATATTAGGTTTGCTTGGTACCCGCCTATTTTCAAAACTGGCCATCACAGTAGATTTATTTCATAATCAGCTTTATATTCATAAGTTGGATCAGCATGGTGAGGTTAATTCTGCCGAACAGATATATACCAATCCCCAATTGAAAACTTCCTTTAAATACTCAGGTGATGTGATCTATCTGAAAGGTGCTATCAATGACAAATCAATGTGGTTTGCATTTGATACCGGTGCAGAGGTAAACCTGTTGGATTACAATCACTCTAAAAAAATGATGCAGAACATGGAGATCATTAATAGGGCAAAGCTCACCGGGGTTGGTGGTTCAGTTTTTGAGATCATTAATGCAAAAGTTGATAAGATGACCATTGGCGACCAGGTGTTCACAAATAACCGGGTCACAATAACCAACCTGGAGAAAATGGGCCATTTTTACGGACAATCTATGGACGGAATTTTAGGATATGACTTTTTTACGCGCGGAATATTTACGATCAACTTCGTAAAAAAAGAATTTGAAATGTACATTTATAGCCATCAATAATGAACAGGGGTTACGGATATATGGTTTTTATAGCGGTGTTGCTCTTCAGCAATATCCAAACCGCTATGGCCCAAAACCGCAACTCGCTGCGTATTACTGATGATAATCACCTGGTGCTGCAGATCGATATTCAGTCATCTAAAAAAACGCTGGACAGTATATTGACTATTGCCGGTGTTAACGCCACGCCAGATCAAATACAAAAAGCAAACTTTACGGCATTAGATAAAGACGGTTGGACTATGGTTGACCATGACGGCAATCTATACCATTTTGACAGATCATTAGAAAAGCTGAATGATAACCCACCTAAAGATCCTTACACCATTAGTTTACAAATACCACAAGTAAATGGCAAACCGGGCTACCCTGCCCAGGTAAAATATGGTATAAACCGCTTTGCAAAAGTAACCGTTTATCAGTTGCCTTCAGGATTAACACGTTTTATGCTGCCTGGATATGCGAAGGCAAAAAGAGTAATGCTATCCGGCAATTTTAATAGCTGGAGTACACTAAAAGGCTCCATGACTAAAACCGATGGTGGATGGATCATCGATATAAAATTGGCTCCCGGCATTTATCAATATAAATACATTATCCAGGGACGCTGGACCACAGACCCCAACAACCTGCAGGATGCTGATGACGGCAATGGGAACGTCAACTCTGTCTATTACAAATACAACTACACTTTTAAACTGAAGGGATATGTGTCGGCCCACAAGGTAACCGTAGCAGGAGATTTTAATAACTGGAATGTAGATGAGCTAATAATGGAACGCCATGGTAATACCTGGGAAAAACAGCTATACATGGGTGACGGTAAGCATTTCTATCGGTTTACAGTAGATGATGAATTGGTAAATGATCCTGCTAATACTGTTAAAGAAAAAGATGACGACGGGAAAATCAATTCGGTGCTGGCGGTTGGCGAAGTGGTGTATTTCAAATTGAAAGGTTATAATGACGCCGGGAAAGTATCAGTTGCAGGCGACTTCAATGACTGGGCGCCCAATAAAATATTCCTTAAGAAAACGCATGATGGCTGGGTATTGCCGATGATTCTTAACCCGGGCAACTATGGCTATAAATTTATAGTGGATGGCAGATGGATCACCGATCCACAGAACCAGAATTATATGGTTGAAAAAGGTGTCACAAATTCATTCGTAGCTGCTAAGCCTAACTATACTTTTAGATTGAAAGGATATAAAAACGCGAAATCAATAAAACTATCGGGCACATTCATCGACTGGGATAAAAATGGATACACCATGGTCCATAATGGTGATGAATGGACCATCAGCGTAAACCTGAAGCCCGGAAAATACCTGTACAAATTCATCATCGACGGTAAATGGATACGTGATCCAGGCAACAAATACTGGGAAGAAAACGATTCAGAGGGCAGCAATTCTGTTTTGTGGATAGAGTAGATCCGCACCCTGTTATTCCACTCAAACTACCTGCTATTTTTAATGCTCAAAAGGCTTTATTTGGCTTCAACCACGTTGAATAATTAATAATTAAAAGGTACATTTATGGGCTAAACGTTTTTGTTATGACTATCCCTATTTACCAGGCTGATGCTTTTACCAATCGTCTTTTCGGGGGGAATCCTGCTGCTATTTGTCCGCTGACGGAGTGGCTGCCAGATGAAACTATGCAAAAGATAGCGGCAGAAAATAACCTGGCCGAAACTGCCTTTTTTGTAAAGAATGGGGATGGTTATAAACTCAGATGGTTTACCCCCGCTTATGAGATCGATCTGTGCGGCCACGCTACGCTGGCTTCGGCACATATCATATTCACGGAGCTAGGCCATAAAAGTGACACCATAAACTTCGAGACTGTAAAAGCAGGAGTTTTAACGATAAAAAAGGATGGCGACAAATACACGATGGATTTTCCATCGCGCCCTCCTATTCCTATAGAAATGCCAAACGGGCTAGCTGAAGCTTTAAGTGAAAAGACACCGCTATCAGCTTATCGTTCAAGGGATTATTTTATTGTTTATGAATCAGAGAATGATATCATCGATATTTCACCTGATTTCTTCGCTTTGTCAAAACTGGATACAGTTGGCGTGATTGTAACCGCACCGGGCAAAACTGTCGATTTTGTTTCGCGGTTCTTTGCTCCCGGAGCAGGGATTCCTGAAGATCCGGTAACAGGTTCGGCACATTGCAATTTGATACCTTACTGGGCCAGTAAGCTGGGCAAGAATAAATTGCACGCCTACCAGTTATCACCCCGCAAAGGCGAGCTCTGGTGCGAAAACAAAGGCGAACGCGTACTGATGAGCGGCAATGCCGTTACCTATTTAAAAGGAGAAATATTTATTTAAAGGTGAAAGGATAAAGGTAAAAGGATAAAGGTTTTGTTTCTACAATAAAGAGGCCTTTCACCCTTAACCTTTCACCTTTTGCCTTCATTACTTTATAAATGCAGCTTACTAAACTAGAGGTTAAGGGATTTAAGAGCTTCGGCGATAAGATAACGATCAATTTTAATGAGGGCGTTACGGCTATTGTGGGTCCGAATGGCTGCGGTAAATCCAATGTGGTTGATTCTATCCGATGGGTGCTTGGTGAGCAAAGCACCCGCATGCTCCGTTCTGAAAAGATGGAGAACATTATTTTTAACGGCAGCAAAAACCGTAAGGCCGCTAACCTGGCCGAAGTTTCGCTCACCTTTGATAATACCAAAAACATACTCCCAACAGAGTTCTCACAAGTTACCGTAACACGTAAGTTATATCGCGCGGGCGAAAGTGAATACAGGCTGAATGATGTTCAATGCCGTTTAAAGGATATTACCGACCTTTTCCTGGACACCGGTGTTGGAGCCGACTCCTACTCTATCATCGAATTAAAGATGATCGACGAGATCATTAACAACAAAGAAGGTTCGCGCCGCAATTTGTTTGAAGAAGCATCCGGCATATCCAAATACAAGCTCCGCAAAAAGCAGACTTTCAATAAGCTAAAAGAAACCGAAGCCGACCTGGAACGTGTAGAGGATCTATTGTCAGAGATCGAAAAGAACCTTAAAACCTTAGAGAACCAGGCTAAAAAGACAGAGCGTTATTACAGGCTTAAAGAACAGTACAAGACTCTGAGCATTATGCTTGCTTCGTTCAAGATCATTTCATTCAGCGAATCATTGAATAAGATCGACGAGCAGGAGCAAAAACAGCATAGTGAAAAGTTGGGTATCGTAGCGCAAATCGATAATATGGAAGCAGGCTTGCAACAGCAGAAACTCGATAGCCTTACTAAAGAGAAAAATCTGTCGACCCAGCAAAAAGCTACCAATGAGTATGTTTCGAAGATCAGGGCCTACGAGAGCGAGAAAAAGATCAAGAACGAACAACTCAAATTCCAGCATGATAAGGAAGCCCGACTGACCGAAGAACTGGAACGTGACCGTAATCAGTTAAACCACGTTTTATATAATATCAAACGTCTTGCTGAAGAAAAGGCGCAGGAAGATGAGAACCTGGAAGTTATACGGGCTTTGTTAAACGATCTGAAGCTGGCCGTTGATGAACTGCGCGAGCAACAGGGATCGGCCCGTGCTGAGCTGAATGAGCTAACCAGCATCAATAACCGCCTGCAAAATCAGATCTATAAAACTGAAAAGGATATTGATATTCTGCAGATACAGGAGCAGGCGCTTGAACAGGAAAGTCAGCGAAATATTGAGGATACAACTAATAAGGAGGCCGAACTTTCTCATTTTAATGAGGTGGTTGCACAACTACAGAGTCGTGCTGAATCGATGGAGAAAGAACTGGAAACGCTCGTTGATTTTGAAAATAAACTCCAACAGCAAATAAAGGACACAGAGGCCGAATCAGAAACCATTAAGGATACCATCGTCAAGGAAAGCCGTAAACTGGATGCCAAGCAAAACGAATATAACCTTACCAAAAGTATGGTTGATAGTCTGGAAGGCTTCCCGGAGTCGATCCGTTTCCTGAAAAAGACGGCAGGTTGGGCCAAGAGTGCACCTTTATTCAGCGATGTGCTTTTTTGCCAGGAAGAATACCGGGTGGCTATTGAAAACTACCTGGAGCCTTTAATGAATTATTATGTAGTTGAAAATTATGGCGAAGCTATTTCAGCCATAAATCTTTTAAGTAATTCATCCAAAGGAAGGGCGCAATTTTTTGTATTGAGCAATTACGATAATTCGCCCGTCACCCCCGCTGCTATAGCAAATGCAATTCCGGCTTTGAATGTGATTGAGGTAGAAAAGCGTTACGTGGGGCTTTGTAATCATTTATTGAAGAACGTTTACCTGGTGAATGACTCGACAGAAAATGATCTGAATAATACCGCTGTATATGGCGACATGGTATTGATCGGCAAAAGCGGTAAGTTCAATAAATCGAAATTTACCATGGCAGGTGGCTCGGTTGGTTTGTTTGAAGGCAAACGTATCGGTCGCGCTAAAAATCTGGAAAACCTGGCAAAGGAGATCAAGTCGATTGATAATCAGTTGATAGATCTTCGTCATAAAGCAGAAGAATTGCAAAGCAAGTTGGCTGCCTTTAAAGCTTCAGGAAAAAGCAGTGAGATCAATCAGCAGCAACAAGACCTCAACAGGTTGAACACGGAGTTGGTTACTGTAAAAACCAGACAGGAACAATACCAGGCTTTTATTGAGAACAGCCGCAATCGAAAAGAAGATATCGCCCAAAAGATCAGCAGCATTAAAGAAGATATGCTGCGGCTACAGCCCGAACTTGCTGAACTTAAAACCCAAAAAGATATTCAAAGCGATCTGTTCAACGAAAAACAATTGGCTTTTAACGAGTTGAACGAATATACGTCGGTACAATCCAATCGCTATAACCAGGAAAATATCCGCTTCCATCAGCAACAGAACAAAGTATCTGGTTTGATGAAGGATATGGACTATCGCGAGACCCAGAAGGAAAGTCTCGAAAGCCGTATCGCTCAAAATAGTTCCGAACTGGAAAAAGTAAAACAGGCCATCAACGAAAACCTGGCACAAGCAGGGCATTCGGATGACGATCTGCTGGAAATGTACAGCCAGAAGGAAGAACTGGAAAAAGCAACCCAGCAGGCCGAACAGGAATACTATACCTGGCGCGGTAAGATCACCGAAACTGAAAATGATATCACGGCTTTACGTCGTAAAAAAGATCAGGCTGAGCTGCTTGAAAACGAACTAAAGGACGAGAAGAATAACCTGAAAATCGAGCTCAATGCTTTAAAGGAAAGGCTTTCCGTTGAGTTCAATATCGACATCAACGAGTTATTGGATTCGGAACCGCCGGAGAATGAGGACGAAGGTGACCTGCGCGAAAAAACTGATAAGTTAAAACGTCAGTTAGATGATTTTGGGCCTATTAACCCATTGGCTGTTGAAGCTTACAACGAGATGAACCAGCGCTTTGAGTTTATCCAATCGCAAAAGAAGGATTTGCTTGAGGCAAAAACCTCATTGCTGGCTACCATACAGGAAATTGATGATACCGCCCGTGAGAAGTTCATGGCCGCATTTACCAATGTGCGGGAGAATTTTATCAAAGTGTTCCGTTCTTTATTTAACGAGCAGGACTCCTGCGACCTGATCTTAACCGATCCGGAAAACCCGCTGGAGTCGGACATTGATATTATTGCACGGCCAAAAGGCAAAAGGCCACTGTCTATCAATCAGCTTTCGGGTGGTGAAAAAACGCTGACAGCAACGGCGATCCTGTTTTCACTTTACCTGTTAAAGCCTGCCCCGTTCTGTATTTTTGATGAGGTGGATGCGCCTTTGGATGATACCAACATCGATAAGTTCAACAACATCATCCGCGAGTTTTCGGGTCAATCACAATTCATTATCGTATCTCACAATAAAAGAACCATTGCCAGTACAGATGTAATCTACGGTGTCACGATGGTTGAACAAGGAATATCCAGAGTAGTTCCCGTCGACTTAAGAGAATTAGCTGACTAAAAAACAAAAGGCGTAAAGAAATCTTTACGCCTTTTCTATATCATTTAGATGATATTATCTTTTCTTCTTGATTTTGTCAAACACCATTCCTCTGAATTTATGCTTATCCATTTTATGGGCAGCTGTTGTTTGTGCAGCAATAGAGAAGGTGCCATACTTAGCCTGCATACTTTGAATTGACTGGCTTTTTACCGCGTAAGTGCCGGTTTTAACATAATTTAATGCATGTGCCAATAAGCCTTCAGTTGGATCACCGAAATCTTTCGTCACATCGTCATAATCTGCTACGCCCGGATAATCAGCTGTTCCTGGTGTAAATCCGTTATAGTAACCGCCTTGTCCTGCTGAATTTTGTGTATAAAACTCGGGGATAAACATTTCATATTTATTGATGTCGATATCAAAAAAGCCTACCGGTTTGCCGTAGCTGGTTTCTCCGATAAACTGAACATCCATATGCGGGCGCAGGTTGTTGATTGTCAACTCACTTGCAGATGCTGTAGAGCCGGTAATTATAAAGAACACCCTATTAACATTTAATGAACCCAGCTTTGCGAAATTTGTAGCATTATCAGCAACAGCGTAGCTTATAAATTGCGGGCCATAATTATAATCCATTCCTGTTTGTTGATCCTTGCGCCACTGTTTACTAAGCAGAACCTCATGACCAGCAGTCAAAATATCGTTGTAATAAGTATTGTACATCAATGATCCGCTTTTAGCAGCTGGAACGATCAAATTATCAATATGCTCTGCTGTGGATACGTAACCACCTCCGTTATAACGTAAATCAACTACAAGGTCAGTAATACCCTGTGCTGCAAAGTTGGCGAATACCGGATCTAATTGCGGATTTGCATTAGCACCGGAGGTAAAGCTATTAAACACGATATAACCTACCTTATGACCGTTGCCCTGATCAAATATGGTGTCTTTAAGAACAGGATTAATGGTATATTCTGACACCAGCATGCTGCCCACCGTTAATGTGGACCCATCAGGCTTTTTCAAGGTCATTGAAATAGTGTTGCTATTGGAATAGGCATTTATTATAAAATTAAGGTTTGCACTGCTTCCATAACCCGGACCGTCATAATCCAGTGCTGTTCTGCCATTAATGCTGGTGATCTCGTAACCGCGCTTAATACCGGCCTGATCAGCCGGAGAGCCGGGATAAACATATTTTATGCGCAGGTCAGTAGTTGTATTATAAAATGGTGCGAAACCAAAATCGCCATGAACGCCATTAAGTTCCGAAGAAACTTCACCTGCATCAATGAAAGAGTATTTTGCTACTCCCGGATCATCTGCGTAATATTCATACGGCTGACTTGTTGCCGGGTTAATGGCATATTGTGAAATTGCATTTACTTCATTGTTCAGCGCGGTAAGTGTATCCGCACCAGTAAACGACCTTGGATTAAATGTAGCATATGTCGGCAACGACGAATACCACAAATAATCTTCTTTAGCATAGTAAAATATCGAATCTCTGATCTTATCAAGCACAGAAACCGTTGTGTCAGTGGGCTTAACGGGGGTTGGGTCGGATTTTTTTGCACTTTTACAAGCTGCAAAGATCAAAACACCTGAAACAACAATTAAGTAAAAAAATCTTTTCATATTGAAGCAATTATGACCTGTTTCTAAAATATTGTGACTTTAACGAAATATACGGAAATATGTTATACTCAGACTTCTGAAAACTCTATTGGTTTAATTAAATCTACTCCGGATGCATCTGCGCATTGTCTATCTACATCCGAATTTCCGATCATTAATATATTTCGTCGTTGTAAGTTATGGTTTTTAATTAGCAAATCCAAGCTATCAGTCTCTGGCTTAGGGGCTATCTCGTCAGCAAAGTAGCAAGTGAGATACGGCTCAAGCCCGTGCCATTCCGTTTGTTTTATCTTATTAAGTTGCTGCTCCGGGGTGCCATTAGTCAGTATAAAAATTTGCTTGCGGTCAACAACAATATCCTGCATAAAAGCAAGTAAATCTTCATCTAACAATAGTTTCAACGGAAGTTTAGCATTGATATTCAGATGCCTGAAGTTTTGCCTGTATTTCTCATCAAGACTATACTTCTCTCTGAGGCGATCAAAAACAACTTCCTTCCCTCCTGCTAAATACGCATCCACCATCACTGAGGTTGCCTCTTTAGCATCGATCATTTCGGTATATTCCAAAAATGAGGTAAAAAGATAATAGATTTGATACAAGTAGTCTTTCTCAGGATAAAGGACATTATCCAGCTCAAATATAAAAGCGTCTTTCCTTGGGTCGATCTCGCTATACTTTATCATCCGCAGCTTCTATTTGTATATCGTATTCTTCGAATAATTGTTTTGCATTGAGTAGCAATTCCTTTTCTTCCTGCCGCAAAATCAATACACAATTTATATTCCGATCCAGGCACAAAGCGAGCACCTGGTGTGTATAAGATGTATTTTTAGGATTTGGCAAGGCAATCACTTTACCCGATTGCACCAACACCTCTGGTAATTCCAGATAATCGCCCAATATCACCTCTTCCGCGTTCAAAGTACTCTTTAACCGATATGCTTCTGCTGATGCAGCTCCCGTTATAAGTGTATACACTATTATTTATTGAACAATAAAACCATCCTTCATCACCACCTTCCTGTCCGACAACTCAGCCAAATGCTCATTATGTGTTACGATAATAAAAGTTTGATGAAATTCATCCCTCAACTCTCTAAATAAATGATGCAGTTCGTTTGCATTTGTTGAATCCAAATTGCCCGACGGTTCATCGGCAAAGATCATCGCCGGGTTGTTTACCAAGGCGCGGGCAACAGCCACTCTTTGTTGTTCACCGCCTGAAAGCTGTCCGGGCTTATGCGTCATCCGGTCATTTAGCCCTAAGCGGTTTAGCAGTACCTTCGCCTTCTGCTCCGCCACTACCTTATTATCACCCGCTATCAGCGCCGGGATACATACATTTTCCAGCGCATTAAACTCGACCAATAAATGGTGAAACTGGAATACAAACCCTATCTGCTTATTCCTGAAAGCACTCAGGTCCTTATTATTGAGTCTGCTAACATCAGTATTACCAATAGTCACACTACCCGAGTCTGCCTTATCCAAAGTGCCCAGTATATTTAATAATGAGCTCTTGCCGGCACCTGAAGCTCCGACAATGGTCACGATCTCCCCTTTATTTACTTCCAGGTCTACCCCTTTTAATATTTTAAGCTGTCCGTATGATTTATGTATAGCGTGCGCTTTGAGCATGGGGCTAAGTTAGTGATTAGTGATTAGAGATCAGAGACTAGTTGTTAAAAACCCGTATATACAGCCTCTAAATTGTTAATTTGTCAACTAAAAATAAAACTAATTACTGATCACTAATCTCTAATCACTGATCTCTGATTTTGTAAAACAAAATCGTAGCTTTGGCGCAAATTCTTCACACAACATGAATATTCACGAATACCAGGGTAAAGCCATTTTAAAAAGCTTCGGAGTAAGGGTGCAGGAAGGCATTGTTGCCGATACTGTTGAACAGGCCGCTGCAGCCGCTCAAAAATTAAAAGGAGACTTAGGATCAAGTTGGGTTGTAATTAAAGCGCAGATACATGCCGGCGGTCGCGGTAAAGGCGGTGGTGTTAAGCTGGCAAAAAATATGGACGAGGTTAGGGAAAAAGCAGGCGCTATATTAGGCATGCAGCTTATAACCCCACAAACCGGCCCTGAAGGTAAAAAGGTTCATAAGGTATTAGTGGCCCAGGACGTTTATTATCCGGGTGAGAGTGAAACAAAAGAATTCTATGTCAGCGTATTGCTTGACCGTGCAAAAGGCCGCAACATAGTTATGTATTCAACCGAAGGTGGTATGGATATCGAACACGTGGCTGAGCACACTCCTCACCTGATATTTAAAGAAGAAATCGATCCGAAAGTTGGTTTGCAGCCATTTCAGGCGCGTAAGATCGCATTCAACCTTGGTCTTTCAGGCGATGCCTTTAAAGATATGGTGAAATTCGTAACGGCATTGTACAAAGCTTATGATGCTACAGACTCTTCCCTATTTGAGATCAACCCTGTATTAAAAACATCTGACAATAAAATATTAGCAGTTGATGCCAAAGTAAACCTGGATGATAACGGTTTATTCCGTCACCCGGACTTTGCAGACCTGCGCGACTTCCACGAGGAAGATCCGAATGAAGTTGAAGCCAGCAAATCAAACCTGAACTATGTGAAGCTTGACGGTAACGTAGGCTGCATGGTAAATGGCGCTGGTTTGGCTATGGCAACGATGGATATTATCAAATTAGCCGGTGGCGAGCCTGCTAACTTCCTTGACGTAGGTGGTACTGCCAATGCTGAAACTGTAAAAGCAGCTTTCAACATCATCCTGAAAGATCCGAACGTAAAAGCAATTCTGATTAACATCTTCGGCGGTATCGTTCGTTGCGACCGTGTTGCACAAGGTGTTATCGATGCTTACAAAGAATTAGGGAATATCCAGGTTCCTATCATCGTTCGCTTACAAGGCACCAATGCTGAAGAAGCCAAAAAACTGATCGACGAATCAGGATTGAAAGTTTATTCTGCTATCCTACTGAAAGAAGCTGCTCAGCGTGTTGAGGAAGTATTGAAGAAATAGAGATTAGAGACTAGTTAACAGAGATTAGTTAATCAGGCTAACATTAGAGTTTAGCATTTAGATATTAGAATTTAAAAAGAGCCCTTAACGGGCTCTTTTTGTTTCCTTCATATTCAGCTAATATTTAAACAAACATTTGTTTTATTAACCGGTTTGCTTGTTTTACACGAACAAAAACAAGGCTGAAAGGTTAAAGTCTATACGATTTGTCGACCTAATGTAATCTTCTTATAAAAATTAGATGTTTAAACATATATTTATTACCTTTGATTCATAAAACAATCAGTTAAAACCATGGAAACACAAACAGCAACAAAATGGGCAATAGACCCAATGCACTCTGAAGTACAGTTTAAAGTAAAACATCTTGTTATTTCAACTGTAAGTGGTTTCTTCAAAAGCTTTGAAGGAACAGTAGAATCTGAAAATGAAGATTTCCAGGATGCGAAGATCAACTTCTCTATTGATATTAATAGCATCGATACCAACCAGACCATGCGCGATGAGCACCTGAAAGGTCCTGAGTTTTTTGAATCTGAAAAATATCCGCATATTAAATTCCAGTCGACCTCTTTCAAAAAGACTGATGATGATGAGTTTGAATTAAAAGGTGACCTAACTATTAAAGATGTAACCAAACCGGTTACATTAGAAGTAGAATTTGGCGGCGCAGCAACCGACTTTTATGGTAACACTAAAGCTGGTTTCGAAATTACTGGCAAAGTAAACCGCAAAGAGTTCGGTTTAACCTGGGACGGCGTAACCGAAGCAGGTTCAGTTGTAGTTGGTGAAGACATTAAGCTGACCATCAACGCACAGCTTGCAAAACAAGCGTAATTTAGTTGGATTGAGTTAACCGGTTGAATATGTTGATTGGTTGACTTAGCTAAAGATTATAGAAGCCATTTGTGAAAACAGGTGGCTTTTTCTTTTTTAAAGCCATCAGAAGGTATATTTGTTAAATCACTATGCTTATAAAGATATATCCCGAAAACCCGAACCCGAAAGCAATTGAACAGGTGGCCGATGTACTTCGTCGCGGTGGATTGATCATCTACCCTACCGATACGGTTTACGGTTTGGGCTGTGATATCACCAATCAGAAAGCTATTGAAAAGATATGCCAGATCAGGCGCATTAAGCCTGACAAAGCTAATTTTTCATTTATCTGTTATGATCTGAGCCATATTTCAGATTATATCAAACCGATTGATAACGCTACTTTTCGTGTGCTCAAAAAGGCATTACCCGGCCCATTTACCTTTATTTTTAATGCGAACCACAACGTACCCAAGTTATTGAGTTCCAACAAAAAAACGGTGGGTATCCGTGTTCCGGACAACGATATAGCACGGGAAATAGTAAGGGTATTGGGCAACCCTATCCTTTCCACTTCTATCCATGATGATGATGATATCATCGAATATTCTACCGATCCGGAGCTGATTGAGGAGAAGTATGAGGATAATGTGGATATCGTGATCGACGGTGGCTACGGTGGCAATATTCCTTCAACTGTTGTGGATTGCACTCAGGATGATTTCGAGATCATTCGTGAGGGTAAGGGTGAATTGGAATTGTATTTGTGATAGGCACTAAAATATAGGTCGTGTTTCAAGAATTTTAACTCTATTCAGATACTTAGCTTGTTCTTCGGTTAAAAACATGTGATAAAAATTATCGACGCCTGACCCAATGACATCCAGCAACATATAATCAGGATATTTTCCCTTTACGATTTCGTTTACCTTAGAAATTATTTGATGATTAAATTCGCCATAAGATGTCATTGCAAGGTGATAGCTCTCACCATCCAATTTAAAATCAACTGAAAACTCTATCTCTTTCTCGATCGGGAGATCAGGATGTCCATCCTTAATATCATGAAAATTTAAAATCCCATGCGATATCATATTTAAGGATTCAAGATAGGATTTATAAGGTTGTCTTTCTATTCTTTTCCACCGGCTTATTATGGCAACCGTGTCTGGAAAACAACCTATTAAATTAACATAGTTTCCATATGTTCTATCATAAATAGTGATTAAGATTTCTTCAACTTCTCTATCATTCAAATGGCTTAACACACCAGCGCTTTTGTAATGATACAATGCATATTGAATCTGATGATAGGTTAAGTTAGGCCGAAAGTTGTAGTGTTGGCGGATATATAAAAAACGCTCGCGTATTTTTGAAAAATCAAACAATGACTGCATTTGCTGATCAACTCTGCAGATCGCAAATTCATAATCTTCTTCAAGCGCTCCCTTTGATGTAGATTCATCATTAATCAGAACAAAACGATAATCATATCCAAAATCAGTTAATGTGTTATTAATTAGCTCGAGGAAATTTTCAATATCATAGCCATAATTATATTTTTTTGATGCGAGATCGTTCCTTAATTCATACCTATGGCTAAAGATTCGTCCTGCTATTTGAAAAGACAGATTTATCAATTTATAAGCGGGTGTTTTTATCTCATCGTTTTCGATCTCTTCGTAATAACATTTGTCTATTACAAAACTATGAGACAACTCATCGAATATCTTCAGTAGTCGTTTAAATAGATTATTACGATCATACTTCTTGGGATTAAAGCCAAAAAAACGGCAGTTATAACAATATCTAAAGAAATCCAGATATGAATTCAATTCACCTTTTTCAATTGCGCTAGACAATCTTTTTTCTTTTCGATGATCTATTAGGTTGCTCTTAAAATCGTCCCCCTTTAATTGTTTAAAGAATTCAAGTTGATGCTCCCTAGTAAAACTTAGGTAAAAATGATTAAGATTTGTTAAACGATAAATTAAATGAAAACTGTCCGCTATTTGGAAATTTGATATTTCAGTTTTAAGCTTTTGGTTTGTGATATTTTCAATAAGATTATTTGAGAATATCACGTCCAGTAAGCTATTTAACAAATCTGGTTCTACTTTATCTTTTTGTAGTCTCTTAACCCGATAAATAAACATTACTGGCCCGGATGGGTATTGATTACCAAATGTTTTTGCATAAAAAAACAAGAATAATGCCTTTAATATATTATCAGAGTACTCGTTAAGGCTGGACTCTAACTCAATTCTTTCGTCTGAAGAGATAATTTTATTGATAACAAGGTCTTCGGTAATTTTATGGCGCATAACGCTTAGTATATGTGCAATATACTAAAAATCAAACTTTATCAAGGCCTTATCGTCTTCACAAACTCCGGTATCTTCTCCAAATAATTCTCAGTTGCCAAAAACTTCACAAATGCACTGCCGACAATAGCGCCTCTGGCATATTCACAAGCTTTAGTGAACGTTTCATTATTAGAGATACCAAAGCCAATTATTGCAGGATTTGTTAGTTGCATGGCTTTGATGCGTTTGTAATAATCCTCAATGGCGTTGGATACCTCAAGATTTTTCCCGGTGATGGATGATGAAGATAACAGATAAATAAAGCTATTGGTCAGGTTATCGATCTTGCGGATACGTTCTTCAGAAGTTTGCGGAGTAACCAGGAATATATTGCTCAGGCCATTTTCAATGAAATGTTTCGAGTACAAATTTTCATACTCATACATCGGCAGGTCAGGTACGATCACACCATCTACACCTACCTCGGCTGCCTTTTTGCAGAACCTTTCTATCCCATATTGAACCATTGGATTTACATAACCCATTAGCAAGATCGGTATGCTAACACGCTTGCGCAGGTCTTTCAGCTCTTCAAATAACTGGTTCAGGTTCATACCATTTTCCAGCGCTTTTTCTGAGCTATGCTGAATAGTAGGGCCGTCGGCTACCGGATCAGAATATGGGAAACCTATTTCAAGAAAATCAACTCCTGCTTTTTCCAATGCTTCAGCAATGTCAAGCGTGGTGTTCAGTTCCGGATATCCCGCGGTAAAGTATATAGATAACAGGTTGTCTTTTTTTGATTCGAAGAGTTTATTTAGTCGGTTCATTTTTGGTCAATAGTCAATGGTCAATAGACCATAGTAAAACAAAAAGGCCATGGACTATCGACCATGGTCTATGGACAGTTAATATCCGAAATATTTTATGTACGTGCTCAAATCCTTATCCCCCCTGCCCGAAATGCAGATTACTACATTATCATCCTTTTTAAAGGTCATCTTTTCCAGATAAGCAAGTGCATGTGCTGTTTCAATCGCCGGGATGATCCCTTCCAGTTGTGAGCAAAGCAAACCTGCCTGCAGGGCCTCATCATCCGTAATGCTTACATATTGTGCGCGCTGCACCTTATATAAATGCGCATGCTGCGGACCAATGCCCGGGTAATCCAAACCGGCCGAAATAGAATAAGGCTCTACCACCTGGCCATCGTTGGTTTGCATTAGAATAGTACGACTGCCATGCAAAACGCCTTCCCGGCCCAAAAAAGTAGTGGCTGCCGAGTGTCCACTTTCTACCCCCTGCCCAGCTGCTTCAACAGCGATCAGCTTTACCGATTCATCATCCAGGAAATGATAAAACATACCCATCGCATTGCTGCCACCACCTACACAAGCCATTACATATTGCGGAAGTTCGGCACCAGTATGCTCTAGTAACTGCTTCTTGGTTTCATGTGAAATGATAGACTGAAACTGTGCTACCATTTCGGGGTAAGGATACGGGCCCACAACCGAACCGATGATATAATGCGTATCAACCGGGTTATTGATCCAGTCGCGCATAGCCTCGTTGGTGGCATCTTTTAATGTTTTACTGCCTGATGTAGCCGGAACTACAGTTGCTCCCAGCATTTTCATACGGGATACGTTTGGTGCCTGGCGCTCCATGTCCACCTCGCCCATGTATACCACGCATTCAATACCCATTAAGGCGCATACCGTAGCAGTGGCCACCCCATGCTGACCAGCTCCTGTTTCAGCGATTATCCTCTTTTTACCCAGACGCCGTGCCAGTAATATTTGTCCAATAGCATTATTGATCTTATGCGAGCCTGTGTGATTCAGGTCTTCGCGTTTGAAGAAGATATTGGCGCCATATTTCTCAGAATATCTTTTTGCAGGATAAAGTGGCGAAGGCCTACCTACATAATCCCTCAAAAGTTGCTCAAATTCAGCTTTAAAACCGGGATCATTTAGTATCTGGACGTACTGCTGTCTTAGTTCTTCCACGTTGGGATACAACATTTCGGGGATATAAGCTCCGCCAAAATCGCCGTAATACCCATGTTCGTTAACTCCGTATTTCATCGTAATAGTTCGAATGCGTTTTTTAATTTTTCAATATCTTTCAGCCCCGGCTCAATTTCAAAGCGACTGTTGAGATCAACTCCATAGAACTGCGGATGTTTGATCGACTTTATTTCCTTCAAATTATCCAGGCTCAATCCCCCGCTTAAAAAGAAAGGGACATCCAGTGTATATTTATCCAATAGTGACCAGTCAAAGCTTTTCCCAGAGCCGCCATGCTTATCTGTTTTGGTGTCGAACAGGAAAAAATCGACACTGCCAACATATTGATTCAACCTTTCAAAATCAAAATCCTGATCAATCCCAAAAGCCTTCATCACGGTTACTTTTCCCTTGAACTCAGCACAGAACTCAGTATCTTCATTCCCATGCAATTGTATCGCATCAAAATGATATTTATCTATCAATTGATGAATTGCTTCAGCTGTTTCATTTACAAAAACTGCTGTTTTACTAATTGTTTCCGGCACAACAGCCAATGTATCATCATCCAGCTCAGCAGCAAAACGCGGCGATGGTGCATAACAGATAAACCCCACATAATCTGGTTTTAATTCTGTAACGGCTTCAATATTGTCGCGGTGTTTCAGTCCGCAAATTTTTATCTGCATTAGTTGCTGCTGATCAATGTTTTAAAACTGTTTAATGCTCTCTTACTTAACAAAGCCTCATCAGCCTCATAAAAGCAATCGCCAAATGTTTTCTCCGGGTGAATGGTTTTAATAGCCAAAGCTGCATTGCAAACCACTACATTATTTTGTGCAGCGGTACCATCGCCATTCAGCACGCCCATAAATATATCTGCCGATTCTTTCACAGTGCTTCCCCCTCCTATTTCTGCCGGGTCAAGCTTTTCAAAACCCAGGCTTTCAATGCTATTGATCTTTTCGCCTTCGGCAGAGAAGGTTTTGAAATCGCCGGTTAATGATATCTCGTCATAACCATCCAAAGCATTAAGGATCGTATATTTTACATCTGATTTCTGATACAGGTATGCATAAATACGTGCCAACTCCAAATTAAACACCCCTACCATCTGATTTTCAGGTTTGGCCGGATTGACCATTGGCCCAAGCATATTGAAGAAGGTTTTAACACCTAGTTCTCGCCGTATCGGCGCAACGGTTTTCATTGCCGGGTGGAATAAAGGCGCATGCAAAAAGCAGATATTTGCTTTATCAAGCCCTTTATTCAGTTTATCACTTTCGTTTGTAAACTGATAGCCCAGGAACTCCATCACATTGGACGAGCCGCAACCTGATGATACGCCATAATTACCGTGCTTAGCCACCTTATAGCCCGCTCCCGCTACAATAAATGAAGCTAGCGTAGAGATATTAAAGGTATCCTTCCCGTCACCACCGGTACCGCAAAGGTCGATCAGTTCATTTGTCTCTAGGTTGGCAGGCAAACACAAGTCAAGCATCGCGTCGCGAAAGCCTTCCAGCTCATCAACGGTAATAGTCCGCATACAATAAGCGGTCATAAATGCCGCCATTTGCGAATTATTATATTTTCCCTGTGCAATGTTGGTCAAAATTTCCTTCGACTGCTCGCGGGTAAATGTCTTATGCTCAAATAAATGGTTTAATATTGCTTTCATGGCTTACAGCTAATAAAAAAGGGCTGCCTTGTGGCAACCCTTCTCGTATATATCATTTTTAAACAAACACGGGACTGCCTTACGATTACTCGTTAAGCCACCACCAATTGTTGTTTAATACTTTGTTCATGATCTTGTGCGACAAATATGGAAATAGTTTTTACTAAAAGCAAGGGGAATTATATTTTTGGTTGGAGAAGTTGCAGTAGTTGTAGATGTTGTATTGGTTGAAGTAGTTGATCTCTTCTTCCAATTTTTTTAACCTTTACAACCAATACAACCTTTTAAACCATTACAACCAAACAAAATGCCCATCCACAAACGCAAATTTAACCCGGAAGATGACCTAGGGTTTGGCACCCAACCGGTGCTCAAGAACCAGCCATTGATACGGCAGGACGGTTCCATCAACGTAAAACGTCGTGGATTACCATTTTATAATACCGCCAATAACTACCATAAACTCATTACCATGAGCTGGCGTAAATTCTGGCTGATTGTGCTATCCTGTTATTTGGTTATCAATACCTTATTTGCCTTTATCTATCTCTATATAGGGGTTCAAAACCTTAACGGCGCCGAGGGAACGGATACTTATCAGCATTTTTGGGACGCCTTTTTCTTTTCGGCGCAAACTATTTCAACCGTGGGTTATGGCCACATCAGTCCAAAGGGAATGGCTGCTAATAGCGTTGCAGCTTTAGAATCAATGATGGGCTTGCTTGCGTTTGCTTTGGCAACTGGTTTATTATATGGACGCTTCTCCCGCCCTACAGCAAAAATTGTTTATAGCGAAAATTTGCTGATAGCTCCTTACGGTGAAAATGGAAAAGCTCTGATGTTCAGACTGGCGAATTTACGCCGAAACACCCTGATCGACCTGCAAATGGAGATCATCTTCTCTTACAACGAAAATGTGAATGGTAAACTGGTACGCCGTTTCTTTCCGCTTGAGTTGGAAAGAAAAAATGTGAGCATCTTAACCTTAAGCTGGACTGTGGTACATCCACTGGATGACAATAGTCCATTGAAAGATTTAAACGTTGAAGATCTAAAAGGCACACAAGCAAGTGTAGCGATATTACTGAAAGCTTTTGACGATACTTTTTCTCAAACCGTACATTCACGTACGTCTTATAAATGCGAGGATATCGTCTGGGATGCCAAATTTACACCGGCATTCGATAGAGATGAGGATGGCACAATAGTACTAAATCTGCACAAGATTGGGAGCTTTGTGAAGGTGTAAGGGTCGGTTGTAGTAGTTATAAAGGTTGTATTGGTTGTAAAAGTTAGGAAAAATCAACTACTACAACCCCTCCAACCATTACAACTTCGCCTGGCAAAGCTCGATAAGTACGCCATTAGCACTCTTAGGATGAAGAAAGCAGACTAATTTATTATCTGCGCCTTCTTTGGGTTGATCATTCAGCAATACAAAACCTTCGTTTTTAAGGCGTTCCATTTCGGCTATGATATCCTCTACATCAAAGGCTATATGGTGTATTCCCTCGCCTCTTTTCTCGAGGAACTTATGGATGGGGCTATCAGGCGAAGACGGTTCGAGCAATTCTATTTTATTGGGCCCGGATTTCAGGAACGCTGTTCTAACGCCCTCTGAAGCAATGGCTTCTATTTTGTACACTGTTGTATTCAGCAGTTTTTCATATATCATTCCTGCACCTGCAATATCCTTCACGGCAATGCCAATATGCTCTATCTTTCTCATATCCAAATATTGCAAATAATTACCTTTATCTGATTATTCGCCCTTGTTTTGAATGATTTTAAATAAAAACTTTGCATATCTTTGTAATGTTTAATAATTGATATAAATATGAACCTTCCTATATACCTGGATAATAATGCCACAACGCCCATGGACCCACGGGTACTGGATGCGATGGTGCCTTATTTTACCCAGAAATTTGGTAATGCCGCGAGCCGCAATCATGCGTTTGGATGGGTGGCAGAAGAAGCTGTTGATTACGCACGTGAACAAGTTGCCAAAATTATTGGTGCTACTGAGAAAGAGATCATCTTTACATCAGGCGCTACCGAAGCTGACAACCTGGCTATAAAAGGTGTGTTTGAAATGTACCAGGAAAAAGGCAACCACATTATTACTACGGTTACCGAGCATAAAGCTGTACTGGATACTTGTAAACATATTGAGAAACTAGGCGGCAAGGTTACTTATTTACCCGTTAAAGAAGATGGCTTGATCGACCTGAATGAGTTGGAAGCTGCTATGACCAAAGAAACTATTTTGGTTTCGATCATGTATGGCAATAACGAGATCGGTGTGATTCAGCCTGTAAAAGAGATAGCTGCTATTGCACACAAACACGGTGCGTTGTTTATGACAGACGCTACTCAGGCGGTTGGTAAAATTCCGGTTGATGTAAATGCCGATGGAATTGACTTGCTGGCTTTCAGCGCGCATAAAATATACGGCCCTAAAGGTGTAGGTGCGTTGTACGTTCGCCGTAAAGGACCGCGTGTTAAAGTTACTGCACAAATGGACGGCGGTGGTCATGAACGCGGTATGCGTTCAGGCACTTTGAACGTTCCGGGTATCGTTGGTTTCGGTAAAGCTTGCGAGCTGTGCATACAGGAAATGGAGAGCGAAGCAAAACGTTTATCTGCTATGCGCGATAGACTACAATCTGCTCTGACTGTGCTGGAAGAAAGCTATGTCAATGGCAATGTTGAACATCGTTTACCGCACGTAGCCAATATATCATTCAAATACGTGGAAGGTGAAGGATTAATGATGGCGATGAAAGACCTGGCAGTATCTTCGGGTTCTGCTTGTACATCAGCTTCGCTTGAACCATCTTATGTATTGAAGAGTTTAGGTTTGTCTGATGACCTGGCGCATTCATCTATCCGTTTCGGTTTGGGACGTTTCACAACCGATGAGGAAGTAGATTACGCCGTAGAGGTAACCAAAAAGGCTGTTACTCATCTCCGCGAACTTTCACCACTATGGGAAATGTTCAAAGAAGGTATCGACCTGAACTCAATTGAGTGGGCAGAACACTAAAAAGGCTTGACGTAATACGTTCTACGTTTTACGTCAGTATATTATTAAGAAAAAACGTACAACATAATACGTATAACGTATAACAAAATTTAAAGAAATGGCTTATTCAGAAAAAGTAATTGATCACTATACCAATCCGCGCAATGTTGGTACTTTAGATAAAAGCAGCAGCAAAGTTGGTACTGGTTTGGTTGGTGCACCTGAGTGCGGCGACGTGATGCGCCTGCAGATCCAGGTTGATGACAACAACGTCATTACTGATGCTAAATTTAAAACATTTGGATGCGGTTCCGCAATTGCCTCTTCTTCATTGGCAACGGAGTGGCTTAAAGGTAAATCAATCGACGATGCGATGAAGATCGACAATATGGATATCGTTGAAGAACTGGCTTTACCACCGGTAAAAATCCACTGCTCGGTATTGGCAGAAGATGCGATTAAAGCAGCAATAAACGACTATCGCGTAAAAAACGGCTTAATGCCAATTGAAAGCGAAAAAACACATCACTAAATAGAACCAAGATTCAAGAGCCAAGAACCAGGATTTGTCTGGAATGATCTTGACTCTTGCATCTTGACTCTTGACTCTATAACAAAATGGTAACAGTAACAGATAAGGCGAAAGATAAGATAGATCACCTGATAAAAGATTCGAACCTGGATGGTTCTTATTTTCTGCGTGTATCAGTGCAGGGAGGTGGGTGCTCAGGCTTATCATACAACCTTGATTTTGATAACGAAATGAAAAAGGGCGACCAATTTTTCGAAGACAAAGGTGTTCGCATCGCTTTGGATATGAAGTCGTTCCTGTACCTTGCCGGTACCGAGCTTGATTTTTCGGACGGGCTTAATGGTAAAGGTTTTAACTTTCACAACCCGAATGCAACCCGTACCTGCGGTTGCGGCGAAAGTTTCTCAGTATAAATTTTAGATCCACACGGATTGATAAAAGCAGCACCGGTTTTATGGAAATAGAATCGGTGTTCTTGTTTTAATAATATCCGGAATCCTCCTATCTTTATCTGGAAAATCAATTTTATAACCTGATAAAGATTTAATGAATTCTGTAGCTGAGCGAACAACCGTTCCGAGTCTTATACGCAACGTGGTTGCCAATATCCATCCCGATACCCATACTTTCATGACCCACAAGGTAAAGGATGAGTGGGTAAGCGTTTCCTATCGTGAAACCATTGAAAAAGCCGATGCCATATCTGCCTGGTTTTTAGAGATGGGCGTGATGAAGGGCGATCGTTTGGCGCTTATAATTGAAAACGGTCCCGACTACGTGTATTACGACCAGGCCTTACAACAAATAGGTGCGGTAAATGCGTCTATCTACCCTACTCTTTCTGAAAGCGAAATTGAATATATTCTAAACGATTCAGGCGCAAAAACTATCCTGGCAGGCAACCCTTTCCTGTTCAGAAAGGTAATTAAGATAGCTAACAATTGCCCTGCTTTAATACGCATTATACCTGCTTTTGATGACTATCAGAAGCAATTGGGTAATGTAAACCTAAATGCCGGTGTTATAGGATTCAATGAAGTGATCAACGAAGGAAAACAACTGGTTGAAAAATATCGCTCTGCGCTAAACAGTTCAAGAGAAGCCATTTTGCCTTCTGACCTGTCTTGCCTTATTTACACTTCGGGTACAACCGGCATTCCTAAGGGTGTGATGCTCACTCATCACAATCTAACGGAAAATGTCCGTGCAAGTCTTGAGCAGATACAGGTGTTAGAGAAAACAGATGTATTCTTGTCCTTTTTACCATTGTCGCATGTATTTGAACGTACAGCAACCTATCATATCTGCTTATATGAAGGCTGCCAGATCGCATTCGCTCAAAGCCTGGATTTGCTGGCCAAAAATATGGCCGAGGTAAAACCGACAATTATGTGTTGCGTTCCGCGCTTGCTGGAGCGTATTCATGACAGGGCAATGAAAAATGGCTTATCTGCAGGCGGAGCTAAGACGAAGATTTTTGTATGGTCACTCGGTATTGGCAAAAAATACAGGCTGAAACATGAGGACGGTAAAAGGCCGGGATTACTGCTTCGCAATCAGCATAAAATTGCTGAGAAGCTGGTATTCAGCAAAATAAAAGAAAGAACGGGTGGGCGGTTGAAGTTCCTTATTTCGGGCGGCGGTGCACTTCCAAAAAACATTGGTGAGTTTTTTGGAGATCTGGGAATCAAAGTGTTAGAAGGATTTGGCTTAACAGAAACTTCACCAGTAATGGCTGTTACTGAAAATGAAAGGGTTATCTACGGTACCGTTGGCCGTATCATTCCGCGCATCGAGGTGGGCATTCAAAATGTGGATACTAAACAAATTTATACCATTCAAACACACAATAATTTCAATCCCGGTTTTCAGTCGGAAGAGGGTGAGATTGTTGTACGCGGTCATTGTATAATGAAAGGTTATTGGAATAAGCCCGAAGAAACCGCAACGGTGATAGACCCGGATGGTTGGTTTCATACAGGCGACATCGGCCGCTTCTTCAAAGGCAACCTGCAAATTACCGACAGGCTGAAAAATATGCTGGTAAACGCCTATGGGAAAAACATCTACCCAACCCCGGTGGAGAACACTTATTTAAAGAGCCCGAGGATAGAACACGTCTTTTTAGTTGGCGATAAACGGGAATATATTACCGCTATAATAGTACCTGCAAAGGAGATCCTGCAGGAGACTTTTAATCTTAAGGAGGAATTTTTTAATAAGCCGGAATTGTTTATAGAAGATAAAGAAATTATTGGCTGGATAGCCCAGGATATCAAACGTTTATCAAACGAATTGGCTAAATTTGAGAGGATCAAAAACTTCAAGGTAAAACGCAATCCATTCAGCATGGACGAAGGCGAAATCACCCCTACCATGAAGGCCAAACGTAAGGTAATTGAAAAAAAATACGCCGCTGCCATTGACGAATTGTATTTACAGGAAGCAGAGGTGGATTAGCATATAGATGTTATTTAAAACATGGTGCTATGGATAAGAAGAGATTGGCCTGTATGGCAGGCTTTATTGTGTTGGCATTGACTTTTTCGTGCAAGAAAGAACACACAACAAATCCGCAAACCACCGTTTCGCCACTCTATCCGGGTAAGTACCTGCTTTTTGATGCCGATCAGGCGTTTAACAGTGGGCTATCACCGGCTCCAAGTGCCTACACAGCTATTTACTATGCAAACCTGGATGGCTCAAACATAACCAGGATAACACCGAATGATCCGGGTTATTATTGTTATCGCCCTTCGTGGTCGCCCAATGGCCAATACGTGCTTTACACAAGAGGAGATGCTGCTGATACCGACCGCAGATTATGTGCTATTGATATAAACGGAGGACATTTCCAAACTATCACCAAAGGCGACGAGGTTGATTATGGAACATTCTCGCCAGACGGTTTCAGGGTTGCTTATACTAAAAGCCTGGTACATTACATTCCATTTAAATACGATATCTACGTTTGCAACAGTGATGGTACAAGCGAGCGTCGTATTACTACGTTTGCAGACTTTAACGGCGCTGTTGCAAATCTCCACTGGGCGTCAGACAACAAAATATATTTCGAAGGCACAAGCGACCGCGACAAGACCGGTGTTTACTCTGTTAATCCGGATGGCAGCAACTTAAAGTATATCATGTACGACGTTGATTTCCTGGGAATATCTCCCGATGCCAAACACCTGCTTTACGATCTGAGTGATGGACTTTACACCTGCGATGTGGATGGCACCAATATCAAAACCATCATCAAATACGATAACAACAATCCTAATTACCTGATAGGCGCATCCTGGTCGGCAGATGGCGACCAGATATTTTTATCCAATGCTGATTATCCTGCCCATATAGGAATATATAGCATCAATAGCAATGGCTACGGTGGGTTACACCAGATATTGACCGGCTATTACGAATTTCCGACAGTGCACTGATCGGATTACCATAGGAAGCATTGGTCTATTTCGGGTTTTTCATGCTTTTCTGTGTGTAAACTCCAACTCATGTCTCAAATCTCACCTCTCAAATCCAAAAAAAAGCTATTTTTGCAGCCTTAATAAATACTATGAGTATCGCTTTATCCGAACAGGAAATTTTACGCCGTAATAAGTTAAATGATCTACGGGCGTTGGGCATCAATCCTTATCCGCCCGAAGAGTTTAAAGTCACTGCGACTGCGCAGGACATTTTGGAAAACTTTGAAAAATCTCCTGAAACTTATAAACAGGTAACCATCGCAGGCAGGATAATGAGCTTCAATGTGATGGGAAGCGCCTCATTTGCTAAGCTGCAAGATTCTACCGGACGCATCCAGGTTTATCTGAAACGCGATGATATTTGTCCGGGTGAAGATAAAACCTTGTACAATACTGTATTTAAAAAACTGCTGGATTTAGGCGATTATATCGGTGTAAAAGGGTACGTTTTCACTACCCAAACCGGTGAAGTTTCGGTGCACGTGCAGGAATTTACTCTGCTATCCAAGTCATTAAAACCACTGCCGATAGTTAAGCGTGATGAAGAAGGCAATATACATGATGCCTTTACCGATCCTGAACTACGTTACCGTCAGCGTTATGTCGACCTGACCGTAAACCCTGAGTTTAAACAAATCTTTATGAAGCGCTCAAAAGTGATCAGCTCAATGCGCGATTACTTTAACTCGCAGAGCTGGATGGAGGTAGAAACCCCTATTCTACAGGCAGTTCATGGTGGAGCTGCTGCACGTCCATTCAAAACGCATCATAACACCTTGGATATGCCGCTTTTCCTGCGTATAGCTAATGAGTTATACCTGAAAAGATTGATCGTAGCCGGATTTGACGGTGTTTACGAGTTCGGTAAAATGTTCCGCAACGAGGGCATGGACCGCACTCACAACCCTGAGTTTACATCAGTTGAGATCTATATAGCTTATAAAGACTATATCTGGATGATGGAGATGGTTGAAAATTGCCTCGAGTATGTAACCCGTGCTGTAAATGGCATTCCGGTAGTACAAGTAGGTGAAAACGAGATCAGTTTTGCAGGTCCATATACCCGCTTAACCATGTATGAATCCATACAGAAATATACCGGGATAGATGTGTCTGCAATGGATGAAGCCTCACTGCGCAAAACTTGTGCTGACCTGAGTATCGAAATAGATAATACCATGGGCAAAGGCAAACTCATTGACGAGATATTCAGCGCCAAAGTTGAAGCTAACCTGATACAACCAACCTACATTACCGATTACCCAATCGAAATGACGCCGCTTGCGAAAAAACACCGCAGCAAAGAAGGTTTGGTTGAACGTTTTGAGTTGTTTGTGAATGGTAAGGAAATAGCCAATGCTTATTCCGAGCTGAACGACCCTATCGATCAGCGCCAGCGTTTGGAAGAACAACTGATACTGGCTGGCCGTGGTGATGAAGAAGCAATGGCTATGGATGACGACTTTTTACGCGCATTGGAATATGGTATGCCGCCAACATCAGGCTTGGGTATAGGTATTGACCGTTTTGTAATGCTGATGACCAATCAACACACCATCCAGGAAGTGTTATTCTTCCCGCAAATGCGCCCTGAGAAAAAAGCTAAAGTAGCTACTGCTGAAGATTTTATTAAGGTCGGCGTTCCGCTTGAGTGGGTTCAGGTACTGAATAAAATGGGATTCAATACTATTGAGGAGCTAAAGGCTGCTAATCCAAATAAAGTATTTAATGACTTAGGCGGAATGCGCAAAAAACTGAAGCTCGATATTACAATGCCCACTAAAGACGTGGTGATGAGTTGGTTTGAATAGCAGTTGGCAGTTATCAGTGCGCAGTTTGCATTTTTCCGCTGCCAACTGCGCACTGCAAACTGCCTTCTGGTAACAATTTGTTAATAAAATCATAAAACAAATAGAACTTTCATATCGATTTCTCTGTATAATTTTATAATTACACAAATTATGCAGAAACCATGACTAACTCGATATTGGAAATTACTGAAAACGAATATCTTATAAAGTTAAACCGCAGCAATTTCGATCTGTCGTTTATAAGAAGCCTACTGAAAATTGTAGAAGTATCAAACCCTTCTTCTGACGATCGGACTATAACCGAGAGGTATATATCGCCAAGACAAAATAACTCGTCTGAACCGGATTACTATAGCTTTATTGACGAAAAGTAAAAGAGACGCGATGTATCGCGTCTCTTTTACTTTTAGAACTGGCGGTATCCTCCGCGGACCACCTGTTTATCCATTTGAGCAAGCTGCCCCTTCATCATCTTTATCTGGTCGGCAAGCAATTTGTTTTTATCATCCTTTGTTGCTTCCTGCAAATACATCTGCGCTTCGCGTTTATTGCGTTTAGCCATCGCAATACCTGCCAGGCTTAACTTAGCCAATGCCACGTTATGCGACATCTTCATGCCTAAAGAAAGTGCTTTCTTAAAGTATTTTTCCGATTTCATCGGCGCTTTACGCGATTCCATCAACCCGATCAACAGGTTATAGTAACCATGCTGGGTTTTGTTCAGTTGTTTTTCGTAGTCAGTCACCTTGTTAAGCCACTGTTCAGCTTTAGCTGTATTATCCTTACGCAGATAAAACTGCGCGATCAGCATGTTTTCATTGAAAAAGAAAGTAAGCAGGATAAGTCCGCCTAAAAGGAAAACCAATATTCCCCATCCCCAAAATCCAAAGCCACAAAGTGTTACCCCCGCCCCTGCAACCACGCAGGCAATAATTAACCGTACCAGATTCGACATAATTTTTTATGCTATAAAAATAGAATGCAAATATCCGTTTATTTGTAGTCTAAATCAAATACTACGTAATAATTATGGCGATAGCATTAGAGCCATCCTGGCTGGCAGTTTTACAGGAAGAATTTGAAAAACCTTACATGATAAATCTTAGAAAATTCCTGCAAAGCGAAAAGGAAGCCGGGCAAGTTGTCTACCCAAAAAACGCAGATATTTTCAGGGCCTTTAATGATACGCCATTTGATAAAGTAAAAGTGGTAATTTTAGGGCAGGACCCCTACCACGGCCCTAACCAGGCGCACGGATTGTCATTTTCGGTACAAAAAGGTATTGCTATCCCAAAATCGCTGATCAATATTTACAAAGAACTAGCTACCGATATTCCAGGCTTTACAAAACCTGCGCACGGCAACCTGGAAGAATGGGCCAAACAAGGGGTGTTATTGTTAAATGCAACGCTAACTGTACGCGCTGGTGAGGCCACCTCACATCAGAAAAAAGGCTGGGAAGTATTTACAGATGAACTGATCCATAAACTATCTGAAAAACGAACCGGACTTGTTTTCATACTTTGGGGAGCGTACGCACAATCGAAAATTCCGTTAATAGATCAAAATAAACATCATATAATTAAATCAGTTCATCCTTCTCCCCTCTCTGTCGAGCGTGGTTTTTGGGGATCTAAACCCTTTTCAAAAGCAAATGCTTATTTGGAAAAAGAAGGTAAAAAACCGATTGACTGGCAAATTCATTGAGAGAACCAGGAGTCAAGAATCAAGAGCCGAGATATAGTTTTTCTTGGTTCTTGATTCTTGGCTCTTGACTCTAAAAATCAGTATTCTAATGGAACTATAGGTTCCTTCTTACTGGTCGACATGATCATCATGGTCTGGAAAGTTTTTACAACCGGGATACGGCTGATCTTTTCCATGATCAATTGCTCGTATGATTTGATGTCGCGAACATAAACCTTTAGCAAGAAATCGCACTGGCCGGTTACGTGGTGACATTCTGTAACCTCTTTGATATTTTTTATTTCGTCCAGGAATACCTGTATAGTATTGTTCTTGTGGAAGTCTAATGAGACCTGGATAAAGGTTTTGATTCCCAGGCCGAGCTTCTCCTCATCAACCAAAGCATGATAGCTTTTGATATACTCTGCATTTTCCAGTTTACGCACACGTTCAAGTGTTGGCGCCGGTGAAAGGCCAATCTCATTTGATAGCTGCAAATTGGTAATTCTGCCGTTTTCCTGCAAAGTCCTGAGAATCTGGAGGTCTATTTTATCGAGTTCAGCTGCCATGGTAAGTACAAATATAGTTTTTCCTGCATCAGCAGAATAAAATTTCTTACAAAAGTACTTAAACAAAAATAAATTTTTTCAATTAATTTTTAGATTAGTCTAAAATTATTATTAGATTTGTTTAAATGAATACCTTTACAGAAGAGAACTATCTAAAAGCGATATATCACCTATCCCTACAATCGGAGAGTGTTAGCACCAACCAGATCGCAGCCTCGTTAAATACAAAAGCAGCATCGGTAACGGACATGCTCAAAAAGCTGGCCGACAAAGAGCTGATCAATTATGCCAAATACCAGGGCGTAACACTTACCGCCGAAGGTGAAAAAATTGCCTTAAGCATAGTCCGCAAGCACCGTCTTTGGGAGTATTTTCTGGTTGAAAAGCTCAACTTTAAATGGGACGAAGTACATGATGTGGCCGAGGAGTTAGAACATATTTCATCAAAGGAATTAATTGACCGCCTGGATGATTTTATGGGAAATCCCAAATACGATCCGCATGGCGACCCCATCCCCGATTGCAATGGTTTATTTAAAGCCCACGAATTAAAGCCGGTATCGTCATTACTTTTGAATGATACAGGTATTATTTCCGGAGTCCGGGATCATTCATCTTCATTTTTGCAATACCTTGAAAAGATGCAACTCACCATCGGCAAAAAGATTAAAATAGCTGAGATCAACGATTATGATCACTCCGTTATCCTTCACTCAGAAGACAAAAAAGTTCACATCAGCCGCGACGTCGCCAATAATCTGCTCATCTCCCTATGAACAAGAATAACGAATCTAACCACTCATTAAGCAACGTACACAGCAGCGTCGCCACAGAAAACAAGGTGGGCTGGCGCAAATTATTGGCGTTTATAGGACCGGCGTACCTGGTAAGTGTTGGCTATATGGACCCGGGCAACTGGGCGACTGACATTGCAGGCGGAAGTGCATTCGGTTATAAATTAATATGGGTGCTATTTGTGTCAAACCTGATCGCCCTGTTATTGCAATCACTTAGTGCACGTTTAGGTATAGTACGAGGTCTTGATTTAGCACAGGCATCTAAAAACACGTATCCCCGATTTGCCAATTTTTGGTTATACATACTGGCGCAAATAGCCATTATAGCATGTGATTTGGCTGAGATCATCGGTATGGCGATCGGCTTACAGCTATTATTCCATTTGCCATTGATTTGGGGAGTATCACTCACTATTACAGATACTGTACTGATGCTTTTCCTGATGAACAAAGGCATGCGAAAACTGGAAGCCTTTATTATCGCGATGATATCTGTCATTGGTCTCTCTTACCTGATCGAAATGTTCATCGTCGGTCCTGACCTACCCGGAATAGCTAAAGGGTTTATTCCGACCAATTTATTTAAGGGTGATAAGGTGAGCCACGAAATGCTTTATATCGCAATCGGGATTATCGGGGCTACGGTAATGCCGCATAACCTGTACCTGCATTCGTCATTGGTACAAACCCGGCAGATTACCAGGACAGATGAGGGGATTAAATCAGCCATAAAATTTAATTTATTCGATACAACCATAGCGCTCAACCTGGCATTTTTTGTCAATGCTGCCATATTAATACTGGCAGCCAGCGCATTTTTCAGGAACGGATATTTTGAGGTTGCAGAAATTCAGGATGCTTACAAACTGCTGGAACATATTTTTGGCAAGCTTGCTCCGGCCCTTTTTGCTATAGCATTGATCGCATCCGGGCAAAGTTCTACTATTACCGGTACCCTTGCCGGGCAGATCATTATGGAGGGGCATATCAATCTGCGTATCGAGCCTTGGTTACGCCGTCTATTGACACGTTTATTGGCCATTTTACCCGCAGTATTCACTATTATTTATTTCGGCGAAAGCGGCTTAGGCAGCCTTATTATTTTAAGCCAGGTGGTATTAAGCTTGCAACTAGGCTTTGCAATAATTCCGCTGATACATTTTACGTCTGATCGTAAACGAATGGGTAAATTTGCTATCAGTACTAAAACCCAGGTAGTAGCCTGGGCATGTGCCGTATTAATCATCGGACTAAATGGCAAACTGGTGATAGATCAGCTTCACGATTGGATAAAAGAATATCCTGCAGCCAACGTATGGATTTACTCGATAGTAATTCCAATTACAGTGGGTGTCGGGCTATTATTGGTCTATGTATTTCTGAGACCCTTATTATTTAAACATTATGACCAGCCCGCACAAGTACCGCATGGTTTGGCAACTACGATTACTGATTTGACAGCTATATCTTATAATCATATTGCTGTAACGATCGACTTCTCAAAAAATGACCGTGACTGTATCCGTCATGCAATCATGCAAGGCCATAAACATGCAAAATATACGCTGATACATGTGGTTGAAACGGCAGGCGCGCGTTATTACGGCACCGAAGTGATGGATCATGAAACACAGAGCGATGTAGATAACCTGAATGTTTATGTCGAAACCTTAAAGACTAGTGGCTATAAAGCCGAAGCGCGGATAGGTTATGGTACGGCCGCCAGCGCTATTGCAAAGATCGTAAATGAAGAGAACGTCGATTTTATAGTGATGGGCTCTCATGGGCATAAAGCGCTCAAAGATCTTGTTTTTGGGACTACGGTAAATAAAGTAAGACATAAGGTAAAAGTTCCGGTACTTGTGGTCAAACCACAATAAGCTATATTTGCATCAAAATATAGCAGGGAATGAGCCAGCAGGATATCTATATAAAAAACAAAAGAGCTTATTTTGAATACTCGATACTCGACAAATACACAGCAGGAATAAAACTGCTGGGTACCGAGATCAAATCTATCCGTGAAGGCAAAGCCAATCTGAATGATGCTTTCTGCACGTTTATAGATAGCCAGTTATACGTGCGCAATCTGCATATATCTGAATACTCTTACGGCTCCTTCTATAACCACGAAGCCAAACGCGACCGTGTATTGCTGCTCAATAAAAAAGAGCTAAAGAAACTTCAAACCCGCGGCGAAGAAAAGGGATTGACTATAGTTCCGCTTGCTTTATTTATCAGCGAACGTGGCTTTGCTAAACTGGAAATTGGCCTGGCGCAAGGTAAAAAGACCTACGATAAGCGTGAAACCATGAAAGAGCGCGATACGAAAATCGAGATGGACAGGGCAATGAAAAGATAATTCGGATTTCGGAATTTCGATTTCGGAATTTATTACCATCCTAAAATGTGGACAAAATCCCTGAACTTATCGAACAGCAGATTACCCGGGTAATTTCTTTCATGTTCTGGTTCGTGATGTGGTTGGGGGTAATATCTAAAATTCCACAATTCTTTTTCCTTATTATACTGAATATGGATGGCTTCTCTCCATAACTCGATCGGGTTATAGATGCTGATTATCAATTTATCAAGGGAGGTGCAAGCAAATAATTTGTTACTTAATTGAGCATCCGCTTTAATGAAATGAATCATTGAGAGAATATCTCCTAATGGCCAGCCTTTCGAAATTAAATCGATATAGAAATATTCGATTTCATCCCATGATTTTGCTTCCACTAATGAAGGTTTATGCTTGTGAACAAGGCTCATAATACAAAAATGCAAATCCGAAATCGAAACTCCCAATTCCGAAATCACCACGCTCTATCCCCTACCAGCGGTACAAACCTGAAAGTATCCAATACATGCCGCTCATAATCATTCTCGGCAGTTTTTAGAATCGTGACCATCTTTTGCGTTTCGGCATCACCTACAGGTATTACCAGTATTCCGCCAATAGCCAATTGTCTTAATAATTCTTCCGGCACCATGGGTGCACCGGCGGTAACGATGATCTTATCGTAAGGTGCATGTTGCGGAATACCTTTTGAACCATCCCCTAAAAAGAAATTAGGTTTGTAGCCCATATAGGGCAAAACCTGGGTAGTACGCTCGTAAAGTTTTTCCTGGCGTTCTATGGTATAAACTTTGGCACCCAGTTCTACCAATATACATGCCTGGTAACCTGATCCTGTGCCTATTTCCAGTACCTTATCCCCTTTTTTGATATGCAGCAATTGGGTTTGATAAGCAACCGTATAAGGCTGTGAAATAGTTTGCCCTTCGCCTATCGGGAAAGCGATATCTTTATAAGCCTGGTTCCAGAAAGTTTCATCAAAAAAGTAATGGCGCTGAACCTTACCTATCGCTTTTAGTACGGCTTCATCATCAATGCCCTTCTTTTTTAATATATCAACTAACTGTTTACGGGCGCCCTTCTCGCGGTAATTATCTATGAACTTGTATGCCATTTATTTGAACACGATTCTCCGGATTTTTTAGATTTACAGGATTAAAATCGCGGTGAAAATTACTAAATTTCTGCGCTATAACAGTTCAAAATGGATGTAAATACTATAACTCATAAAGTAATTGGTTGCGCCATGCAGGTGCATAATTCGTTAGGAAGTGGCTTTCAGGAACTTATTTATCAAAGAGCATTAGCAATAGAACTTGCTTTTAATAACCTTTCTTTCGAAAGGGAAAAAGAGATGCCAATATTTTACCGTGATGAGCAAATTGGCTTGAGGCGTGTCGATTTCTTTGTAGAAAACTGTATAATGGTTGAATTGAAAGCAATTGAATCGCTTGAAGCTGTACACAAAGCACAGGCAATAAATTACTTAGAAGCTTATAACGTTGCAGATGGTTTACTCATAAACTTTGGTGGATTGAGCCTTGAATTCAAAAGAGTTTATAATAAAAAGCTGATTTCACCAAAAGATACAAGACTATAATCAAAAATCAATTTAATCCTGTCAATCTATTAATCCTTAAAATCGTGTTCAAAACTAATATGGATCAACATCCGGTTGAATTACGCTCCCCTTACTCAATTTAGTCGTTTGAAACTGTGTAATAATATCCCTTATAACCGCTTTAACACGATTAATCGACACCCCGTCCTTTTCAAACTTGAGCATGATAGATTTGATATAATAGTTGCGGATACGGCTTACGAGCGGCACTTCCGGACCGATCACTCTATCACCAAAGTTTTTACGTAATTCAGTTGCCAGGTATTCGGCTTGATTGTATAAAATATCGGCACTTTTATGCTTAATATCTAAATTGATGATACGATAGAACGGCGGGTATTTAAAACTCCGGCGCTCTTCCATCTCGGTCAGATATAAATCTTTGTAATCGTTTTCTATTACTTGTTTGATAACCCGGTGATTGGGGTCATACGTTTGGATAACAACCTTTCCCTGCTTACCTCTGCGCCCTGCCCGGCCGCTTACCTGCGCAAGCATCTGGAAACTGCGTTCGTTAGCACGATAATTGGGATATTTCAATAAGCTGTCGGCATTGATGATACCGATAACTGTAATATCTGAAAAATCCAGTCCTTTTGCGACCATTTGTGTGCCGACGAGTATATCTATCCGCTTTTCTTCAAGGTCATTCAGGATATTTTGAAGGGAGTTTTTGGAACGTGTGGTATCCAGATCCATACGAGCGATACGGGCTTCGGGGAGCAGCATAGTCAGCTCATCTTCCACCTTCTCTGTGCCAAATCCTTTGTATTCCAAATGGGTCGAACCACATGCCGGGCAAATAGTTGGGGCATCTTCCCTATATCCACAATAATGACAATGGAGTTTTCCGCTGCTTTTGTGGTAGGTCAGGCTCACGTCGCAATTGATGCACTTAGGCGTATAGGCGCAAGTACGGCAGATCAATAATGGTGCATATCCTCTTCGGTTTTGAAAGAGAATTACCTGTTCTTTGTTAGAAAGTGCCTTCGTCATGTCTTCCATCAGCACACTGGTAAAGTGCGATTGCATGGTTTTCTTTTTGGTTTCTTCGGCAATGCTTACAACTTCAGTTTGCGGCAACTCCACTCCCCCAAATCGTTCCAGTAATTCAACCAAACCATATTTGTGGGTGCGGGCATTGTAATAGGTTTCAAACGACGGTGTAGCAGAGCCTAACAGCACTTTGCTATGATAGCTGTTGGCTAAATAAATAGCAGCATCGCGGGCATTGTAGCGAGGAGCAGGGTCGAACTGTTTATAAGAGGTTTCGTGCTCTTCATCTACAATGATCATTCCCAGATCATTAAAAGGTAAAAACACAGATGATCTTGCACCTAATACCACTTTATATTCATGGTTCAGCACTTTCTGCCAAACCTCCACTCTTTCGTTGTCATTAAACCTGGAGTGATAAACGCCGATGCTGGCACCGAAATATTGCCGAAGGCGTTCAATAATATGCGTAGTAAGCGCAATTTCCGGCAAAAGATAAAGCACCTGCCTCCCTGAATTGATCATATCTTCGATCAACCGGATATATATCTGTGTCTTGCCTGATGAGGTAACTCCATGAAGTAATACCACATCCTTCTGCTGAAATTGCTCTTTGATCTCATTCAGCGCATTTTGCTGATTCTCGCTCAACAGAAAATCACTACTGAGCTCATCTTCATCAAAATATAAGCGGCTTACATTCTTTTCCTCAGCAATAAATATCTCTTTTTCGATCAGTGATTTGATGCTTGCATCACCCGCACCGCTTTCTTCTACCAATTCATTCTTCGATATAGTTTTCTGATGACGTGCGAGTTTAATATAGGCCAGCAGTGCATCCGCTTGTTTTGGTGCACGTTTCTCCAGTATTGGAAATAACTCTTTTAAATTCTCGGGATCGTTATAAATCGGATTAAGTTTTATAAAAGTCTTCTTACGTGGTTTATAACGATCGCTCACCTCTTCTGAAATATTGATGATATTCTTTTCGAACATCAGTTTCAGGATAGGCATCACTGTTTTCTGGCCCAGCAGTTTAGCAATATCGCCAACAGTAAGTTCAGATTGCAGCTCAAGCGCCTCGACTATCATGAACTCTTTATCATGCAACGCGGTCCTGTCAAATTCAAACCCTTTATTCAGAACAACTTTTGTCTCACTGGCCAATTTTAGTGCTGAAGGTAAAGCGGCATTCATTACTTCGCCTACTGTACACATATAGTACTCAGATAACCATTGCCAGAATTGCAATTGGCGTTCAGAAACTACCGGCCGGTCATCTAATATTTCGATCAGGTATTTGGCTTCATACTTTTCCGGGGCCTGGTTGCCAATGGAGGCTACTATAGCCGTATATAATTTGCTTTTACCAAATTGTACCACCGCACGCTTGCCTATTGCCACTTCATTATTCAAATGAAAAGGCACGCGATAAGTATAGTTCTTCGCTATCGCCAAAGGCAAAATTACCTCGACAAAAAGCGTCTCCCTATCGGTATGTTGTACTTCGGCAAATTCAAGCATTACGATTATTTTTCGCGATTTGTTTATTTTTCAACGGTGCTCAAGAGAACGCTTAGCTAAGTTTATTTCTGAAAGCGGCCAAAGCCATTGTGCCCCACCCACCAATGAACATCAAACCGCCAAGTGGTGTTACCGGGCCCATCGCAATTATCCAGCTCCAACCCAGCAGTTCACGACAGGCTAATAAATATATCGACCCTGAAAAGCAGATAATACCAAAAGTAAATAGATAATAAGCCCAATTAGTTAAACGGTTCTCTTCCTTGGCAAAAATCGACAGGAACAACAACGCAAATACATGGTAAAACTGGTATTGCACACCGGTATGCCATATTTCTAATTGCGATGCTGATAAATATTGCTTTAATCCGTGGGCAGCAAAGGCACCTGAAATTACCGCCAGCAGACCAAATATTGAAGCGGTAATAATGATTTGTCTGTTCATGTAGATATAAAGTGCTAAGTTACCAATTGAAAGTATTACTTTACGGCTATAAGGTAAAAATCTACCTTTGTAATACACATCATGAAACGACTCATATTTATCACCATCATATTGCTGATAGCTACTGTGCTGGTGACCGTGGGCTATTTCAAAAACCTGAACGGTACTTCGCAGCAGGCTACCCAGGTATTGCGCAGTATCCCCAACGATGCTTCGGTAATATTGGAGTTTAATAATGAAAAAAGTCTCTACGATATTTTTACCGGCAATAAGCTTTTTGCAAATATTATTGGCGAAGATAAAATGGCTGAGTTTGCTGCCCTTAAAAAACGTGTGCTGCAAAACCCTGTTATTGAGCCGCATCTGAATGGTGAAAACTTGTACGTGTCGCTGCACCCGCAGAAAGGCGATAATATTGATTTCCTGATCACCATGTCCATCCCGAGAGGATTTGAACCCCAGTTATTTGATGAGCTGTCTAAGCAAAAGAAAAATGGTCTGGTGCTCAACACATTTAATATTGGCGAAAAACAAGGTTATGTTATCTACCTGAGCGATATCAAGAGAAGGTTTTATTTGATCGATAAAGACGAACAAACGCTTTCCGGAAGTTTCTCGAAAGAGCTAATAGAATCATGCGCAAAATATGATTATAAGAAAGAGAAGCAGGCATTTGTGTTACTGTCCGACCGTCAGAGTTCTAACTCGCTGGCAAACCTGTATATCAATTATGAGGCTCTTTCGCCACTATTTGGGCAATTGTTCGTAAACAAAAATACGGACCTTTTTAAGAATTTCAGGCAGTTGCCTGCGTTTGCTGCACTGAGCCTGAATTACAAGACTGATGCATTGATGTTCAATGGGATAACAAAAATTCAAGACAGTCCTGCCGATAGTTACCTGGGAATTTTCAATTACCAAAGGCCCATTAACACGCATTTAAAGGACATTTTCCCTTCCACCACTGCTTATTCAACCAGTTTTGCTTTATCTGATCCGGAAAAATTTGAATCAGACCTGGGCGACTGGCAAGCAAAAAACGACGCGAAGGATGAGCGGTCTTTTCTCACCAAAAAAATAAAAAGCGAAACCGGGGTTGGATTGAAAAAAGAATTCACCAAACTGCTTGGCACTGAGTTTGCAGAAGTTACAACTCGTTTCCATGAGCGGATTGCGATCATAGAAGTAAAAGATGGTTCGCGGATGCGGACACTGTTGACAAACATCAGTCAGATGTATGACGACAATATAGGTTTGTTAAATTATGAGAAGCTACCCCAGCTATTATTGGGCGATGCTTTCAATGTTTTTAAAAAACCGTATTTTAAGATATTTGATAATTATTTGGTATTGACCAATAGCATTTCAGAAATGAAAAGCTATGATGATAGTTATAATAACCGGAAGTTCATGAATAAGATGGACGGGTATAGCAAATTTGATGCTTTACTAACGGAACGGAGCAACATATCATTCTTTATTCACTTTAAAAATGCACAGCAATTATTTAAAGAGGATATGAAACCGGAGTTTTATGATGCTTTTGTAAACATGATACCGGGATGGAAAAACTTCTATGCAGCAGCGTGGCAGTTTACTTCATCTGATAGAAATTATTATACTAATTTTTGTATGCGATTAAGTAATGATACAACCGCTGTAAACGAATAATTTTTGAAAAATGTGCGTTTACAGCATAACTATCGCCTTTAAAAATTCGTTTAAGGCACTTAACTGTTAACATTAATTTGATTAGAAACTAAAGCTTTAAAAGATTATATTTAATGGTTTGACTTTTACAACGGCCCCCTTATTACTTTAAATGAAGAAGATTTTACTTATTTCTTGTTTCTTACTTATAGCAGCTAAGGGCTTTTCGCAGCAGTTTTCATTGTACAATACAGGTACCCTGTTCGATTCATTTGAGAACCCTTCACAACGAACTTTCATACCCGATACCAGCAGGAAATGGGCATCCAACTTTCTTGTCCCTAACTTTGATGGTAATTTTCTATTGAAGGGCGATGCGCAATCAACCTTACTGAGCCGCGCATTTAATTCAAAATATGATAACTCGGCGCTTCAGATTGGCAATGTCGCTATGAACCGGGTAAGTGCAAATGCATCTGCTTATGAGCTGATGGTTAAAATGTTTGCGAGTTTGAATGGCTATGAAGAGTTGGGCTTTTTCTTAGAAACCAAATCTGAAGGAAGAGGTGCTTTTACCAATGAAACAATAGGTTTATTTAACGGGCCGTCCGCTTTTCCGAATAACATCTACGACAACGTTCTGAATAATCATTTTTATAACCAGATATACAATGACCTTGGTTTTACTTATCGTGAAAAAATAACTAACCAAGTTGCTGTAGGTTTCAAATTTGGTTTTTTGATGGGTATCGATTATACCAAATTGGATATATACGAATCACATCTGAGCTTCGATCGCCTGAATGATGCCGCTACGATTTCACTTAGAGGAAAGTACCAATACAGCAAAGGTCCGGGTAGCTTTGACCAAAGAAGTTTCTATCCCAGCTCACGAAGCCCGGGATTTCAGTTTTCAGCCGGGTTCTCCTATACAACTGATGAGAACATTACTTTCCAGGGCAACGTGAAAGATCTGGGTTTTATTCATTGGTACAGCAACTCTACTATAAGTAATTTTGATGCCACAACCACGATAAATGGTCTATCATCAAATAAACGCGAGAAGAATATATATGGCTCTACATACGATCTGATTAAATCAGGCTATCAAAATACTTCTTTCAACTCATCCACGAATGGGCGCGCAGAATTGAGCGCAACAAAAACCTTTTACCTCAGCGATGACAATATGTTCAAATATATCCCAACACTGATCGCATCTAAAGAGTTGTTTTACGATGGTGTTGCGGGAGCGATGGTTAACCGTTTTCAATATAAAAGTGTTAGCGGTAGTATAATGGGCTCTTACGATAATTTGAATCTTTTTAATGTTGGCCTTCAATTAATGTACAAGCCTAACAATATGGAGGTTTTCCTCGGCAGCGACAGGCTTTTAAATACCGCGACCTTCGCAGGCTCTACCGGCAAGGGATCAACTTATACTAATGGTTCTTATACCGGTGCTGATATCTATTTAGGTTTTGCTATTAAATTTGGACCTGTAATTGAGCATCCGTTAAATGCAAATACAATTCCTGATGGAAACAAAGGCTTCCTGGCCCGCCTTTGGAACAGGATATTTAAGGCCTACTAAATAAGGGTCAAACCGCTTTCTTTCCGGCTATAAAGTCTTTCAGGTAATAGGGCTCAAAGTAAGCCGTATCCTCAAAATCCTGTGCATTGAATTTTTCAGTTGCCTTTTTGGTAAGGTGACGCGCAGAGTTCTGAAAATCGGAGATAATTTGAGCATTGGGGTTTGTACCTAATACTTCGCTGCATTTTGCTGCACCGTCACCAAAGAATATGACCTTATTTGTTTTTAGTATATCTGAGAAGCTATCCTGATCAATTATTTCGGCTGATGTAGGTTTGATTCTATTACCTTTCGCATCAAACACAGCGGTAAATACCTCCATTCTGCGGGCGTCGATCATCGGGCAGAACAGGATGTCTTCTTCAATGAATTCAGCAATTATTCCATCAGCCATTGCCTCAAGTGTCTCGACAGCAATAAAAGGAATATCTAATGAGTAACATAGGCCTTTGGTAACAGAAATACCGATCCTTAATCCGGTATATGAACCCGGACCGCAGCTTACCGCAACTGCGCTCAGATCGCTGTATTGTTTACCTGCCATCTTTAAAACCTCATCAATAAACAGAGTGATCACTTCAGCATGAACATTGCGTTGCTGTATTTCTTTGTATGCCAGCACACTTCCGTTTTCTGAAAGTGCTACCGAGCATACGGTAGTAGCGGTTTCTATTTGTAATATCAGGCTCATAGTATTTTATGGTACGGGGTCGTGGCCATGCCCTCCCCATGGATTGCAGCTGGCAATGCGTTTCAAAGTTAACCAGCCTCCTTTAAAAGCTCCGTATTTTTTGATGGCTTCAACACCATATTGCGAACAGGTGGGGGTATAACGACAGGCGGCTCCGGTAAGCGGCGAGATAAAGTATTGATATATTCTGATCAGGATAACAAAAAAGCTACCTATGATCTTTTTCAATATATCAATTATCACCTTCATTTAATCACCTGCTCCGAAAGCTGCGATAACATCTTCAGCATTTTTTTCTCAATAAAGTCATAAGGTGCAATTTCTTTCCCTATATAGCCAATTGAAAACACAATGCTTTTACCTGTATCGCTTAGTAATGAATATAAAAATTGTTGTTTGTTCAGGCGGTAAGCTTCGCGCAGGCGCCGCTTTACCAGGTTGCGGTCGACTGCCTTTTTATACCGCTTCTTGGACACCGAGAATAGCACCTGTGCCGGAAAGGGCTGCGGATCAGCAGATAAGGTCCACGAAACCTTAAAAGGATAACATAAAAAAGAAGAACCGTTATGATAAAGCTGATCGATCAGCTTCTTATTACATAAACGTTCTTCTTTTGTAAAAGTATATGTTTTGCTCATGGTCAGAACCGCAATTATAAAAACAGCCGGCCCCCACCCCCATATGGAGGAATAAGCAATTTATTCGAAATTATGCTTTGTGGCTGCGCTCGTCAGAAACAGTTAATCTTTTTCTGCCTTTGGCTCTTCTTGCTGCCAATACTCTTCTGCCGTTAGCAGTTGCCATGCGTTCACGGAAACCGTGTTTATTTCTTCTTTTTCTTTGAGAAGGCTGGAACGTTCTTTTCATTGTATTTTTATTCTATTCGTCGCTTTTTAAAACAAGAGTGCAAATGTAGCGTATTTTTCAAACTTATCAAATACAAATTACTTATTTGTTTAATAGTTATTTTGTACATCAATTCAGGCGCAAATTTAACTTTATGCATTGTTATTTATTTAAATTTACTGGCATTGTTATGAAGATCAGCATTATTTTATCGTTCCTGTTACTCCCTTTGTTTGCCTTTTGCCAGGAAGATTTTTCCCGTCATTACAAAATCTACGACACCCGGAATCAGAAAGTAATATCCGTTGATGATATCATCGGCAATATGAATAACGCCGATGTCCTCTTCTTCGGCGAAGAGCATAGTGATTCAACCTGCCATGTCCTTGAACTTACTTTATTTACCAAGCTGGCAGCCAAATATCCCGGCAAAACTGCCCTGTCTATGGAAATGTTCGAAACTGATTGTCAGAACACATTAAACGAATACCTGGAAGGCTTCATCCGCGAAAAGAATTTTATTACCGAAGCACGCGCCTGGCACAACTATAAAGATTACAGGCCTTTAATTGAATTGGCAAAGTCACAGCAAATTGCGGTTATCGCAGCAAATGCACCAGCCCGCTATGTAAATATGGTGAACCGGGTGGAATTGACTAGTTTAGATAAACTGAATAAAAGCGCAAAAGCATGGCTCCCGCCTCTTCCGATAGATACAGCAGTCGGCACTTATTACGAAAAATTTGTACAAACAATGGGTGGCCATGCCAACATGGGTGGCATGCAGCTATACCAGGCACAAAACCTTTGGGATGCGACTATGGCTTGGTCTATCGGTCAATTTATTAAGAAACATAGGGAATATAAAGTACTCCAGATAAACGGAGGATTTCACAGCGAGGAAAAACTGGGTGCAGTAGCACAGCTTAAAAAGTACTCATCAAAAACCAAAACCCTGAACATAGCCTGCTTTTCGGACGATCAATTTGATAACCCTGATTGGAGCAAATTCAGCAAAAGCAACGACTACATTATTCTGACTGACCCGAAGCTTGCAAAGACTTATTAATCAGTCATTCTGGCAATAAAATAATTTGTATTGATTTGAAAAATATTTAACTAATTTTATAGTTAAATATCCCGCCATGAAAACTAAATCTTACCTTGTTTTAGTATTTGTCAATATTCTTTTATTAGCCGCATGCAGCAAAGACACTGTAAAGCAGCAACCTGGCCCACAAGACCATGGCTTTAAAAGTGGATTATTGACTTTTTCGGCAAATGGGCAATTGGTTGATGCAATGATTGACACCGCTCATGATCTTATCCTCGTCACTACAAAAGATACTACAGGCCAAAGCAAGCTCGTCATAAATTTCACACTGCAAAGCCAGGCAAGTGCCAGCATAAATGGCCAGAACATAATCAACGGAGCCACTGTTGATCTCACAAGCCCGTTAAACTTTACAGTAACATCGGCAGATAAATCCCGCTCATCAACTTTCAAACTGGTTGCTGAAACAGAATTAGGATATATCGGAATGCCGGGAATAGTGATCGCACAAAACAGTTTAGATAAATCCTACAGTTATTATTTTGATCAGTTTGACGGTAGTACCTGGCAATCGATCAACTGCGGGCCAACGTCTACTACCATGGCCATAAAATGGGCTGACTCTACATTTACAGGCAAACCTCTTGATGCCAGACACATGTACCTTCCGCAGGGTGGATGGTGGAATACTAGTCAGATTTTGGCCTATCTGTATGATAATGGCATCGATAGTCAAGTTGATACACTTGCAGATTTCAACGGGCAGATCAAAAATGCGATAGATAAAAACAACGTGGTAATTTTAAACCCGGATATGAATTATATCCCATATAATGAAACCGGCTATCAACACATTAATAAATTTTATACCACCACACCATTTTGGGGTCATTATATATTGGTAAAGGGTTACAAGCAAATAAATAGTGACTTTTATTTGGATGTATATGACCCTTTCTCAGAGGGGCAACGCTATACATCTGCTTTTGATATGGGCCAAATAAAAGGGCAAGACCGGTACTATAACGCCGGAGACGTGCGACTGTCAACCAAAAACTGGTGGCCTTACGCTATAATCATAGCCCCAAAAGGCAAAAAAGTAACTAATTCTATAAAATTGAGGATAAATAGCCTAAGCAAGCCAATACCAATCTCATATGGGCGTTAAAGTCGAACAGTAAAACTCCTGACCCGCATAATGCTGGTCAGGAGTATATAGTAATTTGACTTCTCTTCAAAAAGTATAAAGATTATTTTCCTTTCGCTAACAAATCTCTGATCTCGGTCAATAAAACTTCTTCTTTGGTTGGTCCTGGATCAGGTGCTGGTGCAGGTGCTGGTTCTTTTTTCTTAAGGGAATTAATTCCTTTTATCAACAAGAATACTATAAATGCCAAAATAATGAAGTTTAGCAACACAGTAATGAAATTACCCCAAGCGAATACAGGGCCCAATTTCTTAGCATCAACCAACGCCAACCCTTGAGGAACCTTGTCTGATAAAGGTATATAAAGGTTACTGAAGTCGGCCTTAAATACTATTCCGACAAGGGGCATGATTAAATCGTTTACTACTGAGTCGACGATCTTACCGAAAGCGGCACCGATGATGACACCGACAGCAAGATCAACTACGTTGCCGCGCATGGCGAACTCTTTAAATTCTTTTACAATAGCCATAGCAAAAAGGATTTAGTGAATAGGATAGTTAGTTAATTAAAGATATTAAAATATTCCAGCATTAAAAATAATATTGTCCCCACAAGGTAAACACTTATAACCGAATTACGTTAAAGGGTTGTAATCTTAATCAAAAAGTTAACTTTTTAGTTAACATTAATTGATGTATTTTTGGCGGTCTAATTATGCTAAAACAGAATCTTCAACAGAAACTTTTACAAAAGCTCTCCCCGCAGCAGATACAGTTTATAAAGCTGTTACAGGTGCCTACGGTATCGCTTGATACCCGTATTAAAGAAGAGTTGGAGGAAAATCCCGCACTTGAAGACCTGAGTTTAACCAACCTGAACGAGCCGGAAGAACAATATCCTGACCGCGACCCGGAAGAAGACTCCTATAACAACGACGATAATGAAGGGCCAGCTGATGAATTCAATATCGATGATTACCTCCAGGAAGATAATGTGAACGAATATGGCTCCCGTTATGACCAAAATGGAGATGACGAGGATGATCGAAAAGAAATTCCAATAGCCGTTCAAAGTTCATTCTTCGAGAACTTACAGGCACAGTTGGATCTGCTTCCTTTATCTGATAAAGATTTCAGGATAGGCCAGCAGATTATCGGCAGTTTAGATGATGATGGCTATCTGCGCCGTTCTACCACTTCGCTTACGGATGACCTTGCTTTTTCGCAAAACATATTTGCGGAAGATGAGGAAGTTGAAGAGATGCTGAGAGTGATCCAAAGCTTTGACCCCCCGGGCGTGGGTGCACGCAGCTTACAGGAATGTTTGCTGATCCAGCTGAAAAGAAAAGAAAACGGTGATCCGATAATTAAGAAAGCCATACAGGTAGTTGAGAACTATTTAGAAGAGTTCACCCGCAAACATTACGATAAACTGGAAAAATCGCTCAACATGAATTCTATAGAGTTAAGGGGGGTGATTAACGAAATATTAAAACTTAATCCAAAGCCAGGCGACTCCAGCGAAGTAAATACCAAACAATTGCAGGTAATACCCGATTTCCACATCATTAATAATGATGGTACATTGGTATTGACCTTAAATGCAAAAAATGCGCCCGAACTCCGCGTAAGCCGCTCCTACCAGGAAATGTTTGAGCATTATGATAAGGCCTCTCAAAGGGATAAAAAACTAAAAGAGGCCGTTCAGTTTGTAAAACAAAAACTTGATTCGGCAAAATGGTTTATCGATGCCATAAAACAGCGTCAGCAAACATTGCTTAAAACAATGAATGCCATAATGCAATACCAGTATGAGTTTTTCCTGACCGGGGATGAAAAGAACCTGAGACCAATGATCCTAAAGGATATTGCTGACAGGATCGGCATGGATATTTCGACCGTATCACGTGTAGCCAATTCCAAATACGTACAAACGGAGCATGGTACCTTCCTGTTAAAATCATTCTTCTCAGAAGCTATCCAAACTGAAAGTGGCGAAGAAGTATCAAATAAAGAGGTGAAAAAAATACTGGAAGAACACATTGGTAAAGAAGATAAACGCCACCCACTGGCAGATGAAAAACTGACCGATATTTTAAAAGATGCCGGTTACAATATTGCCCGCAGAACGGTTGCCAAATACCGCGAGCAGATGAATATTCCAGTGGCCCGGTTGAGAAAGGAATTATAAAACACCTGTATTTCCTAATTTCATATAAAGATCACCACCCGCGCCTTGGCGATACCACCCTATCCTGGTTGTTGAGCATCAACCCGATGACTATCTCATGTGTACCATTACTTACTGTACGTAAAGCAGAAGTAGTATAATCATAAGAATAGCTGATATTGATAAGCGAGCTGATATTAAGGCCAAGCAGTCCGGCAACGGAGTCCTGGTTGCGGTAGGCTGCCCCTATCCAGAATCGGTCTCTGAATGCCAGTTTCATATTTACATCAAAGGCAACAGGCTCAGGCTTTATAATTTTCAGCAAAGCGGACGGCATCAGGGTAATATCATCCGAGAGGTATGCTTTATAACCTGCAGTCACAAAATATTGCGGTACTGTTTTGCTTTGATTGTAGCTTTTATTAGTTGTAGTAAAATATTGGTTTTGCGACAATAATTGTTGAGCCGAAACCCCGAAATAATAGTCGGCAGAATATCCCCACACCCCAATACTCAGGTCAGGTTTCCATTGACTATTATTCCCATTGGTTATTGCCGGGTCGTTAGGATTTTCAAGCAATAACTGCGACGTGTTCAGACTGATATGATTTAGCCCCCCGGCAACTCCAAGTGACAAATTAAAGTTGCTGGCCAAACCCATATGATAGGCATAAGTAGCATCAATGTTCGTAGTGCTTATCGGCCCGGCCTGGTCTGATACCATCATAAAGCCCAAACCATGATGTGGTTCCGCAGCTTCATAATTCTGACTATATAAACGGCTGTATGGATTTGCTTCGTTACCAGGCGACATGGAAGCTGCGTCGCCCCTTACAAAATCAGATCCGAATGGTGCGCTTACCGTTAAGTAGCTTGTTACGGGAGCCCCCTGAAGCCCTGTCCACTGGCTGCGGTAGCCGGCTTTCAGGTCTATGTAGTTTTCCATACCCGTTACCGCGGGGTTTAATAACAAATTATTAAATACATATTGCGTGTATTGCGGCTTTTGCTGAGCATTACTTAGTTGGGATAATAAGACTAAAATAAGCGTGTGTAAAAGTTTCTTCATCCTGGTGGGCAATATCACACTTCCGAAAGCCGCATTGGTTATCAATAAGGTTTAATATGAAATAAGCAATATTTTCTTATTCCTTATTCAAAGAAACAAAATAAAAATCAGAATTGAATACACAAAATGCGCCGGTAATGCAGGTGAGAGGAGGAATATTATCCCGGTTTAGTCAGTTGGGCTAGTTGCAAATTGGCCTGATGTAATTTTTTGAGCAGATCCTTATTTTCACGACGCAGGTGATAAATTTCCAGCGCATTTTGAATATAAAGCTTTAACTCATCATTCTGCCAGGGCTTTACCAGGTATTTATAAACTTGTCCCCGGTTGATGGCATCCATCACAGCATTCATGTCCGAAAAACCTGTAAGGAGTATCCTGATGGTATCAGGATATACTGGTATAATGGACTCCAGAAATTCAATTCCTGTCATTCCCGGCATACGCTGATCGGTAATGATAACCCCTATTTCGTTGGTATCTAATATCTTTCGACCTTCACGGGCCGAATGTGCCGTATAGATGTCAAAATCGCGTCTGAACGCTGCCTTAAAACTATTTAGATTATTAATTTCATCGTCAACGTACAGTACTCCGTAAGACATACAGCTGGATTTAGAGTTTTAGGTATAAAAACTTTAACTGAAAAAATTCTTAAAAGTTTAATTTTCTCCGCATTTTTAGTAATAAATCAAACCAATTGCGAAGAAGCCATTTGTAAAAATGAGAAAAATATTCCTAATCATAGGTTTTATCTTACAAAATACTTTACTTTTCGCAACCCCGGCAGATACATTAGTCATTCACGAAAAAGAAACCAAACTTTTAACTCATAATTATTTTTTGGAGCTGGAGGATCCCGCAGCTTCCTATAAAATACAGGATATTGTGTATAGTACCGCTTTTCACCCTATTCCTTCTTCATTGCCTATTTTGAGTTACTCCAAGTCGACCACATGGCTTAAATTCGTTCTGAAAAATAAAACGACGCGCGCATTTGTACCCATTAATATCGGTCCGGGGGTAATTGACAATTTTGATATTTATTATGCCGACCCCGACAAAAGTAAACACATCATTAACTTAACTTCAGACATCCCATCCCGCGATTCAAAACTGATCAAGCAAAACAACACCTTCATTAACTGTATTATTTTTCCCGACTCTGTTCGCACCATTTACCTTCATATCAAAAGCAGTGCACCGGGTATAATACCTGTTCAGATAAGTTCAGCCAACGAATACTTTAAAAGTTCCGATTTTAATAATATCGTTGCCGGCGGATTTATGGGGATTGTATTAATAATGGCATTTTATAACCTAATGCTTTACACTATCGTCAAGGACCTGAGCTATTTATACTATGTATTCTATATTATTTTCTTAGGCTTGTCCCAATTGTTTTTGCGTGGCTACGGCATCACTTTTTTTCTAACTAAAAAAGTTATTCTAAATAATTATTTCATTCCATTCACAAGGATATTCTTTGGCTACGCTGTATTGTTATTCACATCAGAGTTTTTGCAGCTTAAAGAAACACTTAAACAATATTATAGATTCTATTACCTGTTGTACGCATTATACACGATAGCACTTGTCGCTATTATAACCGGATATGTATTATTTGCTTATAACTTCATCACTTATTCCAGTGTGGTAACGGCTATATGTCTGTTATTTATAGGCGGATTTTTATACTTAAGAGGCTTTAAACCGGCAAAGTATTTTATGATCGGCTGGGGAATTTTCCTGGTATCGATATTGATATCCGTAGCACGCAGCAGAGGTTATATTATACACAATGATTTTACGGTCAATATTGTGCTGTATACCTCTTCACTTGAATTGATCTTATTTTCCATTGCCCTTGCCGATAAGATCAGTTTTTATCGTAAGCAAACGATAGAGATGCAGCAGCTTTCGCTGAACATCGCCAAAGAAAATGAGCGGTTGATCACTGAACAAAATATCATACTCGAATCAGAAGTAAACGCACGCACTAACCAGTTAATACAAACCAATCACGACCTTTCAGCAACCATTGAGAACCTGCAATCAACCCAATCTAAGCTGATTGAAACCGAGAAGATGGCATCCCTAGGTCAGCTAACTGCCGGTATAGCTCATGAAATAAACAACCCGATCAATTTCGTCAGTTCGAACGTTAAGCCATTACGGTTGGATTTCCTGGAGATATTTTCATTACTGGATAAATACAAAGATGCAGGTGAAAAACCCAACAGAGAAGAGTTATTTGCACTGGCAAATCAATATAATCAAAACATAGATGTTGAATTCCTGAAAAAAGAAATAATCACCCTGCTCGACGGCATAGAAGAAGGCGCCAACCGCACAGCAGAAATTGTACAAAGCCTGCGAACTTTCAGCCGCACGGATGAGAAAATATTAAAGCTGATCGATATCAATAAAGCCGTGTTGAATACACTGATACTGCTAAGAAGTTCAATACCTTACAATATAGAAATGAAGCCTGTGTTGAGTAAACTTCCATTATTGAATTGTTATCCGGGAAAGATCAACCAGGTACTGGTCAACCTGATCAATAATGGCATACAAGCGATTAGGATCAAAGAAAACCAGGTTAATGAATCTATATCGATCTCTACGCATGATAGCCCGGAATATGTTATCATTAAGATTGCGGATACCGGTGTGGGAATGAGCAAAGAAGTGAAGCAAAAAATATTCGACCCGTTTTTTACGACCAAAGAGGTAGGTGAAGGTACTGGCCTTGGTTTATCCATCGTATTCGGGATAATTGAGGATCACAACGGAAAAATCGAAGTGCAATCTGAGCCGGATCAAGGCACCACCTTCATCATTTCATTTCCAAAGAACCTGGAATAGCAGATTAAAAGAACTTATCCGGGTTAGGCACCAGGTTCAAAAACGATTCCATGTTTTCCTGGTAGTTTGATTGGTCGAGACGGTAATAAAAAGCACCCTTTTTGGACGACGTTTTATCTTTTTCGGCCAATTTCACCAGCAAACCTGTTGAAAGCAGTTTTCGGCTAAAGTTACGGTCGTCAAACTCCGTCTGATAGACACCTTCATATAAAGCCTGCAATTGTGGAATGGTAAATTTCTCAGGCAATAATTGGAACAGTATAGGATGCAAAGCTGCCTTATAGCGCAATTGGCGCAGGGCCAATTTCACCATCTCGTTATGGTCAAATATTAGTTCGGGTACGTCCGTAAGTAAAAACCACTCGGGGTGATACTCTTCACTTAGCTGCTTTTCATACTGATGGATATCGATCAAGGCATAGTAAGCGACTGACAGCGTTCTTTCAACCGGGTCGCGGTCAGGTTTACCAAATACATGGAACTGATCCATATATACATCTTTTAGCCCTGTACGTTGTTCTAATACACGGATAGCCGCATCTTCAGGTGATTCATCGGGCTGCATAAATCCACCCATCAGGCTCCACTTGTTTTTTTCGGGCTCAATGGCCCTTTGCACCAGTAGCAGTTTTATATCCCAGCCGTCAAATCCAAAAATGATACAATCTGTTGCAACTAAAATTCGTTTTTCGCCGGTATATCTCTGCATAAAGTTTGTCTTGGTTTACAATGGTAAAAATAAATCCGAAGTATTTAAAATTAATATCCTATCTCTTTTGTAATGTTAATCTAACCGAAACTAAAACAATTTTTAAAGAAAGGTTATCTAAAATAGAGCGTAATGTTATAGCTTTAACACATAAACCAATTATATGTCTTTTAAACGTTTTAACCCGGATCAAATAGCCGATTTCCATCGCGACGGCTATGTGTTGGTGAGAAATTTCTGCTCGCAGCAGGAAACAGACAAGTTGTATAAAACTGCAATTGAAGACGACGCGATGCGCAAGAACGCATTAGACCTGAATGACCTGAGCGGCAAAAAAACAAAGCTGTCCTTATGGTTTACGCCGGGCAACGATGTATTCGGGTACCTTACCCGAAGTGAAAAGATGATAAACTCTGTGGCTCAACTATTAGATAGTAATGCGCCAGTTTGCCACTTCCACTCTAAATTAATGCAAAAAGAACCCAAAGTAGGTGGTGCCTGGGAATGGCACCAGGATTATGGTTATTGGTACAAAAATCAGTTCATGTTTCCTGACCAATTAATAAGTGTGATGGTAGCCTTAACTCCTGCCAACAAAGCAAATGGCTGTCTGCAGGTAATTAAAAGTTCACATAAATTAGGACGTGTCAATCACGGTTTTTCGGGAGAACAAGTTGGTGCTGATATGACTATGGTGGATAACGCCCTTCAAACTATGGAACTGGTTTACAGCGAACTGAACCCCGGCGATGCTTTATTCTTCCACAGCAATTTATTACATAGGTCTGAGGCTAATTTATCCGATCATCCCCGCTGGTCTATTATATCGTGCTTCTCATCGCAATCCAACCTGGCATACAATGAAACATCCACATCATGGAAAACCCCTGTCGACATTGTACCAGATGAAGCCATATTGAAATGGGAAGCAGAACCATTATCCGGAAACGATTTCCTGAAAAAAGAAAACGACCCGGCTTTGAAGGATACGGGGTGGGAAAAGGAAGTTTAAAGGGTTTAAAAGGTTGTAAAAGTTGTAGTGGTTGTATTGGTGAGCAAAATCTAGCTAAACATCTACAACGTCTACAACTCTTTCAACTACTACAACCAATACAACAAATTCAACTACAGAAAATAACAACAATAAAACAATGAAAATAGCTATGCTTGGTTCGGGCTTCATCGCCCGTTTTTATGCTGACTCGCTGGCTGCACAGCGCAGGAAAGATGTATTGGTAAGCGTTTATTCACGCAGTATGGAAAGGGCCGAAAAATTTGCCAAAGATTACGGTCTGCCGCATTACAGCAACAGCCTGACCGAGGTAGTTGAAAACCCTGATGTTGATGTGGTGGTGATTGCTCTATCTAACGACTTGCATTTAGGCGCTGTAGAAGCTTGTGCAAAAGCCGGCAAGCATGTGCTGTGTACCAAACCATTGGGCCGTACAGGTGAAGAAGCCAAGAAAATGTTGGAAATGGTAGAAAAAGCTGGCATTATGGGCGGCTATCTGGAAGATCTTTGCTATACACCAAAATTCCTGAAATCGCTTAATAGCGTAAAAGCCGGGAGTATTGGCCGTGTGCTTTGGGCCAAATCAAGGGAAACACATCCTGGCCCGCATAGTGATTGGTTCTGGAACATGGAACAGTCAGGTGGTGGCGCCATTGTCGATTTGGGCTGTCATTGTATCGAAATATCTAGAAACTTTATCGGCAAGGATATTAAGCCGGTTGAAGTAATGTGCTGGGCAGCCACGCAGGTACACCCTATCGCTGCTGAAGACCATGCCATCGGCCTGGTAAAATACGCTAATGGTGTGATCGGTCAGTTTGAGGTAAGCTGGTGTTTCCGTGGTGGTATGGATTTGCGCGACGAGGTAATGGGCAGCGAAGGTACCATCTGGCTAAACAACTTCCTGCGCACAGGCTTTGAGATGTTTAGCACCGGGAAAGGCACCAATTATGTAGCTGAAAAAGCAGAATCAAGCAGCGGCTGGTTATTTCCTGTGGGGGATGAGGTGCATGAATTGGGTTATAGCCACATGTTTACTGATATGTTTGAGTCGATCGAACACAAACGTGAGCCGCTGGAAAGCTTTTATGATGGATATGTGGTAAACTGTATCATTGATGCTGCTTACCGCTCAGCAAAATCGCGCAATTGGGAACCTGTTCAATTAGATGATTGGCGCGGCAGAACAGATGTGACTGAAGGCCACGAGTTTGCGTCGTACGATGATCAGTTCTACCTGATAAAAGAAGAAATATTGCCAAATGGCGAAAAGAAGCTCATTTTGAAAGATAAGAAGACCGGGGCTGTTGAGCGGAGAGATCTATAACAAAATATCCTGCAAAAAAATAGCGATTGGTTTCAAACCCGTCGCTATTTTTTTATTATAACCTGATCACTGATTAACTGATCTCTGATCACTAACCTCAACTCACTCTCTTCCCATGCAACAGCATATTAATCGCATCATCCAGCGATCCGGCAGGTATTACTTCCCCTGAATTGACAAAGTATATTTCATCTGCATTTTGGATGGTATTAAGCCTGTGCGCAATAATTACACGGGTAGTCGTATTCGGTAATTTTTCAAGGATGTCACTTAATAACTGCTCTGTTATGGTGTCGATATTTGCAGTAGCCTCATCAAGGATCAACACTTCAGGATTTCGTAAAACGGCCCGCATAAAGGCAATCAATTGCTTTTGACCAAGACTGATGCTGTCTCCCGATGATAATACTTTTGTTTCCAATCCATTTTCAAACATGGTTAGTAAACTACCGAGGTTTGATTTACCAAGGGCAAGCTCCAATTCGTCATTGCTTGAATCCTTATAAAGTTCGTTACCATATAGAATATTCTCTTTCACCGTGCCGGTAAAAAGGAAGGGTTCCTGTAGAATAAAGCCGATCTTTTGTGTACGAACATCTGCTTCATAAGAGCGGATATCTTTTCCATCCAGGAAGACCGTGCCCTGCGTCGGATCATACAAACGGGCAATCAGCGATGCAGTTGTTGTTTTACCGCCACCTGTAGGACCAACCAATGCATAAGTCTTGCCGCGTTCCAGTTTGAAATTGATATTATGCAATATTTCATTACCGCCCGGGTAAGCAAAATGCACATTCCTGAATTCCAGTAAAGCGTCTGATTTCTCGTTAGGTTTTTCAGGGACAGTCACCAAATTAGTTTCCAAGGAAAGAATCTGCGATATCCTGTCCCACCCGGCCATTGCAGTCTGGAAGCTTGTCCATAAGGTAGCCAGTTGACGTAGCGGGTTATAAAAACTGTTAGCATAAGAAAGGTAACTCACTAGCAAACCGACAGTAAAATCGCCTACAGATATCAAATAGATACCATAAGCCAGTACGATCAACTGAGCAACACTAGACAACAAAGTGTAAACCGGCAAAAATATATTGTTAGCTATTCCCGCCCTTACGGCTGTATTATAGTTATCGGTATTTGCCTCATCAAAACGTTTCCTGAAATAATCGCGGCGGTTAAAGGCGATGATCACTCTAAAGTTATTCAGGCTTTCCTGTATTTCTGCACTCATCCCTCCTACGCTTTTCAGATTGGCCATATTCTTCCGTTTCACCCAGGCCGAAAGTATTTTGGTAAATATCCAGGCCAGGGCGCCAGGTATCAGCGTGGCGGCTCCAAGTTTAACGTTAATACACAATAGGAATATCCCCGCACCGACCATAATGGCAATACTACCAACAAACTGCATCAGCGACTGACTGAAAAAAGTATTGATCTTATCTGTATCGTTATTAACTCGGGAGATCAGGTCACCCGCTTTGTTTTGATTAAAGAAAGCTACAGGCAGCTGCTGTAATTTATTAAATATAGCGTTGCGCAGCGTATACAACATACGCTGCCCAACCCCACCCATCAGTTTGGTTTGCAGGTAACTGGCTATCAACCCTAAAGTGTACATAGCCAGCAGGATCGCTCCATAAACCAGTACACCATGATAATTGCCATGCATTACATATTTATCAATAGCACGACCAATCATCAACGGCCCCAATAAATTTACTCCTGAGTTTATCAATATAGCCACCAATGCAAACCAGAGGATTTTGCGTTCATGCCTGATCAGTTCCAGCAGCTTTTTCAGTGCCGCCAGGGTGGATGTTTTTTCCTGCCGCGCCGAAAATTTATTTAGATCGTAATTCATAATTGCTGGTACTTTGTTGTGAGTTAAATATCTGTACATACTCTGTGCAAGTATGCATCAGTTCGTCATGCTTGCCCGTGGCTACAATTTCACCTTCCATCAAAAGGATGATCTGATCGTAATGCTCAACCGAGGCTATCTTTTGCGTTACCGAGAGCAATGTCAGTCCCGGATAATTCTTATGTACATTCTCCAGTATCTTCTTTTCGGTATTGTTATCAACACGAGCGGTAAAATCATCCAATAATAAAATCCTCGGATTCACGGCCAACGCCCTCGCAAGCATAATGCGTTGCTTTTGGCCACCTGAAAGGCTCGCGCCACGCTCGGAAACTACAGTGCTCAATTTATCGGGCAAAGAATTAATAAAATCATGCAGTTCTGCTGTATCGATGGCTTTCTGCAGCGACTCGTCCGTAACTGTATCACTGAAAGCTATATTCTCCCGGATACTCATATTAAATATGATGCTATCCTGGAAAACAAATCCAACCTGGCTATGAAATACCTCGCTATTATAGCTTTCGAGTGGTTTACCGTCGAACTCAACTGTGCCTGAATTAGGTTTTATCAAGTCTGTAAGCAAGTATAACAACTGGGATTTTCCGGCAGCTGTTGGACCAATGATGGCGATTTTTGATCCTGCTTTTACTGAGAAGGAAATATCTTTCAAAGCGGGTTTCTGACCATATATCACATTCACATCCTTTAGTTCGATATTGCCTTGCAATGGCTCTGTAATTGTTCCGGTTTCCGGTGGTTCCGGTGCATGCAACACGCCGTTAATACGCTCATAGGATGCTGTGGCCTGGGCAATAATATTACTCATAAAACCTATTACCAGAATCGGGAAGATCAATTGCACCAGGTAACTATTGAACGCGGCAAAGTCCCCCAGGGACATCGTTTTGTTTATCACAAAATGGCCGCCTAGAACCAATATGGATAACGTGGCAATATTGGCCGTAAAGGTGATGACCGGGATCAATCCGGCAAATAGCCTCAGGATCGAAAGCCCGTAATCCCTCGCTTTAGCATTAGCTTTTAGAAATTTATCAAATTCCAATTGCTGAGAGTTGATTACTCTTATCAAAGCTGAGCCTAATATACTTTCGTTGATTACCTTATTCAGCCAATCGATCACCGCCCGGCTTTCTTTAAACAATACCCGCACCTTTTTCAATACAACTGCAAATGTGATACCGATAATAGGTATAATAGCAATTACGCAAAGCGCCAGTTTCCAATCAATGGTTAGTAGCATAATGCTGGCGCCAACGATAATAAATATTGACGATACAATAGACACCAGCGCTTGAGACACAAACATCTTGATCGAGTCGACATCACCGGTAAGGTTGGTTAGTAGCTTAGACGGCGATACCTGGTCTATAAATGCATTACTCTGCTTTGATATCTTTTCAGAAAGATGCTCACGCATATCATGTGCTACTTTCTCAGAAGCATAAGTTTGAATAATACTTTGCAGATAAGCAAATATGAAGATCATAAATATCGCCAATGAAAATTTGACGATGACAGGATTCAAATCGAAATGAAACGATTGGCCAAAATGCAGGATGTAGGCTTTGATGTAGTCATCAATCCCATGCGATATGATCTTTGGCAACCATAAACTGATACTATTGCTGATGAGCGCGAATATTATCAACAAAGTTATCAGTCCCCGGTATGGCTTTAGCAGGCTGAAGATTCCGGGCTTTTTATCTTTTTGTGGTTCTTTTTCAGGCATATATGGTCATTTAACCTATTGGTCAGGTAAAAATAATAAAGCAATGTCAGGCTGTCACGAAATTAATAAATCAAATCGCGGTCATCGCCTTTTACAGAAAAAGACGAACGAGAATAAAAAAGATTTTAAATAATTTTCAGATTATGAGTTTGTCTGCAGGTATTTATAGTGCAGCTGTTTGATTGTTTCTTCAGATTCCGAATCGGCAGAAATGCCATAACCCGATACCAACAGGCCTTTTAAACCAGATGCAGTGGCTAATGCATAAACAGTAGCCTCATCGCCGGGATCTGACTGTCCTTCGTAGCGATACAGATCGGCTATTTCAAAATCGACGGCCGCATATTCTTTCCCATCAACAACAAATTTATCTTTTTTCAGGTTAAAATCCAGCGTATAACCTTGCTGATGAAGCTGCTCAATTGCCTCGGTTACAGTGGCATAATGGAATTTCTGTTTCATAGCAAATAATGGTTTGGCCTGATGCAATATAAAGTTAAATTTACCATAAAAATGCTCTTATCCGGAAATTTCACAGCGGATTGTAGCACTTTTCAAAAACAACACGTAATGGCTAATAAAGTTATTTACTAATCGCACACTATTATGAAACTTTACGGCAACCCACTAAATAGATGGACAGCATTGGCGGGCATAGGTTGTTTTCTATTATTGCTCACTTCCTGTTTAAAATCTAAAAACGATTACACGCCTCCGCCCGTAGGTTATGTAACATTTTTCCAGGCAGTTCCTGATGCACAACCAATTGATCTTTATTTTAATAGTAACAAGGTTAATCAGGCTCCCATACAATACGGTTACGGGATAGATTACTTCCAGGCATACCCGGGATTAAGAACAATTAATGTTTTTAACTCGGTCAGCAACACCAAGTTATTTAGTGATACTGCGACAATACAACCTAATATAGCCTATTCGGTGTTTTATGTTATTAATTCTGCGCAGCAGGTGGGACTGTTTAGGTTGACCGACTCGATCAGTAAACCTGCCTCCGGAAAAGCAACTTTACGGTTTATAAATGTGAGTCCAGATGCACCCGCTGTTGACCTTGCTGTTAAAGACAGCGCTGCCTTTGTTACCAATAAAGGTTTCAAAGGATTTTCATCCTTTATACCGAAAGACGGTGGCAAAACCTATAATTTCGAAATTCGCCAACACGGGACGAATACAGTTCTGACTACCCTTTCAGGCGTAACACTTAACAGTGGCTTAGTATATACCATCTGGCTTCACGGACTTGCAAGTACAGCGTTAGAGGGTGATAAGTTAACCGCCAGCATTATAACCAACGCCTATTACAGCAATTAAACGTTTCTTACCTCTTAATAGTGAAAGCAGATCAGCAATGAATCTGCTTTCTTTTTTGTGCTTATTTCACTTTGATAAAATACTATCAAAATGATCTGGGTTAAAGAAAGTGGGGAATTTCGACAATTTTAATTTTGACAATATTTCAGGTTGTCAGTTCACTATAAAAATCGGGAGCCTGATTTTAGTAAAAAGCAATTTTTATTTTAGTTTCAGTAGAATACAGATAGTGTTTCAAATTTGATAATAGTGTTCTGCCATAGCAATATTATTTACAATAAAACCAAGTTTCGATTACAAAAGATAATCCGTGTAAACAATACAATATCAGTGATTTATAAAACATTTTAAAATTCTGATCGTATTAATGGCAACAAAATTGCTGTAAAATAGTCATCTAAATAATTAACATGACAACATTATACCTGGTACTTGAAATAAGTGCTCTATTATTAGTTATTATCCTTCCATTACGGGGACCAAAAAATATCAAAAAGAAAAAAACAAACCCGATGGAATTGAGCGAATGGGCAATTGATGAAAACGGAAACCTAAAGAGTTACATCAAAAAGGATGAACCGGACCATCACCATCATTTATAAGTCTATGAAGATCATTTTAAATAGAAACCTCTCAAATATTTGGGAGGTTTTTTTATGCCTTTTCTTATTACCTCAGTGCCTCATAATCACCTATTGTATCAATATCAATACTCCCTTTAGGGAAGGATATCGTTGCAAGAAGATCGCTATGTTGCATCATAATCCTCTTCGCGCCGCTATCACCTTCCAATGCTATTAATTTCTCAAAAAACTGCTTTTGAAAGAGTGCCGGTGTGCCTATTGTATCACCATACTGACTTGCGATAATCGACTTACCTGTTTCTTTCTGTTTCTCTATCAGACTGTTCAACAAGTCTGGCGTTACAAAAGGCTGATCGCACACCATTAAAATTGCTCCGTCGACATTGGAATCAAGTTTTGGTATCGATTGAATGCCGCAGCGAATAGTTGAGGCCATGCCGGTTTCCCAGTCATCGTTTATTACTACATGGATACCAGACGAATCTATTTCACTCAAAATCAAATCCGCATTGCTTCCTAAAACGACTATAACAGGCTGAGCCTTCGACTGATTTGCTGTATCTATGGCGTGCTGAAGAAATGTTTTACCCTGATATATTAGCAATTGCTTCGGCTTGCCCAAACGACTCGATTTTCCAGCAGCCAAAATGATAACCGCACAATTCTTTACCGTATTTACCAAGTCGGTCATCTGGTATGAATTACTGTTGTGCGCAGACGCAAGAATGTACCATCCCGGCCCGAAAGCGCTGCTTTTACTTCGGCGATCAGCGACAGCGCGATCTCTTCAGGAGTTACAGCTCCAATATCTAACCCAACAGGCGCATGTATGCGGTCCATATTTTCAGACGGGCTTATCCTATCTTCCTCAGTCAATTCGCGCCATATCTTCTCAGAACGTATCCTTGGCCCGAGCATACCAATATAAGGTGCAACGGTAGACAATACTTTAGGCAGATTATTCTTGTCAGTTTTATAGTCATGCGCCATCAGGATGATAGCTGTGTAGTTGTCAATGAGGATATCTCCGAAATTCGCTGGAGCAACTACCTCATCAGCAATCGTAACAATATGCGGATTGATCTTTTGAGGCTCCGCTACAACAGTCAGCCTCCAGCCCATTTCTTTAATCAGCCGGCTTAAAGGATAAACATCGTACTGATGCCCCATTAAAATCATGCTGATCTCAGGAGGCAGTATCTCGATAAAGCATCCCAATCCATGGCCATCTTCTAATCCGAGGTAACAGGGGCCTGAATGACCGATAGCAATTTGCTCTGAAACAGCTTTGTTTAGTTCTTGTACTATTAAATCATTGCCTAAAACATTCAGGCTTGACGTATTAGTATATTTAATTACCTGCCCTTCCCGGATATACTTCCAGTCTCCTGACAATTTGGTAATGGTTATCAGAGTATGAGTTTCGCGACTGGCTTCAACACAACGTTTTAAAATCTCAACGGGATTGTTTTTATCGTTGACATTTAAAGGAGTTAATAATACATCGATCACACCATTACAGCCTAATCCAACACCTATTTGGTATGGATCGTCATCAGTAGTATCGTAAGTAATCAACGTAGGTGTTGATTTCCTGATCGCTAATTGTGCACGTTTTAAAGCATCTCCTTCCAGGCAACCACCGCTGATGCCGCCAACCCACACGCCGTTATCCATGATCAGCATACGGGCACCAGTACGGCGGTAGGACGAGCCTTCAACCCGTACAACAGTGGCCAACGCCAAACCAATGGAGGTTTTATCTGCTTCGTCAAAGGCCTTTATGATCGCCTTAATTTCCTTCATTCGGCTTAAAAATACGGAATACTTATTGGGAGCGAAAGCCTGATATTAATTTCCGAACGGCGGTAAACCATTCAACTGGCGATATAGTGGCATATCGTTACGTTGTTGCGCCGATTGATGGAACTTGGTGCAATAATAAACCTCCAGGTGCAGTTCGACCCTGCCGTGGCGAATGATCTCGATATCAGGCAGTTGCTTCACCGAATCAAAATAGGGTTTTACGTCAGTGTCTACACTTACCTGGTTTTCCTGCGCGATCACAATGGCATCTTTACCTAGTAAAGTTTTAGGATCGCTTAAAAAAGCAGTATTACGTGGGTCAAAACTGAAACAGATCACATCCTTCTGCCCTTTCAGCGCCCAGTCTATTTTACCGGTGAGCCACCAGCGCGGGGTGCCTGCAAAAATGTTTTTATTTTCCAGCCAACCTTCTTTTTCAAAGCGGGTGCGGATATCATCATAATCGATACCTTGTATGGTTGGGTCTACGTTATCACCGTGAAACTCCTTTACTATCCATTTCGGACCATAATTTTGCCAGAAACCTGTTACCATGTGAAAGCTTAAGACACCGATAGTAATCACCGTAAAACAAGCGGAGAATCTTAACCACTGGCGTGTTCCACTGCCTGCTGAACCACCCTGCGTCATTTTCTTGTCGATGGCAAAACCCAACGGCATAAAAAGCATCATATACCCAGGCGCCTGCCAGTGGAAATGGTATTGCAGATCGGCCCATAGGGTAACCAGGGTAAAAAACACGATAGGCAATATTGATAGCCAGAATATAAAACTATAAGCTTTTGACAGCAACCTGTTCACAAACGAGCGGTAAAGCTCGCGGATGGTGGGCACCCATATCCATGGCAGCAGCCACAGCGCTTGTCCGCCAATACTGCGAAAGAACCAATCAAAATGCAGTGCGAATTTTTTACCTGTTCCGGCCCTTGCACCCTGGAAAACAAAGGATGCCCAGTTGTTATTGTAGTTCCACCACAACACCGGGAAAGCAAATATGATGGTAATTAATATGGCTACATACGGTCCGGGATGCCAAAGCCAGTGACGCTGTTCTTTACTGGTACCGATGAACATAAACACCCCGGCAAAAATGAACAGGACATGGTATTTGCTTAATGTAGCCAAACCAAGGCAAATGCCCGTCATGATCCACAAAAACCAAGTGCGGCCGCTGCTCCTGATCACTTTCTCCTCACCACGGTTGTTAAACAATAGTTCGATGATAAAATAAACGCTCGCCAGCCAGAAAAACATCAATGGGGCGTCGGGTTGGAACCAACATGCAATAGCCACTGTAAACACCGCACTCAGGTTCATTACTACAGCCGCCCAAAAACCGGCCCTTGCGTTGAACAGCTTTCTTGTTATCGCAAATAAAAGCCAGGTAGTACCTGCAAATAATAACACAGCCGGAAAGCGAAGGCCAAGATTAGTTAATCCGAATATTTTGATGCTAATACCACTTAACCAGAAAAATAAAGGGGGTTGATCGAAATAGCTCCATTCCAGGTGGGTAGTGCCACGGAAATAATAAGCCTCGCCAATTCCGAGGCCCGTATAAGCAGCTATAAAGAGTCGTAAAACAAATGTAACCAGGATAAGTATAAGCGTATAAGAGGCCGCGTTACCTTCGGTAAGTTTCTTCATTTTAAGCACAGGGGGTATTTTCCCGATCTGCAAAGTGAACAATTCTTTAAAACAATCACGAATTATTTGTTCACTTTTTTGAAAGCGGTTGTGCACTAGCGGCGATACGCTTTAGCCAATTTTCGGCAGCATTGACGATTTTGACATCAGGAAAGCCGGCAGGTATTTGTCCATGATCTTATAAAGATGACTCATTGCCAGCAACTTAATGTGCGGTATATTTAATTTATATTTCCTGGTTTCCTTAGCCTTATCGTTCAGATAACGCAGACGAATAAATAGTTCAGCATCCGGGTCAAGCTCAAATTTATCAGCTTCCTCTTTATTCATGATACCACCACGAGATTCCAGATCAGCTCTTTCAGTTCCTGATAAACCATCATAATACTCCTGATACTTATAAGCCAGGTAACGTGTTGCCCTCAAGTCGCTTTCTACTAACGCTGCCAGCCTTTCAGAGAAACCATGTTCGCGCAAATAATCAGCCCCAAGTATTTCTCCCGCATTGTGGAAAAACGCAGCTAATATCACTTCATCCTCATATCCTTCTTCTTCAGCCAGCGCTGCGGCCTGCGATACTTGCTCTAATTGTGAGAGATCGTGTTCTGTAGCTTTCCGCTTCCCGTATTTTTCATACAGAGCAAAAACCTCATTTACAATGTTTTCCGGTTTTAAGATTGAAATATTCATGACTTTCGGCTTTGTACAAATGAAACAACTATATATTACTAAATTATTAAATCAACATGATGTATTCATAATGGTTTCTTAATGTTGAAAAATTATATAATAAATATGAAAATAGGATGAAATAGATAACCAAAACTTAACAATTACTTAATTGTTACCTAACTACCTTTGTAAAACTATCGCAAGGATGAAAATACTTTATGCAATACAGGGTACAGGTAACGGGCATCTAAGTCGCTCGATGGACATTGTGCCTCTTCTCAAACAGATGGCCGAAGTGGATATACTTGTAAGCGGCACGCAAGGCGATCTGATCCTCCCCTTTCCTGTTAAATACAAATTCAACGGTTTCGGTTTTATTTTTGGTAAATCAGGTGGCGTCGACCTCTGGAAAACGTTTTACAAATCCCGTTTCCGGAATTTTTTAAAGGAAGTAAATAAAGTTCCCGTAGAAGATTATGATGTGGTAATCAACGATTTTGAACCCGTATCAGCATGGGCCTGTTATATGAAGAACAAGCCTTGCATTGGATTAAGTCATCAGGCGGCTGTTTTAGGTGAAAATGCACCTAAGCCGGATGAAACAGATATGATCGGCAAACTCATTCTAAGAAACTACGCCCCCGTAACTGCTCAATACGGTTTTCATTTTAAAGCTTTTGATGAGAATACATTTACGCCGGTAATACGCAAACAGGTGCGCGAGCAAAAAACATCTTTTAAAGGACATTATACAGTTTACCTGCCCGCTTATGACGATAGCCGCCTTATTAAACGTCTATCAGAGTTTAAAGACGTGGAATGGGATGTTTTCTCCAAACACAATAAAAAAGTATTGAAATATAAAAATGTGTCCATTCAACCTATCGATAACGAGAAGTTCATTAAAAGTATGGCACAATCTGCGGGTGTATTATGCGGAGCTGGCTTTGAGACCCCTGCCGAAGCTTTATATATGAAGAAAAAACTGCTGGTGATCCCGATGAAAAGTCAATATGAACAGCATCTAAATGCTGCAGCATTGAAATCAATGGGGGTTCCGGTCATCAAAAGTCTAAAACCAAAGCACAACGAAACCATTCTCAACTGGATAGAAAATGGTAAAGTAATTGAAGTCGATTATCCGGACCACACCCGTGAGATCCTGGAATATGTCTTAGATAGGCATCACGCTCCTGCACTTTCATTAATGAATGCTTAATTGCTTACATTTGGCCATCTAACCAATTAATATTATGGCACAAAAAGTAATTACAGTGAATATTAACGTTTACGAGCAAACCGTAACCAATCGCCATTCAGCATATGAGGTAAAGGATGTAAATAAATACCTGGACGAAGGCTGGACCATTAAACAGATCATTCCTGGCACAACAACTGCCGCAAATTGGACCAATCTTACCTTTATTTTAGAGAAATAAGATTCTCAACGACTTTTCAGCAATAAAAATGTCCTTTATTTCCAATAAAGGACATTTTTATTTTATACAATCCAATTTTCGATTCAAATCTTCAGGTTATTTATAAAAAAAGATCAAAAAATGATATAAAATTTGTTTATTTTCAATTTTTATTAAAAAAATATACGTTTTTAATATTTTATTTTCTATTTTTATGAAATGAAGGTAAAATATTCATTATTTATTCCTTTATTTTTTCTTTTATCCCTTGCATTTGCCAAAAATAGCAAGGCACCTGCTCATGAAAACAATCGCCACTACCTTTCAAAAGGAAAAAGCGATTTGACCAAGAATAACAACAATAGCTATTCGCTCATAGTTGCTCCTATCGAATCAACTCCTGTCATTAATCTTCGGACGCATAAAACCGTGCATTATGCACAGCATATGTTTTTTGTTGAGAATGATTACCAGGCACGGATCAAACATTATAACTTTTTCTCAGGAAGAGGCCATAAGCAAAGCTTCTCTTCGCAAACAACACTGTTGTTTCCATTTCACACCTTTTGGTAAGATTTACCCCATAGAGATACCTGTAGTTTTATTCAATAGAAATCAGTCTATTGCATAGACCTTGATTTCTATTGAATAAAACTACAGGTATTCCAATCCATTCTATTTAGTAGTTCACAACCTTTTTTAACAGAGATTTATCCGGTACCGGCTGCCATTTTATTGCTGGCTTGGTTTGTATTGCCTTTTGAGGCAAACGGATTGCCCCTAAAATATTTTGTCAAATGAAAAAAATCATACCATTCGCCATACTCATTATTGTAGTTATCCTAGCTCTCATCTATCCTTCTTTTGAAACCGTTAACATTAAAGACAACAAAATAGACACCGGCGATACCGCCTGGCTATTAGTTGCCACCGCACTTGTATTACTCATGACACCGGGTCTTGCCTTCTTTTACGGAGGTATGGTGAGCAAAAAGAACGTGCTTTCTACCATGATGCAGAGCTTCGTCTGTATGGGCGTTATCACTGTAATATGGGTGGTATTTGGATTTAGCCTCGCATTTGGTGACAGCATTGGCGGTTTTATCGGCAATCCGGCTACATTTTTTATGATGAAGGGCATGCTGGGTAATGCCACCTGGAAACTGGCACCTACAATTCCTTTGGTACTGTTCGCCATGTTCCAGTTAAAATTTGCGGTGATCACACCTGCATTAATTACCGGTGCGTTTGCCGAACGTATTCGTTTTAACTCTTATGTTATATTCCTTTGCTTGTTCATGATTGTTATTTATGCCCCGTTGGCGCATTCAACCTGGCATCCTGACGGCTTCCTGTTCAAATTAGGTGTATTGGACTTTGCAGGTGGTACTGTTGTACATATGTCGGCTGGATGGGCAGCTTTGGCTTCAGCGTTATATCTAAAACAACGTAACGAACCCAGCCACTCTCCTGCGCGTATCAGCTATGTATTGCTTGGTACCGGTTTGTTATGGTTCGGATGGTTTGGCTTTAATGCAGGTTCAGCATTAGGTTCAGGACCGTTAGCGGCTACCGCATTGGCTACTACTACAACAGCATCGGCAGCAGCAGCTATGTCATGGATATTTTTTGATATGCTTCGCGGCAAAAAGCCATCTGTAATGGGCGCTTGTATTGGTGCTGTAGTTGGATTGGTGGCGATTACTCCTGCAGCGGGTTTTGTTACTATTCCGCATTCGCTAATTGTCGGTATCATCGCAGCTGTAGTTAGCAACCTGGTAGTCGTATGGCGCACTAAAACCAGCATTGATGATACGCTGGACGTATTCCCTTGCCACGGTGTTGGTGGCATGGTGGGTATGCTGATGACAGGTATTTTTGCACATCAAAATGTCAATGGTGGTAATACAACCGGTAACGGCTTATACTATGGCCAAACGCACCTGTTTTTCATTCACCTGATCGCTTTGGTAGTTGTATCTGCATTTGCATTCTTCGGTTCGCTGCTTCTATTAAAGATCACGGATATGATCAGCAAACTGCGCGTATCGTCTGAGGAAGAATCGATGGGATTGGACATGAGCCAACACGACGAAGGCTTATAATCCTATAAACAAACTTCAATCAGCCTGTTGTTCATCTTTATCAAGTCGTTATAAAGCAAGCAAAAGGTTTTGATTGATATGACTTTCATTGTTATGTTTTAACGACTAAAACTGATAAAGATTCATTATAATGGGAGGCTGCCCTGTCGGAGGGGCAGCCTTTATTATTTATTGGTGCTGAACTTCGTGTTCTTCGAAACTATAATTATGTGCAGGATAAGGCACAATAAATGTTTGTTCTACCCGAACGGATCTTTTAAAGTAAGATATCCACACTCCGGCAAAAATCATTGTCCTTACCATTTGCAGTTCAAGATTTTCGGTTTCAAAATTAAATCCGGAAGTCAGTAAATAGCTTAATACAAAAAATACCGGTACTGATATGTAAAACCCAACGATATATCGAGGTAATATATCACGTTTTTTTATCATCAGGATAAAACAAAACACTGCGTAGCAAGCAATAAAAACATACCCTGTAACTCTATAGATCAACAGTCCCCTGAACTCAACACTATTACTACCGGTCATAAACGTATTCCATTTACTTATCGCAAAATAATGCCCGTTGATCAACTCCATTACAACTCCAATTGCAGTTCCGCCCAAGCCGATCATTACTATTATAAGCCAGCCGCCAATAGGTGTAAATGATGCGCCGGGTGTAAACACAATTCCGGGTGTCTCTGTCTTATATATCCTGAACCCGAGATAACCCATTAATACGGCCATCAGGCACGCTGCAGCGATCAGCCATATATTTGCTACAAATGGTGCGTTGCCTAACGGAAATCCTATTCCGTAACTCAATCCACCCTTGTTTTTCAAGTCCTCAATATCGTTTTTAAACTCTTCCACTTTATCCGCGGCCACGAAATCCTTCAGGTAAGCAAAATTGTAATGCAATGACAAAGTATCTCCATCTGTAGAATAGCGCGAAGAAAAATTGTAGGCGTCGCGCTTTATTTCGTTTTGCTTTTCATCTATACTCCATCCATTCGGATCAACAAGCTTTATGGTATAGTCGTAATCAAACGGAAACGTAACAGCTATTGGGGTTTTTACGTGGTTGGCTATCGAAGGTAACTCGTCACCGATATAGCTTGCATAAAAATCGGCGTTCGCCCTTCCGGTAACGGTATCCTTTTTGTAAAAGTTTTTAATACCATAACTTTCAATTATAGTCAAAGTATTTTTGTGAATATCGTCTATAACCTTGACCGAATCCTTAGCTTCTATTTCAGAGTAGATTTTGGAATAATAGTCCAGGTAAGCTTTTTCAGTTTCAGCCATGCCGGAAGATTCTAACCTATCGCGCTCCCGGTCAGCCCTGTTTAAGGTGTAAGTGGTGCTTACATTAAGCGTTACGCTATCACCCTGCCTGCTTGCAAGGTAAGTTTCTACGCAAACAGCCCTACCCGTTTTTGAACGTGGGATGGTAGCCAGCGCTGACGTCCCGGGTTTTAAGATCAGTCCTTTGCCATATTCAGGAAAATAAATGTCCGTTCCATCGCCACCCTGGTTGGATATAGTCGCGTCAACCCATACTTGTTTACCGTTTACGTTCGCAGTCACCACGGCATGGTCAAAGGCTTTGGCTGTAGGGATAAACTGGTCAGTTTTATCTTCCATATCGGTATTAACCAAAACCATATTGGCGTCGATTCCATTAGCCCTGAGAATGGAAACTAGCAAAAGAGACTTATCCTTACAATCGCCATAACGCTGAGCATACACCTTTTCAGGACGATTTGCCCTGTGCGAATACTCACCTATTTCGATACCCATATATCTGACCTCATCCTGGACGGTTCGTGTTGCAGCTCTGAAATAGGCGGCTTTATCGCTGCCGTATTTTGATTTCAATTGACCGACAAGTTGCGCCAATTCCCCTTTTATATCTGTTGCAGGTTGGTTAATTCCGGACGCCCAGTTCGCTACGTCGGCCCAACTGCTAAAATCACTCAGTTGCACATAGTTATAATTATTAAACCACGATGGTTCATCATTATTATTTAACGCTGGCTGCACCTGGAAGCCTTCCCACACATAATGTGTAAGACCATTTTCCTGGGTGACCGCTGGTTTTGCCGCCTTGTTAAATAATTTCATATTCAACTTTCTTGATGGCGAAAAGAACAGCGAAATGTACTGATGCGCCAACGGCTTATCGCTTTGCAAATAGATGTTCTGGCAAAATTTATTATCAAATATCGGGTTACGACCTGTAATGGTAAATGAATACTCTATTCTATCGCCTTTCCTGATATCATCTAAAATAAGATTGGCAGAATAGCTTCCCTGGTAGATAAATTTTGAAAAGTCCTGCTCATCGGCTAAAATTTTAAATGCAGAGAGGTTGAGCCGATTTTGAGGCTTATTGTTGCGCCACACTATGATTTCATGAAAATCGAGCCTTTCAAAAGCTGGATCAAAACTTACAGATATCTGCGAGCCATTTTGTATACCCGTTGCGGAAATAATTTCCCGCACATAGTGGAAATATTGCGCTTTTTTCTCAACATGGATCTGCTGCTCAGAAAGCGAATAATAATAACCATCCTGAACAGTGCGTAAAGAAGGCTTTTGATTGTAGTCTTTATAAGTGCTTATCCAGGCAGGTTTAGCTGCGGCGTGAATCTCTGGAGTTGCTGCGATGGAATGATTGTTTAATAACATCATCATTACCAGGCAAATAAAAAAAGAAGTTGATAAGGTCGGTTTAGTTTGCATACAGGGTTTGAAAATAAAAAAATATAACCAATTTCTTTGCCAGCTTTTGTTTTTTCGTCAATCATAACGATTTTGATACCGTTTACCGATATTTGGACGATTGATGAACCAGTTTACCCCTACCGATATTCGCATTTACAATCTGATAGCATCGTTTAAGATCGATGCTGATATCGCGTCCGTTGTTCCATTTGGGAGCGGCCATATTAACGATACTTACCTAATCAAAAACAGCGATCCAAACGGAGTAGATTATTTGCTGCAACGCGTCAATCATTATGTTTTTAAGGATGTGCCTGTCCTGATGCAAAACCTGTTATATGTTACTGAACATTTGAAGGAAAAGCTTGCTGAAATACCTGGTTCTTATCTTGAAAAGGAAGTAATGACAATTGTTGAAACACGGGATGGCAAACCTTATTTTCAGGATGACGAAGGCAATTATTGGCGCGTATTTCATTTCCTGAAAAATACCCGCAGTTACGACCAGGTAACTACAACACAACAAGCCTATGAAGGTGGTAAAGCATTCGGCCGTTTCCAGGCCCTGCTTGCTGATTTGGCGCCTGAATTGATAAAAGATACTATTCCGGATTTCCATAATGTGGAATCGCGCTTACTAAAATTCGAAAAAGCAGTTGAGGCAGATAAAGTTGGAAGATTGCATAAAGTATTGCCTGAAGTTCAATTCATCAGAGAGCGGGTTGATAAAATGAGCGAGATATTAAGGCTTGGTCGTGCCGGTAAGTTGCCTCTCAGGATTGTTCACAACGACACGAAATTCAATAATGTTCTATTAGATAGCGATGATCATGCACAATGCGTCATCGACCTGGATACAGTTATGCCCGGTTATGTGGCTTATGACTTTGGCGACTCGATCCGTACCATCGCTAATACAGCTTCTGAAGATGAATCGGATATTGAATTGATCGATATAAATATTTCATTATTTGAATCTTATACAAAAGGATATTTAAAAGAAGCTGTTCATTTTTTAACCGAAGCCGAACTAAATTCACTGCTAAAAGGCGTCCTGCTTTTGCCCTATACGCAGACAGTTCGCTTCCTGACGGACTACCTGGAGGGAGATCATTATTATAAAATCCAATCGCCCGATCATAATTTGCAACGCACCAGGGCACAGCTCGCTTTGGTAAAGAAGCTGGAAGAAAACAGGGATAAACTTGGACAGATCATTACGGATACCTGGCATCAATATAAATCTTAAAAGATGACATTTTCGTTCAAAAGGAAAATCTTCAGAGACGTAAAGTATTACGTTTCTACTATTGTGCTATTGATAATCTTTGCTTTACCTGGTTTTTGTAGAGAAGCGATGCATCGCTTCTCTGGACCCAAAGATACGCTCACCATCGTTCCAATCGGCGGCAATGCCTGGCGAACGGATAAAGACACCACAGGCGGTAACATCAGCGATGAAGGCATTGTCCATTGGAGTAATTTAGACGCCAGATATATTGCCTATTTCCGCTTAGGTAGTACAGGAAAATTCAAATTGTATTTGAACGCTTCTACACCAAAGAGCAGAAGTAAAATAGCAGTAACTGTATTAGGGGCGACAAAGAGCATCTCAGTATCAGAAGGGGCTTCAAAGGATATTTTTGTAGGCGAATGGACTGCTGCAGATACAGGGTATATAGCAGTCAAAATAAAAGGCATAGCCAAAACCGACAGTCTATTTGCAAACATCAGCAGCATAAAATTAGAGGGGCCCGCCATTGACAGTAAAACCACTTTTGTAAGAAATAATGAAGGCCAATTCTTTTACTGGGGGCGTCGCGGGCCTTCGGTTCATTTGGGTTATACCGTACCGGATGGCGTTAATGCTGAATGGTTCTACAATGAAGTTACCGTACCCAAAGGCAATGACGTATTGGGCTCTTATTTTATGGCTGACGGCTTTGGCGAAGGCTATTTCGGTATGCAAGTGAACTCTCCTACTGAACGGCACATTCTTTTTTCGGTTTGGAGTCCATTTAATACCGATGATCCCAAGGCAATTCCTGATGACCAGAAGATCATCATGTTGAAAAAAGGAGAAAATGTTCATACCGGCGAATTTGGCAACGAAGGTTCAGGCGGCCAGAGTTACCTAAACTACATGTGGCGCGCAGGTCAGACTTATAAGTTCCTGGTACATGCTAAACCAGGTGGCAAAGGACGAACTGAATACACCGCTTACTTTTTTGCACCAGAATTGCACAAATGGCAATTGATCGCAAGCTTTAGTCGGCCTAAAACAGATACTTACTTAAAGCACCTTCACTCCTTCCTCGAAAATTTTGAGCCGGAACAAGGGGCAAAAACCCGTGAAGTGTTATTTAATAACCAATGGATTTGCGATAGCAGCGGCAACTGGACTGAACTTACCAAAGCTCGTTTCACAGCCGATAACACTGCAGCAAAAGGTTACCGAATGGATTATGCAGGTGGTTTGGAAGGCAATTCTTTCTTCCTGAAAAATTGCGGATTCTTTAACCATTACACGCCGAGGAATATCTATTTCAACCGTCCTGCCGGGAGTAAAAAGCCTGATATTGACTTGAGCAAACTACCTTAAAAAGTCTTCGCGAATGCAAGTCCCGGCACACCGTCTTGATACGTAGGCATCAGCATCATGCTCTTCTTGTTGCCGTTCTTATCCCTATGAGTAAGCCAGTTACGGATATATGGATAGGTTAAATAAGCCAGTTTGGTGGAAATAATACCAAACCCAGCCCCGGCAACCACATCACTAAACCAGTGGTCGCGGTTATACATCCTGAAAACACCCGTGGTAACCGCAAATGTATAGCCAATTACTGTGTACACCGGTGAATGACTTGAATATTCCTGTGCTAAAAACTCAGCTCCCATAAAAGCCAGGGCTGTATGACCTGAGGGAAACGACAAATAATCATTTTTATTCGGCCGCAAACGATGGGTAAAGTGTTTGACTGCAAAGGTGCTCATACTCATATAGGCTGCGGACAATCCAAGCAACGCAGACCGGTCAATAAATGTATTTTTGCCGGCTACACCAATCAAGTTTAAACCGTAAACCATTACAACCGGACCAATCAAAAAGTAGCTTTCCGCTTTAGTATTAAAGTTGGGGCTCGTTTTGTGTACCTCTCCCTGCACATCAAAATCGATCTGGCGTACAGGCTTCACCCAAAATGAAATCCCGCCATAGGCAATTGCAGCAGCAGGTGGAATGAGCGATAACGGGTTACTATGCAACTTCTTTACAGTATCGGGCGCTGTTGTCAGGTCCTTTTTTATGGTATCAGCAATGTTCTTTTTAGTGGTGTCTTTTACCTGCGCACTCACCTCAAACGATATAAAGCTTAGGATAACGATTATTAACTTTTTCAAAGGCATTAAATTTTAATTGGAGTAGATGTGGTAACAAATAATTAAATATTATTCATATCAAATTGTTTGTTATTATTTAACTAAAATTTAATGCTATCTAAACAAATATTCTGTATAAAAACTGAATTTTTCTGGCAAAAACGCTGTTTGAACTTAAATAATATTTAAAATCTCATAGATAATGACAGACCAGGTGCGCCATTGTCAAAGGACGGCATGATCATGGTGCTCTTACCAGTATTATCGCTATGGGTAAGCCAATTGCGCAGGTATGGATATACCAAATAGGCTGCTTTGGTGGACAATATTCCAAAGCCGGCGCCGGCCACAACATCGCTAAACCAATGCGCCCGGTTATATATCCTGAATATCCCGGTAGTGGTAGCAAAACCATAGCCAATAATTGAATAAACAGGCGATTTATCGCCATACTCCTGCGCCATAAATTCTGCAAATGCAAAAGCTGCTGCAGTATGGCCCGATGGGAATGATAAATAATCTGAAGCTCTTGGGCGTAAGCGATGCGTCATGCTTTTGAGCGGAAAGGTGGAAACACTCATAAAAGTTGTCGACAATGCAAACAATGCCGTTCTGTCTATAAACCTGTTTTTACCTTCAACACCTACTAAATTCAAGCCGTACACTGCTATAACCGGAGCAAACAGAAAATAGCTTTCAGCTTTAGTATTGAAGGTCGGACTCATCTCATGTGCTTCACCGGTCACGTAATAGTCGAACCTGCGGATTGGGTGTACTGCGAACGATAAGGCGCCATAGCCAATCAAACCGGCAGGAAGAATTAATGAGTAAGCTTTACTATGCAGATGTTTTACCGTATCAGGAACCTCGGTGATATCCTTTTTGATCGAGTCTAATACCTGGGAATTTGCTTTTAATGAAATAACGGCTAAAAAAATGAACAGGAACTTTTTCACGTGCACTACTAACTTTAATTGTAAATATGGATTAATACTTAGGTAAAAATATTCGATACGGTGCAGTCCCTTACTTAATCTGGAATAAACGTTACAATTAAAGTAGACTATAACCAAAAAATATTTGATTTATTGTGTATGAAATATTATTTCATAAAAAAAGCCATCTGCTTTTACAAATGGCTTATAAATATTAATTTGTAGTTGAATTATCCCAACAAAACTGCCTTCACTTTATCCAATATTTTGAATGATTCTGCCGATCCCGGAGCTTCAGCATAAACACGCAATACCGGTTCAGTTCCTGAAGGGCGGATCATTACCCAGCTTTCATCTTCAAAGAAGAATTTGTAGCCGTCCATATCTTCTGTGCGGGCTACCTTTAAATCGCCAAAGCTGCTGTATCCGCTTTTACAATTGCTGATGATCTTCTGTTTCAGTTCTTCGGTAACATGCAAGTCATAACGCTCTACAGCAAATTTGCCTACTACGTCATAAATTTCCTGAACCAGTTCGCTTAATGAACGTCCGGATTTAGCAATAAACTCCCAAACGATCAGACCGATCCAGATACCATCGCGCTCAGGGATGTGACCTGCAACAGCAATACCACCCGATTCTTCACCGCCAACAAGGAACGGACGACCAGAGTTAACGATCAGGTCGCAGATATATTTAAAACCGATCTTGGTAACGATATTCTTCAATCCGTAAGCATCGCACAGCTTTTGAATTTTGCTGGTACAGCTGAAGGTCGAGTATACGTCGCCACTTAACCCTTTTACCTTGTGCATGTAGTGAATCAACAACAATAAAATATGGTGCGAGTCCACGAAGTTACCATCCTGGTCATACAAACCGATACGGTCGGCATCGCCGTCCGTTACCAAACCAGATGCGATCTCCCCTTCAGAAAGCTTGATGATATCTTCAAACTCCTTCAGGTTACGCTGAATAGGTTCTGGCGCCTGACCTGCAAATCCCGGGTTATGGTCGCTGTGGATACGGGTAATATCAGGAAATAAACGCTCCATCACATTCATACCTGCACCGTACATGGCATCATAAGCCCAACCCAGTCCGCTGGTGCGGATCAGTTCAAGGTCGAAGTTATTTTCTACGTGAGCCACATACATATCTTCCAGGTTGATGAACTCAACCAAGCCATCCTTTTGATAATCAGCAATTGATTTCAGATCGAGCGATAAACTTTCAGGGATCTGTGATTCAACCTTTTCAATATCATCCGGTGTGGCCGGCCCGCCATAGCTGGCTTTGATCTTGTAGCCATTGTATGATGGCGGATTATGGCTGGCAGTGATAATAATACCTGCTGAAGCTTCTTTTCTAACAGTTCCCAACGAGATCATCGGGGTAGAAACAAAAGTATCTTCGGCACGGTAAACCTTTACCCCCTGCGATGCCAGCACGCGGGTTACAACATCGGCAAACATCGGGCCTGCAAAGCGCGGGTCGCAACCTACAACGGCCGATGGGTTTTTAAATTCCTGCTTTAGCCACAATGCGTTTGCATAGGCTACTCGTTTTACATTCTCAACTGTAAAATCATCTGCGATGATGGCTCTCCAGCCATCGGTACCAAACTTAATTTTGATCATCGTGGGTTATAATGGTTAAAATCTTACTTGTTATTCACTTTGAACGCCCTTTATTGAAGGCTGTTACCTAAACCTTCCACGCATCAAAATGTGTGACCGAATTTATATTTTATTTTTTAAAAGATGAAAGCTGAATGTAGCAAAACTATATAGTAAGCACGATACAAAGTATTGTAGATAATAAATGCATTCCATTTATTAAGGTACGTCAAAAAGCGATTGATTTTTTACTTACATTTGTTACATAACAGAAAGAGACAACCCGCAAGTTGTCTCCTTAAGTTTGAGATTTATTAATCTTCTTCAATAAAAAACAAATACTAAACAATCTACGGCAAATAGATTGGTGAAGTTTCCCCGGCTGCAACCGGGGTTTTTTGTTTTATACGTGTAATACGCATTACACAAACATACACAAACAAACAAACAAACACAAACACAAACGAACAAACAAACGAAGAAACACAAACAAATGATAAAAGCAATCGTGATGATAACGCTGCCCGTTCTCATAGTTATCATTCGCGTCAACGCGCTCGTTCGTTTGCTGCTACTCAGTGTGGTGATAATGCTCCTTCTTCTCAATCATCTCCTTCAGAGCAATCGCCTAGGATTATCTTTAGGTATTATCACCTAAGCCTTTTGAGGCAACTGGTCTCCTGACTATGATAAGTAATAATGTACCCAATACACCATTTTTTGCTATGTTTGCGCTGTAATAGAAACAAAAATGAAAGTTTTAAAATTTGGCGGAACATCTGTAGGAAGCCCCGAAAGGATGAAAAAACTGCTGGATATAATTGATGCTTCTGAAAGGCAGATTGTTGTTCTTTCGGCAGTGTCAGGCACTACGAATAGTTTGGTCGAAATTGGTCAGGCTTACCTGGCAGGAGATAAACCAAAAGCTGCTAACTTGATAAAGGGTCTAAAAGATAAATACGAAATATTTATTAAGGAACTGTTTGCCAAACCTGAATACCAGGAACAAGGCAAAGAGGTAATTGATTATCATTTTGATCTGCTGAGTAACTTATCTAACGATTTGTTTACCAATATTGAGGATAAGGTCATCCTGGCGCAGGGCGAGTTATTATCTACTACCCTTTATCATGTTTATCTGAAAGAGATCGGCATACAATCGGTATTACTTCCTGCACTCGATTTTATGAAGATTGATGAAGACAATGAGCCGATAGTAGATTATATTACGGAGCATATTACGCCTTTATTAAATAAATACCCGGATAATAAGCTGTTTATCACTCAAGGATATATCTGTCGCAACAGTTTTGGCGAGATCGATAACCTGCGTCGTGGCGGCAGTGATTATACGGCTTCACTGATCGGAGCAGCCATCCGAAGCGAGGAAGTGCAGATATGGACAGACATCGACGGTATGCACAACAACGATCCACGGATTGTTAAAGGCACCAAGCCTATTGCACAGCTTTCGTTTGATGAGGCTGCGGAGCTGGCTTATTTCGGAGCCAAGATCTTGCACCCGCAAAGCGTTTTCCCGGCGCAGAAATATAAGATACCGGTTCGTTTGCTGAATACGATGGATCCGAAAGCATCAGGAACATTGATCACCAACGACAGTGAGAAGAATAAAATAAAATCTATTGCTGCTAAGGATGGCATCATCGCTATTAAGATACAATCGAGCCGGATGCTGTTGGCGCATGGTTTTTTACGCCGCGTGTTTGAGGTGTTTGAGCGGTACAGAACGTCAATTGACATGATTACTACTTCGGAAGTAGCGGTTTCGTTGACTATTGATGACACTACTTATCTGGAAGAGATCAAGAATGAATTGCTGTCTTACGGCACGGTTGACATCGATAAAGATCAAACCATCATTTGCGTGGTAGGTGACTTTGGCGCCGATCAGCATGGTTATGCTGTTCGTGTACTGGAAGCTGTGAAGCATATTCCGCTACGTATGATATCTTATGGCGGCAGTGATCATAATTTATCTATATTATTAAATACCACGGAAAAAACAGAAGCTTTAAGGAGCTTGCATAATAGGTTGTTTTAAATGAATTATTAAAAGCGTCATTGCGAGGAACGAAGCAATCTCCAAACTATACAGGGCGGACCTGCAGATCGGGAGATTGCTTCGTTCCTCGCAATGACGAGCAAATGCAATAGCAATAATGTTCGATACCAATACCATAACACGATTTCAAGGTTTAGAAACACCGTTTTACTACTACGACCTGGGCTTGCTCCGCAAAACTTTAGAGGCTTGTAAAAATGCCTCTGATAAATATGGCTTCCATGTGCATTATGCTATGAAGGCCAATTTTAATCCAAAGGTTATTGCAGCAATTCAATCGCATGGTTTTGGGGCTGATTGCGTGAGCGGTAACGAAGTATCAACCGCTATTGCCAACGGCTTTGACAAAAGCAAAGTGGTATTTGCAGGTGTGGGTAAATCGGACAAAGAGATCAACACAGCATTGGATGCGGATATTTTCTGCTTTAATGTGGAGTCGATTCAAGAGCTGTTCATCATTAATGAACTGGCCCAGGCAAAAAACAAGAAAGCCAAGGTAGCTATTCGCATCAACCCAAATGTGGATGCACATACGCACCACTTTATAACTACCGGTCTTGATGAGAATAAATTCGGCATTAACACGTGGCAGTTGCATGATGTTGTGGATGCACTAAGAAAATGCACCAGTCTGCAATTTACAGGCATCCATTTCCATATCGGTTCACAAATAACCGACCTGGAAGTTTACAAAAACCTCTGCACCCGCATTAATGAGATGCAAGACTGGTTTGAGGATCATGGTTTCCCGGTAAAAGTATTGAATACAGGTGGCGGCTTAGGAGTTGACTATTATCATCCTGACACAAACCCAATTGCCAACTTTGAAGGCTACTTCAAAGTATTTAAGGATTTTCTGAAAGTAAAACCCGGCCAGGAAGTGCATTTCGAATTAGGTCGCGCATTGGTAGCACAATGCTCTGCGTTAGTATCAAGAGTATTGTATGTGAAGATCGGCCAGAAAAAGAATTTCTTAGTATTGGATGCCGGCATGACGGAGTTAATTCGTCCTATGCTTTATCAAGCTTATCAAAAAATAGAAAATTTAAGCAGGCAGTCTCAAATCTCAAATCTCAAATCTCAAATCTTGAAATACGATGTTGTAGGACCGATTTGTGAGAGTACCGATTGTTTCCAAAAAGATGTAGAACTGCCCGAGTCTTTCCGTGGGGATATTTTTGCTATCCGAACGGCAGGCGCTTATGGCGAGGTAATGTCGTCTGGATATAACTTGCGCGATAAAGTGCAGAGTGTATATTCCGAATAAGCTCAGAATTTGTAGCCAAAACGAATAAACAAGTTATTCCCTGCCTCGGCTGTCGCGAAATAGTTTTTGAAGGTGATAAAATAGCTGATCTTCGGGAAATAATGGCGAAAGAATCGTTCGCCCAGGTCCTGGTTATGATAATAACTATCATCAAGCATATTGTAGCCAAAAGTAGTTCCCAAAAAGCCACGTATGCCATGCTGAATGCCTGTATTATTTCTGCTGTGAAATAACACTTCGGTAGTCAGACCGACAGTATAAAGATCGGTACGGGGGTCTACAAAATATCCACCACGCTGCAGCAATTGCTGCCTGTAGCTTGCATAATCTCCAAATTCATGACTATAAGCCATCTCAACTCCTATAAATCTGAAATCGACATTGCCGTCGGTTACAAAAGCATTAGCTGAGAACCTTGCTCCTACTGCTCCGAAGAATTTATCTGAAAAATAATTGGCGTCTGTTTTATTTCCCGAATACTGGTAATCACCAAACACGCCAAACGCGCCGTAAGCAACATTGAAATTATCAAACCGGTGACCTTCGCTTAAATTAACCTGTCCTGATGTAAGGAAATCAGTATAATTAATACCTGCATAATTATTTAGGCCGACTGAAGCATAGGTCTGGCTGCTTTTCGCATCAAATGATGATGGTTTGGGCTGATAGGCAATATCCTGGTGATAAAGCGCAGGTGCATAGACGTGAGAGCAAGCACTCAGAAGCATCATTGAACCGCATAATAGGAGTAAAAGTTTAGCCTTCATTGTCAAGCATTACGCAAGTACAACGCAATATATAACAATTCAGTTTACTAACTTTTAAATTAATATCTAAAATGATTATGTTTGCCACTGTGAAAAAACAAGTGTATTTTTAACAATTATTTTTTCGCAACGCCAATTTAAACTAAATTACATTTTGTAAGTAATTATGGATCAATTTGTTATCGGTGTAGATTATGGTACCGATTCCGTACGTTCGGTAATTGTTGATGCCAGGAACGGGAAAGAACTGGCCTCGTCGGTCTTCTACTACCCGCGCTGGCAACAGGGATTATATTGCAATGCCGCGCAAAACCAGTTCCGCCAACATCCGCTGGATTATGTAGAAGGCCTGGAGCAAACTATTAAAAACTGTATCAAAATAGCGGGGGGAGCTTCTGTGGCATCTGCAATCAAAGCCGTTTCAGTAGATACAACCGGCTCCACTCCTGTCGCAGTTAATGAAGCAGGCGTGCCTTTAGCATTAACAGCTGATTTTGAAACCAACCCCAATGCTATGTTTGTGTTGTGGAAGGATCACACCGGCGTAAAGGAAGCCGGGGAGATTAACGATCATGCTACAAAATTTGATATCAACTACCTTCAATATGTTGGAGGTATCTATTCATCTGAATGGTTCTGGGCGAAACTACTGCGTACTTTAAGAGTTGATGAACAGGTCCGGGCAGCCTGCCACTCATGGGTTGAGCATTGCGACTGGATACCATTTCTACTTACCGGTGGCGACCACGTCAGCAAAATGAAACGCGGGCGGTGCTCTGCCGGACATAAAGCTTTATGGGCTGCTGAGTTCGGCGGCTATCCGCCGGATAAATTCTTTTCCTCACTTGATCCATTATTAAAGGGTTATACCTCTACCCTTTCAAAAGAAACTTACACATCCGATCAAGGAGCTGGAAAACTTAGTGCTGAATGGGCGGAAAGATTAGGTCTATCAACTGACGTTATAGTCGGCGTCGGTGCTTTCGATGCACATATGGGCGCAGTTGGCGGACAGATAGAGCCTTATCACTTAAGCAAAGTAATGGGCACATCTACCTGCGATATGCTGGTTGTGCCAAAATCTGATTTGGAAGGCAAACTTATCAAAGGTATTTGCGGGCAGGTAGATGGGTCGGTTATACCAGGCATGATAGGTCTCGAAGCAGGCCAATCAGCATTTGGCGATACCTACGCATGGTTCAGGAAAATATTGGAGTGGCCGTTGCAATTCATCGATGATAAACAGTTACAGGAGAGCATATCCAACAAGATCATCCCTGAATTAAGCAAGCAGGCTGCATCATTACCACTGGATGAAAATGCAGAACTGGCGATAGATTGGTTAAATGGTCGCCGCACGCCGGATGCAAACCAACTACTAAAAGGCGCACTAAGTGGCCTAAGTTTGGGTAGTGATGCGCCTCGAGTTTTCAGAGCATGGGCCGAGGCAACTTGTTTTGGAGCAAAAAGTATAGTTGACCGTTTTAACAGCGAGGGCGTACCCGTAAAAGGATTAATTGGCATTGGCGGCGTAGCTAAAAAGTCGCCCTACATTATGCAAATGATGGCTGATGTAATGCAGATGCCTATCCGCATTCATCAGTTTGAACATACTTGCGCCCTGGGCGCCGCTATGTTTGCCGCGACTACTGCAGGCATTTACCCAAATGTAGAGGAAGCAATGGCTGCTATGGGTGGTGGCTTTGACAAAGAATATTTCCCTGATCCAGCCAATGCTGCATTATATCAAAAGCGATATGAGAAATATAACGCGCTTGGCAAATTTATAGAACAGAATACAATAAATAGTCATGAGTAAATATCAGCATATACGCGAGGCTGCCTACCTGGCCAATATGAAATTGCCACGATTAAACCTGGTGATTTTCACATTCGGCAATGTAAGCGAGGCTGATCGTGATTTAGGGGTTTTCGCCATAAAACCTAGCGGTGTGCCTTATGAGGTGCTTTCACCAGCGAATATGGTTATTGTAGATTTTGATGGCAATGTAGTAGAAGGTGATATGCGACCGTCATCAGACACTAAAACTCACGCCGTTTTATACAAGCATTGGGATATTGGAGGCATCTGTCATACCCATTCAACCTACGCTACTTCGTGGGCACAGGCTTTACGCGATATTCCTATTTATGGTACCACGCATGCAGACCATAAAACAGTAGATATCCCTTGCGCCAAACCGATGCCCGACGAAATGATCAAAGGCGATTATGAATACCAAACCGGTTTCCAGATAATGGATTGCCTGAGTGAACGAAAGCTTGACTACCATGAAGTAGAAATGATATTGGTGGGTAACCACGCACCATTTACCTGGGGAAAGAATGCCGATAAAGCAGTCTACAGCAGCGCAGTATTGGAATCAATTGCCCAAATGGCGCTGTTAACCGAACAAATCAACCCGGACTGTAAACGCATGAAAGATTCGCTTATTAAAAAGCATTTCGAACGCAAACACGGACCAGACTCCTATTATGGTCAGTAGTCATTAGTCATTAGTCATTAAAAAAACTTAAATAGAAGAACAATATAATATATGATCAACCTAAAAGATTTTGAAATCTGGTTTGTAACTGGCAGCCAGAATTTATATGGTGAAGAAACCTTAAAACAGGTAGCCGAACACTCGCAACAAATAGCTAAAGCATTTGACTCGGCAAGCCAAATTCCAGTGCGGGTAATTTTTAAGCCAACGGTAAAATCGCCTGAAGAAATATACGGCATTTGCCAGGAAGCTAATACAGCTAAAAATTGCATCGGTATCATCGCCTGGATGCACACCTTCTCTCCCGCCAAAATGTGGATCGGGGGGTTGAAAATATTACAAAAACCCCTTCTTCACCTGCATACCCAGTTTAACCGTGATATTCCATGGGATAGCATCGACATGGACTTTATGAACCTTAACCAGAGCGCCCATGGCGACCGCGAGTTTGGCTACATTATGTCGAGAATGCGTCTGGAACGCAAAGTAGTAGTTGGTCACTGGCAGGATAGCGAAGTTCTGGAACAGATCAATACCTGGAGCCGCGCTGCAGCAGGCTGGAACGACTTGCAAGGCGCCCGCTTTGTCCGCTTTGGCGACAACATGCGCTATGTGGCTGTAACCGATGGCGATAAAGTGGAAGCGGAATTAAAGTTCGGCTATTCAGTTAACACCCATGGCGTAGGCGACCTGGTGAAAGTTATAAATGCAATCAGTGACAAAGAGATCGATACTTTAACCAACGAGTATGAAGAAAGATATGCCGTTGTTCCGTCATTAAGAAAAGGTGGCGATCAATATAATGCCCTGCGTGATGCTGCGAAGATAGAGCTTGGTTTAACTGCCTTTTTACAGGATGGAAACTACAAAGGCTACACCGATACATTTGAAGATTTGCATGGCATTGTTCAATTACCAGGTATCGCATCACAGCGTCTGATGGGCAAAGGCTACGGCTTTGGAGCAGAAGGCGATTGGAAAACTGCCGCATTGGTTCGTGCAATGAAAGTAATGGGCAGCGGACTAAAAGGCGGCAATGCCTTTATGGAAGACTACACCTATAACTTTGATCCAGGCAATCCAATGGTTTTAGGCTCGCACATGCTGGAAATATGTGAATCAATTGCCGATGGCAAAGCAAAATGTGAGATCCATCCGCTTGGCATAGGTGGCAAAGCAGATCCGGTTCGCCTGGTATTTAATGTGGCAGCAGGACCGGCACTAAATGCATCAGTGATTGACATGGGCAACCGCTTCCGCTTGCTGGTAAATGAAGTAGAAGCCGTAGCGCCAACTCATGATCTGCCTAAATTGCCTGTAGCGCGTGTGCTATGGAAACCATATCCTGATATGAAAACCGGTTGTGCCGCATGGATTTTGGCCGGCGGAGCGCATCATACCTGCTATAGTCAGAATCTTACAGCAGAACATTTGCAGGATTTTGCCGAGATGGCAGGAATAGAATGCGTGCTGATCGGTAAAGAAACCAGCTTGCGCCAGTTGAAAAATGAATTGAAATGGAGTGAGGTGTATTACCGTTGATTTTTGTCTGAATCACAGATTAAAACTGATTAAGGGATTTCGCAGATTTTATGTAACTATGCCATTAAATCTGTAAAATAAACGGAATCAAAAATCAATGATTCAGACAACTGATTTCTGATTAACTAATCTCTAATCACTAAAATGCGCGCTTTTATTTTCGACTTAAACGGTACCATGATCAACGACATGGAGTACCATACCCGTGGTTGGATGTATACATTGAACGATATCCTGGGTGGGCGTTTTACCTGGGACGAGGTGAAGCCGCAGATGTATGGTAAAAACCAGGAAGTATTGGTGAGAATGTTTGGCGCAGGCAAGTTTACTGATGAAGAAATGGACCGCTTGTCAATAGAGAAAGAAAAACGTTATCAGCAAGAGTTCCTGCCTCATTTACAACTTTTACCCGGGCTGACGGAGTTCCTTAAAAAGGCTTATCAAGCCGGTATACCGATGGCCATTGGTTCGGCAGCAATTCCATTCAATATCGATTTTGTTCTGGATAACCTGAATATCAGGCATTACTTTAAAGCCATTGTAAGCGCCGATGATGTTGTATTTAGCAAACCTCATCCTGAAACATTTCTAAAAGCTGCCCAATTACTCAACGTTGAACCGACTGAATGTTTGGTATTTGAAGACGTCCCAAAAGGTGTTGAAGCTGCTCAAAATGCCGGGATGAATGCCGTGGTGCTGACAACTACTCACCAGACGGCGGAATTTAGAGCATTTGAGAACGTGCTGCATTTTGCGGATAATTTCACCGATAGCTTCTTTAATTCGTTATTAAATAATTGAGATGAAATTCTTTAGACGATAAATTCTTGCATTTATCAAAATATTATAGCTACCTTGCGAACTTTTAAAAAATAATATAATGCAAAAACAAGGAACAGTTAAATTCTTTAATGAAACAAAAGGCTTTGGTTTCATCGTCCCTGCTGACGGTAGCCAGGAAATCTTTGTTCATTCTACAGGTCTTATCGACGAGATTCGTGAAAACGATCAAGTTGAGTTCGAAGTACAGAACGGACGTAAAGGCTTAAATGCGGTAAATGTAAAGGTTATTTAATTATAAGTGCCAAAACCAGCAATCGTATTGGTCCCGTTATTTCAACGGGACTTTTTTATTTAATAAAAAAACACTATCTTTTCTTTGTTGTTACACTCTTAAGATTAACCTTTTAAACACAAGAAAATGAAAGATCAGGCAAAAGTAATAGTGGCACTTTTAGCAGGTGCAGCAGTAGGCGCTGCGGTAGCTTTACTATTGGCTCCTAGCAGCGGCTCCGAATTGAGAGAAGATATAGCAGACTATGTTGATGATGTTGTTAGTTCGGCACGTAACAAGGCTGAATCAGCTGCGAACAAGGTACGCGAATATGGCAACGATACGATCGAAAAATCTAAATCAAAATTCAGAAGTGCAGTAAACGACTTATCTAACTACAAAGATGGCGTAGTTGATAACGTAAAATCAAAGGTAAAAAGTGGTGCAGATGATCTAAACGATTCTGTTCAGGACGCGTAATAGTTCATCGATAGCCCATTTAAGAAAAATGCCCGCTTGATGCGGGCATTTTTCTTTTTATAAAAGACGCGATGCATCGCGTCTTCTTGCGATATTTATTTAGCGGTCCATTTATTGTTGCTTTCGTCGGCATCCATATATATACCGTTATCCAGCTCTACCGTTTTTATTGCTTTTGTAGTCTTGATCATGATAGCGATCTGTTTCTGGTTCTTCTCCCAAACAGCAGGTGTTTGGTGGAAGCTTTCGGTTTTACCATCAGCATAAGTCACTTTAACATCAAACGGAATAACAAATCCACCTACATTTTTCACGTCAGCTTTATAACCTGTAGCAGATTTAGTTACATTTTCTAAAGCCAGGTCATCATAATAATTGGTAAAGAACCAGTTATTAAAGAACCAGTTCAGATTTTTGCCCGAGCCAGCATTCATCGAATTAAAGTAATCCCACGGAATAGGATGTTTGCCATGCCAGTTGTTCATATAGGTATGCAGCGCTTTTTTAAACAATTCATCGCCCAGCATATCTTTCAAAGCCAGGTAGCTTAATGATGGCTTTCCATAAGCATTATTACCGTAGCCCTGGCGTACTTCGCTTGACGGTGTGATAACAGGCAGATCTTCAGCCGTTGATTTGTCATGAATCCAATAATCAACACGGAATTCTTTGTAGAAATCCTCGGCATGCTTAACATCGGTTTCAACTTTGCCTATTAACAGCTCATAAGTAGTTGCCCATCCTTCGTCCATATAGGCATATCGGCTTTCGTTAATACCCATATAAAATGGGAAATAGGTATGGGCTATTTCGTGATCCTGCACTAATTGCGCAAATTTCAAATCACCAGTATGGCTATCGTTCACCATCATCGGGTATTCCATATCAGCAAAGCCCTGGAATGCTGTCATTTTTGGGAACGGATACGGAACGCCCGGCCAATTGTGAGAGAACCAGCCTAGAGCGTTACGTCCAAATTGCACAGAATGATGAAAATCCTGTGATTTATCGGGGAATGCAGCCTGCATACTCGCACGGCGATTTGCCGCATCATCAACCAATACGCTGGCAGCATCCCAATCATAGTGATCGCTGATACCTACTGCCATGTCGCTGATATCTCTGGCTGTCCATGTCCAGGTGTTCCAGTCCTTTTGCACCGTAATGTTTTTCTTAGCCAAGTCCTCCGCAGTTGCCACATGAATAGTTGAATCGCTGGTGAAAGATTTTTCTAAACGCTCCGCATATTCAGGCTGCAATACTTGTTTAGGATTTTGCAATGTTCCCGTTGCCCAAACAATAAAGTTTTTAGGAACGGTTACATTCAGCTTATAGTCATTAAAGTCGTTATAAAACTCCTGCGCATCCAGAAACTCCAGTCTGTCCCAACCATTATAGTCGTCATAAACAGAAACGCGGGGGTAGAAATAAGCCAGGTAAAAAGATGTTGAATCGATCACCCCTTCCCTGCCCGGTCCTTTGGCCAATTGATAATGCCAAACAATATCCAGTTTTACCGAATCATGCGGCATTAATGGTTTTGCCAGCCCAATGGCCTGGTTAGTGGCGCGGGCGGTAACATTGTTCCAGTTTTTTGCTGTGCCGTTCACTTTAAAGGTATCAACCTGTATACCGTCAGTCAGGTAATCGACCGATGTAGACGAAGAGCGTGCGGCTCCCGGACGGTGAATATTCATGATCAGCTTCATGTTCAACCTGCTTAGCGTATCAGGACTATTATTTACATAAGTGATATGCTCAACGCCCTTGACATTGGGGTTTGGCGGCGCAACGGATATGCTGATATCATATCTTCCAAAGTTTTGCCAGTAGTTTTTGCCCGGACGGCCATCCGGTGAACGGGAGCCCTTTTTATATGCCACTTTTATATCGCGCGGCATATAAAGCTCTTGTGAATTTGCCTGCACAAAAATCATTGCAAGCACAATTGATAATAATGTAGTCTTTAACATTCCAAAAAATTTGAAGCAAAATACGTATTAATCAGCCCGTCGTTATATGCCAAAATCAACTATTTGTGAATAAGGGAGATACACACAAACTAAAAAATTTGTAAATAAGTAGTTACAAAATTTGGATAAAACACAATAATTCACGTACTTTGGGATAGTTATTTTAATAGGGGTATTAAATAACTTTTCTGAAGCCAGATCGCAAGGTCTGGCTTCTCTTTTTGGCAAAGTCGGGATTTCGTGCGATTTGTTCAATCCTAAATCCCATAGCATTACTTCTGGTTCTCCGCTTTCTTTTCCAGGTATTCCGCTGATATTAAGGTAAATAGACGATCGTTATCTACGTTTTCGTCGAAGCATTCGGTGAGCATCTGGGAGATCTCTGCATTGCCCATATAACCAGCAATCATCCTCAACATCCTGAACGATGTCAGCTCAATATTTTCGATCAACTGCATATACAGTATCACGTCCATATCATTAATGATGGTTGATTTGCCGGAATTGTTGTTGAGATTGTAAGCCTCATCAATTACCGATTTAATTACCTCGCAGCCCTCGTCGGATGGTTTTGTTTTCAGGAGATTGTATATCTCATCGATCCGTGCCTGCTGCTTGAATACATCTTCCAGATTTTCGCGAATAGCAAGCTTCAGTGTATTAAACGAGGCGATTTCCTGCAGCTTAGGCAGGTTACGTGCAAGGTATCCTTTGGTACAATTCACCCTGTTTAACTGGTGAATAAATAATCGTTTCAAATCAAGTTCGGTGCGGGTTACAGGTAGTGTTTCCATAGGTCAGAATTTTAATAATCAAGTGCTTAACAACAAATCACTGACATTGTGTTTGCTATGGAAGATTTCCTGCCATAGTTATCATAAAATGAAACAATCTATACTTTAAATAAAGTTTATGATCATTAGTGGATAACCCTGAAAGTAAGGTTGACTCTCCCCTTAAGCGGCTTGGCCGACTTGGGGATCTGGTGTACCCAATTATGTTGCAGGTCGCCTTTCATAACTAATAGCGAACCGTTTTCGAGGTAGATCGAATATTTACGGTCCCGCTCCTGTTTGTGCCTGATATCAAAGCGTCTGGCTTGTCCAAAGCTGACTGATGCGATGATGGGGTTAACGCCAAGCTCATACTCATCATCGCTATGCCATGCGACTGAGTCGTTGCCATCACGGTAATAGTTTAGCAAAACGCTATTGAATTTTACACCGGCAATCGGCTCTATTCTTTCCTTGATCTGTAGCAGCTCCGGCGTCCATGGATTCGGATAGTGTTTGGTGCCCGAAAAAATATATTCCTTATTCCTATCGCCAAACCATGCCGTAAGCCGCGGTGTTTTCACCAGTTTACCATACATCGGTATATCTTCTTGTATCCATGGAATGGTATTAATAAAATCATCCAGGAAAACCTGGCTTTCCGCCGCGTTGAAAAATCGTGCTTGATATTCCAGCAGATCGGCAGGTAGCCCGGCGCTTTGCCCGGATGGTTCGAAAAAGCTAAGTTGTTCCACGATGTAAATTTCGGCATTTATGATGCACTTTGTATTTTTATCGCAATGACAATTTTGTCATTATTAATCTACCTAAAACTTCGATACCTACCTAAAAGATGAAGAACAATACTACCTTTCAATTATCGCTTTTTCTATTTTCCGTATTTGCTATCAGTTGTAATAATCCAGGCACGTCTCCAAAAACGACATCAGCATCGGATTATCACGATCATGCACAGATCCATTCACATAATGATTACCAGCATGCCGTTCCTTTCAGGGATGCCTATTATCATCATGTAGCCGAAATAGAGGCGGATGTATATCTGCCCAGGACTCCTGCGATGAAAGATTCATTAATGATTGGTCACGATACAATTGATATTACACCAGGCAGAACACTCATTGCAATGTACATTGATCCGATCGTGTCCTTATTTAAAAAATATGGCAATAGGGTAAGTCCTGATCCAAATTATACTTTCCGGTTGATGATAGATGTTAAGGATCAATGGAAAGACGTGTATCCACTGCTTTTAAAAGAAATAGATAAATATCCGTCAGTTTTTAACAGGAAAGTTAACCCAATGGCTGTGCAGGTATTTGTGAGTGGTAATCGCCCTGTCGATTCAACCTTTCATACTTATCCTGATATTATCAATTTTGATGGACTGCCCGCACACAACTACGCCCCTGCGGACCTGGCAAAAGTTGTACTGATAAGTGATAATTTTGATACTTATTCACATTGGAAGGGCGAGGGTGAATTACCCTTAAATGATTTAAACACGATCAGGAAATTAATTAACGATGCACATTCCGTTGGCAAGCCATTCCGCTTTTGGGGAGCGCCTGATAATGCCAATGCATGGGAGCAATTAAGACTGGCTGGCGCAGATGTAATCAATACCGATAAAATTGCAGATTGTACGCAATATTTTGATAGCTTTTATAAATGATAAATTGGGGTATAAAATCAATGTCATATTATGGATGAAAAAGCATTAAAGGGAAAATATAATGATGTAGCCTTCTTTCTCATCCTCATTCCTTTTATAAATGCGCTTAATTATTATCTCACCTATACGCCGATAATATTTAACTCCCATACTATTATCACGTTTTTGTTAGATACCGCCGAAGGCTATGCGGCCTGGTGCGGAATCCGGTTTGTTATCAATTACCTAGATAAAAAAATACCTTACGAGTCGAATCCGCTAAAACGCATTCTGATACAGCTCGTTTTATCGTCAGTTGTGGGACTGATAATAATTATTGGTCTGACAGAGCTGATAAATTTTATTGTAAAAGATCGACCGGTCCCTTCAAGTTTTTATCAATTTGACATTTTCATTTTCCTGATCTGGTTTTTTGTTATCAATGGTATTTATGTCGGGCTGCACTATTACCAGGCAATGAAGCAGCTTGAAAGGCAGAATGAGAAAAGTAAAAAGATAAGAGCCGAAGGTTTTTCTGTAAAAGACGGGCGACAAAATCTGATACTTAGCTTCGATTCTATTGCGGGCTTTTTCTCGGATGACGACTACACGGCTGTCGTAACTATTGAAACAAAAAAGTATTTGCTCGATACATCCCTTGATAAGATTGCACCTACCCTGCCTGAGGAATTATTTTTCAGGCTGAACCGTCAATTTATACTCCACCGGAATACAGTAAAGGGTTTTGTAAAGGCTGAAAACGGAAAACTGACTGTGATACTTATACCTACTCCACATTTTCCGGAGCAAGTAAACGTAAGTAGAACTAAAGCTGCGGAATTCAAAAATTGGTTCTCACCTGAATAGCACCTTACATTTCAAAGGGAAATGGGCTACACTTCAGGGGAAAACGCTTGTTCCTCTGTATTATGTGCGATATGCTCAAAATACATTTGCCGGAAACAATTGTATTATGAAAAAAATCTTCTTTCTATTATTTATCGGATTATCCACTGGAATCTCGCTTAAAGCACAGAATTGCAATATCGGCGTAGAGCTTAACAACACGTACCCTAAGTCTGACGGACTACACGCTATAATGAAACGCTATGTTCAGGCAGGCTTGCCAGGAATAGCCATTGCTACTTATTCTGAAAAGGACGGCTGGTGGGCCGGGGCAGAAGGCTTTGCAAACGCGGAGGCGAAACTACCAATGCAAAACTGTAACCTTCAATATCTGCAAAGTGTATCAAAATCTTACGCTGCCGTTGCCATTTTGCAGCTGCATGAACAAGGCAAGATCAAACTGGATGGGCCCATTACCACATATCTGCCTAAAAAATATGCAAGCGACGTCAAGAACGCCGAAACTATTACTGTCAGGATGTTGTTGAATCATACGTCGGGTATTCCTGAATATTCTACCGATCCTAAATTTGTTTCTTATGTATTGCAACATCCGCTGCAAAAGATGTCGACAGAATTTGTTGTTGGTGCTATAAAGGGTAAAGAACTACTGTTTAAACCCGGTTCAAAACATTCTTATACAAATACAAATTATGAACTGCTGGCCATTATTATAGATGCCATAACCGGCGATCATGCCGCTTACATTGACAAAAATATTTTCCAAAAACTGGGATTACAAAACACATTTTACAGGAATGACCCAAAATATCTGAATTATGACAATTTAGTAAACTCCTATTGGGATGTATTAAATACAGGAAAGCCTGCTAATATTACTTCGATTCAAAAGGCAAATGTAGCCTCATATATTGGTGATGATGGCATTGTTTGCACCCCGGTTGATGCGATAAAGTTCTTAAAAGGGTTGAATGAAGGGAAGCTGGTATCCGAGGCTTCACTAAAAGAAATGATGACCTGGGTAAACGGAGATGACGGTAAACCTATTTATGGTTTGGGTCTTGAGCACTTCGAGGCAGGAGGCATCGAGGCCTATGGGCATAGTGGTGGCGGTTTAGGTGCAGGCTGTTTACTGATATATATTCCGGCAACCAAAACGTATGTCTTTTTAGCAACTAATATTGGCACGCTATTCCCCGGAACTTTGCCCGAAAAGGCCAACCAGCTAAAGGATGAGTTATTGGGTGCGATCCTTCAATAAATATTAGCTGTTTTCTTTATGTGATGTGTGGCGATATATTCATATTTTTTTCCAGATTTGTGCCGCCCGCAGGTATTCCAAATACTGTGGGTGTGGAAATCAAAAAAACTTAAAAATCAAAAAAACTATGAAAAAGAACTATGTGGTTAAACTACTGGCAATCGTTATGATCGGCCTGATGATGCCGGCATTATTAAAAGCGCAAACAGACAAATCGAAACGCCCAAGTCCTCCGGCCACTGCAACTGGAAAGATCGGTAGCGCTACTGTTACTATTGATTACAGCAGCCCTTCTGTAAAAGGAAGAAAGATTTTTGGCGGACTTCTGCCTTATGGTAAAACCTGGAGAGCCGGGGCAAATGAAGCCACCACGTTCCAAACCGATAAAGATTTAATGGTTGAAGGGAAAAAGCTTCCGGCCGGTAAATACAGTTTCTTTGCCACTCCGGGAGAAAATGAATGGACGATCTTTTTTAATTCAGAAACCGGGCAATCCGGAGTTAAACAAGGTGGTGATGCGAACATGGATCCGGCAAAAACTGTATTGTCCGTTACTGTTAAGCCGAAAAAAACCAATGGTTTAACTGAGAAACTAGAGTATGTTGTGATGAAAAACGGCTTCAGTTTAAAATGGGAGTATACCGATGTGTTTGTAAGTGTGAAATAACTGTATATTTCAAAAATAGAAAGGGCTGGATAACGTTAATTATCCGGCCCTTTTTTATAGAGTAATATAACTATTACTTCAACAGCGCATCCTTCTCCTTCGCAAACGTTTTATAAACCAATTTGTCCAGCCAGGCAGGGAAGAATTTGCTTAGAGCGACTGTCACTTTACCCTGGCCAGTCATTATTAAAGTTCGGGTTCGATTTTCAACGCCATCTACAATGATCTTTGCCACTTCTCCGGCAGTCATCATTTTACCCTCTTCCAGTGTACTTTCGCCTTGTTGCGAGCCGTCTTTTGCTAAAGCAGTATTGCGGATATTGGAGGCAGTAAATCCCGGGCAGGCGGTTAATACATGAACACCTGTTTTTAGGTTTTCTATCCGCAAAGCATCCAAAAATCCGTTCATAGCAAATTTTGAGGCGGAGTAACCTGTACGACCAGGTAAGCCTTTATAGCCTGCAATAGATGATACTCCCACAATGCTACCTCCTGTTTTTTGTATGTGCGGCAGTGCATATTTGGTGCAATAAACTGTCCCCCAAAAATTGACGTCCATAAGCGTTTTTAAAACTTTCAGGTCTACATCTTTAAATAAGGCCCGCATACTGATACCAGCATTATTAACCAACACATCTATTTTATTGAATGTCAGAATGGTTTGTTTGATCAAATGGCTGCAATCTTCTTCATTAGACACATCACACTGTACAGCCACAGCCTGGATATTATATTGCTTGATGAGGCTTTCAGTAAGTTCGCATAAAGCAACATACTGACGGGCGGCCAGCACAAGATTGGCACCGCGACTGGCAAACTCAATTGCCAATGCTTTGCCTATCCCTGATGATGCCCCGGTGATAATTACGACTTTGTCATTCAACTTCATAAGACGATGGGTAGAGCTCGCCTATGTTTTTGGTGTTCAGCACAGGCAGTTTAAACAAATATTTAGCTGCGAATATAAACATAGCACCATAAAAATGCCTGAAGTAATTCCAGCTAAATTTGTTAACCGCTTTGCGTGGTAATTGAATGATATATGTTTTTGAGTAATAGTAATTTTTGAAGCCCTGTAGCCTGATGCGGTATGACAGGTCAATGTTATAACCGTACATAGCAAAACGCTCGTCGAACAGCCCGGTTCTCTCCAATACCGAACGGCGCAGCATCATGCAGTTATCGTTCAACACATCTATTTCTTTGGTTTCAAACTCATCCACCCAATCCGCTTTTCTTTTCGACACTGAATAGGTTTTAGGGAAATAAGAAGACAGTCCCACAAATCTGATAAATGAAGCCCAAGCGCCTGTTAAAGTATGTTTGGAATGATGCAGGTAGTCCCCTTTAAAATCAACCATCCGCACACTTAATCCACCCGCCAACGGATGCTGATCCATAAATTCATTCATTTTGGCGAATGAATCGGTACTGATAATTGTATCGGGGTTTAGCAGCAGAATGTATTTCCCTTTGGTTTCCTGTAAAGCCTTGTTATTGGCTTCTGACAAATTTTCTGAAGTAGAATTAACAATCACCTTTACAGCCGGAAACTCGGCATTCATCATGTCGACTGAATCATCCGTAGATGCATTATCAATCACTATTACTTCGTGCGAAATATTGTGCGCGGCCTTTTGCACCGACGTTAGCGCGAGGAGGAGCCCATTACGGGAATTGTGATTAATCAGGATTACGGATAACTTCATACTTGCCTACTTCGATAGTGAACTTTCGTATGGAATACGTGTAGCGATGGATCGCCCGAGGGTGATCTCATCGACATACTCCAGTTCACCACCAAAAGCTATGCCACGAGCTATGGTAGAAAGGCTAATGTTGAAATCTTTTAAGCGTTTGTGTAAATAAAAAATGGTTGTGTCGCCCTCCATGGTGGCGCTCAACGCGAAAATCACCTCTTTAACCTCGTTTTCCTTGATTCTGGCCACTAAAGTGTCAACTTGTAGGTCGGAAGGGCCGATTCCGTCAATCGGGGATATCAGACCGCCCAAAACATGGTAAACACCGTTATATTGGTCAGTATTCTGTATAGCCATTACGTCACGTGTATCCTCTACTACACAGACAGTTGCGTGATCACGTTTGTGTGAGGAACATATTTCACATACCTCCAGATCAGAAATGTTATGGCAAATACGGCAAAATTTTATTTCATTTCGCAGTTTAACGATGCTGTCACTAAATTTCGCTACTTCCGTCTTGTCCTGGTTAAGCAGGTGCAGCACCAGGCGAAGGGCAGTTTTTTGTCCCACTCCAGGCAATTTGGCAAACTCTGCCACCGCATTCTCCAGCAACTTCGATGAAAAATTCATTTTGCGAAGTTAATGAATAGTCGGGAAGTCCGGAAGTCCGCGTAAGTCCGAAAGAATGGATGATTTAATGCACTTTTTGTTTTTTATCTATAAATTGCCAACAAGAAATCCGAACAGGGGGTCATACTGAGCCTGTCGAAGTATGAGGGCAGGCCTTTACGCCGTATCCTTCGACAGGCTCAGGATGACAACGCACGACGGTGTCCAGACTTCTTATATTAAACGTAAATCCATGTCGCCACTAGTACTTTTATGCTTCATAATCGGTTATTTTCTTGTATTGCTTGTAATATCCTGGCTAACGTCGAGAAAATCATCCGATAACGATACCTTCTTTGTAGCCAACCGCAACTCCAAATGGTACCTGGTGGCGTTCGGAATGATCGGCACAGCGTTGAGTGGGGTTACCTTTATATCTGTCCCCGGTAAAGTTGGTGCCCCAAGTGGGGATCAATTTGCCTATTTCCAGTTTATACTGGGAAATGCAGCGGGGTTTATCATTATAGCTACTGTTCTGCTACCACTTTATTACCGGTTAAAGCTGACATCCATTTACAGTTATATAGAACACGCTTTAGGCACATGGAGTTATAAAACGGCAGCGGGTATATTCCTGATTAGTCGTACGATAGGCTCATCATTCAGGCTCTATTTAGTGGTGATCGTATTGCAAAAATTCATCTTTGACAATTATCATATCCCTTTTGCTGTAACGGTATTGATCTGCCTGGTGCTGATATGGTCATATACCTTCAAAGGCGGTTTAAAAACCATTATCATTACCGATAGCTTGCAGACCTTGTTCCTGGTATCATCTGTATTCCTGTCGCTGTTCTTCATGTGCCGCAGCCTGAATATGAGCATTTTTGAAGCGGCAGACGCAATAAAGAACAGTAGCTACTCCAAAATTTTCTTTTTTAACGATTTCCTCAGCAGCCATTTTCACTTCAGCAAACAGTTTTTGGGCGGGATATTTATCACCATCGGCATGACTGGCCTTGACCAGGATCTGATGCAGAAAAACCTGAGTATGAGCCATATTAAAGAAGCTCAAAAGAATATGTTCAGCTTTACTACGGTGTTTGTGATCATCAATATATTCTTCCTGAGTGTAGGCGCTTTGCTTTATATTTATGCAGCAAAATATGGTGTTACTGTTGCAAAAACTGATTACCTCTATCCTACCATTGCGTTAAAATATTTAGGCGTGGTGCCTGCAGTGGTTTTTATGCTGGGGTTAACTGCAGCTACATTCGCCACAACTGATTCTGCTTTAACTGCTCTGACCACTTCTTTCTGCGTCGACTTTTTAGGGTTCACTAAAAACAAGGATATCAACAGCTCCAGGATGGTAAAAACCCGGCATGGGGTACATATCGCCTTCTCTGTGTTGATGCTGTTGACTATCGTGGTGTTTAATGCTATCAACAACGATGCAGTAGTGAGCGCCATTTTCAAGGTGGCATCTTACACCTACGGACCACTGCTTGGCCTTTACTCGTTTGGCCTGTTTATGAAAGGCAGACAGGTGACTGATAAATTGGTTCCGTTTATTTGTGTGATATCCCCTATCGTTTGCTATATTCTCAGTACTGACTCTGCGAAACTCCTCGGCGGATATGTTTTCGACAATGAGCTCATCATTGTGAACGGATTAATTACTTTTGTGGGGTTATGGCTTACCTCATCGCGCAAAAGCCAGTAACGCAACATTTACCCTATTGAATACGAATAACAGGATATGACTAGTGAAGATAAAATAAGGCAGGCTTTTGAAAATAAGAACTGGCAGGAAATAAAGGTTACCGACTCGTGGCAGATATTTAAGATCATGGCCGAGTTTGTGGATGGGTTTGAGAAACTGGCTAAAATAGGTCCGTGTGTATCCATATTTGGTTCAGCACGTACGCATAACGATAGTAAATATTATAAACTGGCAGAGGAAGCCGGGCGACTACTAACTGAACGCGGCTATGGTGTAATATCAGGCGGCGGTCCGGGTATTATGGAAGCCGCTAACAAAGGCGCTTACGAAGCAGGGGGTAAATCAGTAGGCTTGAATATCGAGCTACCATTCGAGCAGTTTCATAATAAATATATCGATCGCGATAAATTGCTGGAGTTCGATTACTTTTTTATCCGCAAGGTGATGTTCATGAAATACTCGCAGGGCTTTATTGTATTGCCCGGAGGCTTTGGCACCATGGATGAATCATTTGAAGCGATTACCCTGATACAGACCGGTAAAATCGCACGTTTTCCTATTGTTTTTGTGGGACTCGATTACTGGGGTGGCCTATTCAAATGGGTGGAAGAAAAAATGCTGGCACAGGAACATAATATCAGTCCTGATGATTTGAACCTGTATCGCGTGGTTGATACGGCCGAAGAAGCCGCCGAGCACATTTTCCGTTTCTACGAAAAGTATGTTTTGAAACCGAACTTTTAGGATGAAGAAGGTACCTGTTATTGTTGTAATTTCAGCTATATGCGGTTTCTTTTTTATTTTATGGGCTATAGGCAGACTAACTCACTTTATAGATATTTATACTATTTCAAGCGGATCAAGCGCTCCAACATACCAGCCCGGAACGCTCGTTTTTGCTTCAAAATTAAAAACACCTGACAGAAATACTTTTCTCAGCTTTTATACAGACAAAAAGATCATTTACCTGTCTCGCTGTATAGCAAAGGGCGGCGACGTGATCGAAATAAAAGATGCTGTAGTTTATTTAAATGGAAAGCGACTGGATGAACCTTATACATGGAATGAATATTATATCAGTCAAAAACAATACAATACGGTAAGAGGATACATCGAAATCAATAAAAACCCCATTCAGCCAATAAGTGACTCCGTGTATGCTGTGAGTTTAACAAATGATGAATTAAAGCAATACCATCTTAATTTAAAGCCGTACGTTACGTCAAAAGGCGTGGTTGACCCTGAACTATTTTCTGGCTTTAGATATTTAAAGTCCAACGTAGACAATTTTGGGCCTGTAAGAGTTCCCGCTGATTGTTATTTTGTCATGGGCGACAATCGTCATAATGCATTAGATTCCAGGTATATTGGTTTTATAAAAAACTCCGACGTAGTTTCTACAGTAGTACGATAACTGGTATTAAAATAAATTTTAGTCCTTATTGGATTTACCTGCAAGCTCCATCATTGCGGTCACTTCATCTAATAACTTATTTGGTGTAGCTGAGCCGCCGGTGAATGTAAAGCGGATATTACCCTTCTTATCAATGATAATTTTTGTGGGGATGGCATTGATGTTATACAGCTGCCCCACTTTCGTGTATCTGCTTCCTGAAAGTTTTTCGTCGAGCAGAACATGAAAGTCATAATGGTTATCCTTTATAAATTTTCTAATATCATCTGTATAGTAATCGCCCGTCTCCCACAAGTCGACAAATAAGAACTTTACATTGGGGTTGTTCTTATATTTCTTGACAGCCAGTTGCATTCCGGGAAAAGAAGCTTTGCATGGCATACACCATGTAGCCCAGAAATCAAGAATAACAACCTTTCCTTTTAAATCTGCTAATGAAACCGTCTTGCCATTTAAATCTTTCAGTGAAAAAGCAGGCGCAGGCTTATTTATCATTTTTTGAGCCAGATCAGCCTTCAACTTACTCATTGATTTATAATGCTCCCCAGGTATTGTATCTATATGAATTGTAGTTTTGAATGTTGCTGCAGCCAGTTGAGGCCACAAAGCCATATAATCCTTCTGGTACTCATCGCTGTGTTGCGGATAAAGCAAAAATTCCTTCTTATACAATTCTGCCCCTTTCTTAATATCCTTTGTCACTTTTGCATACTCCGTTCCCAAACCGCTGGAATAGAAATAGGCTTCTGATGCATAGGCACCCACAACAAGCTTCTTATCTTTATAAACTGCATACTGATAACCTGTATCATTATTGTTATCCACCTCTTCGCCTGAACTTATCTTCACAAAAAAGGCTTTTGCATTTTTATCTATAACAAACTCACCTGTTAATGAATTACCCGATTTCTTCAAATTAATATCCGAAGCCTGAAACTTCTTGTAATCCATAAAATACACGAATGCTTTGATTGCCTTTTTATTATGACCAAACGCACCTGTAGGATTATAAGTAAGAGTGATTTTTTCTCCTGCTTCAGGATATGAATCGGATAAAATAAGATGCGTTTGAGGTTGTGCATTTATATGCTGAATACCCAGCAAGGCAAATATTGCAAACAGCAATTTCAGTTTCTTCATTAGTGACTGGCTTATGGCTAATTGGTGCTTTTAAAACGAAAATATTCCCCGATTAATATAAAACTGTAAATTTCATAAAAAAAGCGGCTTCATCAGCCGCTTCTTCTCTGCTATTCGTGTTTATTATTTGCTTTTGTTGCCGTTATTATTTGGCACTACAGCAACCGCATCGGGATTTTGAGCCATATCGATCATATCAGTTACCTCGTCCAGTATTTTATCGGCAGAGCCCGTGTATCCAATATATTTAAAACGGATATTGCCGTTTTTATCAATAATGAATTTGGTTGGGATACCCGTTACCTCGTACGCGCTTACCACCTTGGCTTGTTTGCCTTCGGCATTCTTTTCATCTATCAGTACATGGAAAGTATATTTGTTATCTGCTATAAATTTCTTCACACCATCTACATAGTTATCACCGTTTTCCCAGGTGTCAACAAATAAAAACTTCACATTAGGGTCATCCTTGTATTTGTTCACTGCCAGTTGCATACCCGGGAACGATGCCTTACAAGGTCCGCACCAGGTGGCCCAGAAATCCACGATAACTGTTTTACCTTTCAGTTCAGCGAGTGAAACTACGCTGCCATCTAAATCTCTCAGTGTAAAGGCCGGAGCAGGTTGATTGATCATCGTTTTGGCCAATTCGCTCCTTGTTTTATCCTTAAATGACTTTTCTAATGATGCGAGATACTCATCGTAGCCGGTTTCACTACCTTTTGCTTTGACATATTCCTTCTTCAGCAATCCTTTCATTGATTCGGAACCATGCCCATCTTTTACCATCTTTTCAGCAAAATCCTTCGCTTTGGCAGTTTGATTTAATGCCACTAGTATCTGCAGATAATTATCTCCTACTTCAGGGTCAACAGTTTTGCTACGATCTATTACCGCCTGCTCATATTTAAGGGCCTCATCGTATTTGGCTTGTTTAAATAAAATATAGGCGTAGGTATCCGCATACATATCATAAGCGTATCCACTGTTCTTTTTTACCATTTCAGGAGAAGCAAATGGAGCAGATGGAGGGTTACTTATCCTTGACGATATAATATTCAGCGACTCTTTTGACATTTTTAAAGCTTCGTCAAGATGTTCTCCTTTCTTACCATACTGATAAGCCGCGTTATTAAGTACTGTCGCCAGCAAAGTTTTATCTTTTAAAAGGCCTGCATATTTATGATAATTATTCATATCACCGGCTTCCTGGTACATGTCAACCAACTGAAATCTTATATTATCCGGCATGGTATTTTTTTCATCGGTTGTCTCAGGATATTTCTTGATGTAGATTTGGTATAATGAATCTTTCTTAATTAAATTTTTCTCCTTAAACACAACCATAGCCATATCATTTTCCGCAACCTTTCCATCCGGAAATTTGGCTTTGATAACAGTATTTAATGAATCTGCCCCTTTTGCATTTTTACTTATCCTTAACAGGCCGGATGCCAGCATTAAATCGTCTTCTTTGTCGCTTTTTTGCAAAGCGTTAATCTTTTCATCAACAGTAGCTTTATATTCCGGACTTTTTGCCAGCATAGAATAATACTGTTGCTCGTAGTCCTTTTTGCTTTTCTGATTTAGCGCAAATTCCTTTTGATATAATTCTACTGCTTTACCAATATCTGGCTTTATTTTAGCTAAACGTACCGGTGCAGCGCCAGAGTAAAAAAATCCTTCAGAGGCATAAGCCCCTTCAACAGGCTTTTTGTCCTTATATACCAGGTATGTATATCCTTTATCATTATTATTATCCACGTCGCTGCCTGAGCTTATTTTTATAAAAAAAGCTTTAGCTGCAGGGTTCACTGTTATTTCCCCTTTCAATAATTTTCCATCGGACTTTAGGTTGATATCATCAGCCGGATAATTTTTGTTATCGAGGTAATAAACAATACCTGTAACATCTTTTTTACCATCTGTGACCGTGCCCGAAGGATCATAAGTTAGGGTGATCTTCTCTCCTGCTGAAGGAAATTGGTCTGATAATTTGAGATGTTGCTCTTGCGCAAACAACGCTTGGCCAGTCATTAATACTGGCAATACAAATAAGGATTTAAGGATTTTCATGGGGTAAATTTTAAATAGTAACACCATCAGCAGGCAAAAAAGCCGTGCCGCTTTTTACAAAAATGTTTTATCGTCAATGTATCAAATGCTTAGGGTAATGCAATTTAACAACTAATTCAATTAAATATTAATACTTCTTCGTCAGTCTTTTAGTATACCGGGCAAATTTTGTTTAAAACATTTTAATAGTTTTAATGCTATATTGGCAATGTTGATATTATAAAATAACAGGGCTTTAAACATTCCGGTGATTGGGGATGTTGTTTATTACCCATTATGAGTATAGAACCTAAGACCAAAACATCTTCTGCGTTAGGCTTTATTTTTGTCACCATCTTTATTGATGTGCTGGGTTTGGCCATCATCATACCCGTTATCCCTAATCTGCTTAAACAACTTAGTGGCGTTGATTACTCTGTGGCCTCAGAAATAAATGGGTGGCTCACTTTCACTTATGCAGCCATGCAGATCTTATTCTCCTCGGTGATGGGGAATCTTAGCGACCGGTTTGGCAGGCGCCCTATCCTACTTATTTCACTATTAGGCTTTAGTATCGACTATACATTTATGGCCTTTGCCCCGACGGTTTTCTGGCTTTTTATAGGGCGCACAATAGCGGGTATAACGGGTGCTACTATGGCCACCGCTACCGCCTATATTGCAGACATAAGTACCGGCGACAAGAGAGCTACAAACTTTGGTATTGTTGGTGCTGCATCAGGATTAGGGTTTATAATTGGTGTAAGCGGCGGGGCATTCCTTGGAGATATCAATATAAAGATACCATTTATGGTTGCTGCGGGCGCTGCGTTATTTAATGCGCTTTACGGTTACTTTGTGCTGCCTGAATCCCTTGACAAAGAACATCGCAGGCCATTTAGCTGGAAACGTGCAAATCCAGTTGGTTCATTTATTCAACTGACCAAATACAAAACCTTAATAGGTTTGGCTATAGCTTTCACGCTGGTTTATATCGCCCAAAAAGCTGTTGAATATCAGTTGCCTTTTTATGTATACGAGAAATTTCAATGGTCAATGCGGAGCGTGGGCTATCTCGGACTTTTTATCGGCGCATTGCTGATATGTATTCAAGGCTGGCTGATCAGGCACTTAATACCATTGTGGGGATTAAAACGAACTATTATGATTGGTTTGATCTCGTACGGTGCGGGGTTGGCGCTTATCGCATTTGCTGTTAAAGGATGGCAAGTGTACCTGTATATGGTTCCATATTGTTTTGGGGGTATTTCTGGCCCGGCATTGCAGGGATTTATCACGAGTAAATATGGCGCCAGTGAGCAGGGCGAATTGCAAGGCGGATTAACGTTGCTATCAAGTATAAGCCTGGTTGCCGGGCCTTTGCTAATGGGATATAGCTTTAAATTCTTTACGCATAAAGAGTCCTCAGTTTATTTTCCAGGCTCACCTTATATACTTGGGGCATTACTAATGCTGATCAGCATTGCACTGGTTCTGAGAAGCTTCAAAAAAGATACTAGTCCAACCCACTAACGCCACCCGAGATCACAAATTTCATCATGTCGGCAGCGCTCTTGTCTATCAATTTTACTTTTTCTGCAGGGATGATCACCACCTGGCCTGCGAATGAATAAGATAGCGGAAAATAAACAGCCACATCTCCGGGCAAACCTATTTTAGCCAGGTCTTTTTGCACCAGGAAACCTATCTTTTTTAACCCAAACTCATTAAGCTCAACCAATACAGGTTCATTAAACTTTTTCTCATCACCTACAAAAGCCTCGGTAAGGTCTTTTATAGATGAATATAAAAACTTGAAGATCGGCAGGCGGTTTATCCATCGATTAAGCCACTGTTTGATGGGATCGGTGATGACATTCGTCACAAGGATACCCACAATGAGGATAATAACCAGCACATTCAGAATGCCTAATCCAGGTATGTATATAGGCTGGCCTTTGCTGTCTGTCAGAAAAATCCCGCTTAAGTTTAAGGATTCATCAATTTTTGCGACTCCCCAAAATATTAAAAAGGCAGCCGCACCAATAGGCACTACTATAATTAGACCTTTGATGAAATAATTCAGTAAAGCTCCGGCAATTTTCTTCATGGCAGTAGTCAGTTTCTACTCGTAAAAGTACACTCTTTTTACCCTTTGCGAAATATTGGTCAGTATTTCATACGGAATGGTGCCGATCTCACGGGCGAGTTCCTCAATAGTCAAATGATCATTGAATACGATTACATCATCACCTTCACGCACATCTACATTACTTACATCCAGCATGGTCATATCCATAGATATATTTCCGACAGTAGGCACTAATTTACCTTTGATAAGCATCTTACCTACCCCATTACCAAATGCACGCAGATAGCCATCCGCATAACCAATACGAACTGTCGCTACTTTGCCATTATGCGTTAATTTACCGTTTCTGCTATAGCCTATAGTATCGTTCGCCGCCACTTTACGCACTTGCGACACGCTGGTTTTTAAGGTCGCTATAGGCTGCAAAATACCAGAGCCTGAAGGTACAGACGCATCTATTCCATACAAACCGATTCCTAGTCTCACCATATCATAGTGAGCTGAAGGCCAGCGAATAATACCCCCAGTGTTAGATATATGCTTGATCACTTTATACCCCAGCGCCTTCTCAATCCTGGTAAAAGCTTTCTCAAAGCGTTTGATCTGCTTCTTCGTAAAATCATCGTGTTCAGGCGCATCGCTTGCTACAAAATGGGAGAAAACGGATTGTACTTTGATAAACCTATTTTCTTCAATCAGGTCGCAAAGAGTATCAATATCATGTTCCTCAAAACCGAGCCTGTGCATACCAGTATCGATCTTCAGATGTACCGGATAATTAGTCAGGCTATGCGATAAGGCATATTTCACAAACTCATCCAGCAGGTTAAAGCTGAATATTTCCGGTTCCAGTTTGTATTCGACAAGTTTATCAAATGCGGACAATTCCGGATTAAGCACCATGATGGGCAATGTAATTCCTGCCTGTCGTAACGCTACGCCTTCGTCAATATAAGCTACCGCCAAGTAATCTACCTTGTTATATTGAAGCATGTTGGCCACCTCGAACGTTCCGCTACCGTACGAGAACGCCTTCACCATAGCCATGATCTTTACACCTGATTTCAGCTTCGATTTATAGAAATTCAGGTTATTCAGCAATGCATTCAGGCTGATCTCCATCACTGTTTCATGTGCTTTCAGGCTCAATGCGGAGCTGATCCGCTCAAACTCAAAACTCCGCGCTCCTTTTATCAGTACAGTTTCGTTATCAAAATTGAGTTCGTTCAGATGCTGAAGTAAAGTATTGGTATCCGGGTAGAAATGTTTCTTCTCCAGCGTAAAATAATCCTTGTGGGCAGACAACGCCTCTCCTACGCCCACAAACTTATCCACCTTCTTGCTTTGGATCATTTCAGCCACTTGCTTGTACAATACATCCTGCTCCAGACCAGATTGATAGATATCCGAAAGGACCAATGTTCTTGTCGGATGCTGATTTTGCTGATTTAGGAAATTCAAAGCAATCTCCAGCGACTGCACATCAGAATTATAAGAATCATCGATAACCGAGCAATCATTGATGCCGTTTTTCAGCTCCAGGCGCATGCTTACCGGACTAAGGCGCTCAATCCGTTTATCAACCTCAACCGGACTGTAGCCCATGGCCAGCATCGTGGCCCAACAGACAATGGCATTCTCTATAGAAGCTTCGTCCATAAAAGGTATCAGGCATTCAATCTCTTTTCCCTGGTATTTGGCACGCAAGTAATAGTTTCTCGAAATAACAGTCTCTGCAAATACATACAGATCAGCCTGGTTAAACCGCCGGCTCCAACTGAATCGTTTCTTAACAGGAATATGCTTTTTATAATCTACCAGCTGATCATAATTATGGATAAGCAGCTTGCAATCCTTAAATAATTTTAGCTTTTCCAGCACTTTCTCTTTGCGATCCTTAAAGCCTTCATCATGTGCCGTACCAATGTGCGTCAATATTCCTATTGATGGTTTGATGATGATCTCAAGCCGCTCCATCTCATTGACAGTAGAAATGCCTGCCTCGAAAATTCCCAGATCATCCCTGTCGGTAATTTGCCACACAGAAAGTGGTACACCTATCTGCGAATTATAACTTTTAGGATTGCGAACGATGGTTTTATCGGAAATCAGCAATTGATACAGCCACTCTTTAACAATGGTTTTACCGTTGCTGCCTGTAATACCGATCACTTCCAAATTAAAACGGCTGCGATGATAAGCTGCCAGTTTTTGCAAAGCATCCAATACATTATCAACCAGCAAAAAGTTGGCGGCAGGCATTTTGATGTCGGTTTGATGCGTCACTACAAAGTTGCGTACCCCAGCCGCATAGGCTTCGGCGACAAACTCGTGGCCGTTACGTCTGCCGCTTAGTGCAAAGAACAACCCTTCCGAAGCATTAGTAATGCGGCGACTGTCGGTCAGCAAAACGCTGATGGTATCATCAGTTTCGATAACGCCGCCTGCATTGATGATCTGCTGTACCTCACGGATAGAATAACGGTTGTTAAGCATGCTACGAATTTGCTTATATTTCTGCCAATAGAAGAATTTTTAACGAATTTTGGCATTTGATGGACCAACCCAAGCCTACCCCGAAAATTGACGAAAAAACAGCCCTGGCCAAAGCCGAGCATTACTGCGCCTACCAGGAACGCTCGCAGCAGGAAGTCCGCGATAAATTGTATGAATGGGGACTGCATAGTGCACAGGTAGAAAACCTGATCGTTCAGCTCATACAAACCAATTTTTTGAACGAGGCGCGCTTTGCCAATGCCTATGTACAAGGAAAATTTAACCAGAAAGGCTGGGGCAAACAAAAGATAAAACAGGGCCTCAAATTCAAAAAAGTATCGGATGTACTGATAAAAAAAGCGCTGAACACGATTGATGACGACGATTATTTAAGCACCCTTAAGCAGATACTGGATAAAAAAGCGAGGCTTTTAGGCGAAAAAGACCCTTTTAAAAAGAGATATAAGCTGCACCAGTATGCTTTGAGCCGTGGATTTGAGAACGATATCATTTCTGACATTTTGAAAAACAGCGAGTTATAGCTTTTTTGCAAAAATTTTGTTTTTAACACTTGCGGAATATTCTTTTCTGTCTATATTTGCACTCCGCAAACGCGATAGTGACTTGCGAAATGCGAAAGTAGCTCAGTTGGTAGAGCACGACCTTGCCAAGGTCGGGGTCGCGAGTTCGAATCTCGTCTTTCGCTCTAATCCCTTCTAACAAAGAAGGGATTTGTTTTTAAAAGGTAATCTCCCGATTTGATCGGGATGATTTTTAAAAGAGCTGACGGTTCGACCCCGGCTCTGGGTACTAAAAATCACCTGCTCGGGTGGTGGAACTGGTAGACACGCAGGACTTAAAATCCTGTGCCCGTCAAAGGCGTGCGGGTTCGATTCCCGCCCCGAGTACAAGAGCTGATCAAAAAGATCGGCTCTTTTTATTTAAGCCATGTTTTATACCTATATCTTAAAATCAACCAAAAGCGGAAGATTCTATATTGGGCACGCTGCCGATTTAGATTCCAGATTACATCGACACAATTCGGGAATGGTGACGGCTACAAGAAATAAAGGGCCTTGGGTTATTGTTTATTTTGAAACCTATGAAACTAAAACCGAGGCAAATAAGAGAGAGAGCTTTACATAAAATCCATGAAAAGCAGAGTCTTCATCGACAAACTTATCAAGGAATTTAAATCCAATTGAGGTAGACACGCCCCGATTTAAATCGGGGTGCCCGTCAAAGGCGTGCGGGTTCGATTCCCGCCCCGAGTACAAAGCCTGATATGAAAATATCGGGCTTTGTTGTTTTAGCCAGATTATCGTGAAAACTAACCAGTGATATTTTCAAAAAACACTGCTCTCCACTCCTTAAGGCCTGATATTTAGATTTATTTACAAAAGTTTACACTTTTATTTACAATCCTGATGCTTAAGCCGAAAAACATCAAAGTAGCTTTGCTGTATCAAACTTACAGGATATGAAAAATAAAAAAGTGAAAAGATTAATTGTATTTGCTCCGGCTATCCTCCTGGTATTGTTTCTACTAAATTCTTTTGTGCTAAAAGAAAAAGAATCAGGGCCGAAAACAACAAAAAGCACTAAATCAGGGCCAGCAAACATCGTTCTCAGATCTACTGATGGCGGACAAACGTGGCAGGACATCAGCAAAGGGCTGCCTGAAAATTTGCGGAAAGAAGGCGTATGGAGTCATGGTTTAGTTGCAAATGATCGTGGGCTCTACGTACGTACGGGCAATGCGCTTTATCATAGTGACCCGAATTCCACAACTTCTTTTTGGACAAAAGAGATTTTCACTGGTGAACAGCGTGAGATTGCCCCCGGCAAGAATGGGATATTTGCATATAGTTTCAGGGGACAGTTTTTACAAAAAGTAAACGGAAATAGTGACTGGTCTCCCATGTACGCCAATTTTCAGGAGCAAGCCGTACGCATGAACAGAACGATAGATTGGATGTACAAGAATTATAAAGAGAAACAAGTAGCCAGCGTTTTTGAAACTACCAGGGGTACAGTTTTCGTCGGCTCCAACAACGCCCTTTATAAATCCGCTAACAGTGGAAAAACCTGGAAATACGTGCGTGTTGGAGGCTGGATAATGAAAATGGCAGAGTCAAACGGTGTACTGTTGGCTGCCAGCACACAGGGAATATTAAGATCGACCGATGATGGCGAAAACTGGGATCGTGTGATTAATGAAGGTGGTGCCGGTATCGCCGTGGAACCTATTGACGGAGGATTTGCTGCTATAGCCTACAACACCATAACCAAAACAAACACCATACATATTTCTATGGATAGCGGAAAAACCTGGAATACCATAGGTGACGACCTTCAGCCTTCCTGGAATAGTTCACTGGTCAAACTAATAGGCGGACTTCAATCTCCATCAAATATTTCATCAATCAAACAAGTGGGTAAATATTTAATAGTTGGTCGCTCAGATGGTGTATTCCGGTCATCAGACATGGGCAAAACATGGAAACTGTTACTTCCTTCTATAGAAAATATGGGTTTCAATTTATCTGTTTCAGGCAACGTGATTTATGCCATACCAAATAAAGGGTGTTAAAATTCAAAAGCCTTATAACAAAAGCTGATCGTGTGATCGGCTTTTGTTGTTTTATACACCTTTCAAAACAACCGTCATTGCTGTAAAGGTTAGATAATTCGGTAACAGAATTAGCTTTAAAGAATAAAGCTAAAGCGTTATGCGAAATATCAATAATGATCTCACCTTAAAGCGGAACTATCTGAATAAGTACCGTTTTCTGATAAACGAGTATG